>Ga0255057_10002351_pt1 | contig 10282 bp, 8 predicted proteins | sample Cases_109_6_MG_FD_189022 | JGI IMG/M metagenome (GOLD analysis project Ga0255057, IMG submission 189022) | Seawater microbial communities from Amundsen Gulf, Northwest Territories, Canada - Cases_109_6 | ecosystem: Environmental > Aquatic > Marine > Gulf | place: Canada: Northwest Territories... | reverse complement strand
GCGGAACTTGGCGCGGCCCTCCGTGTGCTCCAGCACCGTCTGGATGAACGGAATCACCCAGCCATAGATGTCGGCGCGTGTCGCGTCTTCGAGGTGTACGCGCGGCGTCATGTCGTGCTCCAGCGCCGTCATGATCGGCTTCAGGTATTTCTCGATCGCCTCCGCCTTCGTGCGGAAGCCCAGCTTGTCGAAGATGTGGTGGTCCGATGCCGACGCCAGCATCCCCGTCTCTTTGATGCGCCCTTCCGTTGCCGCGTAAAGCTCCTTGACGTCCTTCGGGTTGGCGCGGATCCAGGTCGTGATCTGCGGGTACTCGTAGCCGCGTTCCAGCAGCTTATCCAGCACCCACAGGTCTCGTTTCTGGTAGATGAACGTCTCGATCGAGTCAATGCACCCGCTGCCGTTGTCCAGAAGGTGCAGCAGGTCGACGTACTTCAGTCGCGCCTCGTTGGGGAAGAACGCGAAGCGGGAGTCCTGCGCACCGTCGCGCAGCGTCGTATCGGTCAGTTGCTTCGGTTCTACGTCCGTGACCGGCAGCGGCGCGGCCTCGTCTTCGAGAATGACCGGCGGCATTTGCCCGTCGAAGTTGTAGTAAACGCGGTCTTCGTTAATTGAGTGCTTCGTTACCATCTACCCATCCATACTAGGTACAACATTCACATCTATATTATACTCTCGCGACGCCGTGAATCGCCGCCGGAACGGCGCAATCAGGCCTATCCACAACACCCCAATCGCTATCTGTCCGCCGCCTTGTTCCGCACCTACCTCACGCGTATCCTCGTGCCATGTCACAGCACGCCAACGCTGTCCTCGTCCGCGCTCTCTTCGAGGCTCTCAGCAAGCGCGACGCCGCGGCCGTCCAGGCGGCCATCGCCGACGACGCCGTTTGGCGCTTTCCTGGTCGTCGCGGACAACTCGCCGGTGAGCACCGCGGCCGCGACGCCATCGTCGCCTTCCTCACGCAGGTGATGGTCCTCACCGACGGCACGTTCGCACTCGAACTCGAAGACGTCACCGCCAGCGACGACAACGCCGTCGTCCTCTTCAGCGGCCGCGGCCAGCGCAACGGCAAGCGCCTCCACAACCCGACGGCCCTGCGCGTCCAGATCCGCGACGGCGCGGCGGTAGAGTTCACGGAGTTCGTCTGGGACCTCGACCACGTCGAGGACTTCTGGGCCTGACCGCCCGCCAATCACGCCCGCGTCCGGCACTTGTAAATCGTTGCCGCGCGCAATATCATCGCCCCGCAAGCTGAAGGAGGCGCCCAATGGTGACCGCGAAGTCTTACGAGCACATTCTCTTCGAGCAACGAGACCGTGTCGGGCTTATCACGCTCAACCGGCCCGACAGGCTGAACGCCTGGACCTACGCCATGGGCGACGAGATCATCGACGCCGTCGAGGCCTGTAACCAGGACCCGGGCGTCGGCGCTATCGTCGTCACGGGCGCCGGGCGCGGCTTCTGCGCCGGTGCTGACGTCAAAGGCTTCAACCGCAGCATCGAGAACCGCGAGTCCGGCAACGGCAAGCGCAGCGAGCTCGACCCGCCGCCCCGCCGCGAAGAGCACCTCGCGGCCTTCCTCCGCCGCTCCAAGCCGCTGATCGCCGCCGTCAACGGCGCATCCATCGGCGTCGGCCTCACGATGACCCTGCCGATGGACATCCGCATCGCCTCCGAGAAGGCTCGCTTCTCGATGCGCTTCATCCGCGTCGGGATCACGCCTGAAGTGGCCAGCACGACCTATCTCGCCCAGATCGTCGGCCTGCCCAACGCGCTCGATCTCGTCCTCACGGCGCGCATAATCGAGGCCGAGGAGGCAGTGCAGATGGGCCTCGTCAACGACGTCGTCGCACCCGATCGCCTCATGGACGAGGCGATGACCGTCGCCAACTTGATCGCTGCCAACCCGCTGGAATGCGTGATCGAGGGCAAGCGTATGATCCACCGTCACATGGTGGAGCAGGACATCGACGCCGTCGTCGCGGAGGAGAACCGCACGCTCGTCCGTGTCCAGAAGGGCCCGGCGCACAAGGAGTTCGTGCGCGCCTTCATCGAGAAGCGCGAGCCCCGCTTCAACCAGGCCTAGGTCTTCGCCACCAGCACCGCTTCGAACAGGCCGATCACGGGCGGCCCGTCCAGCACGCCGGCGACCGATCCCTGGCGGTGGCCCTTGGCGAACGACTCGCTCTGCGTCCAGTCGATGAACGCCTGCCGGTCCTTCCACGTCGTGTGGCTGATGTAGTCGCCGGTCTTGTCGCTCTTTAGCAGCATGAACTCCACGAATCCGGGGACGTCCTTCAGGAACGTCTCACGCTCGCGCCACTGCTTCTCGAAATCGTCCTCCCGGCCTGCGTTCACCTTGAAGTTGTTCATCGCTACAAACATCGCATCCTCCTAAGTCGCCATCGTATAGCTAGCGTCTGTCAGCCGCACCAGGTCCGCCACCGCCAGCTCGACATCCATCCCGCGGGCGCCGGCGCTAACGTGGATCATCTCCAGCGACCGTGCCGTCTCGTCGATCAGGACGTCGAAGCGCCCGGCGGGCACAGCCAGCGCCGAAATGCCGCCAACCTGCATACCCGTCAGCTTCTCCGCCTCCTTCTGAGTCGCCATCCGCAGCCGCTTCTCGCCCTGAGCAGTCGCCAGCGCCTTCAGGTTCGCCTGCTCAGACACCGGCACGATCACCAGCGTCGGCCGCCCGGACGGTGGGTCACGCAGCACGACGAGCGTCTTGTACACGGTCTCCGCCGGCGCCCCGACGAGCGCCGCCGCCTCCTCGCCGCTGTGGAACTCGCCCCCGTCGTCGTAGACCGTCACCCGGTGTGTGATCCCCTTCGACTCCAGCAGGCGTACGGCCTGCGTCTTCTTCGGCGCTCTGGTGGACATCGTGACATGGAGCATATCAGCCGGAACGTCACCCCCTGACATGGCGGTGTCAGGAGCGCTGCTACAATTGATCGTGCTATGACCGTTGACCGCGATATCACCGTCACGCCTACGGAGAAGCCGTTCGTCCTCAGCTCCGACTTCCAGATGACCGGCGACCAGCCGGCCGCCGTTGAGGCACTAGAGTCCGGCCTGCGCGGCGGCAAGAAGCACCAGACGCTGCTCGGCGTTACCGGGTCCGGCAAGACGTTCACTATGGCCAACATCATCGAGCGCTACAGCCGGCCGACGCTCGTCATCTCGCCCAATAAGACGCTGGCGGCGCAGCTCTACGCCGAGTTCCGCGACTTCTTCCCGGAAAACTCCGTCGAGTACTTCGTCTCCTACTACGACTTCTATCAGCCGGAAGCCTACATCCCCCGCACCGACACCTACATTGCCAAAGACGCCGACATCAACGAAGAGATCGATAAACTCCGTCACGCCGCCACCCGCTCGCTCTTCGAGCGGCGAGACGTCATCATCGTCGCCTCCGTCTCCTGCATCTACGGCCTCGGCGAGCCCAGCGAGTACTACGACTTCGTGCTCAAGTTCCGCGTCGGCGAGACCAGCAACCGCCAGCGCGCCCTGCGCCGCCTCGTCGACATGCAGTACGAGCGCAACGACCAGAGCCTCGTCCGCGGCCGCTTTCGCCTGCGCGGCGATAGCCTCACCATCTTGCCGGCCTACGAAGACCTGGCCGTGCGCGTCGACTACTTCGGCGACGAAGTAGAGCGCATCCTCCAGCTCGATCCGCTCACCGGCGAGGTGCTCGCCGAGATGGACGCCGTCGACATCTACCCCGCCAAACACTTCGTCACCTCGCAGGACAAGATGGACGCCGCGATCACCGACATCGAGGCCGAACTGGCGGAGCGTCACCAGTGGCTCCTCGACAAGGGGCAGCTCCTCGAGGCCCAGCGCATCGTCGAGCGCACCCGCTACGACGTCGAGTGCTTGCGCGAGCAGGGATACTGCTCCGGCATCGAGAACTACTCCCGCCATCTCGCCCGCCGCGAAGCCGGCAGCATCCCGTGGACGCTGATGGACTACTTCCCGGACGACTTCCTCCTCTTCGTGGACGAGTCGCACCAGACGATTCCGCAGATCCGCGGCATGTACCACGGTGACATCCGCCGCAAGCAGACGCTCGTCGACTTCGGCTTCCGCCTGCCTTCCGCGATCGACAACCGGCCGCTCAACTTCCACGAGTTCCTCTCTCACCTCAACCAGACGGTCTACGTCTCGGCCACGCCCGGCCCGTGGGAGGCCGAAATGAGCGAACAGACCGTCGAGCAGATCATCCGTCCGACGGGCCTCGTCGATCCCCAGGTCGACGTGCGGCCGACAAAAGGCCAGATCGACGACCTGCTGGACGAGATCCGCGAGCGCGCCGAGCGCAAGGAGCGCGTGCTCGTCACCACGCTTACCAAGAAGATGGCGGAGGACCTCGCCGACTACCTGATGGAGATGGGCGTCAAGAGCCACTACCTTCACTCAGAGGTGCAGACGTTCGAGCGCGTCGAGATCCTGCGCGACCTACGGCTCGGCGTCTACGACGTCATCGTCGGCATCAACCTGCTGCGCGAAGGGCTCGACCTGCCAGAGGTCAGCCTCGTCGTCATCCTCGACGCCGACAAAGAAGGCTTTCTGCGCTCCGCCTGGTCGCTTATCCAGACGATGGGTCGCGCCGCGCGCAACATCAACGGCTCCGTCATCATGTACGCCGACACGATGACCGACTCAATGAAGCGCGCGATCGCCGAGGTAGGGCGCCGGCGCAAGATCCAGGAAGCCTACAACGCCGAGCACAATATCGAGCCGGAGGGCATCCAGAAGGCGATCCGCGACATCACCGATCGCATCAAACAGGTGGCCGAGGAGAGCGAAGAGTACAAGGTCGGCGACATTCCCAAGGATGAGCTAGCCCGGCTGATCAAGGACCTCGACAAGCAGATGAAGACGGCCGCCAAGAACCTCGAATTCGAGAAGGCCGCACTACTCCGCGACCGCGTCGTCGAGCTGCGCCGCGAGCTGGTCGGCGACGAAGAGGGCCTCAGCATCATCTCCGCCATGCGCAACACCGGCAGCCCCGCACCTCGCCGCGGCCACAACCGCACCCGCCCGCAGAAGTAGCGGGCAGTGCCCAAGGTCCGTCCCGCGACCCTCGCCGACGTCCCCGCTATCCAGGATGTCGACCGCTCACTCGAGTGGCCCGTAAGCGAAGACGCCGTTCTCCAGCTCGCCATTGAGGGCGGTCGCGTGGCCGTGGCGCTTGAGGGCAAAGAAGTCGTGGGCTACCTGCGTTGGGAGTGGCTCTGGGATCACATCCCGCTCTGCGTTTTCGTCCGCGTGTTGCCGCCCCACCAGCGAACGGGACTTGGCCGCGCCTTGTACACCCACGTCGAAGCCGATCTGGCCGCGCGCGGCTGCGACTTCTGGCTCAGCTCCACCGAAGAGACCAACGACCGCTCCTTGCGCTTCCACCGCGCTCTCGGCTTCCGGCTAATCGGCGCCCTCAGCGATCTTGGTCAGGACTCCCGCGAGATCTTCATGCGCAAAGACCTGGCGCTATGAAAAAGCCCCCCGACATGTCGGGGGGCTTTTCGTTATCTTGTTGGTCCGCTTTCGGCACTTCCCGGCGCATCTCGCACCGATAGGCAGCGTGGCCTCTGAATAACTGGCCGATCCGCGGGGTGGCCTGCCTCCGCGCGCCTGTTACTTCCAGGCGTGTTGCGCGAAGGTCCTCACCTTGTCAACTTGAAGCCGTTTGAGGGTTGCGTGAATTCTCATCACTACCTCACCTCCACTTCGTTAGGTTCACCCCAAGGATAACACCGACGTCAAGCTAAGAGCCGTTATTTAGTGGAGGCCTGTGCCGGCTACTCGACCCGGTCTTCGTCGCCGATCGGCGATGCGATTTCTTTCGCCTCGTCCGTATCGAACGGCGCATCTTCGGCGCTTCCCACTTCGGGCTCATCCTCTTCTTCCGCCGTGATCAGCACCTGGCGCGACTGACCGGATTCAGACGGCCCTACGACTCCCTCGTCCTCCAGCATGTCGATCAGGCGGGCGGCGCGCGGGTAGCCGACGTGCAGCCGCCGCTGCAACAGCGACGTCGAGACGCGCGAGTGCTGGATCGCCAGCTCCTTCGCCGCTGTGTACAGAGGGTCGTCCGTTGCAGGCGATCCGTCCTGGTCCTCGTCCTCGGGCTCCAGCAGATGGTCCAGCTTGTCAGGGGCCAGGTGCCGGAAGCGGTCGTTGGACCACCACTTGACGATCTTCTCGATCTCTTGGTCCGAGACGAACGAGCCCTGGATGCGCTTCGGCTTGGCCGCGTCCGTCGGCATGAAGAGCATGTCGCCCTTGCCCAGCAGCTTGTCGGCGCCCGCCGTGTCGATGATCGTTCGCGAGTCCACCTGCGAGGAGACCGCGAAGGCGATCCGCGTCGGGAAGTTCGCCTTGATCAGCCCCGTCACCACGTCGACTGACGGTCGCTGCGTCGCAATGATCAGGTGGATGCCGGTCGCCCTCGCCAGCTGCGCGAGGCGGCAGATCTGGCGCTCGACCTCGTACGGCGAAGACATCATCAGGTCGGCCAGCTCGTCAATGATCACCACCCAGTGCGGCAGCTTGTGCGTCGCGCGGGGGCTCTTGTTGTAGGCCTCAAGGTTTCGCACGCCAACTTCGGCGAAACGCCGGTAGCGGCTGTCCATCTCATGGATCACCGCCTGCAGCACTCCCGGCACTTCCTCGACGTCCACGATCACCTTGGAGAACGCCAGGTGAGGGATGTTTTTGAACGTCGATAGCTCCACGCGCTTCGGGTCTACCAGGACTAGCCGCAGCTCCTCAGGCGTGTTGTGGAGGAGGAAGCAGGCGATTATGGAGTTGATGCAGACGCTCTTGCCGCTGCCGGTCGAGCCGGCGATCAGCAGGTGCGGCATCTTCGAAAGGTCGGCGGCCACTGGTTCGCCGGAGACGCCCTTGCCCAGCGCGATCGCGATCTTCGTCTTCGCATTCGCCTTCGTAAACGCTGCGCTCTCGATCACGCTACGCAGCGAGACCAACGACGACGTGTTGTTGGGCACTTCGATGCCGATGATCGGCTTCCCGGGGACCGGCGCCTCAATGCGGATTGTCGGCGCCGCCAGCGCCAGCGCCAGGTCGTTCGCTAGGTTCGTTACTTTGTTCACGCGCACCCGCGTCTTGGATGTCACCTCCGTGCGTGAGACAGGCGTGCCGTCCTTGTCCAAGACCTGCTTGCCATTCTCGTCCCGCACGTTCACGCGCCGTGTCTTGACGTCCCATCCCGGCTCGACGCCGAACTGCGTCACCGTCGGTCCCTGGCTGATTGACACCACGCGTGAGTCGACGCCGAACGAGGCCAGCGTGTCCACGATCAGCCGCGACCGCGCCTCGTTGTCGACCGGGCGTATCTCCAGCTCGGCCGCTTCGGCCAGATCGGCCAGAGGCGGCAGCTCCCAGCCACGACCCGAAGGGCGGCCCATCGGCAGCGTGCGCTGATAGCCGGCCTTTTCTTCCTCAGGCTCCGCGGTGATCAGCATCCCGGAGTCAGCCTCGGGCGCCGCTTCGACAGGCTCCGCTTCTTCCTCTGCCTCCTCGACGACCTCGGGCGGTGTTTCTTGCCACTCTTCATCCAGCTGCGGAACGTAGGGCTCCTCTTGCATCTGCTTTTCGAACTCATCTTCGCCTTGCGGCACTAGACCCGTGAAGAACGATCTCAGGCCTCGCCACGTCCGCTGCGGAATCTCTAGTGAGACCACCCACTTCAGCGCCACGAGAGTACCGTCGACGACCTGACGCGCCTTGGTGGGCCACACTAGCGAGGCCCCCGCGATGCCAATAGAGACCCACGCCGCGCCGCCGACGGGGCTGGCAAAGAACTTCCCCAGGTTGCCGCCGGTCGACACCTCGGCGAAGTGCACCGCGCCTATCGACCAGTCCGGCTTGATGAACCCGCCGATGCCGAGAACGAACAGCGCCAGCATGTTGGCGCCGAGGATCGTGCGCAGGAAACTCCGATTCACTTCGGTCCGACGCCTGACAACGAGGATATCCGCGGCTAATAGGGCGGCCACCAGCACAACACCAAGGCCGAGCGTGCGCAGGACCGCTTCCGCACCGCCAACGAGCGGGTCGAGGAAGGCGAAGACGAAGATCAAGCCAACGACGACGCTGGCCACGGCCGCCATCAGCCGCGGGTCCGTCGAAAGGCCGCGGCCGGACGACTTTCGGCTGCGCCTACGCCCCGGGCTGGATCGCGGACGGTAGGATGAGGCGCGGCGCGAAGTCCGCCGCTTCGTTTTTACAGTCATAGGGCGGGCCTAAATCTCCACGCTGAACGGCAGAATCATCGGCCGGCGCTTCGTCTGCTTGTAGAGGAAGCGAGACAACGCATCATGCACCCGGGCGTTAAAGTCCGCCCGGTCGGCCACGTGCTCCTGACCCGCGAGCGCCTCTTCGACGACACTACGGGCCCTCTCCATAAGACTGTCTGACATGTCAGCTTCTATAAATCCTCTAGATACAACGTCTGGCCGGCCAATTGGTTTACCCGTATGCCTGTCAATAGATACGATTGCGATGATTACGCCGTCGTCAGATAGCCTCTGGCGGTCTCGCAGAACAACGTTGTCGACGCCTACGGCAAGGCCATCTACGTATATGTAGTCGGCAGGAATCCGCTCTGCGACGCGTGCCCCGTGGCGGTCGATCTCCAGCACATCACCGTTCTCCATCGTGAAGACGTTGTCCGGCGGAATGCCCATCGAGCGGGCCAGGTGAGAGTGCATCACCAGGTGCCGGAACTCGCCGTGCACCGGCACGAAGTACTCCGGCTGGGTCAGGCTCATCATCAGCTTCAGCTCTTCCTGCGCCGCGTGTCCGGGCACATGCACGTTCGCGATGCGGCTGAAGAGCACGTGCGCGCCCAGCCGGTGAAGGTTGCTGATCGTCCGGTTGATCAGCTGCTCGTTGCCTGGAATCGCCGAGGACGAGAACACGACTGTGTCTCCTGGCACGATATCGATGTGCCGGTGGTCTCGGTTCGCCATCCGCACCAACGCCGATGTCGGCTCGCCCTGCGCGCCGGTCGTCAGAAGCGCGACCTTGTTCGGTTTCAGCTTCCTCATCCGGTCCAGGGGCTGCAGCGGGTCGTCGGCAGCGCGTATGTAGTCTTGATCCAGCGCCATTCGCACGTTGTTCATCATGCTGCGGCCGGTCACGAACACGCGGCGGCCGTTGGCCTCCGCAGCGTCGATCACCTGCTGCACCCGCGAGATCAGCGACGCGAACGTAGCAACGATTACGCGCCCGTCCGCCGTCGCCATGATGCGGTCCAGCGTGTCCGCGATGTGCCTCTCCGACGGCGTGTAGCCTTCCGTGTCGACGTAGGTCGAGTCTGACAGCAGCAGGAGGACGCCCTCCTGCCCGATCTGGGCGATGCGCATCAGGTCCGGAGGACCGCCCATCACCGGCGTGTGGTCGAACTTGAAGTCTCCCGTGTGGAACACAGTACCCAGCGGCGTCTTGATGGCGATCGACGTCGAGTCCGGAATGCTGTGCGTGATGTGGATCCACTCCGCGGTCATATTCCCCAGCTTCACTGTGTCGCCGGGCTGGATCATCTGCAGATTGGCCTTCTTCAGCAGCTTGTGCTCTTCCAGCTTCACCGTGATCAGGCCGTGCGTCAGTGGTGTGCAGTAGACCGTCGGCAGCTGCCCGTTGGGCGCACGCAGCGCCGGCAGCACGTAAGGTAGGGCGCCGACGTGGTCCTCGTGGCCATGCGTGATGAGGATGCCCCGCAGCTTGTTCAGGCGCTCCTTGATGTAAGTAACGTCCGGGATCACGAGGTCGACGCCCAGCATGTCCGCTTCCGGGAACATCAGCCCGGAGTCGATCACGATCATGTCCTCGTTCGTCTCCAGGGCAAGCATGTTCTTGCCGATCTCACCCAGGCCTCCGAACGGAATTACCCGCAGCTTCTCTGCCATACGCTAGAAGAGCTTCCCTTGTTCTGTCGAAGTGGGCGTCGTCACCGCCGCCGCGGCGAGCGGTTCGGTCGCTCGTATCTTCTCGATCGCCAGCGGGATCTTCGCGAAGTCGTCAAGGATGACCTGACGGAGATTGCCGTTGTGCAGCGCAGCCGCCGGATGATAGACGTGATAGTAGTGGCGTCCGCCAAGCTCGCGCAGATTCCCGCGGACCTTGCCGATCGCGTCGCGGGGGAAGAACCAGGAGAGCGAAAATCGTCCCAGCGTCACGATCAGCGTCGGGTCTACCAGCTCGATCTGGCGCAGGAGGAACGGGCGGCAGGCGTCCACCTCTTCCG
>Ga0255057_10002350_pt1 | contig 10285 bp, 8 predicted proteins | sample Cases_109_6_MG_FD_189022 | JGI IMG/M metagenome (GOLD analysis project Ga0255057, IMG submission 189022) | Seawater microbial communities from Amundsen Gulf, Northwest Territories, Canada - Cases_109_6 | ecosystem: Environmental > Aquatic > Marine > Gulf | place: Canada: Northwest Territories... | reverse complement strand
CTGATCAATGGCATCGATGGTGGCGACCTCCTCATCTCGATGAAGAGCATCAATACGATTCTGATTTTCTCGCCAGAAACAAGAGTCATCAAATGGATAGAGAGTAACAGATTTGTGCAACAGCACAGCCCTCGTTTTATGCCCGACGGATCGATCCTGGTTTTCGACAACCTTGGTGGGGATCAGCGGTCCGGCGGATCGCGCATAACCCGACATAGGATCGGTCATCAAGATAATTTCATGGTGCTTCCGCTGCAGGAGACGCAGCTCGGCCAGGACTTCTACACCGCCTATGGGGGCCATATCAGCGTCAGCGACCCGCAACTCACAATCATCTTCTAGCTTGCCCGACCCGCCATGCATGATACGGCTGTTGAAGGCCACGCAGTCACCCGGTTGCATGCCCCAACTCACGACCCCGAAGCCCTCCGGGTCTGTGTTGATGTCGGGAAACGCCAACTCGGCGGCGCTGGAGAAATCCACCTGATCGATACCGGTTTTGCCATCCGGGTTCAAATTGCCGAAGTTGTACTGACAAAATACAGAGTCAAGGCGGTGCGAACCCGGCACATAGGCCAGCGCGTTTTCCCGTTTGACCGGCACCAGCGGCATCCAGATGGTGCAGGTGTCATATCCCTCCACAGACCAATAGGGTTCGTCCTGATGCCACGGCGTGGCGAACTGGCTACCGGGAGATCGCACAAATACCGCATCGAAATAGAAGTTGATACGTGCCGAGCCCATCAACTGACTGGCGATTTGAGCGGCGGGGGAGCCAAAAATGAACTGGCGGTATTCCTCTATGCGCTGCCACGCCTGGCTGTCATAAAACATGGTGCGCCCCGCGGCATCCCGGTCCCACACACGCGAGCGATCCGTGGGATCGTCACAATTGGCAAGCAGTCCCTGTTTCAGCAGGTCAATCCATTCCCCATCAAACATCCCCGGCAACAGGACAACACCGTCGCGATGATAGGTTGCAATCTCGTCGGATGTAATGGGGCGGGGTATGTCAGTGTTCATGATCAGGCCTCTTGAAGGTGGTGATCCTTGATGTGAAGAATGGTTCTGATCAGCCAATCTGAAAACAAAAACTTTCACCCATTTTAGAAATAAAAAGATTCGGCCGGCTGGGGCTATGGCCGACTGCGGACGTTAAGTAATGTACTGGCTCAATGGCCGCCTCGGGTCAAAAGGCGGCTACGGATAATTCCGTTGGTTGGGCTTTTCAGCATCAGGCCGCGCCCTAACTTCGAAGGCGCTGTTGTAGTTCGAGGCGCTGGGGTTTTCGGCGCAGGGTCGGAAATATTGCATGTGCCCGGGGCTCAGGGCGTCGTAATCCCAAGATGGCGCCCGGCCCACCGAATGTGCCCGATCTATCAGGCGGCGCTGCGCCTGGCTCTCCAATACCAATCCTTTCAGCTCAGCCAAATCCCAATTATTCCCGACAATCGAGGCGAGCCGCGCTTCCACTTCGGCAACATCCGCCTTTCCCGCCAAATTTTCCGTTTCTTGCCAATCAACGGCGCGATCGAACAGGAGCGGCGGGTCGTCATCGCAGTGAATGTATTTGTAGCGTCCTTCCATGACCATGATCGCAGGCGAGTCCAGGCCTTCGCAGGTCATTTCGGCAAAGACCCGATCAGGTCCCTCAAAAACCTCTCCCTGCAATTGTGGGCGAAGGCTTCGGCCATCGTACTTCGTTTCGACGGACGAGAGGCCAGTGTCGGGATCGGCTAAGTCGATCACGGTTGGGAAGAGATCGATCAGGGAAACGTTCTCATCACGGCGAGAAGGCGAAAATAGCGATGGCGCGGAAACGATGAGCGGAATTTGCAAGGCGCAATCAAAAAACGACCGCTTGAACCACAGGCCCCGCTCACTCAACGCCTCGCCATGGTCGGACAGGAACACCACTATAGTTCTGTCGGCCAAGCCCGCCACTTTCAGCGCCTCAAGGAGATTTCCAAGCTGATCGTCGATGTAGCTTACCGCACCGTAATAGGCATGACGGGCAACCCGGACATCGGCTTCGGTCATTCCCGCCTCGGCCACACCGATATGGTCGTAAAGGCGCTGCGAATGGGGGTCTAGGTCCTCACGTGGCATGGGCGCCACTGCCGGCATGTCGATATCTTCATGACGGTAGCGGTCCCAGTATCGCCCGGGAACAGCAAAGGGGTCGTGCGGATGGGTAAAGGAGACGAATAGACCAAATGGCCGTTGGTCATCGGAGCGGGCCAAATCATGGATCTTTCGAATGGCTTTGAAAGCAACTTCGTCATCGAAGTCGAGTTGGATCGTTCGCTCGTAGACGCCTGAGTTCAAGATGCCGTTGACCTCCCCCGCGGCCGCCAGGAGCCGTTCGGTTCCGGTTACGGTCCGGGTCCAGTCGGCCGTCCAATTGAAGTCAGACGGATAGATGTCCGTCGTCAGGCGCTCTTCGAAGCCATGCAGTTGGTCGGGGCCGATGAAATGCATCTTTCCCGCCAGGCAGGTCTGGTAGCCGAGCAGCCGGAGGTAATGAATGAATGTCGGCATCGAAGCGGGAAACTCCGCCCCATTGTCGTAAGCCCCGGCGTTGGAGGGCAATAAGCCCGATAACATGGAGAAGCGGGACGGAGCACACAGCGGGTAATTGCAGTAAGCATGCTCAAACACCAGGCCCCGTTCGGCGAGCTTGTCGATATTTGGCGTCTTGGAAACCTTGTTTCCGTAGGCCCGCAATGCGCGGGCAGCCAACTGGTCTGCCTGTACAAACAGAAAATTCGGTTTGCGCGACATCCTTCATGCCTCCATGCCAATTTCGCCAATCGGCGTTCCAATCTCATGCTGGCCCAGAAGCCGAAAGACGTCAGACTATGTTGCCAGGCGCGCGGCATCCAAGCCCCCTGTTTCGAGTTTCGGCCTACGCAGAGCAAAGAGCAATTCGCCATAGGGTGCCGGCTCTTTGGACCAAATACACAAGCATTCCGGAAGCAGTGCGCAAGCGGGCGCGAACGCAAGGAGGACATCGTCAGGAGCCGGCCAGGATCTTGCTGGGATTTGTGCTTCGCCCTTCGCTCAGCGATTTGGGGCGGTCGGTTGACGCAGCTCAATGAGTCGCTCACGGTGCGCAACTAGCATAACAACCGGCGTCCAACCGCAAAGGGGACAAAGCCGTACCGGCTTTCGTTGAGGTAAGAATCGTCGATGGTGTGGTTTTGCGATATTGGCGGCCAGCGATTTCTCGCCAATACTCGCTTGGAAACACCGGCCGATCGGGACCCTTGATGTTGGGTGAAGAGCAGGTATGAAGCGGGCTGTGGCATCCATAGGCTCGCGAAGGGCGGGCGTCCCTGTCGGTGCTCCGATCCGGATCGACGAGGGGGTCGACATTCCGCTCGAGGGCGCGCCCGAGCAGGTCGTCTCGGATGCGGCGAAAGTGCGATCGGTCGCCCTGGTCGGCAGCGACTACATCGGGCTGCGGCCCTTGATGAAGGTCGAAGAGGGCGATCGCGTCAAGCTCGGCCAGCCGCTTTTCGCCGACAGGGGCAATCCCGAGATCCTCTTCACGTCGCCTGGAAGCGGCATTGTCACGCGCATCAACCGGGGCCCGAGGCGGGCCTTGCATTCCGTCGTGGTCGACCTCGCCGGCGATGAGGAAATAACTTTCGATGCCTTCGACATAGACCAGCTGGGCGACCTGGGGCGCGATCGGATCGCCGCCAGGCTGCTCGCCTCCGGGCTATGGACGGCGCTGCGCAGCCGCCCCTTCGGCCGGGTCGCCGATCCGCGAACCATGCCGCGGTCGATTTTCATAACGGCAACCGACAGCAATCCGCTTGCGGCGAGGCCGGAGGTGGTCATCGCCCGCCACCGCGACGATTTCCTCCATGGCGTGGCGGTGGTAGCCGGACTGACGGAGGGCCCCACCTTTCTTTGCCAAGCCCCTGGCGCGGAGACGCCGACGGGCGGGCCGGCGTCGGTCGAGACGGTCGAATTCTCCGGACCTCATCCCTCCGGGCTCGTCGGAACCCATATTCATTTCCTGGATCCGGTCAGTGCCGAAAGGACGGTCTGGCATCTCGGCTATCAAGATGTGATCGCGATCGGCAAGCTCTTCACCACAGGACGGCTGTGGGTCGAGCGGACCGTCGCTCTCGCCGGGCCGGGCGTGGAAAGGCCACGGCTGATCTCCTCCCGCCTCGGGGCGAGCATCGACGAGCTGACGCGCGGCGAGTTGCGTGAGGGCCAGCGCCGGGTCATCTCCGGCTCGATCCTGTCGGGGCGGCAGACCACCGGACCGCTGGCCTTTCTCGGGAGGTTCCACAACCAGATTTCGGTAATTGCCGAGGCCGCGCCCCGCGCGGATAGCGGCTGGTTCGTCCCGCGCCGCTCGAAGGCCTTTTCGACCTATAGGCTTGGCCTTCCGATCGGCCAGACCCGTTACGCCATGACGACCGCGTTGCACGGCCAGCCTTGCGCCATGTTTCCCCTCGGCGGTTTCGAGCGGGTCATGCCGCTCGATATCCTTGCGACCCCGCTGCTCAAGGCCCTGCTCGTCGAAGACCACGCGATGAGCCAAGCCTTGGGCTGTCTCGAACTGGATGAGGAGGACCTGGCGCTCTGCACGTTCGTCTGCCCCAGCAAATTCGATTACGGTGGGCTGCTGCGGACCTGTCTCACGGCGATCGAGAAGGAAGGATGAGTAAGGCCTTCCGCAATCTCCTGGCGAAGGGCCGCCGGCGCTCGGAGGCAGCGGGCGCGGTGACCACGGGCGCCACGCATGTGCGCGACGTCATGAACGTCGCCCGTGCGATGAATTGCCTGATCGTCGCGCTGGTCCCTTGCTTTCTCATGGCCCTCTTCAACACCGGTTATCAGGCCAATCTCGCGATGGCGTCGCTCGGCATCGCCGAGGCGCCTGGCTGGCGTGGCACCATTATAGGGACCCTGGGCATCGGGTACGATCCGGCGAGCCTCTGGGCCAGCTTGTGGCACGGCGCGGTCCACTACCTTCCAGTGCTCGCTGTGACGCTGGCCGTCGGGGCCTTTTGGGAGTGGCTCTTCGCCACGCTGCGCAAGCGCGATCGGGCCCCGGGCCTGGCGGTGATCGCGCTGCTCTTTTCGCTCAGCCTGCCACCATCGGTGCCGCTGTGGCAGGTCGCTTTGGGCATGACCTTCGCCATCGTCGTGGCCAAAGAGGTCTTCGGCGGCACCGGTAAGAACTTCTTGAACCCCGCGCTCGCGGGCCTGGCCTTTCTCTATGCGACCTATCCCAAGGAAATGCTGGGCGGCGCATCCTGGACCGTGGTCGAGGGCTTCACCGGCGCGACCAGCATGCGGGTCATCGCCGGCGGCGGTCTCGAAGCCGCTCACTGGGCCGGCACCAATTGGATGCAGGCCTTCCTGGGCGTCGTCCCCGGCGCCTTTGGCGCGACCTCGAGCCTGGCCTGCCTGCTCGGTGCCGCCTACCTGATCGCCACGCGGGTCGCTTCGGTCAGGATCATGGCCGGCGCCCTTGCCGGCATGATCTTCGCGGCCATTCTGTTCAACCAATTCGTCGGCGATGCTCTGCCCTTCGGCAACCTGTCCTGGCACTGGCACCTGACCCTCGGCAGCTTCGTCTTCGGGACGGTATTTCTCGCCACCGACCCGGTGACCTCGCCGATGACCGATGCCGGCCGCTGGATCTATGGCCTGCTCATCGGCGCCCTGGTGGTCGTTATTCGCGTGGCGAATGTGGCGCATCCGGACGGCGTCATGTTCGCCATCCTTTTCGGCAACATCGCAGCCCCCCTGATCGACCACCTCGTGGTGCGCGCCAACATCAGAAGAAGGGCGAGGCGCTGTGGCTAGTCCGAAACGCGATCCGGGCACCTCGGGCGTCCCCTGGCTGAGAAGGCTGCGGGCGCTGCCGAACGATAATCCGGTGAAGACGTTGCTGGTCGTTCTCCTGGTCTGCTTGTGCGCCTCGCTGCTGGTTACCGGCTCGGCCGTCCTCTTGCGGCCGGCGCAACTCGCCAACCAGGAACGCGAGCGGCAAGCGCGCCTCGCCGAGATTATCGCGCAATTGCCGGGAGGCGAGGCGGGTCCCCAGGTTGAGGCGCGCGTCGTGGATTTGGCGAGCGGCGAATACGCCGAGGGGATCGACCCAACGGATTTCGATCAGCGCGAGGCGGTCAAAGATCCGGCGCGAAGCCTGGCCCTCGCGCCGGAGCGTGACATCGCCCGGATCACGCGCCGCGCTCACCACGCGGTGGTCTACCTGGTCCATAGCGGCGATCGGCTGGATCTGGTCATCTTGCCGGTCTACGGGCGAGGGTTCGGCTCGGTCCTCCGCGGCTTTCTCGGCCTGTCGGGCGATACCCGCGAGGTCGTCGGGCTGGTTTTCCACGAGCACAACGAAACGCCCGGGCTGGGGGCCCTGATCGACGACCGCCGGTGGCTTGCCCAATGGCGGGGCAAACGGGTCTGGGACGCCAGGGGGCAGCCGGCGCTCGGCGTTGCCGCGGGCGAGGTCGCGCCCGGCTCACCCGAGCAAGCCCATCTGGTGGATGGCCTGACCGGGGCCACCTGGACGGGCCAAGGGGTGACCGGTCTGTTGCGATTCTGGCTCGGCGACGACGGTTTCGGACCCTATCTGCGCAATCTTCGCGACCGAAGAGGCTTACGATGAAAACCTCGCTCAAGCAGGTGTTTTTCAATCCGCTGGTCAACGACAATCCGATCACGCTACAGATCCTGGGCCTCTGCTCGGCACTCGCGGTGACCAAGACCCTGGCGACCGCGCTCATCATGTCGTTGGCGGTGACCTCGGTAATCACGCTCTCCAACGCTTCGATCAGCCTGATCCGCCATCACATGCCGCGGCAGGTTCGGCTCATCGTGCAGATCACCATCATCGCCTCGCTGGTGATCGTCGTCGATCAACTGCTGAAGGCCTATGCCTTCGAGATCAGCAAACAGCTTTCCGTCTTCGTCGGGTTGATCGTGACCAACTGTATCGTCATGGGACGGGCCGAGGCCTTCGCCATGCGCAACGGGGTCTGGCGGAGCGTCCTGGACGGTTTCGGCAATGGCCTGGGTTACAGTTGGATCCTGATCCTGGTCGGCTCGATACGAGAACTTTTCGGGGCCGGGACACTGCTCTCCATCGAGATCTTGCCAACCCTCTCGTCCGGCGGCTGGTACCAACCCGCCGCTCTCATGCACCTGCCGCCCAGCGCGTTCTTGATCATCGGCTTTCTGATCTGGGGCATCCGCGCCTGGAAGAGCGAACAGGCCGAGAGCAGCGAGTTTCAGGCCCGGCCCACGAGCAGTTCGGAGGTCGCGCGATGAGCGGCTATGCAACCCTCTTCGTCCAGGCCGCCTTGGTCGAGAACCTGGCCCTCTCTTTCTTTCTCGGCATGTGCATGTTCTTGGCCGTTTCCGCTCGGGTGGAGACGGCCCTCGGCATGGGATTGGCGGTGCTGGTCGTTCAGTCGATTACACTGCCGGTCAACAATCTGATCCACCGCTACCTGCTGGCCGAAGGGGCCCTGTCCTGGGCCGGGCTGCCCGACGTCGACCTCAGTTTCCTGGCGCTGATCTGCTTTATCGGCGTGATCGCCGCCATGGTGCAGATACTCGAAATGGTCCTCGAGCGGTACTTCCCGGCGATCCACCAGGGGCTCGGCATCTATCTGCCCTTGGTGACGGTCAACTGCGCCATTCTCGGCGGTTCGCTGTTCATGGTCGAGCGCCACTACAGCTTCGGTGAGAGCGTCGTCTATGGCGTCGGCTCCGGCTTCGGCTGGGCTTTGGCGATCGCCGTCCTGGCCGGCGTCCGCGAGAAATTGAAGTACAGCGACGTCCCGGCGGGACTTCAGGGAACGGGTATCACCTTCATCGCCGTCGGGCTGATCGCGCTCAGCTTCATGGCTTTTTCCGGGCTCCAGATCGGTTAGGACGGACAGCGGGAGTTCAATTGAGAGCAATGCTTGAGATCGTCCTCGGAGTTGCGAGCTTCACCGGGATCGTTTTGTTCCTGACCCTGGTGATCCTTGCCGTGCGTGCCAAGCTTGTGGCAACGGGCGACGTGACCATCACGGTCAACGAAGCACGCACGTTGAAGGGCCGGGTAGGGGACAAGCTGCTCCGCGCGCTGGAGGAGGCCGATCTCCATCTCCCCTCGGCCTGCGGCGGCCGGGGCACTTGCGGTCAATGCCGAGTGACGGTCCTGCAAGGAGGCGGTGCCCCGCTGCCGACCGAAACGGCACTGATGACCAGGCGCGAGGCGGCGCGGGGGACCCGTCTTGCCTGCCAGGTCACGGTCAAGCGGGAAATGCTGGTGCAGGTCCCCGATGAGGTTTTCGGTGCCCGGCAGTGGACGTGTAGGGTGCGGTCGAACGCGAATGTCGGGACCCTGATCAAGGAGATGGTTCTCGAGTTGCCGGCGGGGGAGGCGATCGAGTTCCGTGCCGGGGCCTATGTCCTGGTGCACTGCCCGCCCTATCGCGCGGCCTTTTCCGACTTCGATGTGGGCACCGAATTTCATGACGAGTGGGAGCGCCTGGATCTCCGGCGCTTGCGCATCGAAAACCGCGACGCGACGACCCGGGCCTACTCTTTGGCCAATCATCCCGGCGAGAGCGACGTCATCTTGCTGCTGATCCGGATCGCCATTCCACCTCCCGGCGCGCCGACGAGCATACCCCCCGGTGTGGTCTCATCATACCTGTTCGGCCGCAAACCCGGCGATGAGGTCACGGCATCGGGGCCGTTCGGCAATTTCTTCGCGACCGACGGCGACAGCGAGATGATCTTCATCGGCGGCGGTGTCGGCATGGCGCCCATGCGCTCGCATATCCTCGACCAGTTGAAGCGTCTGAAATCGAAGCGCGAGATCTCATTTTGGTACGGCGCACGAAACCGTGGGGAACTGTTCTACGGCGAGACTTTCGACCAGTTGCAAGCGGAGCACGAAAACTTCCGCTGGGTAACTGTCTTATCGGAGCCGAGGCCCGAGGATCGATGGCAAGGCGAAACGGGCTTCATCCACGAGGTGCTCCTAGAGAGCTATCTCAAAGACCACCCGGCGCCGGAGGACTGCGAGTACTACCTTTGCGGGCCGCCGATGATGGTCAAGGCGGTCCGCGCCATGCTGGATAATCTCGGTGTCGACCCCGGCAACATCTTCTATGATGACTTTGGAGGCTAGATGATGAGCTCCGCCCTTTCCCGCAGGACCTTGTTCCAACTGGCTGGCAAGCTCGCGTTGGCCGCGCCGGCGTTGAGCGTCGTCGCCTGTGAGGAGGCAGGCGGTTTGCGCAAGGCGCCGGGTTTCGCCGGCGCCACGATGGGAACCAGCTACAACATCACGGTGAGCGCTTTTCCGGGCACTCTCGACCGCCGGGTCTTCAAGGCCTCGATCGAGGGCATCCTCGAGACGGTCAATCGCCAGATGTCGAACTGGCGCTCGGGGTCCGAGATCTCCCTGTTCAACGCCGGTCGAACGACCGGGTGGTCGCGGATCTCGCACGATACGCTCGCGGTCGTGGACGAGGCGCTCAGCATCGGCAAGATGACGGGTGGCGCGTTCGACCCGACGGTCGGCCCATTGGTCGATCTCTGGGGGTTCGGCCCCGCCACGGGTGGGCAAACCATCCCATCCGACAGCAGGATCGAAACCCTACTGGCGAGGACCGGCTACCGGCATCTCCAGCTTGTCGACTCGCCGCCCGCCATCGGCAAGGGCCGCGCCGGGCTGGAGGTCAACCTTTCGGGTATCGCCAAGGGGTTCGGCGTCGACAAGTTGGCGGCCTTTATCGAAAGCCAAGGCATCGAGGACTATCTGGTCGAGATCGGCGGCGAGTTGCGGGCAAGGGGCCGCAGCCCCCGTCGGGCGCCTTGGCACATCGGCATTGAAAAGCCGATCGCCTGGTATAGGGGCCTGCAGCGCGTCATCGCTCTCGAAGGCGGCGCCGTCGCGACGTCCGGCAACTACCGCAACTACTTCGAAAACGACGGCGTGCTTTATTCTCACATCATCGATCCGCGCAGCGGTACACCGGTTGACCACAAATTGGCCTCGGTCACGGTGGTCGCCGGCTCGGCCATGCGAGCCGACGCGCTGTCCACGGCCCTCATGGTTCTGGGGCCCGACGACGGGTTCGCGCTTGCCCGGCGCGAAGGTCTTGCGGCGTTCTTCATCGTGCAGGACGGCCGGGGTTTCGTGGAGATCGCGACGCCGGCTTTCGACGTTTATGCGCTGGGTTGAGGGAGGGGTGATGCAACTTTTGGCTGTCAGTTTTCTGATCTT
>Ga0255057_10002349_pt1 | contig 10286 bp, 7 predicted proteins | sample Cases_109_6_MG_FD_189022 | JGI IMG/M metagenome (GOLD analysis project Ga0255057, IMG submission 189022) | Seawater microbial communities from Amundsen Gulf, Northwest Territories, Canada - Cases_109_6 | ecosystem: Environmental > Aquatic > Marine > Gulf | place: Canada: Northwest Territories... | reverse complement strand
CGTACCGGGCGATTGCTTTGTGGTCAAAATCGTCGAACGCCGCTCGGTAGTTCTCACGCTTCTTCAGGATCATCTCCCACGACAACCCCGCCTGCGCGCCATCGAGCAACAGGAACTCGAATAACCTGCGATCATCATGGAGTGGAACACCCCACTCGTCGTCGTGATAGGTGACCATCAGATCCGAGCCAACCCAACCGCAGCGTTGCTTCACGGCTGGACAACCGCCTTGACGACGCGTCCTGCCTCGACGTCGGCCAGGGCCTCGTTCATCTCGTCCAACCGATAGCGGCGGGTGATCATCCGCTCCCAATCGAAACGGTCTCCATGCCGCGCCAAGATCCTGACCATCCGATAGAAGTGATTAAAGTCGGCGCCCCAGGTACCGCGGACCTCGAGGTGCTTCAGGTTGATGTCGGTGTGAGGGTTGATCGGCACCTCACCCGCATCTGTGTAGTGGCCGACAATCACGTACCGCCCAGCATCGCGCGTCATGCCGAGCCCCTCACGCACAGCGGACGGTACACCCGTAGCTTCGATCGTCACGTCGGCGCCGCGGCCGCCGGTCAGCTCACGGACCCGCTCGACTCGCTCGGCTGGAGCAGTCTCCGACACCGAGATCGTGTCGTCGACCCTGAAAGCGCTGGCGGCTTCCAGCCGCTCGACCGGGTCACCGACGACGATCACTGGATCGGCGCCCGACAATCGCGCCAGGATCGCCGCGCCAAGACCAACCGGTCCGCTGCCTTGGATTGCGACCGCATCGCCGACCCGAATTTCGGCGCGATCGATGGCATGAATCGCGGTCGCCAAGCCACAGCCGGCAGCGATCAATCGCTCCGGCGACACCGCTTCCGGCAGGGGAATCACCTTGACACCGGGTTTGAGATAGATCGATTCGCTCCACCCACCGAGCAGTCCGTCATCAGCTCCGTAGGTGACTCCGTACACCTTGCGGGACGGGCACCGGTTCGGGGCTCGCGCGACCTGACAGTACCAACACGCGTGACACGTCTCGTGCACGTCGTGGAACGTCGCGATCGCACCCACGCGAATCGGTTGCCCGTCGATGTCGACACACTCGCCGGCCACCTCGGCCACGCGACCGACCGACACGTGGCCGGGAATGATCGGATACGGGACGCCTGCCAGCCGGCCGTGATGGAGATGCACGTCGGTGCCGCAAACTTCCGAGTAGATCGTCTCCAGCAGGATCGATCCCGGCTCTAGGTCGGCCGACGGCCGATCCCGCACCTCGATTGGCTGTCCAGGGCCGGTCATGATCGCCGCGCGTGGCACCGGCTAGGCCTCCGGCTCCGGTAGGAACTCTTGGCACACGTCGTAGATCAACGCGTTGTCGAAGCCGCGACGTTGGAGGTACCCGGCCAGCCGCCGCCATCGCGTCTCGTCGGGTTTGTCTTGGAGGCGCGGCAGATAGCGCTCGGCGACCCTCCGCGCGAGGTCACCATCATCGACATCTTCATCCTGGAAGACCGCATCAACCGAGTGTGCAGCGGTTCGAGCCGGGACGCCCTTCTCGACCAGCTCGCTTACCATTCGCTGCCGTGCCCGGGGCTTGAGTCTGACCGCGTCCAACGCGTAGGCCGACGCATAGCGAAGATCCGAGAGCAGCTCCTTGCTCGCCAACTCATCGATGACCGATCGCACAATGGACGCATCGACGTCCGCACCGCGACTCAGCTTCTGACCGAGTTCCTTGACGCTGTGCTCACGCCGGGCGAGCAACCTCAGCGCCCGTTCGCGCACGCGCTGCGTAGCTTCGGGATCAGTCGTGGTCGTCGTTGCTCGCCGGGACCGTACAATGCGCGAGCCCACGCTTCTCTAGGTATCGCTGGTGGTAATCTTCGGCTCGATAAAACGACGCCGCTGGCTCGATCTCGGTCGCGATCGGTCGCTTGAAACGCCCCTCCCGCTCGTGCTCCGCCTTTGATCTCCGGGCGATTTCTTCCTGCTCGGGCGAGTGGACAAAGATCGCTGACCGGTACTGGGTGCCAACGTCAGGACCCTGGCGATTGACTTGGGTCGGGTCGTGCGATCGCCAAAACACATCTAGCAACTGTTCGTACGAAACCTTCTGCGGATCGAACTCGACCTGAACGACCTCGGCATGTCCGCTGGTATCGGTGCAAACGTCCTCGTAGGATGGGTTCTCGGTCTTCCCACCCATAAAGCCAACCGCCGTGCCGGTTACACCGTCGATTTGGCCGAAGGTCACCTCGATGCCCCAGAAGCAACCCGCCCCGAACGTCGCCTTCTCGGTCTCCACGTCGTCCCTCCTGATGAGATGTGTGAGCACCTGTTCTGAACGCTCAGGCGTATACTCTATATTCATCACCCAACGTCGACCTGTGACGGAGCTTCCGTGGACGAGCAACAACCAACCACCAAAACCACCTTCGAAGATTACCCGCTCACCCGCGGCGAGTACATCAGCGCGATGGTCCATTTCTATCGTGGCGAGCTGGGGCGGGCGGACGCCGCGCGCGCAAGGCTCGATCCGACCACCAACTGGGCGGTGGTGACTGCGGGGGCTGTGTTCTCGTTCGCGTTCAGGATCGACAACTCCCATGTGACGCTTCTGCTGGCGCTCTTGCTGATCTCGATCTTCCTGGGATTCGAGGCGCGTCGCTTTCGCCACTTCGACTGCTGGCGATCCCGGGTCCGAATGATCGAGGAGAACTTTTGGATCCCGATGATCCGGAGGAACCTGGCGAGTCCGCGGATGGACTGGCGAGAGTCCGTGGCCGAGGACCTCGACCGGCCAAAGTTCAAGATCACCTTCCTCGAGGCGATCGGCATGCGACTGCGATACAACTACTTGTGGATATACCTGGCGATTCTCGCAGCGTGGCTGGTCAAGGTCCACATACACCCTACCAACGCGCCTGATATTCCCACCCTTTTCGAGCGCATGGCGATCGGCCCGATCGACGGGATCAGCGTCTTCGCGTCGGTGGTTGTGTTCTACGTTCTCGCTGTCTCGCTAGCCATCTGGGCTGGCCACCGCGTCGTCGACGAGGTTCATGGTCTCGAACGGTCGACCCAGCACTGGAAGACATAGGTCGAATCGCGAAGCTCGCCGGAGCCCTAATCGGCCCGGCTTATCTCCCTCCGCACCGGCCCCGGCTGTACATGCTGCTTTAAGTAGCGGGTCAACAGCGAGTACAGGTGGAGGGTCGTGTTCTGACCCTCGAAAATCCCGTGTGACCGATTGGGATAGACCATCACGCTGAATGGTTTATTGGCCTCGACCAGTGCGTTGATCAGCCGCTCGGTACCCTGGTAATGGACGTTGTCGTCACCGGTTCCGTGGACGACGAGGAGGTTCCCTTCCAACCGATCGGCGTAGGTGAGCGGTGAGCTGCTCTCGTAAGTGTCGGGGTCGTCTTGCGGAAGGCCCATGTACCGCTCCTGATAGATCGTGTCGTACAACTGGATGTCCGGCACGGGCGCGACCGCCATAGCGGTCCCAAAGACCTCTGGGTATCGAAAGATCACGTTCAAGCTCTGAGAGCCACCACCACTCCAGCCCCAGATCGCGGCTCGCGATGCGTCGACGTACGGTCGCGCGAGCACCTCTCGGGCGCCGGCAGCCAGGTCGGCCGAAGTCAACGTCCCGATGCGCTTGTAGATCGTCTTTCGCCATTCCCGTCCGCGCGGTGAGGGTGTGCCACGCGGATCCAGACTGGCGACAAGGTACCCTTGTTGGGTGAGCATCAGATGCCACAGGTACCGCCCGCCATCCCACGCGTCGCGAACGGTTTGCCCCCACGGTTCGCCGTACACGTAGAACAGCACCGGGTAGCGCTGTGAGGGATCGAAGTCGGGCGGCTTCATGATCCATCCGTCAAGCGTCGCGTCACCGGCATCAACCCGGAAAAACTCCGTCGGCCCCCGATCGAGCGCCTCGACGTACGTTTTTAGCTCGGCGTTGTCGACCAGCGTGCGTGCGGTGGCATGGTCCGGTAGATGGACCAGGTCGGTCGTCGGCGGATTCTCAAACGACGACCACGTGTGAATCGCCCACTCGCCGCGCGGGGCGATGTCATAGCTATGCGATCCGGTTTGATCGACTGGGGTCAGTCGTTCAGGTCCGCTCGAGCCGTCCAGCGGCGCACGGAAAAGGTACCGATGTAGGGCGTCCTCGGGCGACGCCAAGTAGTAGAGCCAACCGCCTTCTACATCGATCTTCTCGACCGCTATGATGTCCGTCGGACCCGGGGTCAACGTGCGCGCGATCGAGCCATCCCGGGATATCACGTGCGCGTGGCGCCATCCGTCGATCTCGCTGATCCACACGAACTCTTCGCCGCCCGCTAACCACGCGAGCGCGTTCTCGCGCATATCGACCCACGCGCTGTCGCGCTCGGTGTAAACCGTTTCGACCGCACCGTTGTCAGATTGGCCGAGCATGATCTGAAGTGTGTTCTGCAGCCGATTGAGGTGTTGGACCACCACCTCGTCCGAGTTGGCGGCCCAACCCATCCGCGCGATGTAGTTGTTTCGCGGGGCGCCGGGAACTTCCAACCACTGCGTGGATTGAGTGTCAACGCCCACAACCCCGACCCGGGCCGCCGAGTTGGTGGAGCCTGCCTTGGGGTATTGGATGGGAATCGTGTACGAGTAGAGCGAGTCGGTGTTGTTGATGAGCAGGAAGTCGCGTACACCCGAGGCATCGAGCTGCCAGTAGGCGATCTTTTGGCCATCCGGGCTCCACCGCCAACCGTCTTGCAGGTCTAGCTCTTCCTCGTAGACCCAATCGAAGGTGCCGTTGATGATCGTGCGCGAGCCGTCCGTCGTGAGCTGCGAAATCTCCCCGGTAGCCATCGTCTCGACGTAGACGTTGTTCTCGCGGACATATCCCACGTGGCCGCCGTCAGGTGAGAACTTGGCGAACATGAGGGTCGACGGCGCGGCGTCACCGCCCAGCTGGGTGAGCTCGCCGCTCTCCCGATCGAACACCCAGTAGTCGCCGCGCGTATTCTCGCGCCACACCCGGCGCGAATTGGTGAATACGAGCAGCTTTCGCAAATCGTCGGACCAGGTGTACCCCTCGACCGCCAGTGGCTGGTCGGTGCCGATGGGGATCAGGCTCTGGGCCGATACCAATATCTCGCTCTCGCCGGTGCGCGCGTCGTGCTGAACGATATCGCGCCCGCCGTCTAGGCTCGTCGATGATTCGACCGTCGTATAGGCGGAGCCGTTCAGCCACTGCACCGGACCGAGCCAAGCTCCGTGGATCCTGTCCGCTCCGAAAAGGCGCTCGAGCGTGACTCGGGCTGGATCGGCAGCATCCACGGCTGGGTCTTGAGCAATCGCGGGCGCGGGGATCGCGAACCACGCGAGTCCGAGCAACATGATTGGAATTAGACGGCGCATTTCGCATCCTTTTGGAAACGGTTCATATCGCGCGTACTGTTCACGCTATCGCAACAGAAACCCTTCGGCCAATGGATCGTCGGGGTCGACCAGAAACTCGTTTCTGCCCGTGATATGGGCGGTTCCGCGCACCTCGGGCACCACTGCAGGAACACCAGCAACCTCAGTTGTCTCATAAACTCGAACTTGGAACTGCGTTCCGATCAGACTCTCGATCGTGATCCACTCGCCGGTTGAGAGCTCGCCTCGTGTATGATGGATCGCGGCGCGCCCGCTAACGCCGGTGCCGGTAGGCGAGCGATCAACCTCTCCCTCGGCGAACACGCAGACGTTACAACTATGGACGTCGCCGGCGTCGAACCGCTCAACAAAAATCGTTCCGTACAGGAAGTCGAGATCAGGCTCGCCCGCCGGGTGATGGATCGGCTCGCGTTCCGCTACGGCGCGCTTGATTCGCATACCAGCATCGATAATCTCGGGCGTGTTCTTGCTGCCCAGCTCAAGGCCGACCGACGGACCATCGACGTACGCGTAGAACGCGCCACCGAAAGCCACGTCATAATGAACCCGCCCTAGCCCCTCGACATCGACGACTTGATCCAACGCCGTCGCGAACGAAGGTACGCTGAGAAACGAGACGCCTGTGACGCGGCCGTTTTCGATCGATGCCACGGCGGTCACTCTCCCAGCCGGCGTGTCGATGCGGATCCGGCCGTCCTCGCCGGCGTCGATCAGCCCACATTCCAACCCGACCTTGACCAGCCCGATGATCCCGTGACCACACATCGTGCTGAACCCCTCGTTGTGGAGGAACAACACGCCGACGTCGCCGTCTGATGTCGCCGGTGGGGTGAGCACGCATCCGTACATATCGGCGTGGCCCCGAGGCTCCAGGATCAGCGTTCTTCGCAGATGGTCGTAGTGATCGCGGGCGTATCGGCGTTTGGCGAGAATCGTGTCACCCGGAAGATCGGGAAAACCATCGGTCACGACGCGCAATGGCTCGCCGGCGGTGTGCGCATCGATCGTGGTAAGGCGGACCCAGTCGTCAGGTGGCGCCCAGGCGCTCATCAGTTCGCCGCGATCAGTGTCCGACCACGTTGCCGCTCGAACCAATGTTGGCGTGCGCCGCCGCGAGGCGGGCCACGGGGATGCGAGGTGGCGAGCAGGAGACGTAGTCGAGCCCGATCTCGTGACAGAAACGAATGGAATCCGGATGGCCGCCGTGCTCCCCGCAGATCCCGACCTCCAGGTCGGGCTGCTTCGACCTTCCCCACTCCACCGTGAGCGCCATCAGCCGACCCATGCCTACGCGGTCGAGAACCTCAAACGGGTTGTCCTGTAGGATCTCTCGCTCGTTGTAGAGGGGCAGGAACTTCGTCTCGGCGTCCTCGCGGCTGAAGGAGAAGGTGGCCTGTGTCAGGTCGTTGGTACCGAACGAGAAGAAATCCGCCACCTCGGCCAGGCTCTCCGCGCGCAGGCAGGCCCGGACCACCTCGATCATCGTGCCGAACGCGAAGTCGACCGCCATGCCGTACTTTCCACTCACCTCGGCTTCCGCCTCCTCGACGTACTCCTTCACCCTCTTCAGCTCCTGGGACGTGCACACCTGGGGAACCATGATCTCTGGGCGGACCTGGATCCCGTCCTTCAGGCACTCGGCCGCCGCCTCGAGCACGGCTCGCACCTGCATTTTGTAGATCTCGGGATAGGTGAGCCCGAGACGGACCCCCCGGTGTCCCAGCATCGGGTTCGTCTCACGGAGCTCCTGAGAGCGTCGCAGCATCGCCTCCTTGCGCGCGATCACGCGGTCGACCCGTCGCACGTCTACCAGCGCGCTCGCGCTGGGCGGCAATCCGGCGTCGGCCTCGGAGGCCTGCTCCTCCAGAGCCTCCATGGTGCTCGTCAGCACGTCCATCCCCCGGAGCGCGTCTCGGAGTCGGTGGAGCTGGTCGATTTCCTCCTCCAGCCGCGCAGCGGATGGAAGGAATTCGTGAATCGGCGGGTCCAGAAGGCGGATGATCACCGGCCGGGGAGACATCGCCTCGAAGATCCCCCGAAAATCGGCCCGCTGCATCGGCAGCAACCGCCCGAGCGCTGCGGCCCGCTGCTCGTCGTCCTCCGCGATGATCATGTCGACCACGATCGGCAGACGTTCCGGCGCGTTGAACATCCGCTCCGTGCGGCACAGCCCGATGCCCATCGCTCCGTAGCTGATCGCTCGGATCGCGTCCTCGGGCGTGTCCGCGTTCGCCATCACCTTGAGCCGGGCTGCAGCGTCGGCCCAGGACAGCAGCGTGTCCAGCTCGTCGAAGAACTCTGCCTCGACCGTTGGGACGTCACCGAGATAGATGTGACCGTTCGAGCCATCGATCGTGATGATGTCGCCTTCCTTCACTACGACGTCACCGCTTATCGCCTGGGCCCGATCCTCGTCCACCATGAGCCCTTCCGCTCCGACGATGCACGGCTTGCCCATTCCGCGAGCGACGACCGCGGCATGGGAGGTCCCTCCCCCGCGGCTGGTGAGTACCCCCTGGGCGGCGAAGAAGCCATGGATGTCCTCTGGCTTCGTCTCCTCGCGCACCAGGATCAAGTTGACTCCCTGCCGCCCGAGCAACTGGGCCCGATCCGCGTCGAAGACGACCTGCCCGCAGGCTGCGCCCGGCGAAGCGGCGAGTCCGGTAGCAAGGGGGCTGCCGTCGAAGCTCGGATCGATCCTGGGATATAGGATTTGCTCGAGGTCGTCCGGGCTCACACGCAGAAGTGCTTGTTCCCTATCGATCAGGCCCTCGTCGACCATCTCGATCGATGTTTTGACCCGTGCGATCGCGTTCATCTTCCCGTTGCGCGTCTGCAGGCAGTAGAGGATGCCGCGCTCGTTCGTAAACTCAAAGTCCTGCACCTCACGGTAGTGGTCCTCGAGATTCCTGCGCAGCTTCTGGAGCTGCCCGTACATGTCGGGCATCTCCTGGGCCATCTCCCGAATCGGCTTGGGGGTTCGAATACCGGCCACCACGTCTTCGCCCTGAGCGTTCACCAGGTACTCGCCGTACAGCTTGTTCTCCCCCGTCCCGGGATCGCGCGTGAACGCCACCCCCGTGCAGCTGTCCGGCCCCATATTGCCGAAGACCATCGCGACAACGTTGGCCGCCGTGCCGTGGGCCATCGCGGACGTGATCCCGAACTCGCGCCGGTACTCCACGGCCCGCCGCCCCATCCAGGAGGCAAAGACCGCCTTGATGGCGATCTCGAGCTGCTCGTACGGATCGCTCGGGAATGGCCGGCCCGTGTGCTTGCGCACGACCAGCAGGAAGCGGCGAACGATCTCCTCTAGATCCTCGGCCTGCAGATCCACGTCGGCCTCCGCGCCCGCCAGCTCTTTTACCGACTCGAACTGCTCATCGAACTTCTCGTCCTCAATGCCGAGAGCGACTTTGCCGAACAGTTGAATGAGCCTGCGATACGCGTCGTAGCCAAACCGCGGATCGCCTGTCTGCGCGATCAACCCGGCGAGACTCTGCTCGTTGAGGCCGAGATTGAGGATGGTGTCCATCATCCCCGGCATGGAGAGGGCGGACCCCGAGCGCACCGAGACGAGCAGCGGATCGTCGGCGTCTCCGAAGCGCTTTCCGGTCGCCTCCTTGAGCCGCTCTATCTCGCCCCGCACCTGCTCCATGACTCCCGTCGGCAGGGCACCCTCCGGAGATTCCAGGAACGCGAGGCAGGCCTCCGTGGTGACGACGAAGCCCGGCGGCACGTTGATGCCGATCTGGGTCATCTCACAGAGGTTGGCGCCCTTTCCGCCGAGAAGGCGCTTGTTCTTCCCGTCGCCCTCCGCGAAGGACCAGATCCATCTGGTGCTCTTCGTCTCCACCCTCCCCTGCGAGGTCGTGCTCGGTTCGGCCGTCGGCCCGCTCATCTGCCGTCCATCATATCTCTCGCTCAATGTCGTTCAGCACCCCCGTGAATTGTACCATACGCAGGGTCCTCCAAGGGCCGGCGCCGACGTCATGCCGCTTCGCGTGCCAAAACCTCGCGCAGGATCGTCATCGCGCGCTGCGTATCCGACTCGCTAAACACCAGCGTTGGCCTGAAACGCAGCGATCTGGGACCACACGCCAGCGTCGCCAAACCCGCCTCCCAACACGCCTTCCGGACTCGGCTTCGGTGCGCGGTGTCGGGCAGATCTATCGCCAACAGAAAACCTCGACCGCGCGCGTTCGTTACTTTGGCGAAGTCGGCCTCGATCGCTTGGAGACCTTTCAAGAACTCCCTGCCAACCCACGCCACATTCTCCACCAGTCGATCTTCTTTGATGATCTGCAGGTAGCGGGCGCAACGAACCATGTCGACCAGGTTTCCACCAAACGTCGAATTGATGCGAGACGAAACCTTGAAGACGTTGGTTTCCACATCGTCGATACGACCGGTGCTCATGATCCCGCACACCTGGGTCTTCTTACCGAATGCGATGATGTCGGGGGTTGGCCCAAGCTGTTCGAACGCCCACATCGAGCCCGTCAACCCCATGCCGGTCTGGACTTCGTCGTAGATCAACAGCGCCTCATGATGATCGGCCAGCTCCCGCAAGCGGTGGAAGAACTCTGGGCGGAAGTGAATGTCTCCGCCCTCGCTCTGAATCGGCTCGATCAGGATCGCCGCAATTCCATGTGGATCGCGTTCGAACGCCGCCTCGATCTCGCCGACAGACTGCTCCTCGGCGGCGGCCACCTTCTGCTCGTCAATCGGAAACTCGATCTTAGGGTTTGAGACCCGTGGCCAATCGAACTGCGGATAGTCGTCGGTCTTTGCCGGATCGGTGTTCGTGACCGTAAGCGTGTAGCCGCTGCGACCGTGGAACGCGTCACGAAAATGAAGGACCT
>Ga0255057_10002347_pt1 | contig 10288 bp, 9 predicted proteins | sample Cases_109_6_MG_FD_189022 | JGI IMG/M metagenome (GOLD analysis project Ga0255057, IMG submission 189022) | Seawater microbial communities from Amundsen Gulf, Northwest Territories, Canada - Cases_109_6 | ecosystem: Environmental > Aquatic > Marine > Gulf | place: Canada: Northwest Territories... | reverse complement strand
GGTGGCAACGGGTCGGTTCGGCCTCGGAACATAGCAGCACCGTGGTCGCGCCCAGTGCCAGTGCAGATGCTTCGGTCACACCGGCTTCGAGCCGTTCCGGGGAGGAGATGGGGGGCTCTTCTCCCTCACGCATGGGCAGGCCGCCGAGGTGGTCCCCGAGCCATCGATAGGAGATCCCGGCGGTAGCCAATTCCTCGGCAAGGGTTTGTCTCGAATATTCGGGCACCCGGCTCGAGTACGGCTTCGATCTCACGTCGATAACAGTGCGGATGCTGTGGGAGGCGACGATCCTGAGAAACTCATCGAAATCAAGAGCCCCATGACCAATAGTGAAGAGTGTCGGTTCCGTAATCTCACGACCTCCGCAAGCTAGATTGGCTGGACCAGGAGGAGGCTATATCAGCACAAGCTTCGGTGAAGAGAACCTCTGGGAACTGGAATCCCCTCTTTACCGCGACGCTCTCGCTCAGTTGGATCGGGTGGCCGGGGTAATGGGCCTCGATGAGAATATTCACGCCCGGCTGCGGGTCCCGCAAAGAGCCACCGTCGTCAGCTTTCCGTTTCGCCGCGAGGGTTACTACGAAGTCCACACCGTCTTTGCTTACCGGGTACAGCATGTCTTGACGATGGGCCCGACCAAGGGCGGGATTCGCTATGCCGCCGATGTCAACCTCGGTGAAGTGGCTGCACTCGCCATGTTGATGACCTGGAAAACCGCTCTGGTGGAACTCCCCTTCGGCGGCGCCAAGGGGGGCGTGCGAATCGAGCCGATAGGCCTGACCCGGCCCGAGCTCCAGCGACTCACTCGCCGCTATACAGCCGAGTTGATCAACGTCATCGGCCCCGAGACCGACATACCCGCTCCCGACATGGGCACCAATGAGCAGGTCATGGCCTGGATCATGGATACCTATTCACAACATGTTGGTCATGCCACCCCGGGTGTCGTCACCGGTAAACCTCCGGCACTGGGTGGTTCTATCGCCAGGCGTGAAGCCACCGGGAGGGGACTTGTGAGCCTGCTTCCGGCAGCGGCCGCCCATGCCGGCGTAGACCTCGAAACCGCCCGGGCGGTGGTGCACGGGTTCGGGAACGTCGGGCAATACGCCGCCCTGGGCGCCCACGAGATGGGGATCAAAGTGGTGGCGATTTCGGACGTCACCGGTGGGATTCACAATGAGCAGGGCCTGGACATCCCCAAGGCGCGGGAGTGGGTGGACGAGAACGGCAACCTCGAGGGTTTTCCCAACGCCGAATATGTCAGCAACGAGGAGCTTTTCCATCTCGACTGTGAGATTCTGATCCCGGCCGCCGTCGGAGGAGTGATAACTCAGGAGAATGCCGGAGGGATCAAAGCGAAGATGATTGTCGAAGGTGCCAACGGTCCCACTACGGTGGGGGCCGACGACATCCTGGGCGAAAAGGGCGTCTTCGTCGTCCCGGACATCCTCGCCAACGCGGGTGGTGTCACGGCTTCCTATTTCGAGTGGGTGCAGGACCTCCAGAACTATTTCTGGTCGGAAGGTGAGATCGTTGCCAGGCTGCGAGAGATCATGGGTCGGGCCTTCGACGAGGTTCTCCATATCTCCATTCACGAGGGTTATGACATGCGGACTGCGGCCCTGATCAAAGGGATCCGCCGGGTGGCTGAGGCCAAGCTCGCCCGCGGCGTTTACCCATAGCCGGGAGGCCTTAGGCCGGACTCGGGGCTCAAACCGGAATGGTTTCGGGGCGGCGGGCCATGTCGGGCGTCGGCTCGCCGGTGCCACCGAATGCCGGACAAATGCCCTGAAATGAGCACCAGTCACACAGCCGCGAAGGCCGGGGCGGGAAGGCTTCCTTTTCGATTGCCGCCTTGATGGCGGTCCACAACGCCTGAATCTGCCGTTCCATGGCGTCGAGTTGCTGTTCGGTCACCGCCAGGGAATAGAGGGTTGGGCCGTTCAGGTACAGCAAGCGAAGCTCAACGGGAGCCCGGCCAAAGTGACGCCGGGTGAGCAGGGCGTAGATCTTCAAAGCAAAGAAAGCCGGCAATGCATAGCGCTCTGGGGGAGCCTTACCCGTCTTGTAGTCGGTGACCACCAAATCGCCGGCGGCGTCTTCGTCAATCCGATCGAGAATCCCCCGCACCGTCACATCCTGGACTTCTTCGATGAGGTCGAGCTCGCAATCCACGGGGTCGATCTTGGTGGGGTCCTCGACGGTGAAGTAGTTGGCGAGTAGCTCAAGGCTTTCGATTCCCCAAACCCGCTCTTCCTCCACCGTCTCGAACAAGTGGGTGTACTCCTCGTTACGTACCTCAGCCCATGCTTGCCGAAAGAGATCGAAGAGGCGCTCGGGTGTGCGCTCGCTCGCATCACCTCCAAAAAGGCGCTGCAACGCCAGGTGGGCGGTGGTTCCTCGTGCCTGGTAGATGGTGGCCGGTTCCATCAATCGGTCGATCGAGCGGAACTTGAAGAGCTGAGGGCATTGTTTGAAGTCGCTGAGCCTGCTGGGCGAAACCCGTTTCATGAGCTGCACTATAAGGGGGGAGAGTGACACGAATGTAATTCCCGACCGGCGCCGCGAAACTTACTTTTATGGCGCGAAAACAAACCATCGTTCTGGTTTGACCGGCCTGTAACTCTCGCGTAGCTTCAAGTTGTCGCTCGGGGAACCGAGCGCCCCGAAACGGCGAAAGTCGCTTTGGCTCCACAGATCGAAAGGTTTGTAGAGAACCGCTGGAGGGTCAAACCTCCGGCTCTGCGATACCGGATCGCAGGAGTGGCCGCCTAGATTCGAATGCGGCCGAGGAAGCTCACAAGGCTTTTTTGGACGATAGGCAGCCGCAACGGGCTCGCCGCTCACAAGGCGGAGGGCGCGGGCCATGAGGGCCGGACCCGCAAGGGCGAGGAACTCCTGGCGCTCGGTGATTGAGAGGTCATCGGGTCAGCGCTGATAGTTGAAGCGCCAAAAACGCTTTAACTTCGCTCGGGACGCGGGCTTACGGGCACAAGTCCTAGGGCGGAAGCCGGCACCGGTCCGAAAGGATGCGGCCCGGTAAGCGGAAGTCCCGAGAGGGTTGAGGTCACGGCCGAGGCTCACTCGGGACTTTCCGCGCGCTATATACCTTTTCGATTTCTCGGCCTTGCCTGACAGTGGCGCGTATTAGGGGCCGAGAAATCGAAGTGCTGCCGCCGGAGTTCGAGGTGGGGGATGGCCGGCGCCGCCGGCGCCAGGCCCAGCGGGGACCCCTTCTTCGTGGCGGTCTCTTTCTTGCTGATTCTTTGCTATATGCCTTTTCGATTTCTCGGCCTTGCCTGACGGTGGCGCGTATTAGGGGCCGAGAAATCGAAGTGCTGCCGCCGGAGTTCGAGGTGGGGGATGGCCGGCGCCGCCGGCGCCAGGCCCAGTGGGAACCCCTCTTTCACCGGAGGTCTTTCTTCGTTGATTCCTTGCTATTTCTTCTTTCGATTTTCTCGGCCGCGTTGCGGGCTGGGTCGTATTGGGGGCCGAGAAATCGAAGTGCTGCCGCCGGAGTTCGAGGTGGGGATGGCCGGCGCCGCCGGCGCCAGGCCCAGCGGGGACCCCTCTTTCGCCTGTCGCCTCGTTGTCGGTGTTTTCTTCCTCTTTGATTTCTCGGCCAGCTATCAGTGTGCGGCGCGGCTGAACCTCGTTAGCGTGCCATGCTGGTTGCTGGGCCTGCCGCCCTTCAGGTCTGGGTGATCTTTAGATCTGGCAGATAGGTGCGGACTGTCGGGTAAGCGAGCTCGACGTTTGGTTCTTGATTGAGCTTCTCCAGGATGCTTCTCCACATCGTGGTATCAATGTGGCGCCGGGACCTCACTGGAACGATGACTCGGCCCGTGATCATGACGCCGCTGTCCTTCACTGCGACGTAGGTGTTGGGCGTGAGGTGGGTATATCGAATCTGATACTCGGTGGCAGCCTCGCGGATAGCCTTGCGGGCCTCCTCCGAGGCCATGCTCGGTGCGTTCTCGGTGAGTGCCTCGGCCATCAGCTCCTCGGCCCGCTTCCAGTCGGATTCGAATGTGACCAGCATCGGAAGCTCGTGCCAGATGAAGGGGAACCCGGCGCTGAAGTTTGCCAGATGGGTGATAAAAAGCGAGCCGTTTGGTATGTGAACCAGGCGGCCCGTTGATTGGTCGGCGTCGACCCAGTTGCGAATCTCGATGATGGAGAAGCGTTGTGCTCTCACGTCGACGACGTCCCCCGCCTGGCCGTTGATCTCGATGCGGTCGCCGATTTTGAAGGGTCGCCGCAGCAGGATGTAACCCCAACCGGCAAAATTGCGGAGCACATCAGACAGGGCGATGGCGATGCCGGCGGATACCAGCCCGATCCAGGCACCGAAGTTGCTAACGCGGAGCCAGATAAAGGCGATGCCCAACAGGACGATCATGGTCCCGGCGTAACTGGAGAGCTTCTGTGCCCGATACCAGATCTCCGGGTCGTCGACCCGGCGTCGGACCAAACGCAGGATGATGAAGCGGGCGACAAGGGCCGCGGCCACTATGGCAATGGTCACGTATAGCCGGGCGTCCCAATCTTCGGCCCGGGTGAGGAAATCGCTCATTTCGAATAGGAGCGTAGGTGTCGGCGGCTATGTGCCCTAGGACTTACGAGCCAAGAGTCGAGGTTGGTGGGGTCATGTCTCGATGTTCGACCTTGCCGTCGGCGTGGAGGGCGAATCTTCCTTCGGTGCGATCATGGACCGGATCGGGACTGTCCCACGGCCAGTCCCCGAACTGGGTGGTTCGGTAGTCGATCATCGCCTGGCGGATCTCGTCTGCCGAGTTCATGACGAATGGCCCCATCTGAAACACCGGCGCCCCGATCGGCCGACCCTGGAGCAGAAGGAATTCAGCCTGCTCTGACCCATTCTTGATGGTGACGGTGGCTTCGGGGTCCAGCTGGACCGCCTTTTGCTTGGCAACGGTGGTGCCGTCGATGTCCACTTCGGTTCCTTCGAAGCAGTAGAGCATCCGGTTGACGCCGGGCGACGTCGCCGGGAGCACCCAGTTAGTTCCGGCCGGCATCTTTATCAGCCAGATGGCGAGATCCGAGTGCGGCTGTGAAGCCCATGAGTCGGGGGGAGGGGGTGGTCCGACCTTGCTTTCGAGTTGGCCGGCAATGACGTCGACGGTAACCCCGCCTGGGAACTCAACCGTGGGAATTTCCTCGCCCCACAGCATGGCGAAATAGGCAGGCACCATCTTGGAATGTGGAGGCAGGTTGAGCCAGATCTGAAACAGTTCCATGGTGTTGGCTTCTTCGCTGTGGATCAACGGGAACATCTCGGCGTGCATGATTCCCGAGCCGGCGGTCAGCCATTGCACGTCGCCTTCTCCGTAGCGGGCAGTGGCACCGAGCGAGTCGGAGTGATCGACGAACCCCCGCCGCACCACGGTGACCGTCTCAAAGCCCCGGTGCGGGTGCTGAGGAAAGCCCGGCACCTGGTCTCCGTGATACATGCTCCAGCCATCCTGGTAGGTGAAGTCGGTGCCCATTGGCCTGCCCTGCAGGAGCTCAGGGGCCGGGCCCTGACGATGATTGCCTTCCGGGTAGAAGTCGAGGTGGTGAACGGTAAAGAGGAATGGGTCGATGCAAGTCCACGGAAACTCGAGTTCCAGGTGTTCGAGGACGGCCGTCATGTGAGCAACGATAGGTCGGTTACTGGCTCAATCAGGTGTCTGCCAGGACCACCAGCGACGGTGACCACCAGAACGCCACCGTGATTCGCCGCCTGCGAGTGTGCACCGCGTCCCTCCCTTTCCCTGCTTGTCTTTCTTGCTTACGTTCAATTATCTGTCACGACCTGTCAGGAGCGGGTCGGGGGTTTGCAAGAAAACTGTGAGCAGAATCCCGTTGGTAACGGCCGGCGTAGGGGACCGAAAAAGATCGTTGCCGATCTGGTGGAACCCACAAGACCGCCCCGGGCGTCTCTACCATGAGAGGAGCAAAGGTGACCATTAATTCCCCACCCCGACTGCGATCAATCACAGGCCTCGTGCTTGCCCTGGCGTTAGTGGCCGCGGCCTGTGGCAGCAGTGGAGACGTCGGCACCACCACATCCACGACTCCGCCGACGACCACCACGACAACAACGCTGGCGTCGACCACCACTACGGCCCCTCCCACCGACACCACTGCTCCTCCTCCTGTTCCCCCGGCCACAACCAGCACGCTTCCCGGCGAGCCGACCGATATCGGTCCGCGGGCCGGTGGCGTATTGGGTGTGGTTGCAGTAGCCCATAACGATGTCCTCAATCTTCGCTCGGGACCCGGAACCGACAATCCGGTCCTGCTTCAGTTGCCGGGCACTACGGACAACCTGATTGCCTCTGGCAACAACCGCCTGCTGTCGCAGTCCATCTGGTACCAGGTCACCGTTGACGGCGTACCCGGGTGGGTTAGCAGCCGCTTCGTAGCCTTCCTCGGCGGCGTCGACGACACTACGTCGCAGATCGTGGCCCAATTCGGGACGATCCCTGTGGCACAGACGATGGCTGATCTCGGCCTGTTGGTTGCCGGGCTCGTGGCCTCCGAAGAGCCTCCATCACGTATCCGGATGACGGTGGCGCCGACCACCGGAGACCTGAGTGAGGTGACTTACGACGTAGTCGGGCTCGGCGACGACGCCGTGTTCGGGTTCCGGCTTCACATCTTCGGTGAGCCCACAGAGAACGGAGAGGCCTTCTCGCTCAAGAGCGTCGAAAGCATGGCCTTGTGTGGTCGCGCCGTCACCGCCGACGGCCTCTGCGTCTGATCAGCTCCCGCTAGGGTTCCGGCAGCCAAATCGCCTGTAACCAAAGGAGGCGCGGTGACGCTCGCAGACACCCTGAAGCTCGTCCACATCATCTCGGTAAGCGTGTGGATTGGCGGCGAGATCATGCTCGGCATTCTTTTTGAACGAGCTCAAAGGTCCCGCGATGAAGGGACGTTGCGCGGTTTGCTGTCTCAAGGGGGTTTCGTCGGCAAGGCGGTCTTCAATCCGGCCGGGATCATCACGCTGGCCGCCGGCATTTGGCTGGGGATCGAGGGCGATTACGACTTTGGCGAGGCCTGGATTTCGATGGGATTCGTTGGGATCGCCGTCGGTGCCATCCTCGGAATGGCCTTTTATCCCCGAGTCTTCAACCGGGGATTGGCCGGGATTGAGGCAGGCGGCATTGATGGTTCCGAAACCCGGGCCAGCCTCAAGTTGCTCCGCCTTGTGTCAACCATCGAGCTGCTCGTGTTGCTGGTAGTGGTCTGGGCGATGGTCTTCAAGCCCGGGGCCTAGAAGGCCGGGCGGCCACCGAGATATTTGCTTTGGGTGTACGCTGACCACACAATGATTTGGGCATTTTTGTTAATTGGAGCCGGCATGGCGGCCGTTATTGAGGGCGCTCTTTCCTTCAATTGCGAGAACATCATCCTGTCCCAGGGCATCATCGCCTGCCACGGTGAGAGCTTCGGCGGGGTTCCCGGATCCTTCGCCAGCATCGGGCTCATTGTTCTCGGAATCTTCTTGTTTTTTGGCGGCATCCTCAACGTTGGGGCGCCCCGCCGTCGCTAACGGCCGTTCGGGCTAGACGCAGTCGTTTGGTGCCGGCGCGTCCAGGAACCGGGCGTTCATCCATAGCAGCATGTCGAGCGCATAGGCCACAACGGTTTCAGCTCCGTGTGGCTTGTCGACGTAGGTGTTGCGCTTGGCAACTCCTCCGAGCTCACAAATCTGGTCCCTCAAGCCGATGCTGGTTTCTGCCGGGATTGTCTGGTCGGCCTCACCGTGAAGGATCAAGACCGGTGCCGAGATCGGTGTTTGGGCGGGGACATTCTGTGCGACCAGGGAGGCCCACGGCTCCGTCGTGGTGATATCGGAGAACGTGAAGAGCGCTTCAAGCGGTTCGTAGGCCTGCTGAATGTCACTCAGGCATCCTTCCGTAACCACGCTCAGCAGCTCCAGGGCCTCGGGGGTAGCGACGGCGGCGGGGTCAGCCTCGGGGTAGACCGACGCGTAAGACACCAGTGTCATCATCAGGTAGCCCTGCTCCGGGCCGCCCAAGAGGTGATCGAAACTTTGCTCCAACCGGAAGGGTGTCGCTCCGGCGACTACGCCAAGCAGATCCAACTCAGGTGCCCACGTCTCCGATAACTGGCCGGCGAACAATACCGCGTGGGCGCCTTCGGAATGACCCCAGGCCACATAGCGGTCGCCCAGGCTGGCTTCTTCGATCTGGCGGCCGGCGCGCATCATGTCGATGACGCTGCGACCGGCGCTTTCGCCAACGATATAAGTGTGGACGCCCGGAGTCCCCAGGCCCTCATAGTCGGTGGCCACCATGGCGAAACCGAACGAGCCACCGATCGAAAAGAATGTCCCCAGGTCCTCAGTCAGGGTTGGGCTAGCTGTCGGGGCGCACACATCGGCGAGGCCGGTGGTGCCGTGAGCCCACGAGATCACCGGCCACCCGCCTTCCGGGGGCGCGGCATCCGGGGTCATTACGAAACCGGAGACTCCAATCGGATCTCCGTTGACCGACTCCGATAGGTAGAGAACCCGCCAGGCCTTGGCTCCGGTGGGTGCGTCTATTTCCTCCGCCCAAATTACGTCGCCGTGCTCACCACTCGGGAGGGACGCCGGAGCGTAGAAATCGCCTCCGGTGAACTCCGGGTAGCTCACAGTGGGGGCCGGTTCGGTGGTAGTGGTTGCCGCCGCGGTGGTAGTGGTGGTTGGCGCCGCGGTGGTAGTGGTGGTGGTAGTCGTGGTAGTAGCTGCCGGTTCCGAGTCGCTGTTTCCGCAGGCGGCGGCGACCAGGGCCAGGGCTGCCAGGATGGCGATCTTTCGCAAAGTGGGAGTCCTGAAGGGGATCGCCGAACCTTAGCTGGTGTCGTCCGCAACCGACTCGGAGGCTCGTCGGGGCAGCGCGCGTATCGCCCGTCGCATGCCTCTGCGCCACAAGGGGCGACGGGCGTCAATCGAGTACTCGGTGTACCTCAGGTGGGCGGCCAGTTCGTCATAGTTGACGACGGCGTCCTTGATTCTGTCAGGCGTGGCCTTTTGAAACTTGGAGGCGCCGAGCTGCGGTGCGTCAATTTCGAGGAATCTCGTTAGCCGCTCGATGGTGCGGTCCTTTCCCTGATCGGTGACGAAATCTTCGTAGTTCAAGGTCATCAAGGATTTTCGGGCAAACAGCGCCTTGGCCTGGGCCTGGAGGTCCTCCGATGTTTGGTGCATGACCCGCGCTTTGTACAGCCAGAAATCGAACTGTTCTAGATCAACTTCGCTTGGTGGCAGCTCACCTTTACGTTGGAACTGGTCTTTCTTTTCCACGTTCGACCGGTAGAGGGAGAGGGCGTGCTTCGCTCGATCGGCTCGTTGTAGAAGAACTATCTTGGTTCCGAGCTCGTGGAGGCACTCCAGTATCTCCGGTGGGTTGCGCACCGCGGCGGTACCCACCTTGAAGCCGACAGATCGGAAATTAGGCCGATCCTCCTTGAGGAAAATGGTGCGTTTCTCGCGGTTCTGTTCGAACTGGGGGGCCTCAGCCAGCCCATCGAGCCACTCGTCGAGCGCCTTCTCGCCTGATCCGGCAGGCCCGCCGAATGCATTGCTGAGCCACGGTATCTTGTCCTTAGGTGCCGTTTTCCAAACCCCTTTCTCCAATGGCTCATAGGCTGGGATGAAAACGCTCGGGGAACTGCCGATCGTTTCGATGAGCCACGAACTGCCGGTGTGGTTATAGAAGACGACGATGAACGACTGCACGCCGGGATAGTACCTACTCATCGGCTCCTTACGGCCTCTTTGGGAAGGACCGCCCGAGTGCAGTGGGGGCGAGACGGGGGAACTTCGTTCTTATGTCCTCCTTGGGGAGGACCGTCCGAGCGAGTGAGGGCGAGGAGGGGGAGCTTCGTTGATGGGAGCCGTTCCCCCCTTTCGTCACCGGCTGCGCCGGTGCCACCTTCCCCCGAGCCGAGGGAAGGAGAGTTTTTCTGTCCTCCTTGGGGAGGACCGCCTGAGCGGAGCGAGGGCGAGGAGGGGGAGCTCCAGGCGCGTTTCAGTTCTGTTGCCTGTTTTCGGCTCGTCGTGATCGCCCTTCGGGCAACTCTCATCGCCTGTTCAGCGCTAGGCGGCCTCGGGGAGGGCCTCGTCGGCGACGGTGAGCAGGTAGTTGCCGCCATCGCCGACGCGTCGGAGCGGATGCGGGCCGTCGCAGCACAGGAGGTCGGTGATCAGAACTCCCTGGGCGAGGTCGTGGTTACACCCTTTGCTCTCACAAGTGCTGTATACGTCGAGGTA
>Ga0255057_10002346_pt1 | contig 10291 bp, 8 predicted proteins | sample Cases_109_6_MG_FD_189022 | JGI IMG/M metagenome (GOLD analysis project Ga0255057, IMG submission 189022) | Seawater microbial communities from Amundsen Gulf, Northwest Territories, Canada - Cases_109_6 | ecosystem: Environmental > Aquatic > Marine > Gulf | place: Canada: Northwest Territories... | reverse complement strand
AGAATGTCGAGCTGGACCTGGACATCATTTTCGATGAGCGCCTCGGCATCATTCTCGGATCATTGTTGTCTGGCATCGTCGGCTTCCTTGTCTTGTACAAGGTTTTACCCAAGGCTACCTGATCGTGGACGATGCGGTGGAAATCGACGGTTGGCGGCTAACGTGGATGCTTATTTCAGTTGGGGAAAACTTTTGTCACCGGACGAATACGTGACGCGCCCCGTAGCGGGTCGTAATTGATCAATGCAATAAAACGAATCGGGAGCAAATAATGACTAGTGAATTGATGAGTCTTACCTGGGTCACGGCGCTGACAGCCTTGATCTGGATGCCCTACGTCGTGAATATTATTATGGTGCGCGGCCTGATCGATGCCGTCGGCTACCCACAAGACCCGGAGGCGATGTCGCCGTGGGCGGCGAAGATGAAAGCAGCGCATGCGAATGCTGTGGAGAACCTGGTCGTGTTCGCGACGCTCGTCCTGATAGCCAACGCCGCGGGCGTCAGCAATGAAACAACGGTCATGGCGTGCACGGTATATTTCTGGGCGAGAGTACTGCATCTGGTTTCCTACACGCTCGCCATACCCTGGATACGCACCGTGGCGTTCGTCATTGGCTTCGGTTGCCAGGCCGCCCTAGTCCTGCAACTGGTATGACTCTCTAAGCGACTCGAGCTCGCCCCAACGCTCAATGCAAACAGCAAGTTGTGCTTCTGCGCCGGCGAGTTCTTGTAACTTCGATTGCACTGCATCCTGTTTCTGTGTGTAAAAGTCCGGCGCGGAAACAGCAGCCTGTAGCGTGGCAAGCGTCGTTTCCAGCGTTTCGATCTCGGCTGGTAGCTGGTCGAGTTCGCGCTGGTCCTTGTAGCTGAGCTTCGTTCGTTTCTGCTGCTGCTTACGTTGGGCGGCACGCTGCCGGCGAGCCTCTGCCGCAATCGGGTTGTCGCGCTCGGTGAGTTGATGTCCCTGTCGCAACCAGTCCTTGTAGCCACCGACGTATTCCTGGATCTTTCCGTCTTCCTCGAACACGATCGTGCTCGTTACTACGTTGTCGAGGAACTCGCGATCGTGGGTGACTACGATAAGCGTACCCTTGTACTCGCTGAGCTTTTCTTCGAGCACTTCGAGCGTCTCGATGTCGAGGTCGTTGGTCGGCTCGTCGAGGACCAGCAAATTGGCAGGCCGGGTGAAAAGCTTCGCCAGAATAACGCGGTTGCGCTCGCCACCTGAAAGTGACTTGACCGGCGTCATCGCGCGTTTGGGCGAGAACAGGAACCCCTTGAGATAGCCGACGACATGTCGTTCCTTGCCGTTCAGCATGATGTAGGTACGCCCTTCGCCGACATTTTCCGCGACCGATTTTTCGAGGTCGAGTGTTTGCCGGAGTTGATCGAAATAGCCCACCTCAAGGTTGGTACCGTGTTTTATCGTGCCAGCCTGAGGCTCGATATGCCCGAGCAACAGTCGTAGCAAGGTCGTCTTGCCGACGCCATTATTGCCGATCAGTCCGATGCGGTCGCCGCGCATGATCTTGATCGAGAATTGCTCGATGAGGGGCTCGTCATAGCGATAGCTGACGTTGCGCACTCGAATCACTTTTTTACCTGATTGTTCGGCTTCTTCGATGTGGATTCTTGCCCGCGACTCGCGGGAGATGCGCTGCGCTCGTTCCTCGCGCATCCTGACGAGTGCGCGCGAGCGACCTTCATTGCGTGTCCGACGCGCCTTGATTCCCTGGCGAACCCAGACCTCTTCCTTTTCAAGTTTCTTGTCGAACTTCACGTTCGCAACATCTTCGTCTTCGAGCGACTTTTCCTTGCGGCGCAGGAAGTTATCGTAGTCGCCCGGCCAACTCGTGAGCCGACCGCGATCGATCTCTACAATGCGCGTGGCAATTCGCTGCAGAAACGCCCGATCATGTGTGATGAACAGCACGGCGCCCGGGTAACTGTAGATGCGGTCTTCGAGCCAGCGAATGGTCGCGATATCGAGATGATTGGTTGGCTCATCGAGTAGTAATAAATCCGGCTTTGGCACGAGTGCCCTGGCCAATGCGACGCGGCGGCGCCAACCGCCGGACAATTCATTCATTTTCTTGTCGGCAGGTAGATTCAGCTCGGTGATCGTAGTTTCGACGCGCTGGTCCAGGTGCCAGCCGTCGCGTGCGTCGATGCGCGCATGCAGCGCCTCAAGATCCTGCATGCCCTGCTTGTCGAGTTTCAATTTGGACTGGCGCTTGTACTCGTCGATCAGGCCTTCGATCTCCGCAAGCCCTGAGCGGACGATATCGTCTACAAGCAGGTCCATTGCCTCAGGGAGATTTTGCGCGAGCTGGCTGATCACGAGATGCGACTTTCGAGTGATATCACCCGTGTCGAATTCAATCTCCCCGTTTATCAACTTCAGTGTCGTTGATTTGCCCGCCCCATTGCGGCCAATCAGGCAGACACGCTCGCCCGGCTCGATCGAGAAATCGGCGTCGGTGAGGATTTTTTGTTCGCCGAACTCCAAACAGACTTGGTCAAATCGAAGCAATGACATAGACCCATAGGATACATTGTGTTTGGGCTCGTGGGCGGCATACGGGTAGCCGCTCAACCTCATGGCTCGCTGCGCTGCGCTTTACTTCCGTTGAGAGGCTACCCGCATACCGCCCACCACCACAAGAGGGGACATATTCGTGAGTGAGGAACGGATCATTGCTATCGAGACAAAATTGGCACATCAGGAGCAGATGCTCATTGAACTTAACGATGCATTAGCAAATCAACAGGACTCCATCAGTACGCTTGAACGGCTGTGCGCTTCAATTGCAGAGCGGCTTCGTTCATTGGATGACGGGGATTCATCGTCCCCACCGGACGACGAGCGGCCGCCGCATTATTGATAACTAACCCTGACAACTGCCGGGCTGCGTTCACGTATAGTGTCGATCAAGCCCTATTGGAGGCGAGGCCGTGTCATCGAACCCAGTGTCATTGAGTCTAAGGCTACTGCTCCTTCTACTGCTGCCCGTTGCGGCAAATCCTGCCGACGTACACGTACCCGACGACCTGCAGGACTGGCAGGCGTGGGTATTGCAGGATAAGGAATACCGGGACTGCCCCTTTTACTTCAATCGCGGCGCCACGGAGCGCGGTCAATTTATTTGCGCATGGCCGGGTATGCTGGACGTCAACGTCGATCAGGACAGAGGCCGTTTCACACAGCGGTGGACGGTCTACGCGGAGGACGCCTGGATTCCACTTCCTGGCGATGTCGCCTACTGGCCGGACCAGGTCATGGCGAATGGATCTGCCGTCGCCGTAATCGAGCGCAACGGCAAACCCAGCGTTCGTCTTGAGCCCGGATCCTGGACCCTGACTGGCCGCTTCGAATGGGATGACCGGCCGGGTGTCCTTTCGATCCCGATGCAAAGCGGGCTCGTATCGCTGACGGGCAGTGGCCAACGCATCGCGCGGCCCGAGATCGATCGTAACGGCATTTTCCTCGGTGAGCGCGAACGTGAAACACAGGCGCGCGACGCTGTTACGGTGCATGTCTACCGGCTTGTTACGGACATGGTACCCACTCGACTCGATACGAGCTTGCAGATCGACGTCTCGGGCAGCGTGCGTGAGGAGTTGTTCGGCCCAATGCTTCCCGACGGTTTCGTGCCCGTGAACATTCAGAGTCAGCTGCCGGCCAAGCTCGAGCCCGATGGGCAGCTGCGTGTGCAGGTTCGTCCGGGTCGCTGGGTAATATCGCTGACTGCAAGAGCACCAGGGGTGTCGAATTCAATCACATTGCCAGATGTGGAAACGACCTTACCGGATAGCGAGATCTGGAGTTATCGCTCCGATGAAAAGCTGCGTGTGACGGCAGCCGAAGGTCTGCCACCAGTCGATCCCACGCGCGTACAGGTGCCGGGGCATTGGCAACAACTGCCGGCGTATCGCATCAACAAAGGCGAATCGTTCGAAATTACGGAACGTAGCCGCGGCATCGTCGCGGCCGACAACGATCTGGTACTCAACCGCAGGATGTGGCTGGATTTCGCGGGTGACGGATTCGTTGTGCGCGACTATGTCAGCGGCACTATGCGAACAGACTGGCGCCTCGACATGAAGCCGCCATTCGCACTCAAAAGTGCGACCGAGAATGACGAGAACCTCCTGATTACCAACGGCGAGAATGAGAGTTATTCCGGTATCGAATTGCGCCGCTCAGATCTCGACGTGACCGCGCTCGGACGCAGCGATACGCGTGCGGCGATGCCGGTGACGGGCTGGGATGCGCGCTTCACCGACGTCGATACGGTTTTGTACCTGCCGCCTGGTCACAAACTACTGACTGCGCCGGGCGTCGATGTCGCCAATGGTAGCTGGTTCGGACAATGGGAGTTACTGGATTTCTTCATGGTGCTGATCATCACGATCGCGGCGTGGAAGTTGTTCGGTCGTACCTCCGGAATTATCGCGTTGCTGGCGCTGGCGCTCAGCTATCACGAGATAAACGCGCCTTCGTGGCTGTGGCTGAACCTCCTCGTTGCGATCGCGTTGCTGCGCGTAGCGCCCGTCGGTCGACTGAAGAACTCGGTCAACGTCTATCTGGCGTCCAGCGTACTGTTCCTCGTGGTGGCGCTCGTGCCGTTCATGGCCAGTCAGCTGCGAGTGGCGATCTATCCGCAGCTCGAGTCGCAGGGCGGTGTGTACCAGTTTGCGCCAGGACGCAGCGCCGGCTTGGCCATGTCGAGGATGGAATCATTCGATCAACCAGCCGCGGAGGCGCCAACGGCTGCCATTCTGCTGGGCGAGGGCATGGCCCAGAAGAGGGCGCGTGCTGACGACCGTGTGAACCTCTTATCGGTCAATGGTCTTGCTGCCGACTCACTTGAGGAAATAACTGTTACCGGAAGCAGGATGGTTTCGTCGAATTTCGCGCGCTATGCACCGAACGCAATTGTGCAGGCCGGGCCCGGTATTCCTTCCTGGCAATGGAATGCGTATCGACTGAGCTGGAACGGGCCGGTCGATGCGGACCAGTCGCTGCGACTTGTCATCTTGCCGCGTTGGGCAGTTACGTTCGCGCGCTTCTTTGAGGTGTTGGTGTTGTTGCTGTTCACAGCCGTCCTGGCCGCCGAGATTCTCAAGCGGCGCTGGGCACTGCCCGGTGGCCTGGCTATCGGGCGCAGTGCGGCCGGCGTCCTTGCGGCCGGTTTCCTGAGCGTTTCGATGCTGGCAAGCCCGGTGGCGGACGCCCAGGTTCCGGATGCCGATATTCTGCAAGAGCTTGAGTCACGTCTGATGCAGCCGCCGGACTGCGTTCCGCGCTGCGCAGAAATTTTATCGGCGACGGTTGATGTCGGCGCGGACTCGGTGAGTATCAGACTTACGATAAACGCGCTTGAAGATATCGCGATTCCGCTGCCAGGTGCGACAACGGGTTGGCGCCCGGCGGCGATTGTCGTCGATGGATCATCTTCGGCACAAGTATTGCGCGTTGGCCACCGTGATCTTTGGCTACGCGTAACGCCAGGTCAGCACACGGTGGTGTTGCGAGGTTCGTCGGCGGGCGTGGACAGCCTGGAAATTCCGTTCCCGACGCCACCGCGTGTGATCGAAGCGAGTGGTGATGGCTGGTTTATCGCCGGCATCAAGGACCGGCGATTGCTGTCCGGCTCGTTACAGCTGACGAGATTACAGACGGCCGAGGGTGGCGATGGCGCACCGCGCTGGGAAAGCAGCCGCTTCCCGCCGTTCGTCTACGTCTATCGGACCGTAGAGCTAGGTCTCGATTGGCGTATATCAACGTCGGTGACGCGCATAGCCCCGGTGCAGGGTGCGTTGACTCTGGAGCTGCCATTGGTAGCGGGTGAGACCGTCGTAACGGATGACATGACAGTGGATGATGGGCACATTCTTGTGTCGATGAATCCGCAACAGTCATCGGTGAGCTGGCAGTCCAATATCCCGCGGACATCGCCACTTGAACTGACGGCCGAATCCGGCGTTGCCTGGACCGAGACATGGTTCGTTGGTGTCGGCACGGTCTGGCATGCTGAATTCAGTGGCGTGCCCGAAAGCGAAACGGGCAACAGCGGCTCGAGCGTACGCATGGCGGAATTTCATCCGCGCGGTGGTGAGACCCTGACAATCGTTGCCAGCCGGCCCGATGCTGCTGAAGGGTCAACACTCGCGTTCGACTCGGTCAACGTTTCGGTGAAGCAGGGCGCAGGTTCGAGTACAACGAGTATGCTCCTGCGGTACCGCAGCACGCGCGGTGCGCAACACGTCATTCAACTGCCCGCAGGCGCCGATGTGAGCAAGGTGACAATTGACGGTGACATCGAACCGCTGCGTGCAGAGGGTGGCGAGCTGACGGTGCCAATATTGCCGGGTGAACACACGATCGCGATCGAGTGGCGCGAGGACGGCGACGTCGGCGCCCGCACGCAAACGCCAGGTGTTGATATCGGTGCGCCGGCCAGCAATATCACGATGCGCCTGGCTTTGCCGGATAATCGCTGGTTGCTGGCGACGAACGGACCGCGGCTTGGCCCCGCCGTATTGTACTGGACCGAATTGCTTGTACTGATCCTGCTTGCGTGGATTCTCGGTCGCATTGACTGGACGCCACTGCGCACGCATCACTGGTTATTGCTGGGCCTCGGTTTCAGTACGTTTAACTGGCCGGTGCTCGGGTTTGTAGCGGCATGGATCCTCGCCGTCGGCGCACGTGACAAGTGGCGCCCTGAAGTTAACTGGTGGCGATTCAATCTGATGCAAGTCCTTATCGTATCGTTGACCGCGATTGCGCTGATCTCAATCGTCGTAAGCCTGCCAACGGGGTTACTCGGTGAACCGAATATGCACGTGACCGGCAACAATTCCTATGGCAACAGCTTGTCGTGGTTTGCGGATCGCAGTGATTCGGCATTGCCAGTTGCGACCGCCATGACCGTGCCCATGTGGATATACAAGGTGCTGATACTCGGCTGGGCACTGTGGTTGAGTTTTGCATTACTGAAATGGCTGCCATGGACCTGGCAATGCTTTGCGCGCGAGGGTTTCTTCCGCTCACGGCATCATGGCAAGATAAGTACATCATCGAGCGAGGCATAAGAATGAGTGTAGGGCGAATCGGCTGGTTGACGATTTTTTTCGCTGTGTTGATCTGGTCGGGGGTCAATCCGAAGGATTTCACAACCTGGGTATTGGAAGTAATGCCCGCGCTGATAGCTTTCGCACTGTTGTTTTACACGCGTAACAGTTTTCCTCTGACAACACTGACGTACACGCTGATATTGATACATTGTGTGATTCTGATGGTTGGTGGCCACTACACCTACGCCGAAGTTCCGATCGGCGACATGTTCCGCGAGTTGTTCGAGAGCTCCCGCAATAACTACGACAAACTTGGCCACGTTGCGCAGGGATTCATCCCGGTGATCATTGCCAGGGAAATCGTGATCCGACTGAACGTGTTTAAATCAAAAGCGTGGATGAACTTCTTCATCGTCTCGATGTGCCTTGGCATTAGCGCATTCTACGAACTGATCGAGTGGTGGGTGGCACTGATGTCCGGTGAAGCAGCGGACGCATTCCTGGGAACGCAGGGTTACGTTTGGGATACGCAATCGGATATGGGATTCGCGTTGACGGGCGCGATTGTTGCACTCCTACTTCTGAGTGACGTACATGACAGGCAATTGAATAAGTTGTCGTCAGCCGATTAAAAATCCACAAGAGACAACATCACAAATCCACGTCGGGCCCCAATATGAGCGCTGTAAACCTTAAAGACAAATTGGCAATGTTCTCCGAACACTGGTCACCGAGGATCGTCGCCGATTTCAATGGGCACGATATTATGGTCGCCAAGTTTCAGGGCGAGTTCAACTGGCATTCGCACCCTGATACGGATGATTTTTTCCTTGTCATCAGGGGCCAGGTCACTATCAAACTTCGTGACAGGGATGTCCATCTCGGCGAAGGGGAATTATTTGTTGTACCGAAAGGGGTGGAGCATTGCCCGGTCGCGGCCGACGAAGCCGAGGTATTGCTCATAGAATCACACGGAACGCCAAATACGGGTGATCAAGCGACGGCAGCAATGAAGGTTGAGATATAGCAATTTTCATGGTTGGGGCTGAAGCTAGTGATACGAATAGCACTTCGCAAATAACGTGAACATGGAAAATCGAAATGTCGTTCAGCAGCTACGTCAAAAAAATGTGCATTTATGTTCTGTCATCGTCACTTGTTTTGGGATTTGTTCTCGGTGTCGCGCTCCTGATTATGGGGGGGACGACGATGAACGTAGACGGAGATCTGGAATTTGGAGTCTTTGATGGTTTCTGGCTGGTTTTGGTGGTGCCGGTAGTGTCAATACTGGTTTTCGTGTTTTTATCTCCGCTGTCCTTCTGGATACATAAGCTACTGTCAAAATAGTGTGCCACATGAAGTCTGACAACATGAAACCAGCGATTGAGGCAATTGATATTAGCTTGGGAACCGGGCACAGGAGTAAACAGTGAAGGAACTCGTTTTTCTCGTCAAAGGTTCCGCAGCTGATCCGTATGAAGTTACCTTCATCAAAGACGGGGCCAGCTTGACGGCAATCTGTACGTGTCCGGCCGGCACATACGGAAACTTTTGCAAGCACCGTATTTCGATTCTTGACGGCAACGCCGAGGCGATTACCAGTGACAATGCCGATCAGGCAAGCACCGTAGTCGGCTGGCTATCGGGTACAGACGTTGAGGCGGCGTTATCTGAGATGAGAGAAGCCGAGAGAAACGCTGACCCTGACAAGAAAGCCCTTAACGATGCGAAAAGAAAACTTGCGCGGGCAATGAATTCCTAACGATGCCCATCTGCGATTTTGACAAAAACAAACACCTGCGCAGCTTGCGCGAGTGCGTGGTCGATCTGCAAAACTTCGAGCACGAGATAGACCCCAGGATTCCGCCAGGCATCGACATCGTCGACGATTTTATTCCGCGCATGCTGCACCGGTGCAGGCTGTGTGACGGCAAAATCCTGATTGCGGAAGTTGATGGTGAGGTCGCCGGATTTGCGACCATTCTGTCAAAGGTCAGGAATGAGGAACCGGAAGAGGGCGATTTCGAATATGGATTGGTGTCTGATCTGATGGTTGTCGAGCGGTTTCGAAAGCAAGGGCTCGGTAGAGAATTGCTGGAAGCAGCGGAGTCCTATGCAAGGGCCAGGGACGTCAAATGGTTGAGAATCGGGGTCCTCGCGGCAAATCAGGCCGCCGAGCGCCTGTACTCATCCATGGGATACTCGAGTCTTTACGTTGAGCGGGAAAAAGACCTCTCAATCTAATGTTTGGATCGATTCCCTGCTTTCAAGATTCGTCAGCGCCCGGCTGTACGCAATGTAGTACCTGTAGATGTTACTGACATATGCAACAGGTTCGCTGCCAACCTTCGCCGCAACGACAAGCTCGACATTATTGAACCAGACGTTCGGGTCCAGGCCGCGCCTGGCTGCCTCCCTTCTTAGGCGGTTTATCCGGTTTGGGCCGGCGTTATAACCTGCCATTGTAAATAACATGCGTTCAGTTGGGTCGATCGCCTCGTCGGAAAAATAGTGACCTCGCAGTACAAACAGATACTTGGTGCCCGCATGAACATTGCTTTCCAGGTCCTCAATGTTAGGAATGCCAACCGCTCTGTCTGCCGCCGTCGCGGGCATGACTTGCATAACGCCGATAGCACCAACGGGACTACGGGCGTTTTGATCGAAACCCGATTCCTGGAATGCGAAGCTCGCAAGCATCAACCAGTCGAAATCATATTGCGCACCATAGGTTCGAAATAGCCCGGCCAGTTGTTCGAATCGCCGGAACGGATCGCGCTCCAATGCCGGGCGAACCCAGCCGATGTTCTTGCTGTATTTGTTCAGCAGGATATTCGTAATTAAGGTCCCGACCCGGTTCTCACGCGCAAATCCATCGAGTAAGTCCTTGAGTTGCGGACTCTCCTTTCTGAGGGCAAGAGCAATCGACGCGTTTGTCCGCAACTCAATATCTTCGTGAACTTTCAGATTGGTAAATACTTTGGCCCATACACGAACGCGATACTCGTCTACGACCGTTATTGGAAATATTCCGGCGTTCATCATCTCGAGGATATCTTCGGCTTCGAGCCTCGGATCAGAACGCGTGATTCTGATCGGCTCCAGCCCGTCTGCGATGAACTGCTCGTTTAATTTCGTAATGCTTTCGAAGTAACTGGAGGCCGCGGGTACAACGACCTCCTGGCCCGCAAGATCTGTTATTGCA
>Ga0255057_10002345_pt1 | contig 10294 bp, 9 predicted proteins | sample Cases_109_6_MG_FD_189022 | JGI IMG/M metagenome (GOLD analysis project Ga0255057, IMG submission 189022) | Seawater microbial communities from Amundsen Gulf, Northwest Territories, Canada - Cases_109_6 | ecosystem: Environmental > Aquatic > Marine > Gulf | place: Canada: Northwest Territories... | reverse complement strand
TCCCAATCAGGCCTGGTACAGATCTGGCGATGGCGTTGGCGCTGTGCCAGCAGTTGATCGAGCTGGGGTATGTGGACGTTCCCTATCTGAGCAAGTACACCAACTCGCCTTATCTGGTCGGCGACGATGGAACCTTCTTGCGTCTCCCTGCGGGTGTTGACGATGAAGGGAATGAGGTCACGGTCGAGGCGGTGTGGGATCCGGCAACCGGCGGTCCGGTTGCGGCCGGATCCATCGACATACCTGCTCTCGAAGGCACCTTCGTACACGAGGGCGCTTCGTACACGACTGCATTCGACTTGTTCAAGGCCCACGTTGCCGGCTCTACCCCGGAGTGGGCAGCCGACATCACCGGTCTGGATGCAGGAGACATCCGTACGATTGCCAGAGAATTTGGCGAGGCAGCGATGATCGGTTCCACCACCGTGGTGGACGGCGTCGAGATCCCGTACCGCCCGGTGGCGATCATGTCGTATCACATGGCTCAGCAGGAGCTGGGCTTCCAGGCACTCCGAGCCATGACGATGGTGGCGATGATGGTCGGTGCGGTCGGTGCGGTCGGTGGACTCATGAGCGACTTCACGTGGAAGATCCACAAGAACTACGAGCCGTTCGGGGATCTGAAGGTCAACGACCCTCCCTACGACTTCACACTCAAAAACAGCAAGTACTTTCCGATCAATACCGGCCACCCCGGCATGGTTGCCAAGGTGATGGCGGATCCCGAGAAGTACGGGGTAGAGGAGATACCCGAAGTTGCCATCGTGCACATGGTCAACCCACTGGCCGCCTTCCCCGACCGGAAGGCGATCATGGCGGGCTACGACAAGTTCAAATTCATGACCGTGATCAGTCCGTGGCTTTCGGAGACCGCCGACTACTACGCCGATGTGGTCTTGCCGGCGGCAACCATCGAGAAGTACGAGGGTCCGATCAGCGCCAGTGACGGTTATACCGATGCCGAGACGCTGCGGATCCCGCCGATGGAGCCGATGGGCGAGTCGAAGGGCGAGATCGACATCTATCTCGATCTAACTGAGGCAATGGGCACGCTCTTTGGCGAGGACGGCTATCTGGCTCAGGTGAACAAGGCGCTCGGCCTCGAAGGCGAGTTCGCAGTGCCAATAGACACCAAGCCGACGGTGCGCGGGATCTTCGATCTTTGGGCCCAGTCCAAGGGGCTCGAAGGGGTCTCCTACTTCGAAGAGAACGGGGTCCTCAACAAGGGATCGATTCCGGCGACCAAGCGTTATGGGTACGCAGTGGATCCGCCGTTCGCCGGCGCGGTCCACCGCCTCTATGGCGAGAGCCTGCTGGTGGCCCAGCGTGCCATGAAAGAAAAGGGTGCCGAGGAGATCTGGTGGCAGGACTACACGGCTCTGCCGACCTGGCGTCAGCTGACGTTTGAGAAGTCTCCCTCCGAGTACGACCTCACCCTGATCAGCTTCCACCAGATCGAGCACAAACAGTCGAGAACGAGTTTCATGCCGCTATTAGCCGAACTGGCACCTCGGTCGAGGGTGGACATGAATCCGTCCACGGCCGAGGCTCGCGGGATCGAAGAAGGTGACGAGGTCTGGGTCGAATCACAGAATGCCGTCACCGGTGAGACTCGCCGAGTGAAGACATGGGCGGCGATCACTTCGACGATGAGGCCAGATGTCGTCGGGATGCCACATCACTTTGGGATGTGGAAGAACCCCAACAGCGAGGAGCAGGGGCCGTCCCCCAACCAGATCTTCTACACCGGTGAGGGGTACACAGTCCAAACGGCCGATCAAACATTCCACGTAAAGGTCCGGGTGTACCCGGCCGGAGAGGAGGCCTGACATGGTCAAGTACGCCATGGCGATAGACCTTGACCGGTGCCAGGGCTGCCGGGCTTGCATGGAGGCGTGCAAGATCGAGAACAACACGGTCGAGTCCGTGTTCTGGATGTACGTCTTCCGGCTGGAGAGTGGGAAGTATCCGGACACCAAGATGTCATTCCTCCCTCGACCCTGTCAGCACTGCGACAACGCACCGTGCGTCAAGGTCTGCCCGGTTGGTGCCAGGTTCAAGAGGGAAGACGGTCTGGTGCTCACCGATGCTGATCGGTGCATCGGGTGCCGCTACTGCGAACTGGCATGCCCGTACGGGGTCAACTACTTCAACTGGGCCAAGCCCGAGAAGCGCCAGTACCTGGACTACGACCACCCTGAAATCGAGCGGGTCACCGGCGGGGTGATACCCCCCTACGACAACCCGGATCTCGATCGGCTGTACGGCGGCGAGCAGCGTCTCACCGCCGGCGGCGGGCACTTCAAGGGTGTGATGGAAAAGTGCACCTTCTGTGTGCATCGACTCGACAAGGGCCTTGACCCGGCGTGCGTTTCGAATTGCCCGATTCAGGCGCTGATCTTCGGGGATACCGAGGACGAGAGCAGCACGGTCTCGAGGATGATCAATGAGCGAACCCATTTCCGGCTGCTGGAGGAGGTCGGCACTCAGCCGAGCGTCCTCTACTTCGGCGGGGCCGCTCCCACCGAGGACAGCATCGAGATCGAAACCGTGAAGGCGAGGGTCTGACATGGCGACAGCAACACACGAGACAACGCTGCCGCGTGGCGTCGGACAGTTCACCCGCGGCTGGGTGATCTTCGTCCTGGCAATGGTGGCGATCAGCGTTCTGGGGTGGTACGCCTACATTCGGGAATTCACCGAGGGCATGACCATCACCGGTATGCGCAACGTGGGCACGATGGGTGGAGCGACTTGGGGGCTGTACATCACATTTGTGGTGTATTTCGTCGGAGTCAGTTTTGCCGGAATAACGATCGCGGCAGTCATCAGGTTGTTCAACCTGGAGCGGCTGCGTCCGCTGGCTCGGATGGCCGAGGTCCTGACGGTGGTGAGCCTCATCCTCGGTGCGATTGCGATCGTGGCCGACCTGGGGCAGCCGTTGCGCGGGATCGTCAACTTGTTCCGGTACGCCCGACCGCAGTCGCCGTTCTTCGGGACATTCACGATGGTCATAGCCGGGTACCTGTTCGCCAGCCTGATCTATCTGTGGCTGACCAGTAGGCGGGATGCGGCACTGTTGGCACGGCAGCCCAGCAGGCTGAGTTGGCTGCATCGCATTGTCGCCGCCGGTTACACCGATACCCCCGCGGAGCGGGAGCGGCATTCCAAGGCCACGTTCTGGTTGGCGGTGTCAATCCTGCCGATGCTGGTGGTGGCCCACTCCACCCTCGGGTTCGTGTTCGGTCTTCAGGTCGGACGACCCGGTTGGTACAGCGCACTCCAGGCTCCGGCGTTCGTCGTGCTGGCGGGCGTGTCGGGAACGGGCGTGCTGATCGTGCTGGCGGCGATAGTTCGAAAGTCGATTGGTCGCGACGTCGGTCTCACCGACTATGTGTTTGGCTGGCTCGGCCGGTTCATGATGCTCCTCCTCATGGTGTACGTGTACTTCATGGTCACCGAATTGCTGACGGCGACATATGCCGGCAGCGAGCGTGAGCTGCAGGTCACCAGGGAGATGCTGTGGGGTGAGTACTCATGGATCTTCTGGTCCTCAGTGGCTCTGCTGGTGCTCCCTCTGCTGGGACTCCTGTACCAGTCGCTGAAATCCAGCTGGAACATCCCGTGGCTGGTGGTGTCCGGAATCGCGGTCAATATCGGCGCCATCGGCAAGCGGTATCTGATCGCAGTTCCGTCGCAGACCCACGGCCAGCTACTTCCCTACACCGACGGCGCGTACTCTCCGTCCTGGATCGAATGGGCGGTGGTAGCGAGCCTGGTGGCGTTCGGAGCCCTGGTGATCGGCGGCTTCATGAAGGTATTGCCGATCGTCGAACTCAATCATGAAGAGGAGGTCTCGCATGCGTAAGGGATTGACCATCGGGATGATTGTCGTCGGGATCGCCCTGATGTTCATCTCCTACTTCGGTCTCACCGCTCCTTGGGGTAACGAGAGCGTCGCCAACAGCGAACCGAGGCTGCAGTTCGCACCGCTCGTCTTCGTCCTCGGCGTCATGATGGCGTTCGGGTCGGCACTGGTGTACGAACTACTGCCCGACAAGGGCTGAGCCGACGAGGAAACAATGGCTGAATTGAGGGGCACTCTTACCGGCATCGACCTTGCCCTTATCAGGCAAGGTTGCTACCGCGTTCTGGCGTCTGGCTTCAACCGACCGTCTGCCGCGCTTACGGAACAGATCCGGGCCGGCATCGTGGCGCTGGAAGATCTCGGATTGGGGATGTTCTCGTTTGCACAACAGATGCGGCGATGGGACGTGGCGCTCGGAGACGCTCCCCCCGAAGCCGTTGCCACCGAGTATGTGCGGCTCTTCGGGTCGGGCATGGATGGTGCTGTGTGTGCTCCGATCGAGTCGCAGCATCTGGGCGTCAATCTGGTTGGAGATCCGGCTCGTCACGCCGGGCGGATCGAAGACCTGATGAGGCGCAGCGGGTTCGAGGTCGATCTCGATGAGCGCCCACCCGACCACCTTGCCGTCGAGTTGGAGTTGGCATCTGCTTTCTGTGGCGCGGAAGCAACCGCCAGGGCTGAGGGAGGAACTTCCGCCGTATGGCTCGAGTGGCTGCAGGAGTTGGTTGACGTCCTGGCAATGTGGATACCCGGGTTTGCGACGACAGTCGCTGAGCGCGATCGGGTTGGCGCTTTCGGGGCTCTCGGCGAGGCGACGGCAGCCTTCGTGATGCACGAGTACGACATTCTTCGAGTGCTGATCGGAGCCGCCGCAGAGGAATCCGGATGAAGTGGATCGCGTGTTCCGACCGAATCGACTGGACGGAGACCGACCTCGATGTGTCGGCGCGTCCCGGTTGGTGCCGTGACCCGGAGGTTCCGAGCGACACCGATCAGGTCGGATTCATCGGGTGTGCTGAAGACCTGGATCCCGCCCACTTGGAACGACGGCTTCGGTCCGAGGGCTTTGATCCCTTGGGTGTTCTCGTGGTGCTCTTGACGAAGCTTGACAGAGACTCGCCATCGCGGATCGTCGCCAAAGTGGCCGCCATCCGCTCCCGCATGGCCGCCTACACCGGCAGCCGACCCGAGCACCTCAAGCCGGTGATGCCCGCAACCCTGTCCCGCCGGTCGTTTCTGACCTTTGGATCGCCGACGTATCAACCGGTCCCTCACCCGGATGACTCCTGCTGTGCCGGTGATGGGTGTCGAGCCTGCGTCGACTCGTGCCCCCACGGTGCGCTGGATTGGTCGCGCGGTGCCATTCGGCATGACCGGCTGGGATGTGCGGCTTGCGGACGATGTGTCTCGGCCTGTCCCAGTGGTGCGATGGTCAATCCTGCCTTTACCCCGGCGCAGTTGTATGCCGAGGTCGAGGGCCTCGCATCCGCCGTGGCCGAACCATTCGGTGTTCGAATCACCTGTGAGCGGGGGCCGCGACCAGAGCTGATGAAGGATTGGTACGAGGTCGTGGTGCCGTGTGTAGGGATGCTCCCTCCCCACTGGATAATCGGCCCGCTACTGATAGGGGCCACCGCGGTAGCGGTGAGCAAATGCGGTTGCGATGCGGAGCCGGACGCCGATCAGCGAGCCGGAGAAGCAGTTGTCTTTGCGAGATCCTGGCTCGATGCGGCGGGTATCCCGGCCGACTCGAGGATTGTCGACGAACTCCGAGAGGGTCTTGTCTCCGCCCTCGGAGTCGCCGCCGCCGGCAATCCCTTTGCCGCCGACGGTGCGGTCGTCGTGGCTGCTGCTCTGGGCGATGTCCACGTCGAGGGAGATCGGTCACCGATCGGGATTGTGACCATCAATGAGGCCGCGTGCACCGGCTGTGAGATGTGCAGCACCGTCTGTCCGACATCGGCGCTGCGGGCGGTACCGATCGAAGGTCGTCTGGAAATCGACTTCGACCCATCGCGCTGCACCGCCTGCCGACAGTGCGTCGGTCGTTGTCCGGAAGAGGGCGCCATCCACGTTCTTCCGATCGTCGATGGCGTCGAGATGGCAGTCGGTCGACGCACCCTGATCCGGCACGAACTGGCCGAATGCCTGCGCTGCGGCGGCACGGTGGCACCACAGGCGGCGTTGGCGAGAATCGCCGATGCCCTGGGTGACGACGCCAGGACCCTGAAGCAGGTCACATCGCTCTGCCTCGACTGCCGGGGCACCATGATGGTGTTCTGACGACCCAGGGGCGCGCCGAGAGGCTCGCTCTATCAGCCTCCCAAATACCGGACCCGGTCTACTACCGCCCCAAACCCGTCGAGCAGCAGCACCATGTCACCTGAATTGGTCCAAACCGTGCCTTCGGCACACCAATAAATGTCTGACTTGGTGTCGGCTCCGCAACCGGATCGGACCGTGATGATCTTGCCGGTGGCCAGGACAAAGCCGTGGGGGAATTGGTATCGGTGAGCCGACGATTCGTCCCGCAGCACCCATCCGGTGAGGTCCGCATCCGGTCCCTCGTTGGTCAGAACCACGAACTCACCGTTTGGGTTTCGGTCGTCCCGACCGGGGGCGTCCGGCTCGATGGCCCATATCCGAACGTCGAATCGATCGGCCGACGACCCACATGCAGTTGGATTCCACAATCCCCGCTCGAGTGCGATCGCTTCCTCTTCGGCGGCGAGGAAATCGGGGAGATGTTCGTGGTCGACCGCGATGGCGATGGCGTGCCCGTCGATGACGAGATCCCGGTTGATGTTGCCCGTTTCCGAAAGGATATAGCCGAGGAGCCGCCCGTACTGGTCACGTTCGCTGCCGACCAGCCGGTTTCCACCGGGTTCGAGGGCGGTGAATAGTGCATCGCGGGCCTCGTCGGCCCAGCATTCTCCGCGTTCGGGAGCATTGATGCCGAGCAGCCGAACCTCGATCGAAGTTCCGTCCTGATCCAATCGCACCGAGTCGCCATCGAGCACCTTGTCGATGACCACAGGTGCGCCTTCGGTGGGGAGAGGGTCGGCTCCGGTGGTGCTGGTCGACACAGTTGCAGGGGTGCAGGCCGCCAGCACCGCGGTCAGAAGCAAGGTGAGGCGTCGCACATGGCGACGCTACTTCAACCCGAGGTGCTTCCAGAGCCTCTTGGTCGGAGCCGCGCCTTCGGCCGGATCTATTAATCCCAGGGTTTCGAACGATCCGCCGAGGATGTCGTCGTGGCCGACTTCGAACCATTCGTCGAGGAATTCGACACCTCGGGTGCATTGGCTCCGATGCTCAATCGCCGTACGAACCGCGAAATGCGTTCGCGGTCGGACACGGAAGAGGCCCGGCCCGTCGCCAGGGACCGCACGGCGGCGACGTGACCCTCGGGGAATAGGAGCAACGTCATGGGCTGGGCCTCCTTCCGGGCTTAGATCTGAAACCAGCTTCGAGCAGTCATGTAAAGAGGAGGTAGGCCGGTTCGTTAAAGATCCGTGAGAAGGATTCCGAAGGCGTAGTTGGACGAGAGGCGACACACATGCCCTTTGCCAGGGTCAACGGCAACATGCTCTTCTATCGCGAAGTGGGCGACGGTCCCCTGGCGTTGTTCGTCCATGGTTTTCCGCTCGACCACAGCCTGTGGCTCGATCAACTCAAGGGTCTTGCCCACGTCCGTCGTTGTGTCGCCGTCGATTTGCGCGGTTTCGGCAAGAGCGACCCGATTGTCGACCCGACTCTCACGATGGAGATGCTTGCCGACGACCTGGCAGGGGTGATCCAGGCCCTCGGTGCCGCCAAGGCGGACATCGTGTCCCATTCGATGGGCGGTTATGTTGCGCTGGCGCTGTGGGAATTGCGACCCACATTGGTCCGCAGCCTCACTCTCATCGACACCAGGGCTACCGCCGATACCGCCGAGGCCAGGATGGCCCGCGACGCAATGGCCGATCGACTGCTGGACCAGGGCCGCAGCGCGGTCGCTACCGAGCTGATCGCCACCCTGCTCGGTCGATCACCGTCGTATCGAGCTCAAGCGAGGCTGCGCTCGATGATCGAAGGCACCCGCTACGAGACGTTCATCGCAGCCCTCGAAGGCATGAAGGAACGTCAGGACCGGACCTCCCTGTTGTCGCGAATCGATGTGCCGGTGCTGGTGGCGGGTGGCGAAGACGATGCGTTGATTTCGGTGGCCGACCTGCGAACGATGGCAGAACTAATACCGGGGGCGCGTACCAGCATCATTCCGAATACCGGGCACCTGCCTCCGATCGAGCAACCCGATCGGGTGAATCACGCGCTGATCGAATTGTTCGAGGGCCGCAAAGTGGTGTGGTGGAGTTAGGCATCGGGTATTAGGCAGAAACGGACAGACGGACCTAACTCCTAACTCCTAGCTTCTGCCGCTACTCCCGCAACGTGCCAGCCAACTACCCAAGTAGAGGGACCTCTGGCGTAGGGATGGGATGATCGGCCCTAGGTGGTAGTGACGCCGTGTGGCATTGTGAGGTTGCACCCAAGAACTCGAGTGTCTGTACAGAGATTGACGGTGCATTCCTCCCTAAGTAGGGGGTGAGGGGCCCGATGGTTCGGGCCCCTCACCCTTTGTGGCTCCTCGGCAGGCGCAGACGCCCGTGAGGTTTCAACCCCCTTCACTCCTGATACTCGCTCGATGGCCACGGGGCGTGGCGTTGCAGGTCGTTGCGTAGCGTTGCAGCGGCATGGGGAGCCGTCGTAGCCCCTCGCTACTCTGCCGCCCATGACGCGTCTCTTCATCGAAGGCTGGGCACCCGAATACGGCGCTTCCGTAGAAACCGATGAGAATCTCCGCGCAGCCGAAGGCTCGGTAGACGTCGAAGTCGAGCAGCGGCCGTGGGAGGCGATTGCGGGTGTCGATGACGGCATCCCGAAGGTCGCTTTCGTAGATGGTGTTCGCAGGATCGACGCCAGACTCGTGCTCGACGAGCCGACCGGTCCGATCCCCGGAATCTGTGGCTCCTATGCGGTTGGGGCGCTGCTGTGGGATCGGGTCGAGCGCCGTTCCGAGGTGATTGAAGCGAAGACGATCAGACTGGCGGTGCTCGCCGGCGGCCATGTCCCAGAGCTGTCCGGTCTCGATTACGGACTCAGTTTCGACGGTGTTTCCGTTGCCGACGACGATCCGGCCTCTCTCATCCGCGCCATCCACGATGCGATGCGCCGAGCCGAGGCATCTTTGGCCGAAGAACTGGCACAGGGGGGATACTTCGTGGTCGCCGATGGCCCTCTCTATGAGTACACCGAGACTGACAAGATGGGATACGTGAAGAGCCACCGCCGGGCCTACCTGCCACCGGAACAGGCCCCACTTCTCGGTGAGTTGGGAGCGAGTCAGCGGACGCCGCTGTTTGCGATTGGCGAGGGTCGCTATCGCCGATTCTCCTGGTACGTCCGGTTGATCGATCGAGCCGGAGGGCACTCGTGGAGCGGGATCGCCCGGTGTGAGGCTTCGGCCAGTCTGGGAACGGACGTGGCGGCACGCCTGGCCGACAGAAGCGCGGCAGTCCTGCCTCTGGTCGCATCAGAGGGCCACATCGATCCTCGGGCGCCGCAGAATCTGGTGCCGATAGCGGCCCTCGAGAAGGATCTGCGCCACGGCTTGGGTGACGCCGGACTGGTGTTGCGGGCGCTGCGAAAGGCAATGGGGGCGGCAGCATGACCGATGCAGTGGGACGGGTACTGGGCAGCCAGCACACTTCGACGCGGGAATTCCGGGTGGCGATCGCCGACGATCAGTACCTGCAACTCGACGACCTGGTCGTAGTCGAAACCGAAGTTCCCGGTCAGGGGGAGGTCAACACATACGGCGTCGTCACCGAGGTCGAGGCGGTCTACGAAGGGGCTTCCTTCGAATCGGACACCTTCCGCATCGCCGAAGAGGGGTCGATGCCGGGGGCAGCCGTGCGGTCGGCCCAGGTGTCGGTGACGCGGGTCGATCCCGAGCTGTGGGTGGCGCCGAACCCGGGCGGCCTCGTGGAACGAGCCACCGGTGAAGCCCGCGACAAGGCTCTGTACACCGACGAGATGAGCCGACCCCTTCCGGTGGGGCTAGCCCGCGACGGGTTGCCAGTATTCGTCGACCTCGACTTCTTCGACGGTCGCAAGGGTGGGCACATGTCGGTGTCGGGCATCAGCGGAGTAGCCACCAAAACCTCGTTTGCACTCTTTTTTCTCCGAATGCTCACCGGGCGCAGCGACATCGTCGGCGATGCGGGCAAGAACCTTCGGGTCCTGGTCTTCAACGTGAAAGGAGAGGACCTCTTGTGGCTGGATAAGCCCAATAAGGACTTCTCCGAGAAGGACGCCGAGAATTGGCGTGTCCTCGGCGTCGATCCGGCACCGTTTCCCTCTGTGTCGCTGTGGGCTCCG
>Ga0255057_10002343_pt1 | contig 10296 bp, 7 predicted proteins | sample Cases_109_6_MG_FD_189022 | JGI IMG/M metagenome (GOLD analysis project Ga0255057, IMG submission 189022) | Seawater microbial communities from Amundsen Gulf, Northwest Territories, Canada - Cases_109_6 | ecosystem: Environmental > Aquatic > Marine > Gulf | place: Canada: Northwest Territories... | reverse complement strand
CTTGGGATAGCCTCCATCCTTCCGTTTCTAGCGGTCCTATCAAACCCGCAGCTCATTCATTCCAACAAGTACATCGCCCAAATTTTTGACGAGCTTGGGTTTACAAGCAGAGACAGCTTCCTGTTTTTTTTGAGTGTCGTCGTGTTTGTCATCCTCGTCGTCAGAACGTCATTCAACGCATTGACGCAGTATGCTCTGCAGAGTTTTTCTCAGATGCGAAACTATGCCCTCAGCACGCGCCTGCTTAGGGCATACATGCAGCGCCCCTATAGCTGGTATTTAGACCATCATTCCGCAGAATTGGGAAAGAACATTCTGAGTGAGGTGGAGCAGGTTTCACGCAACATGTTCATGCCAGCATTGCGTCTGCTATCCCAGCTGCCAGTTGCAGTGCTTGTGATTACTTTTGTTGTCATGATTGAACCATTCATAGCGCTCGTGTCGGCGGCGATCATTGGCGCAGTATATGCGCTCGTATACACGGGAGTGCGCAATTTCCTATTGCAGATTGGTAAGGAAAGGTTAGCGGCCAATAAGGAAAGGTTTCTGCTCGCGCAGGAGGCAACCGGGGGCATAAAGCAGGTCAAAGTTATGGGGCTTGAAGGCGAGTACATCCGACGCTTCAGGAAATCGGCCCTTAGTTTCGCCAAGCATCAGGTTTCGAGCGCAACTATAGGTTTGCTACCGCGTTACGTGTTAGAGCTTGTTATTTTCGGTGGCATGCTGTTCTTGATCATGTTGCTACTAGTTGTTCGGGGCGAGGGCAACTTCGAAGCAATCCTTCCTCTCCTCGGTGTCTTTGCGGTGGCCGGCTACCGGCTGTTGCCAGCGCTACAACAGATATTTCAATCATTAACGAAGCTACGTTTTCACAGACCGGCGCTAGATCGAATATTCGACGACTTGGCGGCAAACGGCAGATCGGAAATATCAATTCCAAATGTCTCAATCTCGCAACGCCTTGGACTGCGCGAGAGCCTTGAGTTAACTGACGTGGCGTTCACGTACCCCCACGCGGTGAGACCTGCCCTCCAACATATAACGATTACGATACCGGCCAACACCACACTCGGCCTTGTTGGTCCAACGGGGGCGGGCAAGTCGACCTTTGTGGATCTTGTTCTTGGATTGCTTCAGGCACAGCACGGATTAGTGCACGTTGATGGTGTTCCTATTACAAAAACGAACGTCCGGGCGTGGCAGCGCTCAATTGGCTACGTTCCACAGCGCATATTTCTGACGGACGACACTGTTGCGCGCAACATCGCCTTTGGAGTTCCGGAAGCGAAGATCGATATGGATGCTGTGAAAGACGCCGCTCAAATCGCCGATCTGCACACATTCATTTCTGGCGAATTGCCCGACGGCTATCAGTCAATGATTGGTGAGTGCGGAGTCCGTCTCTCTGGGGGACAGCGCCAGCGTTTAGGTATCGCTCGGGCCCTCTACCATACCCCTGATGTCTTGGTTCTAGATGAAGCGACAAGTTCATTAGATAACATTACCGAGCGATCTGTAATGGATGCAATCCATAATCTTGGGCACAAAAAGACTATTATCCTGGTTGCCCACAGGCTCACGACGGTGAAGCTATGCGACCAGATACTATTGTTTGAAGATGGCCGAATATCCGCCTCGGGGACGTATGATCAGTTACTGCGAGCCAGCCGGAACTTCCATGCTATGGCCGAGATGTCGACTTAGAAAGTGAGGGCGTGTTCGATGACTCTTAAGGTAAGACTCATTCAAGAAGATGTGGCCCTCAACACATGGCATTGCATCTTGGCTCCATTAACGTGTTCTCAAAGTTGATAGTCCGTTTTCTTGTTTAGCCTCGTGGAATGCCGCAATCAAGCGAGAAGCCACCGCGTCCGTTGCTGGCCAATATCATCTTATTGTTGCAAGTGCAGGTGGTTTGAAGAAGTTAGTTTAGCTGGAAACAGTCGGCTCCTGCCGGTAGCGAGTAGTAAGCTGAGAACCTCAAAGCTAGCGAACAATGATCCTGAGCAAACGTCATAGCTACATCTTCCTGCACTGCGTGAAAACGGCGGGGACTTCTGTATCTGTCTCCTTAGCACGCGACCTCGGGCCACTCGATATTCAAATCGGGTCTTTGTGTGAAACGATCGATGAAGGCATTCGGCCCACTGCTGCGACAGCGCTGCGGTTGGCTACGCCTCGGGGTTCTTACAAGTTTATGCGCACTCTTGCAGCAAGAAAAGGATTCGCAGAATCTCTAAATTCTGGTGTGAAGGTGAGCTTTAATGCAACCTTCGGAAGGCATCCCGAACACTGCCGCAGCAGAGATTTGCTAAAGGTTTTCCCGGAAGCATGGGAGAAATTCTATAAGTTTTGCATTGTTCGGAATCCCTACGATAGGGCGGTATCATACTATTACTGGACAACGAAAGAGCTCCCCGAACGACCGACGTTCTCAGAGTTTGTTCGCAGCGTATACGGTGCGGACAGGCAGGAGGGCTACATCGCGAAATTTGCTGACAATTGGCCAATATATACAATCAATAATGAAATAGCGGTCGATAGAGTGCTCCGGTATGAATCTCTCGTCGATGATTTGCGTTGTGTTTTGAAAGAAATAGGGGTGGCCTGGGATGGTTGGATGCCAAATACCAAGTCTGAAACGCGTCAAGTGCGTGATTATCGACTCTTGTACCGGGATCATGACATCGAAACTGTAGCCAAGTTTTTCAGAAAGGAGATTGAAAAATTTGATTATTCTTTCGGTTAGATTCCGTGAAGTCAATTAGCAGGTAGATTGATTGATTGTCGAGGTGGCTGGTCTAGTGGGCTCTTAACGGATCAGGATTGGCCGAATAGGGCATACGCGGGTATGAACGTAGGTACTAGGGCTAATTTCAGGGGCGAGCTTTTCGAACTCGATAGAGATAGATGGCTAGAGCTTTGCCAGGTGTCGCTTCGGCGCCGTTGATCACGATCGGTGTCACTTGTTTCAATGCGGAAGGCACCGTCGAGCGTGCTGTGCGAAGCGCATTGGAACAAGATTGGCCAATTACTGAAATCATCGTTGTGGACGATATGTCGACAGACGGTTCCTGGGCGGTCCTAGAGTCTCTACAGACCTCTTATCCAGAGCTTAGACTAATTCGTCATGATCGAAACTGCGGTTATCCCGGGGCGGTGAATACCATCATAGCGTCAGCACTGGGCGAGTTCGTTGCACTATTCGATGACGATGATGACAGCCGCCGTGATCGAGTTAGTAAGCAGTTTAGGCGGATTGTAGAATACGAAACTTGCCAGGGCGCTGAGATGGTTTTGTGTTATTCCAATCGCGATGTCGTTCGCGTTGGCCAAGATCGTGTCGATCACGTGGCTGAGGCGATAGGTCGTGTATCTCCCGAACCAAACGGGCCGATGGTTGCAGAGTTCGTGTTTGGCCATCTCGTTGACAGAACACATAACTGGGGCATGTTTGGCAGTTGCACGTTGATGGCGCGAAACGCGGTGCTCAACAAACTGAGCGGATTAGATGAAGATTTTAGGCGCTGCGCCGAATGGGATCTAGCAGTCCGCGCGGCCTTCGAGGGGGCACACTTTATCGCAGTGAATGAGCCCTTGATAACGCAATACAAAACGAAGACGAATGACAAAGCTGGCAAGATACCTCTGACATACGCGCTCAAGCTTCGTTACAAGCATGCCGAATACCTTCGACAGCATGGTGTCTACTGGGGCGCAATTGCTATGGCCCATGCCAGATTTTTTGATGCGCGCGGACATCACTGGCGTCGTCGGTTCTATCATGCGCTTGCGTTGGCCTTGTTTCCATGGAGTGTGACGAGAATGAAAATCAACAAATTTATTGAAACGCGGCGGACCTCATCAGCGCTTAATAGTCGTCGTACGTAGTTTGTTCGCCAGCGTTGTTGGTCGTCTTAGCGCTCGCCCGCGCCAAATTTGAAGAAGTTGCCGGGCGCCATACGGCGGACTGAACGCCAAATGTTTGGTGTGGCAATGCGATATGCTTACTGGAAAAGCTGTTGCGGTGGTCGAGGCCCTGTTTCTTTCGAATGGTAAGGCAGATAACCGATGGTGGCATCTTCTCACAATCAAACGGATGCGTCGTCTTATCCAATGATAACAGTTGGTCTTACGGCCTATAACTCAGCCGCAACGATCGAGCGCGCTGTCGTATCTGCGCTCAACCAGACGTGGCGCCCAATCGAGATTGTGGCGATCGACGACTGCTCTACCGATAACACAGCGTCCATTATTAGTCGTATCGCCGATTCCCATCCCGAATTGCGTATGTTCCGCAATCATAAGAATCTGGGCGTTGCTGCGACGAGAAATCGCGTTCTGGCCGAGGCAAAAGGAGCGTTTATTGCTTTCTTTGATGATGACGATGAGAGCCTGCCCCAGCGGCTAAGCATACAACTGCGAAGAATTCTTGATTACGAGCGCAATTTTGCGAACGGGGCACCAGTCGTTTGTCATACGGCACGTCGCCAGTATTACCCCAATGGCTTGGATCGAATAGTGTCGACGATGGGTCAAAATGAAAGACGTTCTGCACCTACAGGTCTACCGGTAGCCGAACGAATTCTGCTTGGTACGCCGCTGCTAGATGGTTACGGTGCGTGCGCTACGTGCTCACAGATGGGACGTGTCGCGATATACCGAGATTTGGGCGGTTTTGATCCTACGTTCCGTCGGAGCGAAGATACCGAATTCAACATTCGTTTGGCCAAGGCTGGTGGCCATTTTGTCGGCGTTGCTAGCCCCCAGGTTAGCCAGACAATGACCAATGGTTCAGAGAAGCGACTGGCCGAGGAGTATCGCAATACTCTAGCGCTTATGGATAAGCACCGAGACGTGATGGACCGAAAAGGTCAATATAAATTCTGTAGACGCATGGTTGACGCTAAGCAGGCGTGGCTTGAGGGTCGCAGTGTTGACTTTGTGATTAGGTTGGCAGGTCTAGCAGCCAGGCATCCGTTTATTACGGTCCGCAGGCTTGCGCTCGCTGTACCCAACCTAAGACTAAATCGGGCAATTGGTCGCTTCCATAATCAACCTGAGGGATAAATTGACGCTTCCCCTGGTCACTATCGGTCTCACCTGCTTCAACGCCCAGGATACGATCAGTCGTGCGATAGAAAGCGCGCTTGCTCAAGATTGGCGGAAAAAAGAGGTCGTTATCGTCGATGACTGCTCCACCGACAATTCGGTAGAGGTGGCAGAAGCTGCAGCTGGCGCGGATCCACAAGTCCGACTCTTATGCCATGAAATGAATCTTGGGCCAGCGGGATCCCGCAATAGCATCTTGGCGAACGCGCGAGGTGAGTTTGTAGCTTTCTTTGACGATGATGATGAAAGTTTGCCCGGACGGATTAGCACGCAAGTAAAACTGCTCACTGAATATGAACAGCGTACTGGTGCTCGCTTTGTCGCCTGTTACGTCTCTGGCTTGCGGCACTATCCAAATGGATATGTGAAGTTGTTGCCTGCTATCGGTTCCCAAGGAACTAGCGTCCCAAATGGTCCGGGTGTCGCTCAGTATCTTCTGACTTTTCGTGAGCATGAGGGATGGTTCTTCGGTTCAGGCACTCCGGCATGCTCGTTGTTAGCGCGACATTCGACCTTCACTGAGGTAGGTGGTTTTGACCGGGAGCTAAGGCGAGTCGAGGACGTCGACTTTGCGATCCGCTTAGCAAACATGGGAGGGCACTTCGTAGGGGCATCTGAACAGTTGTTTGTGCAGTATGCCACCGTTGCTGAGGACAAATCTCCAGAAAAGAACCTTGAAGCCGAGCAGCGTCTGGTCGAGAAGAATGAACCTTACCTCAGATCCATAGGACTATACTATTACGCGCTGCACTGGCCGAAACTCCGTTACTGGCACTTCAAGCGGCGCTATGGTCGGTTTGCGTTGGAACTCTTGGGCCTTATCCTGCGAAACCCTATGCGAGCTACGGCCCATCTATTCAAGACCGGGCCAAGGCGCATTCTGCATGAGCGCAGCATGAGGAAAAGAGGAGTCAGCAGATCTTGCGGGTAATGTTCGTGGCGCGCGCGATAGATGGCATTGCGGGCGGAGTGGAGCGAATGGTAACAACAGTGATGAACGCGCTTTGCACTCGGGGGCATTGCGTTGATCTAATGACGTGGGATCGGAAAGGTGCAACGAGTTTCTATCCGCTTGCGCCAGAGGTAAGCTGGCATAAGCTTGATTTGGGCGACCCATTTGTCACTGCGAGCTATGCAGTGAAGTTCAAGCGGGCTGGTGCGATCCGCAACCTGTTGCGACGACGCAAGCCTGAAGCAATTGTGTGTTTTCAGGATGGCCCATTTGTAGCGATACGGGGCTATACGATCGGTCTTGGTATACCGGTCTTTGCCGCGGAGCGTAACGCTCCTACCCGTTTTGATCATGCCAGTGCGGCGATTGGCCCGAGAGTTACTTATAACGTTATGCGCCTCGCCGAGCGCGTTCTTATCCAATGCGAAAGCTATAGGGCACTTTATCCGACATTTCTGCAAGATAGAATTGTCACCATTCCAAATCCAGTCTTCCCAACTGAGCATCGGGGTCGACCGGATTTGCCAAATGCCGCCGGCCGTTTTCGTATCCTTTCGATCGGAAGATTGAGCTATCAGAAGAACCCGGCAGTGCTCATTGAAGCCTTTTCTACGATCACAGCAAGATTTCCAAAGTGGGATTTAGTGTTTGTTGGTGAAGGCGAGCGCCGATCTGAACTAGAAAAGTTAGTTTCTGACAAAGGACTCGCAGGACGAGTCTCTATGCCCGGCACAATCCATTCAGTTTCTGACTGGTATGCTGCGTCACACCTGTTTTGCCTTCCATCGCTTTGGGAGGGGTTTCCCAATGCAATGGCGGAGGCCATGGCTCACGGTTTGCCCTGTGTCGGGTTCGCAGAATGTGCGGGTGTGCGGGACCTTATTGTTAATGGTGAGAATGGTTTACTTGCGCAAGGAAACGATGATCCGCGAGCGCTTAGTGAGGCGCTGGAAACCATGATGGCAAACGCGAAAAAGCGCCGCCAGCTGGGTGAGAAGGCGGTGGAAAGCGTAAGTCCATATAGCCCTGATGAGATATTTTCCCTTTGGGAGCAGACTTTGAAGGAAGGCGCCCGATCGTGAGGCTGTTGTTCTGCATCAAGTCCATGGGCAATTCCGGTGGGGCCGAGCGCGTCTTGGCAGATGTAGCATCCGCGCTGGTTCAGCGCGGACATGATGTGACGGTGCTGTCGTACGATAGAACTGACGGCCATTCATACTATTCGCTGGATCCGCAGGTTGGGTGGATACGCCTCGACATTGGTTCAACGAGCGAACCGGCTTCGATATTGCCAACGCTACGCCGGATTCTATCACTTAGGCAAAGCGTTCGAGCTCATGATCCCGATGTCGTCATCGGTTTCATGCACAGCATGTTCATCCCGCTGGGCTTGGCACTTGTCGGAACAGGTATTCCCGTCGTTTCTAGCGAGCATATTGTGCCAGAGCACTACCGCTCTCGCCCTATTGAATCGGTGTTGCTGCGCATGGCGCCGTATCTTTCCCAATGTATCACCTGCGTTTCGGAGCAAGCAAAAGCAAAATATCCTCGTTCTCTTCGCCGAAAGATGGTCATTGTTCGTAATCCGTTGGGCATGAAACCGGCGGGGCGAGCGGATGCCTGCGGCACGCGCGTAGCCCGCAAGGTCTTGCTGTCGGTCGGCCGACTCGAACCTCAGAAAGATCACGCGACCCTAATAGAAGCGTTTGCTGAGATTGCTGGTGACCTTACGGATTGGGACTTGCGGATCGTTGGTGAGGGCCATCTACGACCCACTTTAGAACGACTGATTGCTGATCGTGACCTTCAAGGTCGCGTACAACTGCCGGGCGCTACCAAAGACATTGCAACGGAGTATGTCTCAGCTCAGCTATTTGTCGTGCCTTCACTGTACGAAAGTTTCGGACTAACGACCGCAGAAGCCTTGGCTCACGGCCTTCCTGCGGTTGGCTACAGTGACTGCGCTGGGACAAATCAACTAATCCGGCCCGGCGTCAATGGCGATCTTGTCGGAGGAGGCAGCCACAGGTCGGCAGCGCTGGCCAAATCACTGAAGCGTCTCATGCACGACGGTGCCCTGCGAACTCGCCTGTCACAACATTCGGGTGTTGGATTGGACGATTACCGTATCGAAAAAGTTTGTGATTGCTGGGAAGAAGTTCTCAGCAGAGCAATGGGACGTTATGAGGCCCGACCAGTGAACTGCTCCGATGATATTTGGGGCAAAGCGCGCTGATATTCTCCTGGCGCCGACTGAGGATTCTCAGAATTTGATCGAATGATGTCTTAAAAAAATCCAATAATAGGGCGCTCCGGCGGACCTAAGCTCCCCGCGATGATTTGCTTATTCGCCTGAGTAACGGTGCCGTATTCGCTTCAACTTAGCGAGACAAGTAGGTTGGAGAATATCTTATGTCGCTTGGCTTCGTTTCGTGGCGCCCGACCATGCACCAATAGTTGTCACGCTTCGGATCGCCTTCGCCCCACGCTTTGCTGTTTTGAGAGTTTGCCGGAGCGGGAATAAAAGATCGGAGTAAATTGCTGCACTCCAGATTTCTCTTGCACGACGCCGCCGCCACGAGGCGAAACCCAACCTGCGGCGGGTCGCAGCGATTTCTTGTTTCGCATCTGGCGCGATAGAGGGGCCGAACTGATTTAGCAAAACGTGATTGGCCAATTTAATATATGCGTCAACCTCCGGTGCCCCTGTCGTCAGCAAAAGGCCTTCTCGGTCCACACGGCCATGATAGTGTAGTGTCGATATACTATCTATTGTGCGGCCATCATAACGAGAGGGCCCATAATGCGCTGAAAAGTTTGCTTCAGCCGGCAGTGGTTCGAACGGTAACTCAAGCTCTAGCATGGCGAGCATAAAGCCTAATTGATCCGCATGATACAATTTCGAGCCTAACAATTCTCCTTGGCCTAGGCAATACCGAGCCCACTTCTTCCAGGGATCACATAGCTTTTTCAAATGATCCTTATTGAGTATGTAGAGGCCGCCATTGCAATTAAGGCGATGCGTGCGCGAATTTGGATCAAATTCAGGAGAGCAGTTCAGGCTCTGAGATGAAAATCCCGCCTGATCCAACAGAGACTGAAGTATGTCACCGGGTGGATTCGCTCTATCAACAATCTTTGCCCTCACGGCGCCCGTCTGGAACCATTCGGACGGCGACGACAAAAATAGGATGTCTGCATCGGACAGTATGAAGATATCAGAATCAAGGTCGCTCAAGCGCTCCAATTGCTGCAGTTTGTTGCAATAGCGCGCGGGACCTTCTCCGAACGGTTCGATCCGCGATACCCGTGCCTCGAATTTTTCGGCGAGCCTGGCAAACCACTTAGGTATCTGACCAACATGGTGTATCTCCAGACGTGCAGATCGATCAACAACTGCGCGCAAACCTGTCATCCAATTGAGTGCCTGCAGGTAGAATCTTGGCTGTCTATCGACAACGCAAGAAAGCACTGTTGATGGCATAGCGGTCCCTCAGCTCCTAGTAGCGGCGTCCGCGATGTGTGCGGGAAAGAGCGCCTATCCGCATTGCTCAAATTGAGCTCACAACATCAAATGCGGCCCCGTGATTAGACGCTCGCTCCGTGTAGGGACTAAGGTGATTCGCGTGAATGGACGAGAGCCGCCGCCGGCAGCGTTTGGAACCTGTGCATTTACTGTTGACACATCTCGTCGCGATTGAGGGGCTTCTCGGCTGTAGGCCCAGAATTCATTGCTGCTTTGGTTCCAATTGGATGCGCTTGGCAATCTGGCTTTCGCGCCATCGGATTGATCCCCAGTTGTGTTGGTGGAGTGGTCCGGGCTTGGCAGTCCAATGGCTCGGCGCATGAGGATGCTGGTAGATTACAGAGCTGCCTAAAGAAATAGTCACTCCTCGCGGAAGGCCCGCGCCAGCTGGTCACTAACCGGCTTGAGCAGATAGGACAGAGCCGTTCGCGTTCCGGTCACGAAGAAGCACTCCACCGGCATGCCGGGCACAAGCGTGACGTCTCCTTGACGCGCAGTCTCCTCGCCAGGCATGACAATGCGCACCGTGTAGTAGCTGGCACCTGTCCTCTCGTCAGACATAATGTCTGCTGAGACCCGGCTAACCGTGCCAGTGATCACAGGCGTCGTTCGTTGGTTGAAAGCAGAAAGGCGAAGGTTGACCGTCTGACCCACATGAACCTGATCGATATCGTTGGGAGCAACCTTTGCTTCGACTGTCAGGTTG
>Ga0255057_10002342_pt1 | contig 10299 bp, 10 predicted proteins | sample Cases_109_6_MG_FD_189022 | JGI IMG/M metagenome (GOLD analysis project Ga0255057, IMG submission 189022) | Seawater microbial communities from Amundsen Gulf, Northwest Territories, Canada - Cases_109_6 | ecosystem: Environmental > Aquatic > Marine > Gulf | place: Canada: Northwest Territories... | reverse complement strand
GCGACTCGGTGCATTGGGCGGTGTGCGACCTCGAGCAACCCGAGACGTTTGCTCCCGCGATCGCTACCGCTCGAGAAGCGCTCGATGGCTTGGACGCCGTCGTCGTGACCGCCGGCGTGTTCGCCACTCAAGAAGAGCTCGAAGCCGATCCCATGCTCGCCGAGCGACTTCTTCGCGTCGATTTCTCCAACACCGTCCTATTTTGCGAGGTGGCGAAGAGGGCCCTGCTCGAAGAAGGTGGCGGCGCCTTGTGCGTGTTCAGCTCAGTCGCCGGTGAACGGGGCCGAAAACCGGTGATCATCTATGGCGCGGCCAAGGCGGGTCTCACCCGTTACCTCGAGGGGCTGGACCACAAACACCATGCGGATGGCCTACGGGTAGTCACCGTCAAACCCGGCTTCGTCAAGACGACCATGACCGCCGGTCTGGAACCTCCCCCGTTTGCCGGCGAGCCCGAAGCGGTTGCCAGGCGGGTGCTCCGCGCGATCGACCGAGGAGCGCCGGTGGTGTACGCGCCGGCTCCTTGGCGACTCATCATGGCCGTCATCCGCGCGCTGCCCCGCGCGATCATGCGCCGCATCAATTTTTAGTCGAAGCCTCGATGAACTCGCTGATGTCGGGTCGGGTGGCTCGATAGCCGGCTGCGAGGTGCAGAGCGCCGCTGAACGTGCTGACGAGAATCACACCCCCGATGACCTCCGGGAGTGCTCCGCCCGGATGCTCGAGAGGCAATGGTGCAAAGGTCAGCTTGACGTGAGAGACGAGGGAGGCCGTATACGCAGCGATCCAGATCAGCTTGGCAACAACCGCCTGCTTAATCCACCACAGTGCAACCAGGCGGCGCCAACTCAGCATGAAGCTTCCGATGAGCACCAGGGCGGACACCACCACGTTGGCGGCCGCGAGCGGTCGCCGATAGGGATGGGTGACTTGCGCTTCGAGGAGCTGGACCTCGGCATCCGTGACTTCATCCTCCGGCCCGTAGAGCTCGCGAATGTCTTCGGGGAGGGGGGCGAGCGATAGGTCGTACGCGCCTCGTAGAACCCCGGCGATGCCGAGCATCGTTAGCAGCGTCGACGTCAGAAGGATGGCAATGATCACCTTTCTTTCGTTTGATTTGGTTGCCATCGGTGGGTCGGCTCGTTGTACCCTGGCGAGCGGGTGCGATCGACCCCAAAACTCAGGAACCCATGACGATCCTCTTCAACTACGCCTTCCGCTCCCTGTTCCTGCTGGCCACGCTCTACGCGATCGTCGTCGTCCCACTCTGGGCCGCCGCTTGGCTTGGCTATTTGCCGATGCCGAGTTCCCTCGGGACGCCCAGCTGGTGGCACGCGCACGAGATGATCTATGGGTTTGCGGGGGCTGCCATCGGTGGCTTTGCGCTGACCGCGGTTGCGGCGTGGACCAAGCGTCCCGCGGTTGCTGGCGCTCCCTTGATGATTCTCAGCGGTCTATGGGTGATCGCGCGCGTCCTGTTCGCGTTACCATTTCCCGCGTTACTGGTGCCCGCGATCGTCGCAGACCTCGGATACGGCGTAGTGCTCTTCGTGCTGATGGCCCGTGAGGTGATCAGTGTGCGCAGCCAGCGCAACTACAAAGTGCTGGTGATCTTAGGCTTGCTGCCGTTGGCCAACGCGTTCTTCTTCCTGGGCATGACGGGCAACGCGCCCTGGACCATGACCGCCCTCTTCGCTGGCCTTTGGCTGGTCGTCATGCTCATCAACTTGATCGGCGGCCGGGTAATCCCGGGGTTCACTCGAAACTGGCTGAAGCGGCAGCTCACCGAGCAGAAGCGCGAGCCGGCGACGTTGCCCCCTGTGTTCGATCGTTTCGATCTCCTCACGACGTGGTTCATGGTCGCCTTCGCGATCCTCCATTTGCTCGGAGCCCCGTCGCGATGGATTGCCGGCGTTGGATTGATCACCAGCGCCCTGCTGTTCATCCGGCTCACTCGCTGGCAGGGGATTCACACCGGCAGCGAGCCTCTCGTCTGGGTGCTGCACGTGGGTTTTGCGTGGCTGCCGTTGGGGTTCCTGCTTCTGGCCTCCGCGGAGGTCGGCCTGCTTCCCCAAAGCGCGGGCGTCCACGCACTAACCAGCGGTGCCATCACGACTATGATCCTCGCCATCGCCGGCCGTGCAGCCCTGGGTCACACGGGTCGGGCGCTGGAAAGTCATCCGGCGCTGACCGTGGCGTATCTGTTGATTACGGTTGCAGCGATCTGCCGTGTAGCAGCGACGATTGGACCGGGGGCCCGTCCATTGCTGGCAGCATCGGCGGTAGCTTGGTTCCTGGGGTTCGTCTGCTTTGCATGGCGGTACGTTCCGATCTTGACGCAACCGAAGGCGGAGAGGTCCGGGTCGTTGCCGACGGTGTAGTGGAGCAGGGGCAGCGCCAGTGCCAGCATCAGGGCCAGTGTCAGCGGCAGTGCCAGCGTCTTTGGGACTCGACTGTGTCCTCGCGATCTCCTTTTTCCGAGTGAGTGGGGTGCGGGCTTCGCCCTTCTGGGGAACCCCACTCACTCGGAAAAAGGAGATCACTCATGGGACTTATCATTCAGCAAAAGGCGCTTCGGGCGGCGGGCGGGCTGCGGCAGGTGCTTCCAGTCGTTCGCAAGCGGGACAGGTCGCTCTTCGACCAAATCCATCGGGCGATGAATAGCGTTGTTCTCAACATCGCGGAGGCGGATGGGAACGACCCCGGAACGGCCAAAGCGCGGTTCGCGTCGGAGTGCGGCTCGGCCAAGGAGGTTCGTGCGGGGCTCCAGCTCGGCGTCGCGTACGGCTACTTCCCGAGCGCGAGGGTCAAAGAGGTGGACATCGCGCTCGATGAAGTCTGCGCGATGTCCTGGAGGCTCTCCGGCCGTTAGAGCCTTCGGCCCAAGCACCAGGTGATGGCGCACACCTCGTCGAGTCTCTCGTCGAGGTGGGTCGCCCTGTGGCTCTCGATGTAGCCCCAATCGCTCGCGACGTTCAGAGCGGCCCGAACTTCCTTCGCGGACCCGCATGCGGTGGAGAATCGTGCCCTCGCATTCCCCGCATCACTCCCGCGAGCCTCCGCGATATTCAGCACCACACTCTGTGCAGCTCGCTTCAGCTGCTCGGCCAGAGACTTATCGTGCTCGCGAATCGTGTGCAAAACCGGAACCAGCTCTCGCACCCTGTCGTAAACGTTTTTTTCTTCCATGAGCGACTCCTTGGATTGGGTTTGGGTCTCACCCGCGTGGGACCCAAACCCAATCCAAGGACAAGCGAGGACACCAAGTAGCGATCCGAAGGTGCCAGCGCCAGTGCTCAGTGCTCAGTGCTCAGCGCCAGTGCCAGCGCCAGTGCCAGTGTCAGTGTCAGCGCCAGTGTCAGTGTCAGTGTCAGTGTCAGTGCCAGCGTCAGTGTTCAGCGTTGCGGTAGCACCACCGTGAACACGGTTCTCCCCGCGCGCCACTCCACGTCGATGCGTCCGCCGTGCTCCGTCACAATCCGCTGAGTGATCGCCAGGCCAAGGCCAGTGCCACCTTCTTTGCGAGTGTAGTACGGGTCGAAGATCGCTTCTCTCTGATCGGCCGGAATGCCGTTGCCGTTGTCTTCTACTCGGATGTACACCGTGCCGGCCTTTCGCTCCAGGCTCAGTCCAACTGCGCCCCCACCTGCGGGATGCGCCTCGCGGGCGGCGTCGCGGGCGTTCTGCAACAAGTTGTGGAGCACCTGTGTGATCTGATCAGCGTCGACAAACGCTTCGACCGGTGTTTCTGAAAGGTCGGTGGTGACCGGGGCGTCCCCTTCTGCATGAAGCGATGCAGCCTGTGCGGCCACTTCCCGAAGATCGGTCTTCTTGCGCTGCGGCGCAGGAAGTCGTGCGAAGCGACTGAACTCGTCCACGATGTTCCGCAGGCGGTCGACCTCGTGAAGAATGGTCTTCGTCGATTCATCAAACAGCACATCGAAGTTCTCGTGTGACCGTTCGCGTGCCTTGCGCAGAGTTTCGATTGACAGCCGAATCGGCGACAGTGGGTTCTTGAGCTCGTGCGCCAGGCTCTTTGCGATCTCCTGCCACGCGGCGATTCGTTCGGTCTGCCGAAGTTGTTCTCTCGCATCCCTCAAGTCGTGTGTCATTCGATTGAACGCCGTCGCTGTGGCGGGGAATGCTCCTCCCGGGCCGTCGCGCAGCGTCGTGTCGAAGTCGCCACGACCGACTCGCGTGGCAGCTGCGGTGAGCTCATCGACCGAGGACTGCAGCCATCGACTGAGGTAGCCGCCAAAGATCAGCGCGAGCCCAATAGCCAGAACAGCGACGCAGGCTATCCACAGCAGAAGCGGCGGGCCCCGTCGGTCGAGCCTTGGGCGCCAGACCATCACGGCCTGAGGAACGCCCTCCGCGTCCAGCAGCTGCGTCACGACTTCGTCCCGCGTGCCGGGCTCGCCCGTGATTGCGAGCTGCCGGGGGTCGAGACTGCGAAGGTCCGAGAAACGGTGCCCGGCTACGACGGTTACATGCGCCCCTCCGCGTGCGATCGAGCACGACCTCACCAAGAACCTCTGGTGCTCCCGGTCACCCAGCAACACCGAGTAAGCCCGATCTCCAGCGCTCCTCGCTTGGCGGGTCAGCTCGGCTCCATCCGAGAGCACACGATGGCGGTGTCCGGTCGCGATCACCTCACCGCTCAGTGAGTCCAGCACCCACAGCGCCTGCAGCCCCGCCGCTTCCATCGACCCGCGAAACAGGCGGTCGTAGTCGAGCTCCGACGGTGTCTCCTCGCCGCGGTCCCGAAGCAGTGTGTCTACGGCCAAGTCGTCGTGGCAAAGGCGGCTCACCGCCGCCTCACGGTGCGCGTCGAGCTCAGCCAGCCGCGTGCGAGCCATGTTCGCTTCGTCTGTCCCCGCGCCAGCACCCCATTGCGATACCGCCAGCCACACGATGCCTGTCAGCGCGACCGGAAACGCTGCGACGAGCGCGAAGAGCACGACGACGCGAGTCGAAAACCGGTTCATGGCGCGGCTACGCCGCCGAGGACTCGTTCTTCGCGTGGGAGACGGGTCGCATCGATCGACGCACTCCCGCCTTCCTGGTCGTACTGCTCCATCAAGAACAGGTTCGGGTCGGCGACGTCGGGCGGATTCGCGACCTCGACCGGGGCGGTGCCTGTCAGGAAGACCTCTTCGAAGGCGTCCTCCTGACCCTCGTAGGCCAGCAGGCCTGACGCCGGATCAACACGGGCCCGAGTCACTCCACTCGGCATCGCGAAGTCGGTTTCCTTTGGCGTCTTGTCGGCCGCATCCATGACGTCGATCCAGATCGGAAGAGCGGTCCTCGTTCCGGTCTCTCGCTTGCCGAGCGATCGTGAGTCATCGAAGCCGACCCAAACCCCGGCAACGACCGACGGAGAGTAGCCGACGAACCATGCGTCTCGAGCGTCGTTGCTAGTTCCGGTTTTCCCGACCACCGCGCGCTCGAGGCGCTGGGCGGGCGATCCGGTACCCTCGGTGACTACGCTGCGCAGCATGCTCGTGATGACGTACGCCTCGCCGGGGGTCATCACGTCACGAGCCGGCTCGCCGGGCGGAAGTTGCAAACGTGTCCCGTCGGGAGCGATGATCTTGGTCACGATTCGTGTTGGGGCCCAGCGACCGCCCGCCGCGAACGTGGCGTAGGCATTGGCGAGCTCGATCGGCTTCACCCCGCTCGCCCCGAGCGCAAGCGCCATGTCTTCTTCGAGCTTGGTAGTGATGCCATCCTGTCGCGCAAATTCCGCGACATCGTGCACCCCGACGTCTTCGATCACGCGAATGGCGACCATGTTGATCGAGCGCGCGAGCGCCTGGCGGAGCCGAACGGCGCCTTGGTAGTTCCACTGCTCGTAGTTGCGCGGTTTCCATTCCTCGTACACCGCGGGTGCGTCGACGACGAGCGATGCCGCCGTGAACCGCTGGGACTGAATCGCTCGCGCGTAGACGATCGGCTTGAACGCGCTGCCGGGCTGACGAATTGCCTGGGTCGCCCGGTTGAATCCGCTCACCGCGGCGAAGCTCCCGACCAAAGCCAGCACGTGCCGAGAACGTGGCTCGATGACGACGACCGCGCCTTCCGGGCCTCGCTCCATTCGCGCGGTGGCGGGGTCTTCCTCTCCGCCCATCTGAGTGATTGAGACCGGCATGAGGTCGCCCTTCTTGGCGAAAGCCGAGGCTCGAAGGTCCTTCTGGTTGTACCGCGCAGCGTCGCGCATCTGGAGCACGGCGGCATGACCTGCGACATCGAGCCGGATGCTTTCCTGCTCGTCGTCGGTGCCGGTGACCCGTGCGATGTACGTTCGACCCATTCGCAGTGTGTCTCTTGGCTCGGTGGGTTTAGGTCCGCCTCTTCGCTTGGCGCGACGAAATGCTCCTTGGTACCCCTGCCGGTCGTCGACCGCGTGCAGCCCACGTTGAAGCGCCTGTCGCGCTCGTCTTTGCAACGAGAGATCGATCGTGGTGTACACCTCGTAGCCGCCTTCGCCCAGAGCCTCTTCGCCGGCTGCAGTGCGGAGCGCCTGCCTTGCGATCGACAGTACTTCGGGCGCATTGCCAGAACCCTCTGGTACCGGAACCGGCGCGACCTTCTCTTCGCGAGCCGCAGCGATCGCCTCTTCGGTCAAATCCGGCCAGTACACTTCGCGCTTTGCTTGCAACTGCGACAGCACGTACTCTTGGCGCCGCTTGGCCGCCTCCGGGTTGCGCCGGGGCGAAAGGCGCGTCGGGGCCTGCGGGACGCCTGCCAACATCGCCGACTCCGCCAAGGTGAGCTCGCTCGCGTTCTTCGCGAAGTAGTATCTCGCGGCCTCCTGGATCCCGTAGCGTCCGCGGCCGAAGTTCACGTGGTTGAGGTAGAGATGCAGGATTTCGTTCTTGGAGAGCTCGTTCTCTAGCCGCCGGGCCAGAATGAGCTCGCGAATTTTTCGCGAGAGCGTCCGTTCTGGGGTCAGGAGCATCAGCTTGACCACCTGCTGGGTGATGGTGCTGCCGCCCTGCGCGGCCCGTCCTGCGACGATATCTCGACCCACCGCGCGCAAGATGCCCGTGTAGTCGAGCCCCTCGTGCTCGTAGAAGTCCGCGTCCTCGGCGGCGAGGACCGACAGCACCATGTGACGGGGGACCTTCGACATCGGGATCACGGTCCTGCGCTCAGAGAAGATCTCGCCAATGACCTTCTTGTTGCGGTCATAGACGCGCGTGGTCTGCGGGGGCCTGTAGTCGCGCAAAGCGCTGACGGACGGCAGGTCCCGGCTGAAGTAGGCGTAGGTCCCCAGCACGAGGAGCGCGCTTACCACCATCGCCATCCCGATCAACTTCGGCAACACCGAGCCGCCGCTCCGTTTGCGCTTCGTGCGCTTGGTTGCCTTGCGCTTGGTCGGCTTGCGCTTTGCCTTCTGGGTTTGCTTCCCTGCCATCTCGTCCGCCGGCGCCTATAGCATCCCCTGCTCGGCGCCTTCCCCCTAATTCACGACAGTCGGGACCGCCTAATCATTCCCGCGGAATTTCTCGATCACCTGGTCAGCCTTCTTGACGGAATTCATTAGGAATCTCGCCTTGAGCTCCTGGCGGCGCTCGGGCCCGAGCCCTGGCCTACCGTCCCGCGCGAGTGTCTGCATCGTGATGGCAGCGGCGACCGAGATGTTGAGGCTCTCGACGAAGCCGCGCATAGGAATCGCAAACGTCCCGTCGGCGACGCTCCGCATCTCTGGCGACACGCCGCGGTGCTCGTTTCCGAACACCACCGCCAAGCGAGGCGTGTCGCGCAGGTCTTCGGGGGTCGTGTCGGCACCCATGGCGGCGACGTAAATTGCGTAGCCGTCCTGCTTGAGGCGCCGTGCGCACCCCTCGGCGCTTTGATAGCGAACGACGTTCAGCCATCGATGCGTGCCTTTCGATACCCCCTTCGAAGCGCGGAACCCCTGTTCCCCGACGATTACGTGCACCGTTTGGATGCCGAACGCGTCTGCACTTCGCAGCACGGCGCTCGAGTTGTGGGGGTCGGCGATGCAGTCGAGCACCAATACCAATTCATCGGTTCGGTTTCGCACGACCTCGTCGATCCGTTCTAGCCGCTCGGAAGTGACGATCGGCGAAAGCGCCTCAATCACCACGTCGGCAGGTCGCTCGAGCGGAGGAGGGCCCTCGATCTCGATCACATCTGGGTCGTCGGCGCGCACCTCTATTGGGCGGTCTTCTTGGGGTCGACGATGACGCCCACGATGAGCGTGCCCCCCTGATACTTCTGGCCCGCGACGAAAAACGGATCGCCGGCAGAGGCGATGACCTGCAGGAGCGGCAGATAGTCGGACTTGTCCGGTCGATTGATCGCCGCTTTCACTTTGTAGCGCCCGTCGGGCATCACCCGGAGCAGGGTCAGCTTCATTCTGCGGCCGTTCGGCAGCGAAACCAATGCGTCCTTGCCGGGAGTCAACTTGAGCTTCGGCCGGGACAAGACCTTCATCGAGCGGAACGAATTGAACGGAGGCCTTCGGAGGGCGGTCATTTTCCCGAGCTGCGGATCGATCTTTCCTTGCTCCTCTTTGGCCAGGACGACGAGGACCTCGGCGGGCACGCTCGAGATCGTGGAGGCGCGATCCGACCTCGCCAAGGAGCTGCCCTGAGCGGAAGCGGGAGAAGCAATGGAAGCGCCCAACATGACCGCGATTACCAGCAAGTGTCGAATGAGACTCATGGAAGTCCTACCTCTTCGTCATCGATCCAGATCACGGCCAAAGATTGGCCGGCGCCGCCTTCGACCTCGAAGATCGTTCCCGTGTTGGAACCGAAATCCGCTTCGAGCACCTGGGACCCTCGCACGATCGGCGAGGGGTCGAGATGAGGTTCAGGCCATGCCATGACCGCCAAGAAGATCGCTGCGGCCGCGGCGAACCCGGTCGCCACCCCGCCCCACACACGCCGCTCCCGCCCGTCCGGGATCACCCGCAAGCCAGGCTGCTCCAGCTTCGGCCGTGCGATCGGCACCACCGGGGCGCCAATCTCATTCTCGATCCGCGCGAAGAGTGCGTCGGAGTCGATCTCTCCCGCCCAGTCGGTGGCGACGCTCTTCATCGCCGTGCGAAGGTGCTCCCACTCGCGCAGCTGCGCGGCGGCCTTTGGCGAGCCCTCGAGGCTACGGCGCACGGCGGCTTCCTCCTCCGGAGCAAGCTCTCCGTCGAAGAACATCTGAAGCTTCTCGTCCTCTTTCTCCGGGCTGTCCATGGTCAATCCTCGGAAACCACCTCTCCGGAAAGATACGGTGCAAGTTCGACCTGCATCTTCTTTCGGGCGTGAAACAAACGGCTCATGATCGTCCCTTTAGGAACCTCCAGAGCCTCCGCCATCTCTTCGTAGCTCATCCCTTCGATCTCGCGAAGCACGATCACCGCGCGATGGTGCTCGGGCAGCTGCGCGAGGGCGGCCTGGATGGCGCTCCCGAGCTCGCGGCGAAGGGCGGCCTTGCCCGGGTTGGCGTCCGTGACACGCGGCACCAAAGCGCCGTCCCCCGCGACCTCGCTCTCTTCGTGTAGGGCACGCTCGTCGAAGTCCAGGGTCTTCCGCCTGCTGGTGCGCCGAACGTGGTCGATAGAAACATTCATGACAATGCGATAGAGCCAAGTATAGAAGCTCGAGCTCCCCTGGAACCTGTGTATGTTCTTGTGGACCTTGATGAAAGCGTTTTGAACGGCATCGAGCGCGTCGTCTTCGTTTTTGACGACGCCCATGGCCACGGCAAACGCTCGACGGTGATACTTGTCGTAGAGCGTCCGAAAAGCCGCTGAATCTCCTGCTTGTACGCGTTGTACCAAGTCATGGTCGCCCTTTTTGGAGGAGCCCTCTGAGGCCTCCTTGGATTTGGACGCATTGGACAGCGGTTGATTCACCCAAGATCCTCGACGTTTTCAAGGGGTTAGTCGCCGTCGCGACCCACGCGTGACGGTCTACGCGCAAATCATCACGAAGGCCAGCTATCGATGCGGCGCGGTTCTCCGAATCCTGGTTTTTGCCTGGTTTTCGACACCCAGGCAGCTACCTTCAGTCGGTGCTGGACCTGGGCTCTCTGAATTCTCGTCAGCGCGACGCAGTCGTTCACGAGGGGGGGCCGCTCGTGGTCTTTGCGGGCGCCGGAAGCGGCAAGACCCGTGTGATCACGTTTCGCGTCGCCAACCTGATCGCGAAGCATGACGTGGCGCCCTGGCGGATCCTCGCGGTGACCTTCACCAACAAGGCGGCCGGCGAGATGCGGGAGCGTCTGCTGGCCTTGCTTGGTGAGCAGGGGGCCGCCGTCCAGGTAGGA
>Ga0255057_10002341_pt1 | contig 10299 bp, 8 predicted proteins | sample Cases_109_6_MG_FD_189022 | JGI IMG/M metagenome (GOLD analysis project Ga0255057, IMG submission 189022) | Seawater microbial communities from Amundsen Gulf, Northwest Territories, Canada - Cases_109_6 | ecosystem: Environmental > Aquatic > Marine > Gulf | place: Canada: Northwest Territories... | reverse complement strand
GACGGCACACGGCGACATCCTTCCGCCCATCGACAAGGCGGACACTACCACCCTCCCCGCGTTCTCGCAGATCATCACGCCGCACACCGAGCTCCGCAACATGTTCCTGATCGAGCCCGAACGCGGCTGTCACCGAGGCTGCACGTACTGTGTGATGCGCCGCTCCACAAACGACGGAATGCGCATCGTCAAGAAGGAACGCATTCTGTCGTTGATTCCGGACGATGCGAAAAAGGTGGGCCTGGTTGGCGCCGCCACGACCGATCACCCGCAGATCACAGAGGTAGTCAACGCCCTTGTCGACTCGGGGCGAGAGGTCGGCCTGTCGTCGCTTCGGGCGGATCGCTTGAACGACGATCTCGTCGCAGCGCTCCGCAGAGGGGGCCACCGAACCCTGACGACGGCGAGCGACGGCGCGAGCCAACGCATGCGCGACTTCATCCAACGCAAGACGACCGAAGAACAGCTTCGGCAGGCCGCCAAGCTCGCGCGGCGCCACGGAATGAAGCGCCTGAAGCTCTACATCATGGTCGGCATTCCGAGTGAGACCGATGACGACATCGATGAGCTCATCGAATTCGGTAAGGAGCTGTCGTCGCTCATCCCGCTTTCTCTCGGCATCGCACCTTTCGTCGCCAAACGGAACACTCCGCTCGACGGCTCCCCCTTCGCCGGCATGCCGCTGGTGGAGTCCCGGCTTCGAAGGCTTCGTCGTGGAGTTCAGGGCCGAGTCGACATTCGCGCGACTAGCGCCCGGTGGGCGTGGGTGGAGTACGTGCTGGCGCAGGGGGGCCGCGCTGAAGGCTTGGCCGTGCTCGACGCGGTCCACGCCGGTGGCCGCTTCTCCGATTGGAAGCGGGCGTTCACGGGGCTCCCAGAAAGCCGTCCCCGCCGGCTGCTCGTTCGCCCGGGCGACCGCCTTGGGCGCGCCAGTTAACCCGCGCTAGTTAGCCTGCGCCGCTTAGCCGACCAGGCCCGAAGCCGCCGAGGCGGCCCAGTCGAGGTAGCGGCTCGGGGTGATCCCCATTTTCACCACGTAGTAGCCCGCCAGCGCCAGGGCGACGGTGACGTAGACCGACCGCATGGGGACCGCGATCGGCTGGTCCTCTTCGGGCTCGCGCATGAAGAGGTATACGATGACCTTGATGTAGTAGTAGGCGCCCACCGCGCTCGCCAGAACCCCGATGACGGCAACCCAGATCATCGGTCCGCCTGCCTGCACCGCCGCGCTGAATACGTAGTACTTGCCAAAGAAGCCCGCGGTGGGCGGCATGCCGAGCAACGACAGGACTCCGATGACGAAGGGGAACGCGGCCATGGGATGACGGCGCCCTGCGCCAGCAAGGTCGTCGTAGCTGACGGCTTCCTTACCCTTCGACCCCATCAGGATGAGGGAGCCGAACGCGAGCACGTTCGACACCGTGTACGCAGCGACGTAGTAGAGCACCGAGCTCACCGCGAACGAACCAACTTCGTGCACTGCGGCGAGACCGACCAAGATGTAGCCCGCGTGCGCGACCGATGAATAGGCCAGCATGCGTTTGACGCTGGTCTGCGCCAGGGCAGCCAGGTTGCCGTAAACCATCGTAATGACCGAGAGCAGCATGATGACGGGCGTCCAGCCCGTGTAGAGACCCATGCTGGCCGGGTCACCAAACACCCCCACCAAGACTCGCACGAGCACGGCGACCGCGGCGGCTTTCACGCCCACCGACATGAAGGTCGTGACTGGCGTGGCGGCACCCTCGTAGGCATCAGGCACCCACATGTGGAAGGGAACTGCGCCCACTTTGAACGCCAGTCCGACGATGAGCATGACCAAGGCAAGCACGGTCAGGGTCGCATCGGCTTCCCCGGCCGCAACCACCTGCTCAATGCCAGCGAGGTCGGTGTGGCCGGTCGCGCCGTAGAGCAACGCACTCCCAAAGAGCAGAATCGCCGCCGCGAACGAGCCGAGCAGGAAGTACTTCACCGCACCCTCCACCGCGCGCGCGCTGGTGCGACGGTAGGCGACGAGGGCGTAGGCCCCGAGAGACATCGTCTCGAGGCCGAGGAAGATACTCAACAGGTCGACGGCGCGAGCGAGCACCATCGCGCCGAACGCGGTGAACACGATGAGCACGTAGAACTCGCCGCGCTCGAGGCCATGCTCCCGAAGGTATCCGCCCGCCAAAAGCGCCGACAGGCCTGCACCGACGCAAATGACGACATCGAAGAACAAGCCAAGCTGATCGACCGCGAGGTAGCGGGTGATGACATCGGGCGCGGGCGGAACATCACCACTGGCCAGCATGGTGCCCGCCAGGGCGGCCGCGACGAAGAGCGAAACAGCCGTGACGCTCGCGAGCTCGGCGCGCTCTTTGGTGAACGCATCGACCAACATGATGGCGAGACCGGCCGCGACGAGCAGCAGCAGCGGAGACACTCCCATCAGCGCACTCATCACTGCGCCTCCTCGTGGGTCGGCTCGGCCATCGCAAGACCGCCCGCCGCCTCGAGCCGTTGCTTGAGCTCGTCGAAGTCGACCAAGCGAGGCTCACCGGTCCGGCGTCCCTCATAGTACCGAACCGTGAAGTCACTCACGAACGAATCCACCGAGGGGTTCATCTTGTCGAGGAAGAACTTCGGATAGAGACCGATCCAAAACACCATCACGATGAGTGGGAGCAGCGACATGACCTCACGGCGATTGAGGTCGGTGAGTGATTCGTTTTCCGGGTGGACGATCTTGCCCCAGAAGATGCGAAGGACCGCGTGCAGCATGTACACCGCGGCGAAGATGACTCCGGTCGTGGCGAGGAGCGTCAGGACGAACCAGGACGCACCAAAGCCGATCGGTGTCCGCGAGAAGAACGACCCCGCCAAGATCATGAACTCACCGACGAATCCGTTCGTGCCCGGTAGCCCGATCGAGCTCAGGGTGATGGTCACGAAGAATAGCGTGTACCAAGGCATGACCTTCGCGAGCCCGCCGAAGTCGTCGAGCATGCGTGAGTGGCGGCGGTCGTAGATGACCCCGACCAGAAGGAAGAGCGCGCCGGTCGAGATGCCGTGGTTGATCATCTGCAGGATGGCGCCCGAGATGCCGTGACGGTTCATCGCGAAGAGCCCGAGCAAGATGAAGCCCATATGGCTCACCGAGCTGTACGCCACGAGCTTCTTCAAGTCGCGCTGCACCCAGGCTGCGTAGGCACCGTAAATGATCCCCACGACACCAAGGCCCGCCAGCACCGGGCCGATCGCCTGACTGGCCACAGGAAACAGCGGCATCGCGAATCGGATGAAGCCGTAGATGCCAAGCTTCAGAAGAACCGCCGCTAGAATGACGGACCCGCCCGTTGGAGCCTGGACGTGCGCGTCGGGCAACCAGGTGTGGAAGGGGACCATCGGCACCTTGATCGCGAACGCCAAAGCGAAAGCGCTGAACAACAGGTACTGCTGCGAAGCCGGCAAGACCAAGGTCGAGAGCTCCTGCAGGTCGAAGGTGTAGTACCCAGCGAGCTTCTCGTAGCTGGCGGCCACATACAGGATGGCGACCAGCATCAACAGGCTGCCCACCATCGTGTACAGGAAGAACTTCACCGCCGCGTAGACGCGGTCCTTCCCGCCCCAGATGCCGATGATGAGGTACATCGGCACCAGCATCAGCTCCCAGAACACGTAGAACAGGAAGAGATCGAGCGCGACAAATGCGCCGAGCATGCCTAGCTCGAGGAGCAAGAACGACAGCGCGTACTCTTTGATGTGGGTCTTGATGCTCCCCCACGACGCATAGAGTGCGATGGGCGAGAGCAAGGTGGTCAGAATCACGAGCCACAGCGAGATCCCGTCGATGCCAACCTTGTAAGAAATCCCGAAGGACTCGACCCAAGCAACGTGCTCGACGAAGTGGTATCCAGCGTCGGAGTAGTCGGCGAGAACCAAACGAAGGCTGACGATGAGCTCGACGAGCATCGACCCGATCGAGAAGCGCTTGATCGCGGTGTCCCAGCTCCGAGGCACTAGAAGGACGACCAGGGCGCTGGCAGCCGGAATCGCGAGGAGCCACGTGAGGTAGTGAGTCGTCATCGAACCACCTCATCAGCGGACGGCATCAGCGAGGCATGCGTAGGAGCCTCGAACCCGAACGGCAACGCGATTTCCTTCGTGGCACGGCGTGTGTTCCCGAAGGCGTTGCGGACTTCAACGGTTGCCTCGACGAGCGGGCGGGAGAACACGCGGGCGGGGCCGAGACGGCCATCTTTGCCCATCGGCAAACGGATCTCCTTCATGCCGGAGAGCTTGGTCTTGGGATGCGCCTTTCGGAACAGCAAGGCCTCACCATCGACCCGCACCTCGAAACCCGTGTCGCGCGGCGACAGGAACTCGGCGGCAACCACTGACTCGATGGGAAGCGGCATCCACGCCTCAGTCGCGTCGATGCGCTGCTCGATACCGGAGTGCACATTGCTGAGGAACACCGCGATACCGCGCATGTCGTCGTGGCCGTACTCAAACGTCGTCCCCGGAGCGCGTTCCCACTGCGTCTCGAACTCGCCATCAGAATTCGCATCCCAACGGTACTCGTACCCGAGACCTTGCGGCGTCGTGAGCTCGACCCGAGTGCCCTCGAAAGCCACTTCGATGCGCGAGTGCGGGGTCCAGAACCAGGCCAACACCGCAACGACACCGACCACCATCACGGCGCCGTAGACTTGCACGACTCCGTTCTGGAGGCGGGAGAGGACGTGTCCAGCCTGGCGGACGTTGAAGCTCGGCAACTTCGTCATGAGCGCGTCGACGAATGTCATGTCCGCGCGACCCGCAACGGTGGCGACCTTCTTGATGGGGTTGACGATGGTGGCTGCGTAGAGCTCGTCCACGCGCCACTTGTCGAACGCGAGCTGGTACAAGCGGGCCGGGATCTTCTCGGCCAGCGCATCGGTGCTCTTGTTTCGGTAGAGCACCCAGGCCGCGCCGATGCCGATCGCCATCGCCCCGAACGCGAGCCCCGAAGCAAGATTGACGATGTACATCTCCTCGGGAACCGGCCGGCCAGCGACCGACGCCTCCATCCAGTGCCCCCACCAGCTGTAGTCGGTGAGGTGCGTCCCGATGATCGGCACTACATGCGGAATCCCCAGGAAACCCACGCTCAGCGCTCCAATACTGAGCACCACCAGCGGAATCGTCATGGCGGCAGGCGACTCGTGCGGATGCGCGGCGTACGGATGGTCGCCCGACGGGTCGGCGCTTCGGTACTCACCCGTGAACGTCAGGAAGTAGAGCCGGAACACGTAGAGGGCCGTCATCACCGCCGCAAGCGTCAGTCCAATCAGGGTGAACCAGCCGACGGACGTCATGAGCATGTCGTCGGGACGGAAAATCTGAGCAGCCGCACCGAGGAGAATCTCGTCTTTGGAAAAGAAGCCGCTGGTGAGCGGGAAGCCGGCAATCGCCAGACAGCTCACTAAGAAGGTCAAACGGGTGATCGGCAATGCCTTCTTGAGACCACCGAGCTTGAAGATGTCCGCATCCCCGTGGGCATGGACCGCGTGCATCACGGAGCCGGCGCCGAGGAACAAGCAGGCCTTGAAGAAGGCATGCGTGAACACATGGAAGAAGCCGGCCGCGAAAGCGCCGACCCCTACCGCCGCGAACATGAAGCCGAGCTGGCTCACGGTGGAGTACGCGAGGATCTTCTTCATCTCGCGCTGGACGACCGCGATCGACGCCGCGAGGAGCGCGGTGAGCGTCCCTGTGACCGCGATGATCGACATCGCCACATCAGACGTGATGAAAAGCGGAGAGAGACGGCAACACAGATACACGCCGGCCGTGACCATGGTGGCGGCGTGAATGAGAGCCGAAACCGGCGTGGGACCTGCCATCGCGTCGGGAAGCCAAATGTAGAGCGGGATCTGCGCGCTCTTGCCGGTGCACCCGAGGAACAGAAAGACGCAGGCGACGGTGGCGAGGCTCGGAGCGACCCCCAACACCCAAACCGGGAAATCTGGACGGAACTGGCCACCCATCGCGGCGCTGTTGATGTCGGCAAACTCGAAGGAGCCAGCCACGCCCACCAGGATGAACATCCCGATCAGAACGCCGAAGTCACCGATGCGATTGACGACGAACGCCTTGCGGCCGGCCGCGGCGTAGTCCCGGTTTTCGAACCAGAAGCCGATCAGCAGATACGAACAGAGGCCGACGCCCTCCCAACCGACGAACATGACCGGCATGCTGCTTCCAAGAACGAGGATCAACATCGACGCCATGAACAGGTTCAGGAAGCTCATGAACCTCGGGTAGCCCTCGTCATCGCCCATGTAGCCGACGCTGTAGAGGTGAATGAGGCCACCAACGCCCGTCACGACGAGAGTCATCACGCCGCTCAGCGAGTCCATCACGAACCGGACGTTCACCGGCACGACGTCGCCTGTGGGCAACTTCAAAGAGAACCACTCGTAGAAGTGATAGGCGAGAGTCGCCGTCTCGGATTCGTGGTGGAGGCCGTATAGCTCGATGAACGAGACGACGGCGAGCACGAAGGACACCGTCACGGACCCGACGCCAACGAGGGTGACGAGCCCCTTGGCCATGTAGCGCCCGAGTAGACCGTTGATGAGCGCCCCACCCAGAGGGAAGAGGATGATCAAGAGGAGCAAAATCTGCTGAGAGGCTTCTACAGGCATGGTTTAATACTTCAGCAGGGTCGCGTCGTCGGTATCGAGGGTCTTCTTGATGCGGTAGTACGCGATGAGGATGGCGAGGCCCACGGCCGCCTCCGCAGCCGCGACCGCGATGACAAAAAAAGCAAAAACCTGCCCGTCGTGGTTGTTCGGGTACGCGCGGTTGAAAGCTAGCAAGAGCACATTGACCGAGTTGAGCATCAGCTCGATCGACATGAGCTGGATCAGCATGTTCCGGCGGGCAAGGAACCCCACGGCGCCGATGCCGAACAGAACCGAGGCGAGTGCCAAGTATGTGCCGACGCCCATCTCGTCCTACTCCGTGCGGCTCCGGGCGACGGCAATCGCCCCGATGACGGCGACCAGCAGCGTGATCGAGATCACCTCGAACGGCACCAGCGCTTGCCTGTAGATGGCCATCCCGAGCCCCTCGACCGTCCCGAACTCGTCCGGAACCGCTTCCCAAGGCGCGTCGAAGTAGGCCACGGAGTTCGAGACCGCAAGAACGACGATGATCGTCGACGCGATGCCTAGAGTTCGCGAGGCGAGGCGCCCCTCGGTCGGCGCAAGCTCGGCAGCTGGCCCGAGCAACATGATGACGAAGATGAACAAGACCACGATCGCGCCGGCGTACACCAAGAGCTGAAGCGCCGCCAAGAGGTGCGCGTTGAGGGTGAGGAACATGCCGGCAAGCGAGACGATGTGAATGAGCAGGCCCATCGCTGCGCGAAGCGGGCGCCGCGCCGAAATCGTGATGAGAGCGCCGGCCGTCGCGAAGATCGCCGTCACCACGAATAGAGTCACGCCGGGACCTGTCACGCGCCCCCCTCTACCGAGCCGCGAACGCTGTCGTCGTGCCGGACGCCGTCGGGAAGCCCGTGGGCTGCGGCATCCATGAATTCCTCACGGAACTTCTGCACCATCCCGAGCATCGGCATCGCCGTGCCGTCCGCGAAGGCACAAATGGTGTTGCCCATCATGTTGTTCGAGATGTTGACCAGCAGGTCGACGTCCTCAGGCTTGCCCCGCCCGTTGCACAGATTGTCGAGCACATCGACCAACCAACCGGTCCCCTCGCGACAGGGAGTGCACTGGCCGCAGGACTCGTGCTTGTAGAAGCGCATCAGGTTGCGGCAGGCCTCGACCATATTGACGGTGTCATCCATGACGATGGCGCAGCACGTGCCGAGCATGGTGCCAAGCGCGCGATAGGTGTCGACACCCATCGGCACGTCGATTTCGCTCCGCCCATGCCACTTGTGCAGCGGGTGATCTTCGTTTGGCGCGTCTACTTTGCGCCGTGGATCGAGCACCGGCGTCGACGAGCCACCTGGAATCACCGCCTTGAGCGGGCGCCCACCAAGCATGCCCCCCGCGTAGTCGTCGATGAGCTCACGCATGGTGATCCCGACGGGGGCCTCGAAGAGACCCGGGTTCTTCACGTGACCGCTGACGCCGTAAATGCGTAAGCCGCCGTCACCAGGAAGCCGGCCGAGCGCGGACCAGGCCTCGCCGCCCATCTCGATGATGTTCGGCACCGCGGCGATCGTCTCGACGTTGTTGACGATGGTCGGCATGCCGAAGGCGCCTTTGACCGCGGGGAACGGTGGCTTGAGCCGGGGCTCACCCCGGCGTCCTTCGAGCGAGTTGAGCAGGGCGGTCTCCTCGCCACAGATGTACGCGCCTGCGCCGGAGTGAACGTGAACGTCGATGGCGTGGTCGACGCCGAACGGTCGCTCGCCGAGATAGCCCGCCTGCCGCGCCTCCGCGATCGCCTCCTCGAGCCGGCTCACCGAAAACGCCAGCTCGCCTCGCACGTAGATGTAAGCCACGTGCGCATCGATCGCGAAACACGAGATGATTGCCCCCTCGATGAGCCGATGAGGATCCAGATCCATGATGCTGCGGTCTTTGAAAGTCCCTGGCTCGCTCTCGTCAGCATTGATGACGAGGTAGATCTGCTCACCGTCCTGCGGATTGAGGAAACCCCATTTCACGCCAGCGGGGAAACCTGCGCCGCCTCGACCACGGATGTTGGCCTTCTTGACCTCTTCCCGGAGCTCAGCGGGCTGCCGGCCCGTCAGTGCTTGCCTGGCCACCTCGTATGCGCCGGCGCGCTCCGCGATCGCGAGCTTCCAGCCCTCGTCGATGCCGAAGCGGGAGGTGAGCAACGGCGCGCTCATGACTCGTCGCCCGTGGTGCCCGGTGGTGGCGGGTCTAATGCAGCCGGTGGCGGGTCTGATGCAGCCGGTGGCGGCTGCGAAGCAACCCGGACGGCTTCCTTACTAGGCGGAGGCGGCGCGGAGGTCACGGCGCCGCCGTTGCTGCCACATGGTGTGCCGAAGCTCGCGAACGTCGAAAATTCTGCAGCAGCGGCCTCTCCACCCTTCGTCGCATGGGCGTCGAGGATGCGATCCAACTGCTTCACGTTGAGATTCTCGTAGTAGTAATCGTTGATCTGCACCATAGGCGCCTGCCCGCAGGCAGCCAGACACTCGGCCTTGAGCAGAGTGAACTTGCCATCCGAGCTCGTGTGCCCGACCGTGCAATCGAGCTTCCTCTCGAGATGATCCTGAATCGCCTTGCCTCCGCGAAGGTCGCAGGAGAGGGTCCGGCAGACCCACACGACATTCTCGCCGACAGGTTCGTCGAAAAACATCGTGTAGAACGTCACGACGCCTTGGATGATCGCGGTCGAGAGCTCGAGACGCTTCGAGACGTACTCGGCGACGTCGGGGCTAATCCATCCGTTCTGTCGCTGACAAAGCCACAGAACCGGCAAGAGCGCCGCTCGACGCTCGGGATAGCGGGTCAAAATCTCGTCGACCTGTTGTTCGCGTTCCGGCGTAAGCGCAAAAGCCATGGCAGGGCGAGCGGACGCTAGGCCCGCGGGGCTCCCCTGTCAAGGACGACAAAACAGTGATAACCCCCGCTCCTGATGACGGAAGACCCACAGCAACCGCCGGTACGAAATATCGGGCTCTGGGTCGGCGTCGGTTGCCTCGGCCTCCTGGTTCTCTCCTGCTGTCTCGTCACCTTCTGGGTGCAGTCCTACGGCTTGCGCTTCGTGATGGGCCAGGGGGACGGCACCAAGATCTGGTTCTCCCGCATGATTCTCGTCGGCGCCCTCGAGGGGACGCGAAAGACCTGCGACGACGGGGTGATCAGTGAAGACACCCTCCCTTGGTTCCACCCCGACTTGCCCTTCGAGACCCGCAACCTTGCATGCTTGCTCGACGAGGCCACGCTTCAGGCCCTCAGCTCGCCGGACAACGCCTCGGCGATTCCCCTCATTCAAACCGACCGCGCCGAGCTTGGCAGGCGCTTCGGAATCGACCCCGCCTTGTGCTTCGAGCATGCCGCCGGCGACATGAGGGTTGTCGGATGCTTCGACGCCGAAGGCGGCCCCACCGCGATTCCGTATCAGATCATTGATCTGACACTGCGTCGCCACTGACCTCGACCGGTGTGCGCCGATAGGCAACGGTCAACCCCGCGCTGCCCGCGTAGTCCCTGGGCCGAAGCTGCAGCAGCACGCACGGCTCGGACCCTTCATCGGTCACGCAGTTGGCCAGCCCAGCGAACGTGCGCTGCTGGCGCAAGCCGTACCACCTCAGACCGACTGGCA
>Ga0255057_10002340_pt1 | contig 10300 bp, 12 predicted proteins | sample Cases_109_6_MG_FD_189022 | JGI IMG/M metagenome (GOLD analysis project Ga0255057, IMG submission 189022) | Seawater microbial communities from Amundsen Gulf, Northwest Territories, Canada - Cases_109_6 | ecosystem: Environmental > Aquatic > Marine > Gulf | place: Canada: Northwest Territories... | reverse complement strand
GCAACCTCGGTGACCGTCGCCGGCACGACCTCGGCATGGGCGCGTTCCATGTTCCGCGCCATGGCGCGCCGCACCCCGCGCAGCGGCTCCAGCGGCCCGGCTTCCTCGATGGCGGCCGCGGCGCGCTCCACGTCGGCCGTGGTGATCGTGCCCGCCGGGCCGCTCGCCCCGACCACCGAAAGGTCGACGCCGAGCTTGCCGGCAAGCGCGCGCACCGCGGGCGCCGTCTTGACGCCCCGGGCCTCGCGCCCACCTTTCGGCGGCGCCTTGGCCGCCCGCTTCTCCTCGCCTGGGATGGTGCCCACCACGGTGCCGCGGTCGGCCTTTTGCGCCGCCTCGAACTCGACCAGCGGCGCGCCGGTAGCGACGATGTCGCCCGGTTCGGCAAATAGCTTGGCGATGCGCCCGGACCGCGGCGCGGGGATCTCGACCACCGCTTTTTCGGTTTCTACCGAGACCAGCGGCTGGTCGGCGACGACATGATCGCCGACGCCGACGTGCCAGGAGACGATCTCGGCCTCTTGCAGGCCCTCTCCGAGGTCGGGCAGATGAAAGGTGCTCATGCGAACTCCAGAATTTCGCGCGCCGCCGCGACGATGCGCGCGGTGCTGGGGAGATAGTGCGCCTCCAGGCGCGGCAGCGGCATGACGGTATCGTATCCGGCCACGCGGCGCACCGGGGCGAGCAGGCTGGTCAGCCCCTCATCGGCCAGGCGTGCCGCGATCTCGGCGCCGACGCCACAGGCCAGCGCCGCCTCGTGGACGATGACGCAGCGCCCACTGCGTTCGACAGACTGAAGGATCGTGGTCATGTCCAGCGGCTTGAGCGTCGCCACGTCGATCACCTCGGCCTCGACGCCGTCTGCCGCCAAGGCATCGGCAGCGGCAACCGTCTCCTTGATCATCGCCCCCCAGGAGACGAGCGTCAGGTCCGTGCCCTCGCGCAGCACGAAACAGGCATCGAGCGGCGCCGCCTTACCGTCGTCTTCCACCGTCTCCTTGAGCGCCCGATAGATCCGCTTGGGCTCCAGGAAGACCACCGGATCGGGATCTCGGATCGCCGCCAGGAGCAGACCGTAGGCGCGAGCCGGCGATGAGGGGATCACCACCCGGATGCCGGGGATTTGGGCGAACAGCGCCTCGGTGCTCTCGGAATGGTGCTCGGGCGCATGGATGCCGCCGCCATAGGGCGCGCGGATCACCATGGGGCAGGTGAGCCGCCCGCGCGTGCGGTTGCGCAGACGCCCCGCATGGTTCAGCACCTGATCGATGGCCGGATAGATGAAGCCCATGAACTGGAATTCGATCACCGGGCGAAAGCCTTGCGCGCCGAGGCCGACGGCAAGACCGGCGAAGAGCGACTCCGACAGCGGCAGGTCGATCACCCGCTCGGCGCCAAAGCGCTCGAAGAGATCTTCCGTGGCGCGGAAGACGCCGCCGTCGGCCCCGACGTCCTCGCCCAAGACGAGCACGCCGTCATCCTCACTCATCGCCCGGGCAAGCGCGAGCCTCACCGCCTCGACCAGCGTGATCTCGCTCATGGCGACGGGTCCTCCTCGTCGAGCGTTCGCATCAGCGCCTGGCGCTGCGCCTCGAGTTCCCGCGGCAGCTCCGCATGGAGGTGATCGAACATGGCCGACGGCGGCAGCGGCGCGGTCGCGAGGTAGGCCTCGACCGCCGCCTCGACTTGGCCGTCGCAGTCGGCCAGCAGCGCCTCCTCGTCTTCCTTGCCCCAGGACCCGGCCTCGACCAGATAGGCGCGCAAGCGGGTGAGTGGTTCTTCCTTCCAGCGCGCGCTGACCTCGGCGTCGTCGCGGTAGCGCGTGGCATCATCGGCGGTGGTGTGATCGCTCAACCGATAGGTCAGCGCCTCGACCAGGGTCGGGCCGCCGCCGGCCCGCGCCCGGGCCAGCGCCTCTTCGAGCGCCGCGCGCACCGCGATGACGTCGTTGCCGTCGACCTGCTCGCCGGGAAAGCCGGCGGCCACCGCCTTTTGCGCCAGCGTCTCAGCGGCGCTCTGGCGCGCGCGCGGCACCGAGATCGCCCACCCATTATTGTTGACCACGAAGACCAGGGGCAGCTTGCGGACGCCGGCAAAGTTCATCGCCTCGTACACGTCGCCGCGCGAAGTGGCGCCGTCGCCGATGACACAGACCGCCGCCCGGGCTTCGCCGCGCAACTGAAAAGCCAGCGCCACGCCGGCGGCGTGCGGGCCGTGGGTACCGACCGGAACGCAGATCGGGAAATCCTGGCGCGGCCCGGCAAAGTCGCTGCCACGCTCGTCGCCGCCCCAGTAAAGCAACAACTCGGTCATGGTCACGCCACGCAGGAACTGCGCACCCTGCTCGCGAAACGACGGCAGCAGCACGTCGGTGGCGGCCATCGCCGCGCCAAGCCCGACCGCGACCGCCTCTTGGCCCAGCGAGGAGGCGAAGGTGCCCAGACGCCCGGTCCGCTGCAGGGCGACTGCTTTTGCGTCGAAGGCGCGGGTCAGCACCATGGCCCGATAGAGATCGGCCAGCACCGCGGGATCATGGGCGAACGCCGGAAGATCGCCGACAACCCGGCCCTGCGGGTCGAGGATCCGGGTGTAATCGATCTCGAAGGTTGCAACCTTGCTCATCTTGACCGGGCAGGCGAGATTTCGTACCGGGAGCGCCTATGGTACCGCATCGCGGACACCGAGCGTTAGGATAAGCCCGTCGCCGCCATCGAACAATGCAGGAGGACAGCCCCGTGAGCGCACAATCGGATCGCCCGCAAGAGGTCGGCGAAGGGCGATGGGTGCGCGTCTGGGACCTGCTCGTGCGGTGGTTCCACTGGACCCTCGTCGTCGCCTTTTTCGTTGCCTATCTGACCGGGGACGACCTGCTGACGCTCCACGTCTGGGCCGGCTATCTGGTCGGCGGCATCATCGTGTTGCGCGTCGTCTGGGGGGTCGTCGGACCGAAGCACGCGCGCTTTACCGACTTCGTCTTCGCGCCCCTTACGGTCTGGCGCTACCTCCTCGACCTGCCGCGTTTTCGCACCAAGCGCTATCTCGGACACAGCCCGGCCGGCGGGGCGATGGTCATCGTCCTCCTCCTCGGCCTGGCAATGACGGTGTGGAGCGGCTTGGAGACCTATGCGGCGGAGGAGAACGCCGGCCCCCTCGCCCGGTCGCTCCCAATATCCCGGGAGTTGGCGCAGGAGCGCACGGGCGCGCGCTTATGGCTCGCCAGCGAGGACGAGAACCGAAAGGGCGCCGATGGCGGGGGCGGCCTCTGGGAAGACCTGCATGAAGCTCTGGCCAATCTGATGCTCGGTCTGGTGTTCGTCCACATCGCCGGCGTCGTGCTCACCAGCCTCGTCCACTGGGAAAATTTGATCCGCGCCATGATCACCGGCAAGAAGAGACCGTAAAATCTTGCTTATACATACTTTTATTGAAACGTTACGTAGAAATTAACGAGAAGTTAATAATTACTAACAAATTAATAACCCCTAGCAGGCGCTTCCATTTCGGGACGACGCGGGGGACACAAATGAATACGAAGATGTATTGGGTGAGCGAGAATATTCTACCCTGGATCATGACCGCCGTGATCGGTCTCGGGATGGTTGCCGCCATCGTTCAGGACATCCGCGGCCTCTAATCCGCCGCACCGATCATAGCCCCATCGCTTTCGCGAGCCGGCGCATAGGTCTAGACTCCGATCTCTGCTCGGCAGAGCCGGGACTCCATCCGTCGAGGGCCGCGGCGCATGACCACGCCATGGGATGACATCGGGACGATCGACCGGGACGAGACCGTACCGCCGGGCCATCCCTGGGCGGCGGTGATAGCCAAGGGATCGATCCTGCGTATCGTCGACCTGGAAGGGCGCCAGGGTGTCGATTTTCTGTGCTACAACGCAGCCCGTCCTGAGGAGCGCTACCACGCGCCGAACACCTTGAAGGCGTCGGGTACCTTGGCGCTTGGCCGTGGGCACGCGCTTTATTCCGATGAGGCCCGGCCGATCTTCACCATCATCGAGGACAGTTGCGGTGGGCACGATACGATCGGCGGCTGCTGCAGCGCGCCAAGCAACCGCATGCTCTACGGCGTGGCGGACTGTCCGGGCTGCCGGGAGAACTTCCTTGCCGCCCTCGCCGACTTCGGCCTCGGCCGCAAGGACATCGTGCCGAACGTGAACCTCTTCTGCAGTGTGCCGGTCGGGCCGCAGGGAACGCTGGCCGAGCGCACCTTCGTCGAGGGGCGGTCGGTCGCCGGGGACTATGTCGACCTGCGCGCCGAGATGGATGCCCTGGCGGTGATATCGAATTGCCCACAGCGCAACAATCCCTGCAACGGCTCGGGGCCGACGCCGATCCGCGCGGTGATCTGGAGGCCTTGAGCGGAGCGGCCCCGCCCTGGGCCCAGGGATCAGTGCTCGATATGCAGGATCGGCTTGACCCCGTCGAACATGGGCTCCAGCTCGACCCCCATGGCATCGCCGAACTTCGAGACGAATATATAGGTGGCGATGACGAAGGCCGCCTCGACGATCTGCGCCTCCGACCAATGAGCGTGCAATCGCTCCCACAGCTCCTTGGAGACCCGGTTGGCATCGACACCGATCTGCACGGTCAGGTCTAGCAAGGCCCGCTCGCCGTCGGTGAAATGGGGGCTGGTCTTGTAGGCCTCGCCATCGAGGTCGGCGATCTTCGCCTCCTGCATGCCCAACATGGCCGACAGCCGCTCGTGTTGGACGACGCAGTACTGACAGTTGTTGCGTTGCGTCGCCTTCAAGATCAGCAGCTCCTTGGTCAACCAGTCGATATGGCCGTCCTGCAAGATCGCCATGATCATCTCGGTAAAGGGGCCCCCCAGCGCGGGCGTATGGCCCAGCACCTTGAAGATGTTCAAGAGCGCCTGAAAACGCTCTTCCGCCTGGTCATAAAAGGCGATCGTATCGGCGCTGGCCTGCTCGCGTTCCACTAGGCTGATGGTCATGTTGCTCTCCCTATATTTTGAACGAACGTTCCAAAAACGGCGAAAAAAATTAGCTGATCAGCGCCTCCGCCTGCGCGGCCACGCCAACCAGCAAGCCGCGCTCGGGCCGCGCCCGGGCGAAGACGCGCAAGCCCACCAACAGCGCCAACAAGGCCTTGGCCGTCTCCGCCGGCACCACATGGCCGGGGACCTCGCCGGCCGCTTGAGCGCGGATCAGCATGCCGGCGAAGAAGCCTTCCATCTCGCGCAGCCCGCGCGCAACGATCGCTGCGATCTCCTGATCGTGGGGAGCCAGTTCCAGGGCGGTGTTCACCAGCAGGCAACCGTCGCGCCTGCCGCCGCCCAGCGCGGCCTCGATCACCCCTGCGAAGGCCGCCAGGATAGCCTCGCGCGGCGGCGCGCCGGCCGCCAGACGCGCCGTCCAATCGCGCCGATGCCGCTCGTCATAGCGGCGCAACGCCTGCACGAAGAGAGACCGCTTGCCGCCGAACGTCGCATAGAGGCTGCCGCGCCCCAAGCCCATGCAGTCCACCAGGTCCTGCATCGAGGTGGCCTCGTAACCGTGCGCCCAAAAGGCCTCCATCGCCTTTTGCAGCGCCGCGTCGCTATCGAATGATTTCTGCCACGGCATGGGCGGAGGCTAGAGAGTTTGGAACGATCGGTCAATATGAGGAGCGAGGCCGCCGGCCCGGACGATTGGGCTCCTAAAGCACCTCGACCCGCACGCGTGCGATGCCGTCGCGCAGGAAGCCCAGCTCCTTGGCAGCCCGCTTCGAGACATCGATGATGCGCTGCTTGACGAAGGGCCCGCGGTCGTTGATCTCGAGGACCAGCGAGCGGCCGTTGCCGAGGTTCGTCACCCGCACGCGCGAGCCGAAGGGCAGGCTCGGATGGGCCGCCGTCAGATCGTTCATATCGAAAGTTTCGCCGCTTGCGGTGGTGCGGCCGTGGTAGGGCACGCCATACCAGGACGCCACGCCCACTTCACCGACCCTTGTAGCCGGGGCTTCTTGTTGTTCGCCGCTGCGCACGACCGGGCTCGCGGGGCGCGAGGGGTCGGGCCCCGACGTACAGGCGGCCAGCAGGCACGCGGCGGCCACGACGAGCGCAAGGCTCCGTCCGCCGCGCCACTCTTTGCTCTCGCCGGGGCCCTGGCCGAGAGTTGAAACCCAAGCGCGCGCCGTCATTTGGCGATGATGCTGTTCAGGATGTCGCGCCAGGCCCGGGCCGATTGCTTCTCGAAGTTATCGCATAGGTGTCCGGCCGTCTTGACGCACCAGGAACCGCGCTTGACGCTGTAAATCGCGACCGCCTGGCGCGTCGCGCCGGCGCTCGCGGTGTCGGCTTGGTCGTACCTCATGCGGCAAGACTAGGGAGAGAGGGTAAATTTTCCGCAAACCGAGCGCCGAGGATGGCCCGCCGCGGGCCCGTGCGGGTGGCGTATTTCTCTAATCTCCGTGGATTCTTTGGCGCAGGTTGGTTAAGCTAGTCTCTTGTGAGATAACAAAAAGACCTACCGGGGAGATGGTTCCATGCATATCAGGGGTCTCGTAGCGGGCACCATAGGTGCTCTGGTGCTTTTGGCCGGCCCGGCTTTCGCCAACTGCGATCCGGGCGAAATCGTCATCAAATTCAGTCACGTCACGAATACCGACAAGCATCCCAAGGGTCTCGCCGCATCGCTCTTGGAGCAGCGCGTCAACGATGGGATGAACGGCAAGGCCTGTATGCAGGTCTTCCCGAACTCGCAACTTTACGACGACAACAAGGTGCTGGAAGCCTTGCTGCTGGGCGACGCTCAGATGGCGGCGCCCTCGCTGTCCAAGTTCGAGAAGTACACCAAGAAGTTCCGCATATTCGACCTTCCCTTCCTGTTCGAGGACATCGCCGCGGTGGAGCGCTTTCAGGGCTCCGAGGCCGGCGAGGCCTTGAAGAACTCGATGCGCCGCAAGGGCTTGCAGGGCCTGGCCTTTTGGCACAACGGCATGAAGCAGCTCTCGGCCACCAAGCCGCTTCTGGTGCCGGCCGACGCGGAGGGGCTCAAGTTCCGTATCCAGGCCTCCGACGTCCTCCAGGCCCAGTTCGAGGCGATCGGCGCCAATCCTCAAAAGATGGCATTCGCCGAAGTTTACGGCTCTTTGCAGACCGGCGTCATCGACGGGCAGGAAAACACCTGGTCGAACATTTACGGGAAGAAGTTCTTCGAGGTCCAGGATGGTATCACCGAATCGAACCACGGCATCATCGACTATCTGGTGGTGACCTCGGTGGAGTTTTGGGACGGCTTGCCGGACGACGTGCGCGGTCAGCTCAAGACCATCCTCGATGAGGTGTCGGCCGAACGCAACGCGCAGTCGACCGCGATCAACGAAGAAAACAAGAAGCTCATCATGGGGGCGGGATCCGAGGTGCGCACGCTGACACCCGATCAGCGCGCCATGTGGGTCGAGGCGATGAACCCCGTGTGGGCGCAATTCGAGGGCGATATCGGCGCCGATTTGATCGCCGCCGCGCAGAGCGCCGGCGCATCGCAGTAAAGGCGCTCGCGCGCCGGCGATAGCTAAAGGCGGCCCGTCCTTGAACGGGCGGGCCGCCACTGGCCGAGGGGATTTGGCCAAGAGGGGGAGGTCCACGTGCAGCGCATCGGCGGGGCCGTAAACTGGATCGAAGAGACGCTGATCGCCGTCCTGCTCGGGCTGATGACGCTGATTACCTTCGCCAACGTCATCGCGCGTTACGTCTTCAACGACAATATCCTCTGGGGGCTGGAGGCAACGGTGTTCCTGTTCGCCTGGCTGGTGCTGCTGGGCGCCTCGCATTGCGTGAAGATCACGGCGCATTTGGGGGTGGACGCCCTGGTTAATATGCTCTCGCCGGGTCCGCGCAAGGTGCTGACGCTTGTGGCGGCGGTCTGCTGCGTAGCCTTCAGCGTCCTCATGCTGGTGGGCGGCTGGAACTACTGGTGGAAGTTCGCCACCACCGCCTCCTTCCTCGAGGTGCAGGACGTGCCGATGCCGGATTTCCTGCAATTCCTGGCCGGCTGGTTGAACGAGGGCGAGCCTTACGAAAAACTGCCGCGCTATATCCCCTATGCCGTCTTGCCGATCGGCATGGCGCTCTTGACCTACCGCTTCCTCGAGGCCGGCTGGAAGGTGTTGAACGGTCAGCAAAGCTTGTTGGTCGCCAGCCACGAGGCCGAGGACATGGTCGAAGAAGCCGCCGCAGAGACCGGCGGCGAGACCAAGGAAGGCTGAGCGATGGAGGCCTTCCTTCTCTTCGTCATGGTGATCAGCCTGCTGCTCATCGGCGTGCCCATCGCCGTCGGACTCGGCCTTTCCAGTATCTTGTTTTTGCTGATCTATTCGGAGGCCTCGCTGGCGTCGATCGCGCAGACGATGTTTTCCGCCTTCGAGGGCCACTACACGTTGCTGGCCATTCCCTTCTTCATCCTCGCCTCCACCTTCATGTCGACCGGCGGCGTGGCGCGGCGCATCATTCGCTTCGCCATCGCCTGCGTCGGCCATCTGCGCGGCGGCCTGGCGATCTCCAGCGTCTTCGCCTGCATGCTTTTTGCCGCCCTCAGCGGATCGTCGCCGGCCACGGTCGTCGCCATCGGCACGATCACCATTGCCGGCATGTGCCAGGTTGGCTACAGCCGCGACTTCGCCGCCGGGGTGATCTGCAACGCCGGCACGCTGGGCATCCTCATCCCGCCCTCCATCGTCATGGTGGTCTATGCCGCGGCGGTGGACGTCTCGGTGGGCCGCATGTTCCTGGCCGGCGTGATCCCCGGGCTGCTGGCCGGCCTGATGTTGATGATCGGCATCTATGTCGCCGCGCGGGTGCTCAAACTGCCCGCCCAGCCCCGGGCCGACTTGCAGGAGGTCCTCGCGGCGGCGCGCGATGCGGGCTGGGGCCTTTGCCTGATCGTCATCATCCTGGGCGGGATCTACGGCGGCATCTTCACGCCCACCGAAGCGGCCGCCGTCGCTGCCGTCTATGCCTTTCTGATCGCCAATTTCGTCTATCGCGACATGGGGCCTTTCAAGGAGGACCGGCCCGCCGGGAACATCGCGCAGATCGCCTGGCGCGCGCTCTCCATTTTCTGGCATCCCGACACCAAGAAAAGTCTTCTGGACGCCGGCAAGCTCTCCATCATGCTGATGTTCATCATCGCCAACGCCTTGATCCTGAAGCATGTGCTGACCGAAGAGCAGATCCCGCAGTCGATCGCCAACGCCATGCTCAGTGCCGGCTTCGGCCCGATCATGTTCCTGGTGATCGTGAACGTGATCCTGCTTATCGGCGGTCAGTTCATGGAGCCCTCGGGGCTTATCGTGATCGTCGCGCCGCTGGTCTTCCCGATCGCGATTTCGCTGGGCATCGACCCCATCCACCTGGGGATCATCATGGTGGTGAACATGGAAATCGGCATGATCACGCCGCCGGTGGGGCTCAACCTCTTCGTCACCTCGGGGGTCGCACATATGCCGATGATGCGGGTGGTCAAGGCCGCCCTCCCCTGGCTGGCGATCCTTTTCGTCTTCCTCATCATGGTCACCTATATCCCGTGGCTGTCCACCTTGTTGCCGAACAGCTTGATGGGACCGGAGATCATCATCAAGTGACGGCGCTTGATGCGGGGAGGTGATGGCGGATGCCCGACGCGGCGGGGGTCGGACTGAGGAACATACTGGAGGCGAGCCGGCGTTGCGTCGTCTTCACCGGGGCCGGGATCAGCACCGAGTCCGGGATCCCCGATTACCGGAGCCCCGGCGGCATCTGGAGCCGCTACCAACCGATTGAATTCGACGCCTTCCTCGCCTCCGAGGAGGCCCGGCGGGACTACTGGCAGCGTAAGTTCGACACCCACGAGACCATCGTGCAGGCGCAACCCAACGAGGGGCACCTGGCCATCGCCGAGCTGCAGCGGCGCGGCAAGGTCGCCGTGGTCATCACCCAAAACGTCGACGGCCTGCACCTGACCTGCGCGCCACGCGAGGACAGCGTCATCGAGTTGCACGGCAACACCACCTATGCCACTTGTCTTGCCTGCGCGAAGAGATACGAGCTCGAGCCGATCCGGCGGCGGTTTCTGGCGGACGGCAGCCTGCCGGTCTGCGAGGCCTGCGGCGCGCTGGTCAAGACGGCGACCATCTCGTTCGGCCAGCCCATGCCGAAGGCGGCCTTGGAGCGCGCGGAAAGACATGCCAGGGCTTGCGACCTTTTTCTTGCCATCGGCACGTCGCTCAGGGTCCGTCCGGCGGCCGATCTGCCGGTCCTGGCCAAGCGTAACGGGGCCCGCCTGGTCATCGCCAACCGCGAG
>Ga0255057_10002339_pt1 | contig 10302 bp, 9 predicted proteins | sample Cases_109_6_MG_FD_189022 | JGI IMG/M metagenome (GOLD analysis project Ga0255057, IMG submission 189022) | Seawater microbial communities from Amundsen Gulf, Northwest Territories, Canada - Cases_109_6 | ecosystem: Environmental > Aquatic > Marine > Gulf | place: Canada: Northwest Territories... | reverse complement strand
CATCCGCCAATTTCGCCCCCGATGATTTGACCTTTGATAGCGGCTACTCTGTACGCGTACCCCAATTCGAGAATCCTTCCTTCTTTAGACCGAAACCCCACTTTTCTGCGGTGGACAGAGTTTTCGGAACCCACACCCACTCTGGTCAAATTCGTACGCGTCCACACTACTGTAACATACCTCAGCACCTGCGCAGGGCGGACATAAGGCTTAGCGAGAGAAACCTCAAAAACCAAAATTTTCTGCGGGAATCGAGATCTTGACGAATCTCACCTTAGCAATAAGTAGGAATTCACCAAGCACAGACGTAACGCCACCATCCTCCAGTCAATAAAGATGGCAGCGGACAATGTGGGGCCGGCCTTTGGATCCGATATCAGTCTCTTTTGGCGCGGCGCTGGCGCAGAGGTCCATGGCCTTGGGGCAACGCGGATGGAACGGACAGCCCGGCGGCGGACTTTCGGGATTGGGCATCTCACCCTTCAGCATCGCGCGGGCGCCGCGCCGCGCTGGATCGGATTCCGGCACCGCTGAGATAAGCGCCACGGTATAGGGATGGCTCGGCCGTGCGAACAGGTCCTCGGTTGCCGCTGTTTCGACGATCCGCCCGAGATACATTACGGCCACGGTATTGCTGACGTGTTCGACGACTGCCAGGTCGTGGGAAACGAAAATGTACGCCAGGCCGAATTGCTGGCGCAGCTCAAGCAACAGGTTGAGAATCTGGGATTGGATTGAGACGTCGAGCGCCGAGACCGGTTCATCGGCGATGATCAGCCGAGGTCGCAGCGCCAGGGCCCGGGCGATGCCGATGCGCTGGCGCTGGCCGCCGGAGAACTCGTGCGGGTAAAGCTTGGCCGCATCCGGCTGGAGGCCCACGGTTTCCAACAATTCGAGGGTCGCCTGACGCCGGCTGGACCGGCTGCCGATGCGGTGGATGACCAACGGCTCGGCGACGATTGCACCTACGTTGAGGCGCGGATCGAGCGAAGCGAAGGGGTCCTGGAAGATCATCTGCATGTCGCGCCGCTTCGCGCGGAGCGCGGAAGCGCCGAGGGACAGCAGATCTTCGCCGTCGAATTCGATCTCGCCGGAGGTCGGCTCGAGGAGCCGCAAGATAGTGCGTCCCAGTGTCGACTTGCCGCAGCCCGACTCGCCCACAATGCCCAGAGTTTTGCCACTTTGCAAAGTGAGGTTGACGCCGTCGACGGCGCGAATGCTGCCCTTTCCTCGGCGTCCAACGAAATGCTTCGTCAGCTCGGTGACCCGCAGCAGCTCGCTCATGGCGCGGGGTTCCAGCAGGCGACATCGTGTTCCGGCCCGATCGCGGCAAGCGTGGGCGATTCGTCACTGCAGCGTGCGGTGACGCGCGGACAACGATCCGCAAAGTAACACCCCGTTCCGCGCTGAGCGGGCGCGGGGACCATGCCTGGGATGGTCGGAAGCGTCGAACGCCTCTGGCCGAGGCGCGGCGACGATGACAGCAGGCCGACGGTATAGGGGTGGCGTGGATGACGGAACAACTCCTCGACCGCGGCACGCTCGACGATGCGGCCAGCGTACATGACGAGCATCTGCTCGCAAACTTCGGCGACGATGTTCAGGTCGTGGCTGATCAGCAATACCGACATGCCGATTTCGCTCTGCAGCCGGCGTAGGAGATCGAGGATCTGCGCCTGTACGGTAACGTCGAGCGCCGTGGTCGGCTCGTCGGCGATGAGCAGGTTGGGCCGGCAAGCCAGAGCCATCGAGATCATGACGCGTTGGCGCAGGCCGCCGGACAGCTCGTGCGGGTACTGGTGAAGTCGGTGCTCGGCCGCACCAATGCCCACCATGCCGAGGATGTCGATCGATTGGCGCCGCGCCTCGGCCGCGCTCATGTGGCGATGGATGCGAAACACCTCAGCGATCTGGTACCCAACACTGAAGGTGGGATTGAGGCTGGTCATCGGCTCTTGAAATATCATGCCAATGCGATCGCCTCGAATGGCGCGCATTTCGGCATTGTCGAGCGCGAGGAGATCGTTTCCTTGAAACCGAATACGCCCGCCCTCGACGTGGCTCGGCGGCGAGGGGATAAGACGCATGATCGACATTGCCGTCACGCTCTTGCCGCAGCCCGATTCGCCGACCAGTCCCACGGTTTTGCCGGATCGAATCGCGAAGGAAACGTCGTCCACCACAAGGGCGCGCCCGGTGTCGGTGGCGAATGAGACACTCAGCCCATCGACGTCGAGAAGCGGGTCCGCAGGCATAGCGACACTGTGGGTCGGAGCGCCGCTTGAGCGGGAGCGGCGACCCCTGTCCATCAATCGAAGATGATCTTTGGAAAGTAGAGCGACACCACCCAGTTGGGCTGATCGACGATCTCGCTGATGCGCAGGTCGGCACAGGCACTGCACAGCATGTAGGCCTCGGGGGCTGCAAGGCCATGCAGCCCGCCCAACAGGTCGATCATTCCGCTCACCGCGTCCCTGGCGCCCTGCATCAGATCGGGCCCGATGCCGGTCGTGACATGATATCCCTTCGCGTCAAAGTGCCGCGAAACCGGACCGGGAGTCTCGTAGCGCGGGAAGCGAAGCTCCGCACCCCTTACCAGATCGAAGGTGAGCGCTATGCTTATCGGGCTTTCGATCGCCGTGCCGCAGACCTCCCCATCCCCCTGAGCGGCATGGGTGTCGCCCACCGAGAACAGTGCGCCGGCAACCTCGACCGGAAGATAGAGTTCGGTGCCGGCGCAGAGGTCGCGGATATCCATGTTGCCGCCGACGCGTCGCGGCGGAACGATGCTGTGCAGCCCGGCCTCGGCCGGTGCCAGGCCGATGGTGCCGCAAAAGGGTTTCAGCGGCACCGCGCCGCCGGGCCCATAGACCGCGGGGGTAAGCCCCTTGGCGTCGTAGGTCCAGATGTGAAGCGCCGGGTCCGGGAACTGATCGGCCAACAGGCCAAAGCCCGGGATGATCGCGGTCCATCCCCAACCCGAGGGGATGAAGGACTCGATCGTCACCTTGAGCGCATCGCCGGGCTCGGCCCCGTCGATGATGACGGGGCCGGTGACCGGATTGACCTTGGCAAAGTCGAGCGTCGCGACATCCGCAACGCTCGAGCTGGCACTAAGTTGGCCGCCCGAAGCGTCGACGGTCTCGAACTCGACGCTATCGCCCGGCGCCACGGTCAGCACGGGTGGGTTCGAGTTGTCCCACCCAAAGTGATGGTGCTGAGCGTGGATCGTGTGCCTATTGGACATCTTTAGAGTACACGTACTCGTAGTGGACTGGAATGTGGATCGGATCAGTGAAAAAGATGTCCTTGCCGCCGATGCGGGCCGAGTGCATGGCGAAGCGGACCTCGTTCATCACCGGAACCCAGGGCGCGTCGTCCATGATCTGGTTATAGATCTGACGCCACATTTCGATGCGTGCCTCGGCTTGGTCGGTCGAGGCCATGCCGTCCGCCTTGGCGGCCAGCGCATCGATCTCCTCGTTGCAGTACTTGGCCCAGTTCCAGCCGCCCGGAACCGCACCGCCGCAACCCAGGATCGGCCCGTAGAAGTTGGACGGATCCGGATAGTCCGCAATCCAGGCCATGCCACCCGACCACAGCATCGGTGCGGTGCCTTCGCCGCCGGCGTCGATCACGGTGGCCTGGGCCAGCGCCTTGATCTCCGCCTTGATGCCAATCGCCGCGAGATCTTGTTGGAACGATTGGGCGATACGCGGGTTCGGGTCGGTGTTCATGGCGTAAAGCTCGGTCTCGAACCCATCGGGATAGCCGGCCTCTGCCAGGAGCTGCTTGGCCTTCTCGGGATCGTAGGCGTAACCCTCGAAGTTGGTGTCATAGCTCGGCATCGCCGGCGGTAACGGCTGATTGGCGACGGTGGCGCGCCCGTTGACGATCTTGATCACCCGCTCTTTGTTGATCGCCATGTTGACCGCTTGGCGCACCAGCTTGTTGTCGAACGGCGGCTCGGTCGTGTTCAGCGTGATGTAGCCAGTGTGCAGAAGGCCGCCCTCGACGATCAGGTCGGCGTTTGCCGGATCAGCTACCTCCTGCAGGAAGTTTGCCGAGGGAATTGGATCGCCGAGCACGTCGACCTCGCCCCGCTTGAGGCGCAGGAGCGCCACCGAGGGATCCTGGCCGACCTCGAAGGTGATCTTGTCGAGCAGCGGCGCGCCCTCGCGGAAGTAATCGGCGTTGCGCTCGAACACGACGCGCTGGCCCAGCGTCCAATCGGTCATCTTATAGGCGCCGGTGCCGACCGGGTTGCGGCCGAAGTCGAGACCATATTTCTCGACCTCCTCGCGCGGCACCGCGAAGGCGAAATTGATGGCGACGATCTGCAAGAACGTCGCGTCGGGCTGCGACAGCTTGATGATCACGGTATGATCGTCTGGCGTGGTGATGCCCGAAAGCTCCTTCGCGTCGCCCGAGGCCATCTCGTCAAAGCCCTCAATCTGCCAGAAGAATCCCTGTCCGGGGCTCTGGGTCTCGGGGTTTACCGAGCGCTCGATCGAGTACTTGATGTCGGCCGAGGTCAGGGTGCGTTCGTTGTGGAATTTCACGCCCGGGCGCAGCTTGAAGGTATAGGTGAGGCCGTCATCAGAGATCGTGTAGCTCTCGGCAAGGTCGGGGATCAGCTCGGTGGTCCCCGGCTCATAATCCATCAGCCCGTCGAACAGGCTCTTGATCATCGACCAGTTCTGCCAGTCGTAGCCAATGGCCGGGTCGAAGGTGGAGATGTCGTCTTTATAGGTGACGACCATTTCACCGCCCTGTTTGGGCCCGGCCTGCGCCGCGACGCTCGTGATGGCGAGCGCGGCCACGGCCGTCGCCACTGCGAATTTTCGTAACATTTTTAGAGCTCCTCCCTTTGTTTTCGTTACTTACGAAAATTTTCTGATTTTAACCATGCCTAACTCGCGGATCAATTAACGATGTCGCGATGTCGGCGAACAGGTTGCCGATGACGATGCCGACGGCGGCGACAAGCGTTACGCCCATGATGATCGGGATGTCGACGCGCTGGATGGCAAGCCAGGCCAGTTGACCGATGCCCGGCCAGCCGAATACCGCCTCGACCACGACGATGCCCTGGGCGTAGAGGCCGATGTCGATGCCGATCATGGCGACGATTGGCAAAATCGCATTGCGAAGCGCATGCACCAGGATAACGCGCCATTCGGCAACCCCCTTGGCGCGGGCCGTTCGTATGTAGTCTTGGCGCAAGACGTCGACCATGCTCGAGCGGCTCATGCGCGAGTACCAGCCGGCGATGGTGACTCCGAGTGTAAGCGCCGGCAAGACGACGTGCCAAACCGTGCCGTAGCCGCCGAGCGGGAACAGCTCGAGCTTGTAGGCAAAAGCATAGATGAGCAACAGCCCGACCACGAACTGTGGCGCCGATATGCCGACAAAGCTGCACACCATCACCACCTTGTCGGACGGGCGGTTGCGCCGCGTCGAGGCAAAAATCCCTGCCGGAAGTCCGATAAGGAGCTGAAAGAAAATCGCTGCGGCCATGAGCTGCAGCGTCGCCGGCAGGCGGCTCGCGATTAGCTCGCTGACCCGGGCCTTCTGGACATAGGAACGGCCCATGTCGCCTTGCACCAGATTACCCAAATAGCGGGCGTATTGCACCGGTATGGGTCGATCCAGACCAAGCTGGTGGCGGATCGACTCGACGGTCTGCGGGGTCGCGCTCCGCCCGGCGATCATACGCACGGGATCGGCCGGGATGAGGAACACCAGGCCAAAAGTGATGACTGTGATGCCGAGCAATATCAACACCGACTGTAGGAGACGTCCAGCAAGAAAGCGAAACATCACTCACGCCCCCGCTGGGTTGGGTCGAGCGCGTCGCGCAGCCCGTCGCCAACCAGGTTGAATGCGAGCGCGACGACCAGGATCGAAACGCCCGGAAAAAAGACCAGCCATGGCGCCGACAGGAAGTACGACTGGCTTTCGAAAATAATGCCGCCCCATGACGGCATTGGCGGTTGCACACCGATACCGAGGAACGAGAGAGTCGCTTCCAGCAACACCGTTACGGATATCCCCAGCGTCGCCCAGACCAGAATGTGCGGCACCAGATGCGGCAGGACATGAACCAGCAATATGCGCGGCCAGGCGGCGCCAAGGGCCCGGGCGGCCTCGATAAACTCCCGTTCGACCAGCGACCGAGTCTGGGTATATATGACGCGCGAGGTCTGAACCCAGTTGACCAGGGCGATGACCAATACGACGATCCACAGGCTCGGTTTGAGGATCGCGGCGAGCGCAATGGCCAGCAGAAGTGCGGGGAACGCCATCATCAGGTCGGTAAATCGCATGATCGCGACTCCCACCCAGCCACCGACATAACCGGCGGTCGTACCGAAAACCGTACCGATAATCACCGCCGTGGCATTCGCCGCAATGCCGATGATCAGCGAGGTGCGTGCGCCGTAAAGAAGGCGGGAAAACAGGTCGCGACCCAGAAGGTCGGTCCCTAGCCAGAACTCGCCGTCAGGTGGCCGCGGGGCACCCTCGAGGCTCAATCCCTCGAAGAATTGCTCAAACGGGTCGTAAGGGACGATGAGCGGCGCAAAGGCGGCGGCCAACGAGATGGCGATGATGACCACCGCTCCAACCAGCGCGACCCTGTCTTTCTTGAAGCGCTTCCACGCCTCGCTCATACCACCCCCCCCGCTCAACAGAGCACCCACGATTATGACCAACTCCGCAGCGCCCGGCAAATTCGTGCGGCAGTGGGTCTCACCCCAAGTGCTGTCATGGCATTGACACGTTAACTGGATAGCCGAAAGCGTGATGGTCGAAGGCCCTAGATCAGGCGGCAGCGCTCGCCGTGGCCCAAACTTCGAATGATGCGGCTCGCAGCTCCTTGAAGTAGGAACGTCGGTTGAGATGGGGTTCATGATAGAAGGTGTTGTAAGTCGCTGCGTGGATTGAGAGGAAATGTTGAGCGGAACCGGGGGACTTGAACCTTTGCAGTTTTCGCTCTTGTCTTCGGACCGGTTGATGCGAGTTCTCAGCTCTGTTGTTCGCTCTCAGACCGCGATCGTGTTCTGCCATGAGACCCATGGCTCTAAAGGCTGCCGGGTAGGATCGTAGTTTGTCCGTCACGATCCTGGTCGGCGCGAAACCTTGTTTCTTGAGCAGCTTCTTCATCAGTTTCTTGGCGGCTTTGGTGTTACGCCGGCTTTGGACAAGGAAGTCCAGAACCTCGCCTTCATTGTCAACGGCACGCCACAGCCAGTAGCGTTTGCGCCGGATCACAATCACCATCTCATCGAGGTGCCAGTGGTCGCTGGGCCTGGGGCGAGTGCGGCGCAGGTTAGCGGCGATGGTCGATCCGAACTTCAAGAACCAGCGGCGGACGGTCTCGTAGGAGATGTCCAGACCCCGTTCGGCGAGCATCTCCTCGACATCGCGGAAACTCAAAGTGAACCTGGCGTAAAGCCATACCGAATGGCGAATGACATCAGGTGGAAACCGGTGGCGCTTGAAGCTCAATTTGTTCATACGCCAATCGTAGCGTTTCCCGATCGACTGTTAACGTGTCAACGCCCGGACGGCATACCGCCATCATCGAAAGGAGGCAAAAGATCAAGAAACTGACCGTCCAAAAGCGCCGCTGGCATTGTCACGTTAAGTTTGGTCCGCACGCGATGCGAGAATCCGATCTGTTTATATTCAGTGGGTTACGGGCCGGTGAATTAGCTAGATTCCCGTAAAGGTTACTTAATGTGACAGCGCCGCCGAGACTACTGCGCCAAGGTCGCCGGTGCCGGCGAGCTAATCTGTCAATGCCCGCGCGGTGACTTTGCCACGGCAGCGCCCTTCGCTAGCCTCGAAGCCGTACCGAAGGCTTTGATCATCTCGAAAAGCCGCTTGCGAATCACCTCATCCTCGATCTTGAAGTAGGTGCGTACGAGCTCGAATGTCTCGCGGTCGACCATAGGATCGCGTTCTTGTTCGAACGCAGCTTGGTCGCGAGCCGACCAACCGCCTTGGCGCCTGGCCGGCGAAGAGTTCGCCACCTCACTTGGCATGCCCTCAAAGAAATAACCGATATCGGCGTCCAGAACGCGCGAGAGATTGAAAAGTCTGCTGCAACAGATGCGATTAGTGCCTCTCTCGTACTTTTGGACCTGCTGGAAAGTAAGACCGATCGCCTCGCCAAGTTCTTTCTGGCTAAGGCCAAGCATCGTTCTGCGCAAGCGCAGACGTTCTCCTACGTGAACATCGATTGGATTGGGGCCGAGAATTGCGGCCCGGCCCCTGGGGCGTCCACGTCGTGCCATAATCTGATAAACCTATCGATAAGCTGTCCTTTGTCAAAACTTGATCTGCGGCCAGGTTGGCAGGCTTTGTCACATAAACTTCACAGCTGAAAATTTGGGTGGCAAGGACCTGTGATCAGGCGGCGGCACTCGCGGTTTTCCAAGCATCGAATGATGCAGTTCGAAAGGCTTTGTCACATAAACTGAGGTGGCAGGGATACCAACTATTCAAATGGATCATAGTCGCAGATACGCACGTCTCCCTGCCAACATCCGCCTAGGAACTCATAAGTGTTGATCTTTTTTGTTCCAAAGATATTCGCGTGAGGCCAGAGGCGAACACATCCCAACGCCAATATGGCCAGCATCGCGATCGTCAATAAGAGCGTTACGGTTCTCTTTCGTTTCACAGCTACACCATAACTCGGCGCAGTACCGCAAGCGCTAGAGATCATTCGCGGATCGGGATATCGGAGCCCGCCGTCAGGATCGAAACGATCTAAGGTCTTGGTTTCGCTGAAACAGTTCCAGGATCGAGATCGAAGGATCATGTTAAGCAATGATGAGGATTGAACCACCGTCCAGCACCATCGGAGAACGTATCCGATGCAAGACCGCTACGCTGGTGATTTCGGCGAATACATAAAACTGGCATTGCTGCGGGCCTTGTCGCCGGTGCGGGCCGCCGGGAGCGTGAAGCAGAAGGTGCCCTGGTGCACCGGGCGGCGAAACCAGCGTCCGCATAATGTCCGGAGCTCGGGAAACGCAAACGCGATCGAGTGAGTGCTGAATTTGCGAGACATACAGACCGTTTCAATTCCGTGATATTCCCTGTTACGACGAAAAAATACCCTGTTCCGTTGAGTAGGGAATTCTGCAAAAAAGTAGCTGTATTTCAATGACCTAGTGGGGACTCGCGCGGGCAAAAAAGGCCTAAATCGCAAAAATTCGCTGTTTTTTCCGTGTTTAACAGGGAAGTCGGGCGGAGACGGGTTCGCTCGAGACTGCCTCCACCACCACTGAGGCCGCGATCTCCCGCGATAGAGGAGAGGCACCCGCCAAAGCCCGCAGAACTGCGGGCTTTGGGCGGTGTGGGTTGTCCAGGAGACCGGAGGGCTGGAGCAATTTGGCCGGAAATGCCCAAAGTCTCTGGCGGCGGTTTCGTGGACAACTCGCTAGTCGAATGATGCGAGGAGGGTTCCCTGTTCGTGCCAGGAAGTCGGCAGATCATGGACGCGGGTGAGCATCCTGACGGTGGCGCCGACCGGCTGCTTGCCATCGAGGATTTGACGCAGGGCCTGAGGAGAGAGGAAGGCCAAGCGGAGCAGCCGGGTCACCTTCGCCTTGTCGATGCCCTCGCGCTGAGCGATCCCGGCGAGGGACTCTATCTTGCCAAGCTTGATCCATTCCCACCAAAGATGCGCCTTGGCGACGGCCTGGATGAGGGCCGGGTCTTGCCGGCTGAAGGCATTGCTGTCTCCTAAGAGAGGCAGGATGAACTTCAGGTCTTGACCCCGCCTGGCCAACTTGCAGGGCGAGGTGATGCTATGGGTTGGATCTTCAGATCCCGTTTCGGTTCCCAGTAGCTGCGCAAGTTCTGGTAGCCTAATGCGCATCTCGAGTGCGTCTTGATGGATGACCACCTTCTCGATCACTTCGGAAATGAGGTCCTGGGCCTTATGGTGATCTTTAAAGTCATCCGATAGGGCCTTGGCCTTGCCAACGATTCTTTTTAGAGAACCGGGAGAGAGGTTTCGCATCGCCAGCGCCGCCACGATCTCCACCGGGCCATTGAGAAACCGATGTAGGATTCCCAGCACGGCCTGCTCGACCTCAATGGCAGCGTAGCGCGCGCCCTTTGTTCCGACACCCTCGTCCTGCACCAAGCGCTGCTCGATGTAATAGCGGTAGCGCTTGCCCTGTTTCACGGCATGGCTCGGGATCAGCTTATGACCGTCGGCCGCCTCCAGTTTCCCGGCCAGGAGGCTCGGATGCTTGGCTGCCGGCCTCTCGGTCCCGT
>Ga0255057_10002338_pt1 | contig 10303 bp, 8 predicted proteins | sample Cases_109_6_MG_FD_189022 | JGI IMG/M metagenome (GOLD analysis project Ga0255057, IMG submission 189022) | Seawater microbial communities from Amundsen Gulf, Northwest Territories, Canada - Cases_109_6 | ecosystem: Environmental > Aquatic > Marine > Gulf | place: Canada: Northwest Territories... | reverse complement strand
TGGTGTTGGCGTCGGTATCGCTTTCGTTCATCTCGCGCCGAATGATCATGCGGCGCTCGCTTGCGGCAAAAGTGAACGAGAGGTAGATGGCCACCATGGTCAGAACGATGACCACGTAGTGCCAGTCGAAGTAGTAGAAAAGAATGCCCGAGATGAGCATCAGCTCTAGCACAGTTGGCACCACGTTCAGGATGCCCATGCGAATGATCAACTCGATGGCCCTGATCGCACGCTCGATAATGCGTGATAACCCCCCGGTGCGCCGTTCCAGATGGAAGCGTAGCGACAAGCGGTGAAGGTGGGCGAAGGTGCGATTGTTTAATTCACGGACGGCGTTCTGACCCACTTCGGTGAAGATGACGTCACGGATCTGGTTCAGCACCATCATTAGTACGCGACCCGTGCCGTAAGCGAGGATCAGCGCGCCGACGCCTAGTGCCATTCCATGCCCTGTCGTAATCGACGTCACACCAATCTGAGCGGCAAGCTGGTCCGTCGCATTCTTGTAGAAAATCGGGATTGCTACCGTGACAAGCTTTGCGAGCAGCAGCACCGCAAAGGCCACGACGACGCGCACACGAAGGTCAGGGCGCTCCTGCGGCCATACGAAGGGCAGAAGCCCCCGGAGCACGATCCAATGGTCGGCCCGCGCAGAAACAATCGGAGCTTCATTCACGCTCTCATCGTCATTGGAACCATCCAGAAGAGGGGGAAGCAAACGCATATGACCTGCTTTGATGGAGTGCGTGGGCGCCAGTGGCAGCGCAACGCCGCCCAGAAAACTGGACGCCGCTGTGTCCACGGCCTGGGTTCGTGACCGATGCTATCTGCGGCCGAATAGCGTGGCCAGCGTGAGTCAGCGTTTATCGCCTAAGCGGGGGAATATATAGGCGCTGGCGCGGATAAATGCGGTTCGGGTTGCGGATCCGGCGCCGGTTCGCACCATAAATACGCCGATACGTCGACCCTTTGCCATAATGGCGCTTGGCAATTGCCCACAGCGTATCGCCGCGCCGAACCACATACATGCCGCTTCGCCCGTGAACGCGCGCGCGATGGCGATTGCGGTAGACCTTACGCCGAGCGATTTGCTTTACGCTACGGCCCCAGCAGTCTTTTCGGTAGCGAGTAATACGTGCCCGCTTCCTGCGCGACTTGTAAGCATAAACGCGTGTGCGCGATCGCACCCCTGCGGTACGCCGGCGGTAGCGGCTCTTGCGTACGCGCCTTTTGCGGAGACTGGCCTTGCGGACGCGCACCTTCTTTCTCTTCGCCTGCGATCGGCTTGGTGTCGAGACACTCCTTTCCGCGCCGGCAGCGGGCAACCGATCGTTGGCTGGCCGGTTGTTTGCTGGCTCCTTGGCAACGGGCACTGGAGGTGGTTCTGTTTTTTCTGTATCCGACGGCGCCTGGCTGTCGCCGGACTGAGGCACCGCAGTTGAGTCGGCGACACGTGACGCTTCGGCTGCCTGAACGTGGCGTTTGGCTTCTGCTTCCTTCGCAGTCGTGCGCGTTGCCTCCGCTTCGGCGTCTTCAACCTTGCGTTTGGATTCTGCTTTCTCAGCGAGGCGTTTGACTTGCACCTCGTCTGCTAGCCGCCTGGCCTCCGCTTCCCTCGCGGCCTTGCGCTCAGCTTCGGCATCTTCTGCGAGACGCTTCGCCTCAGCCTCTTCCTTAGCTCTGCGTTTGGCTTCTGATTCTTCCGCCAGGCGTTTGGCCTCTACCTCCTCGGCAATCTGCTTGGCTTCAGCTTCCCTCGCAGCCTTGCGCTCAACTTCGGCTTCCGCAGCGAGCCGGTTGGCTTGCACCTCGTCTCTCAGTCGTTTTCTTTCCGCCTCCATCGCAGCGCTGCGCTTGGCTTCAGCCTCGTCTGCTAGCCGCCTGGCCTCCGCTTCCCTCGCGGCCTTGCGCTCAGCTTCGGCTTCCGCAGCAAGCCGTTTGGCTTGCACCTCGTCTGTCAGCCGTTTTCTTTCCGCCTCCATCGCAGCGCTGCGCTTGACGTCTGCCTCCTCGGCGAGACGTTCGGCTTCGCTGTCCCTCTCCGCTTCACGCTCGGCCTCCGCTTTTTCTGCGAGCCGCTTGACCTCTTCGACATTGAGTTTGGGCTCGGGCCCCGGCCCGCCGCCTGAGGTCCCTGTTTCTTCTTCCGCCTCAGCTAGGGCAGTAGCGGGCGTTGGCTCTTTTGGCGTGGCGGGCTGTTCTACCGCTGGCAAAGTTGCCGGACTGCGGTCGATCTCGGCCTCCGCCTCAGGTGGAGAGGTCCCTGCCTCCGCGGTTGGACGTGGCTCACCTTCGCCTTCGGCCTCCACCACCGCTTTCCAGGGATCTTCTCCATCCCGCGGCTGCGCGAGTTTCTTGACGACTTCATTGTGATAGGAGCGATTAGCGCGGGCCAGCCACTCGCGGATGTTTTCAATGATTGAACCCCACCCCGGCTGCGGAGGAGGTGGTGTCTGCTCCGGCGCGGTCGGCAGCTCGGCTTGAGCCAGCACACGGCGTGGCGGCCGCACGATTTTAACTTCGCCCGAAGGGTTCTTGAGCTTGGCAACGATAATATTTTCGTAGTCGCGTGAGGCTCGGGCGAGCCAATCCCATGCTGGAATCAGCGTTAGATCATTTGCGCGTGGCGCGCTCTTTCCGCCTGCGTCCCGACCCTTGTCGTGAATCTTTGCGTCGCCTTCTTGCTCCGACAAAATATCGGAAAAGCGCTTTGAAGCAGCGCCGGCAAGATCCTCTGCACGGCGGCGCAAGTTGCCAGCGCTTTCGTATTGACGCGCAGATTGATCTCCAATGCGTTGTGCTGCGCTGGACCCTCCAGACGTGGGAGAAGCCTGCGCCTGAACAGAACCGACGGCTAGTCCAGTAAATGTCGCCAACAGCACGAAGGAGGAACGGATACCCGTCATAGCGTTTCGGTCCCGGTGATTACATGCCATATTATCGTGCTATTTCTTATGGTTGCGTAACTTTTCGAAGATTTGACCTAAGTTCATCGCCCAAAATAAGCACATGTAGGCCAGTGCGCCAATCGTGTGTTTGCAAGCGAGGATAACGCCCGCGCGGTGAACAGCGCGTCAGCCCTACGATCCATAGGCTTTTTGTGCGCTCTACGGCCGCAAGCCCCAAATAAGCCGTAGCTGGTTCTACGATCAGGTGTCGCACCCGAGACCTAACCCCTATAGATCTGCGGCCAAACCCACGGCGATATCGTTGGACCCCACTCTATGAGCAAGCAGCCCATCTCAAACGAAACCGATGCTCGCGTCGTGCACAACATTTGCGTCTATTGCGGATCTGGCGTGGGTAAAAGCCCCGCCTATCGGGCGGCGGCGCGTACTCTGGGGAAAGCCCTTGCAGAACAGGAAATCGGCCTCATCTATGGCGGTGGCGACTTAGGACTCATGGGCGTTATCGCCCACACCACGCTCGACCACGGGGGGCATGTGACCGGCATTATCCCTCAGTTTCTCACCCGTAAAGAACAAATGCTGCGCGACGTCGACGAGCTGATCGTGACGCAGGACATGCATGAGCGCAAAAGACTGATGTTTGAGCGATCAGATGGGTTCGTTGCGCTCCCCGGTGGGATCGGCACGCTTGAAGAGCTCGTTGAGCAGCTCACTTGGGTGCAGCTCGGCCGTCATACCAAGCCGGTAATCGTCGCTAACATCGAAGGATTCTGGGATCCGTTCTTGAACGTTCTGACCCACATGAAGGCGGACGGATTCATTCGCCCCGGTATCAACGTACACTTCACTGTTGTGGATGACGCAACGAAGATCGTACCTGCCGTCATCGCCGAAGCTTCTAAGCGCGTGGCCGCTAGAGACGAAGCCATCCTAACTAAGTTCTAAGCGTCGCATGGTGTGCATCGCAGATCCTTAGGTCGTGTCTGGGCGATGCAATAGCTCGTAAACAACAGGATTTTCCGGGCAAAAGCCGAAGCCGCACGCGATCAGGGCCCCGGCGGCATTGACGAATGTAATACCAATAACGAGCCAAACGGCGACGCGTTCAAATAGCCCAAGAGACGGCGGCTGGTCCCGCCCGGCGAATTGCTTATTGAACAGCAGCACCGCGGCACAAGCAGCAATGGCCCCGATGAAAAAGATGAAGGCCCAGGTATAGAAATGAAATCCAAGGATGGACGACCCGAAACCGGGGTCACCCGGCTCGATATGCAGCAAAATCTGACGAACGGCGATACCGGCTCCGGCCAGGGCGGCAATGATGGTCAACCCATAGTGGCAGGGTTTTGGCCCGTACCGCAAAGTTAGGATCGGGCCCACTGCAAGGGCCGTGAATGCTACTCTTTGCAGTAGGCAAAGGGGACAGGGAAGCTCCTGCAGCGTTATCTGGAAGACGAAGGCGGCCAGCAGAACGACAGAGATGGCATAGAGACCCAATGTGTTGAGTAAAACCGCAATGCGAGGCGTCATCTTCGGCACCAATGTCGTCTAGAATGACAGCGGAAGCGTACTCGTCGCATGGTGGAGGTACAGCGCGCCGGTCAGCGCCATGGACAAGGCGAAAAGCATGAACGCCTTGCGCGGCGTGCCGAACCACGCAACAAGCATTGTTGCGGCGAACAATGAAAAGAGACCGGTAAAGAACATCGCGACACTCACCGAGTTGCAGCCGACAGGGCTAGCATGTCCTTGGAAAGAGATTCAAATAGAAACCGGAAGCGCGATTGGCGCTTTGGCATTCAGTATAATGCCAACCTAGTCCAGATGGCGTTGCTGTTAGCAACGCTTGCGATCATCATTGCGCTGACGTTTTGGGCCATCTGGGGGGCGACGGGCGTGCTCGTTGGGCTCCTCATTGTTGCTGGTGGCACGGCACTCGCATTGCGACTGAAACCTGAGAGCGTGATGCACCTTTATGGAGCGCGCGCGCCCGAGCCAGGAACCCAGACGCAGGCTGCCGGTCTCGCCGCCGAATTGGCTCAACGAGCGCAGTTGGTTCGAGCGCCAAAGATCTACGTCATTCCCAGCGGAATGCTCAGCGCCTTCTCTGCGGGCACCTCTGAGCGATCATGCATTGCGCTCACCGAGGGCGTGCTGCGCCAACTCACCATGCGCGAAATTGCCGATGTCGTGGCACATGAAATCGCGCACATCCGCAATGGCGACCTAGCGCTCATGAGTATCGCCGACGTGGTCTCGCGGCTGGTACAGGTGCTCTACTATCTCGGATTGTTCTTACTTGCCTTCAACCTGTTTCATCTTCTGGTGGACGAGGAGCTCATATCATGGTGGGCCATTGCGGTCCTCGTCGCTGCGCCCGCTGTGATGAATCTCGTACAGCTATCGCTTTCTAAGCAGCGGGAGTTCGACGCCGACCGCACTGCGGCCTTGTTGACTGGCGACCCCCTGGGGTTGGCTTCGGCCATCACGCGGCTCGACACATCCACTGGCCATGTCATCGACGACGTTTTGCCGCCCGTGCCGGCGCGGCGCGTTCCCCTACCCTCAATGCTGCGTTGTCACCCCGCCGCCGACCTTCGCGTGGCCCGCCTGCGCAAGCTTGAGGCGCCTCCAGTGCCGCCTCTCGATATCGCCGAGGAGCCACGCATTTCACTCGTAGGCGTGGGACCGATTGCGATGCGCGCCCGCTATCGCTGGCCAGGGGTTTGGTTCTAAACGGTCATAACCAGCCGGCCTAGAGCCTGATTTAGAGCAAGATTCACTCATCTGGCGGACACCTCCAGGACTTGGCGAGCGATTCCATCAAGAACGATCTTGCTCTAGAGCCTGATCGTTTCACTTGAACGCTATTAGCGCTTCCAAGTGAAACGTGAATCAGTCTCTACACTTTTGATTTAGAGCAAGATTCACTCATCTAGTAGACACCTCCCGGGCTTGGCGAGCGATTCCATCAAGAACGATCTTGCTCTTGCGCCGTACCGTCGCATTTTGCGTTCACATCGTATTCAGCCCCCAATCGCCACATTGTCGTGGCTCAATCTAAGGACTCGATTCTTGTGCCCGGAGCTGGATGAGGCTTGAACAAAATGTATTTCCTTAGAGTTCCATTTATTGCCGCACTGTTGTTGCTTGCCGGTCCTGCCCTGCTCGGACCGGCACCCGCCGTTGCTGGGCGGGCCAATCTTGTCGACGTCTCGATTTTTTATGAGGATCTCAACGAGGGCGGTGATTGGTTTGAGCACCCGCGCCACGGCTACGTATGGAGCCCTGATGTTGATCGCTCATGGCGCCCCTATTCGCGCGGGCGCTGGATTTACACAAGTGAATACGGCTGGTTCTGGGACTCAGACGAGCCCTTCGGCTGGGCCGTCTATCATTACGGCCGCTGGGGATTTGATGAAGCGGACGGCTGGTATTGGGTACCGGGTAGACGGTGGGGGCCAGCTTGGGTCGCTTGGCGCTACGGTGATGAGTACGCCGGCTGGGCGCCGCTGCCTCCGGGCGCGGTTTGGTCAGCCGAACTCGGCATCGTTTACAACAACGACTTCCACGTATCGGTGCGATACGACCCGTTCTGGATATTCGTCCGCCCGCGCTACATCACCTACTACAATCCGTATCGCTTCGCGCGGCCCCGCAACCGTTATCGTTCTATCTTCCGGCACACCCGGCCAGCCGCCGGCATTGTCTATGTAAATGGACGGATCTTTTTCCGTGGGATTGGCCCGCGCCATTACCACCGAATTGCAAGGCGTTCCTTGCGGCGTACGAGAGTCCATTTCCACCACGACAGCCGCCCCCATAAACGCCGCGCCGGGTCAAAGCACGGGCCCGTACGCGTATTTCGCCCTGGTAAGAAACGACGCTATCGCGCTACGCGACTCAAGGCGCCGCGCGTTGTCCACAAAGGCTCGCCGCGACGGGCTGCCTGGAAGCGTCGTGGAAAACGTCCCAGTACGTACAAGGCTGGCTCCGCGAAGCGCAAACCTTGGTCCGAATTGAGGGATGGGCGCAGGCAAGGCGCTACAATAACCGGCGACGGCAAGCTAAAGTCGACGTCAGGCTGGCGCCGCAAGAACGGTAAGGCGAAGCAAGATCTCAGCAAGACGCCGCCCGCAGGCAATGCAAAGGCCGCGTTGCCTGCCAAGGCAAAGCGCGTGAATGACGCAAAACGCAACCGCATGGCCAAACGTAAGGCGACGTCGAAACGCAAGGCGAAGCCCACCGCCAAATCCACCGGCGCCAAGCGCAGCAAACGTGCGATCAAGGCCAACAAAAAGCCTAAGGGCAAGGGGAATAGAAAACAGAAGGGTGAGAATAAGGACGATACCTGACCTGCCCCGCGCCCTAAAGCATCGCGGTATTGCAAGGAATTAACCCTTCGCTCACGGTCCATCGTTGGGGAGAGTGCCCGCAGCCAACTTGCATGGGCTTTCTCTTCCGCGTATCAGCCGCAGATGACTAAGCCCAAGAGCAAGACGCCAGCGGAAGCTGCCTCCGCGGATACGGACGCGCAAAATCTCGTTGACCGGATGCGCAGTGGAGAACGGCGCGCCATTGCTACCGTCATCACCGAGCTGGAGCGCCTGTCGCCTTCTGCCCCTGCCCTCTTAAAGGCAATGCAGCCGCATCTCGGCAACGCCCTCGTTGTCGGATTCACGGGCCCGCCTGGTGCCGGCAAATCGACGCTCGTCAATTCCGTGATCGCCCAGCTGCGCGCCCAGGACCTGACCATTGGCGTTATTGCAGTCGATCCGTCGAGCCCCGTGTCAGGGGGAGCAATATTAGGAGACCGCATTCGCATGACGGCGGCGCTCGACGACGAGGGCGTGTTTGTGCGCTCGTTGGCAAGCCGTGGTTACCTCGGCGGACTATCGCCCGCTGCCGTGCGGGTCATCGACGCGTTCGACGCGGCAGGGCGTGACCTCATTCTATTGGAGACGGTCGGGACCGGACAAAGCGAGATTGACGTCGCCGAGGTGGCTGATGTGCGTGTGGTTGTCTTAGCTCCAGGACTGGGTGACGACATTCAGGCCATGAAGTCCGGGCTGTTGGAGATCGCCGACATTCTGGTGGTCAACAAGGGTGACAGACCAGGGGCTGAACTGACGCTGCATCAGCTTATTGGCGCGCTGTCCATTCGTGCCTCCTCCGCAGGAAAGGTCCCTGTCCTCAAAACGACGGCGACAACGGGCGAAGGCGTGCTGGAACTCGTGCAGGCCATCAACAAGATCGGTAGCGATGTTAAAGCGGAAGGTGCCGCGGTAAGGCGCCGGCGCCGCGCGCGCTACCTGATCGCCCGCGCGGCTGCCGATATCGTAGCAGAGCGCGTGCGTCATGGAGGCAACGAGGGGCTCGATACCCTCTCCGATCAAGTGCTCACCGGCGATCTTTCCCCCGAAGCGGCCGCGAAAAAGCTGCTCGAGCATAAATAGGCACGCAGATGCGGGTCGCGCCTTTGCCTCTTATCCGAACCTAAACAATTGCCAAGCCAAAGATGCCCGCACTCCACCCCCCCAAACCGGCCGCCGTCGTCAAGCCTGAGGCTCCTTCTACGAATGGCTCAAGCGCACGCGGCTTTGCGGGACAGCCGCGCGGACTTGCGACGCTTTTCTTCACCGAGTTGTGGGAGCGCTTTTCCTATTACGGCATGCGCGCGTTGCTGGTGCTGTTCATCGTCGCCCCGGCAGCAACAGGTGGCTTGGGCCTATCGACCGCGGAGGCGGCACGCATCTACGGCAACTACACGATGGCCGTTTATATGCTCTCCATCCCCGGCGGCTTCATCGCCGACCGTTACTTAGGCGCGCGACGCTCCGTTCTCATTGGTGGATCGATCATCGCCCTTGGCCACTTCACGCTGGCCGTCAACTCGCTAACGGCATTCTATGCAGGTCTTGGCCTTGTCGCGCTCGGCACCGGGCTGTTCAAGCCCAACATCAGCGCCATGGTCGGAGGGCTATACGGCAAAACCGATGAGCGTCGCGATGCCGGCTTTTCCATCTTCTACATGGGAATAAACATCGGTGCGCTCGCTGCCCCGTTGATAACGGGCTTTCTAGCGCAAAGCTCACTCTTCAAGGAGTGGCTTGCCGGATGGGGCTTCGACCCGGCGCAAAGTTGGCACTGGGGTTTCGGCGCAGCAGGCGTGGGCATGACGCTCGGCCTTATCGTCTACTTGCTACAGGGCAAACGTCTGGAGCACGTCGGGCGCGCGCCCTCCATCCCAGCAACGGGCTGGGGCATGATCGCGCTCGTGATCCTCGGCACAGCGGCCGTCATGGGCGTCCCCGTGCTGTCCGATCAATCCGGCTTTGAAGCCCTGCGCGCCATCTACCTGCTCGTTCCCATCGCCGCCATTGTCTGGTTTGCCTCGCGCGGCGATCTCGATTCAAAGCGCATAGCGGCTGTCTTCGTGTTCTTCATCGCCGCCATGATTTTCTGGGCGATCTTCGAGCAAACCGGGATCACCATCGCACTCTTTGCCGATCAACTGACGCGCACGGAGATCCTCGGCTTTGCCTTCCCGTCTTCCTGGTTCCAGTCGCTCAACCCGCTGTTCGTCATCCTCCTGGTGCCCCTCTTTGCGAGCGCATGGACCCGCCTTGGACCAAATCAGCCTTCAAGCCCCATGAAGTTCGTCATCGGCCTGTTCTTCCTCGGCCTGTCGTTCTTGCTCATGGTTCCTGCAGCTCTTCTAACGGCTGAGGGCCGCATTAGCCCGCTGTGGCTCATTGGGCTCTTTTTGCTTCAGACGATTGGCGAGCTGTTCTTGAGTCCTGTGGGCCTAAGCACCATGACGAAGCTGGCGCCCATGCGTTTCGTAGGGCTTATGCTGGGCGTTTGGTTCCTAGCGGCCGCCTGGGGCAACAAACTTGCTGGCGTGCTTGGCAGTGGCTTTACCGCGAGTAACGCCGAAGGCCTTTCCTCTTTCTTCTTGCAGCAGGCGATCCTCGTCGGGGTCGCGACGCTGTTGCTGCTGGCGCTCGTGCCTTGGGTCAAGAAGCTGATGGGCGGGGTGCACTGATAGCCGTCACCCGGCTACGCGGCCCGCGCGTTGTCCTTCATCAGCTTGTAGTTGATCGAGTCGAGCAAAGCTTCAAAACTCGCATCTATGATATTGGGCGAGACGCCGACAGTGAACCAACGCGCACCAGTCGTCGTATCGTGGCTCTCGACCAGCACGCGCGTCACGGCCTCGGTGCCGCCCGTGAGGATACGCACCTTGTAGTCGACAAGCTCGACGCCATCGATGTGTTTCTGGTAGCGCCCCAAGTCCTTGCGCAGCGCCCTGTCGAGCGCATTGACGGGACCGGCTCCCTCGCCAACCGACCAAAGAGGTTCGTTGTCACCGTTAATGTAAACCTTGACGA
>Ga0255057_10002337_pt1 | contig 10305 bp, 17 predicted proteins | sample Cases_109_6_MG_FD_189022 | JGI IMG/M metagenome (GOLD analysis project Ga0255057, IMG submission 189022) | Seawater microbial communities from Amundsen Gulf, Northwest Territories, Canada - Cases_109_6 | ecosystem: Environmental > Aquatic > Marine > Gulf | place: Canada: Northwest Territories... | reverse complement strand
TCAGACTCTCGAAGACGAGCTGACCCGTGGTGCGGTCTCCCGCGTCGAGATCGAGCGTATTGGTGACAAGAAGGTCCAGATCGACATCCACACGGCTCGTCCCGGTGTGGTCATCGGACGCAGTGGCTCGGAGGTCGATCGCCTTCGCACCCTGTTGGAGAAGATCACCGGGCGCCAGATCAAGATCAATGTGATCGAGGTGCAGAACGCCGAGACCGATGCGCAGTTGCTGGCTCGCGGCATTGCCGACCAGCTCCAGGGCCGTGTCTCGTTTCGCCGCGCCATGAAGCGTGCCATCCAGACGGCGATGAAGGCCGGTGCCCAAGGTGTCCGGGTCCAATGTTCGGGACGCCTTGGGGGGTCCGACATGGGCCGCCGGGAGTGGTACCGCGAGGGCCGGGTGCCGCTGCACACGCTGCGTGCCGATGTCGACTACGGGATGGCAACCGCCCACACGACGGTGGGAACCATCGGCGTCAAGGTGTGGGTATACCGGGGTGACGTTCTTCCATCGCTCTCGGCCACTCGCGAGAAGATTGCTGCTGAGGCTGCGTTGGCTGCCGGAGGTCCAGCATCCCGTCGGGCTCCCGCCAAGGCTCGTGCCGAGCAGGCTGCCGGTGAGAAGCGGCGCGGAAACATCATCGAGGCCGGGGGCGGTAAGCGCATGGTGGAGGCCGGGGGCGGTAAGCGCATGGTGGAGGCCGGCGGCGGCAAGAAGCTTGACGCCGACTCTGCTGAGGCCGACTTCGAAGAGGAGCGCGAGGTTGCCGACGAAGTACTCGAGGTCAAGGGTGACGAGAGCGCGGTCGGGACCCAGGAATCATCGGCCGATGACGCCACTCCTGAGGCCGAAGCCGATGACGCCACTTCTGAGGCCGAAGCCGATGACGCCACTTCTGAGGCCGAAGCCGATGACGCCACTTCTGAGGCCGAAGCCGATGACGCCACTTCTGAGGCCGAGACCGCTGTTGCTAGCGATGACGCCACTTCTGAGGCCGAAGCCGATGACGCCACTTCTGAGGCCAAGACCGATGATCCCACCTCCGAGGCCGAGACCGATGTTGGTAGCGATGAGGCCACCGGGACGGACGAGGAGGCCTGATCGATGCTGATGCCTAAGCGCGTCAAATGGCGCAAGCAGCACCGCGGCAATATGCGCGGCATGGCCAAGGGCGGCACGGCGGTGTCATTCGGAGACTTCGGATTGCAGTCGATGGAGCCCGGTTGGATCACGTCACGTCAGATCGAAGCCGCTCGTGTTGCCATGACCCGCCACATCAAGCGTGGCGGGAAGGTCTGGATAACGATCTTTCCCGACAAGCCGGTGACCCAGAAGCCTGCTGAGACCCGCATGGGCTCGGGCAAGGGCAATCCGGAATTCTGGGTTTCGGTGGTCAAGCCCGGCCGCGTCATGTTCGAACTGTCGGGGGTCGACGAGGAGCTCGCTCGTGAGGCGATGCGGCGGGCGGCCAACAAGCTGCCGGTCAAGTGCAAGTTTGTGAAACGGGAGGAACTGTGAGGGCCTCGGAACTACGCGACCTCCCTTACGAGGAGCTACAGGACAAATTGGGCGAGTCGAAGGAAGAGCTCTTCAACCTTCGTTTCCAGCTGGCCACAAACCAGCTGGACAACACGGCTCGCATGAAATCGGTTCGCCGCCAGATCGCACGTATCGCCACCGCGTTGCGTGAGCAGGAGATCGAGGCGTTCTATGAGATGGAGGTCGAAGGCGATGAGTGATCGTGCACGCCGCAAGGTGCGTACCGGCGTAGTCGTGTCAGATGCGCGCGACAAGACCATAACGGTCGAAATCGCCCGTACGGTTCGGCACCGGGTCTACGAGAAGACTGTTCGTCGCAGTACCAAGCTGCACGTGCACGACGAGCAGAACGATGCCCGCATGGGTGACACCGTGCGCATCGTCGAGACGCGTCCGGTTTCGAAGTCGAAGCGGTGGCGTGTCGAAGAAATTGTGGAGCGTGCCAGATGATCGCTCAGGAGAGTCGCCTCAAGGTGGCAGACAACACCGGCGCCAAGGAAGTCCTGTGCATCAGGGTTCTCGGCGGTTCCGGGCGTCGCTACGCCGGCATCGGCGACATCATCGTGGCCACGGTCAAGGATGCGATTCCCGGCGGATCGGTGAAGCGCGGCGAAGTGGTCAAAGCCGTCGTCGTGCGGACTCACAAGGAGCGGCGTCGTTCCGACGGCACCTACATTCGGTTCGACGACAACGCTTGCGTCATTCTCAACGAGCAGCGTCAGCCCCAGGGCACCCGAATCTTTGGGCCCGTCGGCCGCGAACTGCGCGACAAGCAGTTCATGCGAATCGTCTCGCTCGCTCCGGAGGTGATCTGATGGAACTCCGTGAAGGCGATCAGGTGATGGTGGTCTCGGGCAAGGACAAGGGCAAGGAGTCCCGTATCGCTCTGGTGATGCCGAAGAAGGGCAAGATCATCGTGGAGGGCGTCGCCACTGCGCGCCGTCATACGAAGCCCGCCGGCCAGACCATGCAGGGCGGCATCGTCGACAAGGACATGCCGATCAACGCCTCCAACGTCATGATCATGTGCCCTTCTTGTGGGCCGACCCGGATCGGTCACAAGATCGATGCCGACGGTCATAAGCGCCGTATCTGCGCCAAGTGCGGAGGTGACCTGTGACCCCCCGCCTCAAACAGCAGTACAAGGATGAGATCAAGGCCGCGTTGAAGCAGGAGCTGGGACTCGACAACGAGATGACTGTCCCGACGCTCGACAAGGTCGTCATCAACATGGGTGTTGGCGAGGCCATGACCGACAAGAACCTCATCGACGCCGCAATCGACGACTTGTCGACGATCTCAGGCCAGCGACCGAGGGTCAACAAGGCCCGCAAGTCGATCGCCAACTTCAAGTTGCGTGAAGGTGTTGCCATCGGGGTGTCGGTCACTCTGCGCGGCGACCGCATGTGGGAGTTCTTCGACCGTCTCATCGCGGTGGCCATTCCCAGGATCAGGGACTTCCGCGGACTCAACCCGAAGTCGTTTGACGGCGGCGGCAACTATTCGCTGGGAGTGACGGAGCAGCTGATTTTTCCGGAGATCGATTACGACAAGGTGACGCAGGTGCGTGGCATGGATATCACGATCTGTACGACTTCCAAGGACGACGAGGGCGCCAGGGCGTTGCTCGAGGCCTTTGGTTTCCCGTTCCGGCGCACCCAGACCGAAACCGCAGGGGTGTGACATGGCTAAGAAGTCTCAGATAGCGAAGTCGAAACGCAAGCCGAAGTTCAAGGTACGCGGCTACAACCGATGTGGTCGGTGCGGGCGTCCTCGCGCCTACATCCGCAAGTTCGGCATGTGTCGCCTCTGTGTGCGGCAACTCGCCCATCGTGGTGAGCTGCCTGGTGTGAGAAAGGCGTCGTGGTAGCGATGATGACCGATCCCGTTGCTGACATGCTCACCCGGATCCGCAACGCCAATACGGCGCTGCATCCGTCGGTGTCCATGCCATCTTCCAAACTCAAAGAACAAATCGCCACACTCTTCGTGAGCGAGGGTTACATCGAGTCGTACGACGTGCAGACCGAGGGTCCGCATCGAACCATCGAATTGATTCTGCGGTACGGCAAGGATCGGGGGCGGGTCATCAAGGGTCTGCGCCGGGTGTCGAAGCCAGGTCGTCGCGTCTATTCAGGTGCATCGGATCTGCCGCGTGTCAACGGAGGTCTCGGGGTCGTGGTCGTCTCCACGTCTCAGGGCCTGCTCCCCGACCGCGAGGCCCGGCGTCGTCGGCTCGGCGGCGAGCTCCTCTGCGAGGTTTGGTAATGAGTCGTATCGGGTTGGCGCCCATCGAGGTACCGGCAAGCGTCGAGGTGACGATCGACGGTTCCAAGATCGTCGTAAAGGGAGCCAAGGGCACCCTCACGAGGACATTCAATGAGCGCGTCTCCTTTGAGATGGAGGATGGCGTTGTCAACGTCAAGCGCGACGGTGACGATCGTGAGGCTCGTTCCCTGCACGGTCTCAGCCGAGCTTTGCTCTACAACATGGTCGTGGGCGTTTCCCAGGGCTATGAGAAGGAGTTGGCGACGGTCGGAGTCGGCTATCGCGCCAACCTTCAAGGCAAGACGCTCGAGCTTCAGGTGGGGTTCTCCCATCCAGTCCATATCGAGATGCCGGACGGCATCGAATTCGAGGTGTCGGAGCAGACCAAGATCATCGTTCGGGGGATCGACAAGGAACTCGTCGGCCAGGTGGCCGCCGATATTCGCTCGGTTCGTCCGCCGGAGCCATACAAGGGCAAAGGCATTCGGTATGCGGGCGAGCACGTCCGACGCAAGGCAGGGAAGGCAGGAGCAGTCGGATGAGAGGCTCACGTACGGACGCTCGTCGTCGTCGCCACTTCAGGGTGCGCAAGTCGGTGCACGGCACCGCGCAGCGGCCCCGATTGGCGGTGTTTCGGAGCAATCGATACATCTACGCCCAGGTCATCGACGACGAATCGGGGCGGACATTGGCCGCGGCGTCGTCGCAGGAGGAGGCGTTGCGTAGCCGCACCCTCACCGTCGACACGGCCACCGAAGTGGGCAAGCGCATCGCGACGCGCGCCAAGGATGTCGGCATCGACGCGGTCGTCTTCGATCGCGGCGGATTCAAATTTCATGGGCGGATCAAGGCAGTAGCCGAAGCCGCCCGCGAGGAAGGACTCACGTTGTGACCAGCAGAAACCGCAGCAACCGGGGACGTCGTGACCAGCGCCCCACCGACGGACCGCAGTACGACGAACGAGTCATCCATATCAACCGGGTGGCCAAGGTCGTCAAGGGTGGCCGCAGGTTCTCCTTTACTGCCCTGGTCACGGTCGGAGACGGCAAGGGCAAGGTGGGCATCGGTTACGGCAAGGCCAAAGAGGTTCCGACCGCCATTCAGAAGGGCTTCGAGGAGGCGCGCAAGACCATGGCCCATATTCCCATGGCCGGCACGACGATCATTCACACGAATATCGGAACTCAGAGCGCATCACGCGTCCTGGTGAAGCCGGCGGCGCCCGGAACGGGCGTCATCGCCGGGGGGGCGGTGCGCCAGATTCTCGAGGCGGCCGGTGTGAAGGACATCCTGGCCAAGTCGCTCGGATCGCCGACTCACCTCAACGTGGCGAAGGCGACTATGGACGCCCTGCTCAGCCAGGAGCGGCCCGACGTCGTAGCGGCCCGCCGGAACAAAACTCCAGAAGAGATCACCCCGCCGGGTCTGCTTGCCGCCTATCGGACGGCTGAACTCGGCAGGGCCGTCGCCGACAAGTAATCGGAGACCACTGTGGCCAAGAAAAACACCCTCAAGATCACCCTGGTCCGCAGCACGATCGGCTCCAAGCCGAAAACGCGTGCCGCGGTCAGGACTCTCGGGCTGCGCAAGATTCGCCAGAGCACCGAGCGTCCCGATACGCCTGATGTGCGCGGGCTGATCCATCAGGTCCGTCATCTCGTGGAGGTCGAAGAAGTATGAAGCTGCACCACCTGAAGCCGGCGGCGGGCTCCAAGAAGAAGAGAATCAGGGTGGGTCGCGGCGAAGGCGGCCGCCGCGGCAAGACTGCCGGTCGCGGGACCAAGGGCACCAAGGCACGCAACACCGTGCCGGCATGGTTCGAGGGTGGACAGATGCCCCTGTATCGCCGACTCCCCAAATTGAAGGGATTCAAGAATCGCAACAGGGTCGAGTACACGGTCGTGAACGTGGAACGTCTCAACGATTTCAAGCAAGGTGCGACCGTTGGCCCCGATGAGCTGCGCGGCCGCGGCCTCGCCAAGAAGCGGGGTCCGATCAAGATTCTCGGCCAGGGCACTCTCGAAAAGAAGTTGACGGTGCGGGCCCATGCCTTCAGCGTCGGCGCCGTCGAAGCGATCCAAGCCGCCGACGGCACGGTGGAAGTAGTCGAGAAGTGACCAGCGATACCCGATTCCCGACGCCCGAAATTTGCGAATGGTCGGGATTCGGGCATCGGGTGTCGGGCAGCGGCCCAAGTTCGATAGAGTCTGACGGTTCTCGAGGGATCTTCTAAAGAATGCTTTCTGTCTACCGCAACATGTTCCGGATCCGGGATCTCCGGACCAAGGTTCTCTATACGCTGTTCATCTTTGCCATTTATCGGCTGGGGGCCGCGGTTCCGGTTCCCGGGATCGATATCGATCAGGTGCAACGATTCGCTGACGAAGCCGGCGGAGCAGGCATCGTCGGGTTGCTCAACCTGTTCAGCGGCGGTGCACTAGAGACGTTCTCGGTCTTCTCCCTCGGGATCATGCCGTACATCACGTCGTCGATCATCATGCAGCTGCTGGCCGTCGTCATCCCTCGTCTGCAGCGGCTCCAGGACGAAGGCGAGGCGGGCCGCAAGGCGATAACCCAGTGGACCCGTTATATAACGGTGGTCCTGGCGTTGCTCCAGTCCACCGGACTCACGTTCTTGTTCCATCAGGGAATCCTGACCGGGGGAATCGACTTGATCCCCAATTACACGCCGGGCCGGGTGTTGATCATCGTGATCACCCTGACCGCCGGCACGGCCTTCATCATGTGGCTGGGGGAGCTCATCAGTCAGAGAGGCATCGGCAACGGCATGTCGCTGATCATCTTTGTGAGCATCGTGAGCCAGATCCCTTCCCAGTTCGTGACGCTGAGCACGTCGACCAACGGCTATGCGAATATCAGGTTCTGGCTCGTCGTTGCCATGTTCCTCGTGATGACTGCCGGGATAATCTTCGTGGATCAAGGTCAGCGACGGATACCGATTCAATTCTCGAAGCGGGTCCGCGGCCGCCGGGTGATGGGGGGTCAAAGCACCTACATCCCGCTCAAGGTCAACACCGCCGGCGTCATCCCGGTCATCTTTGCTTCGAGCGTTCTGTACTTCCCGGCACTCATTGCCACTTCGATCCCGGCGGAGGGTTTCTTTGCTCCGGTGCGACGCTTCATCGACAGCAACCTGGTGAGTGCTCAAACGTATTGGTACGTCGTGATGTTCGGTTTGCTCATCATCTTCTTCACGTATTTCTATACGGCGATCCAGTTCGACCCGGCTCGTCAATCGGACATGATCCAGCGCCAAGGTGGTTTCGTGCCGGGTATCCGTCCCGGGTCGCAGACGACTCGCTATCTGGAGCACATCCTTTCCAGAATCACCCTGCCGGGATCATTGTTCCTGGCTTCGGTCGCGGTGCTGCCGTCGCTGGTGGCGATCTGGTTCGGCCTGAACCTCGGGTTCTCGGGTATCTCGATCCTCATTGTCGTCGGAGTCGCTCTCGAGACGATGAAGCAGATCGAAAGCCAATTGATGATGCGCAACTACGAGGGGTTCCTTTCGTGACCCTGCTCTGCGGTGAGCGGAGAATGCGAGTTGCAGAGTCGGTGTGCGAGGGGCCTACGGCGTCACCCGACACCCGACACCCGACACTGCCATCGATTATCGGGCATCGGGTAACGGGCATCGCTTCCTGATGGGCCGCCGCCTCCTCATGCTCGGCCCGCCCGGTGCCGGCAAGGGCACTCAGGCAGAGATGTTGTGTCGAGCCATCGGCATCCCCCATGTTTCCACCGGGATGATGCTGCGCGATCACGTGGAGCGGGGGACCGAGCTGGGAGTTCGCGCCCGGGAGATCATGGATGCAGGTGAACTCGTTCCCGACGACATCGTGATCGCGATGGTCGCAGAGCGTCTGGCGGCCGATGACGCCGCCTGTGGCTTCTTGTTGGACGGATTTCCCCGCACCAGAGCACAGGCGGAGGCTCTGGATGATGTGCTGGGTTCGGATCGAACGCTGGAGGCAGTGATCAACCTCGTTGCGCCGGAAGATGAGGTCGTGCAGCGCATCCTGTCTCGCGGGCGCAGTGACGATACCGAGGAGGCGGTGCGCACGCGCATCGCCGTATACGACGAACAGACCGCCCCGCTGATCGAGTTCTACGAGGCCAGAGGCCTGCTGACCCAGGTGGATGGGGTCGGAGACATCGAAGCGGTGTTGGCACGAGTGGTGGCGGTCCTGGCTGCGTGATCACTACGAAGAGCCCGGAAGACTTCGCCCGGATGCGCCGCGCCGGCACGGTGGTGGCCCGCATCCATGAGGTGGTGCGGGAAGCGGCGAAGCCCGGAGTGACCCTGCTGGCACTCGATGCGATGGCCGCCGATGTCATCGCGGATGGTGGATGCACCCCCAACTTTCTCAACTATCACGGGTTCCCCGGTAATACCTGTTTGTCGGTGGACCGCGAGATCGTTCATGGCATTCCGTCGAAGCGCAAGTTGCAGGAGGGCGACATCCTGTCACTCGACGCTGGTGCGATCTATGACGGATGGCACGCCGATGCTGCGATCACCTTTGGGATCGGCGAGATTCGGCCGGAGGCCACCCAGTTGATCGAGGTGACCGAGAAAGCCATGTGGGCCGGTATCGAGGCGACTCGCCCCGGAGCCCGACTCGGCGACATCGGATATGCCATCTCACAGGTGGCCGAGCCGCACGGATACGGCGTGGTGCGTGAGTACACCGGCCACGGAATCGGTCTACAGATGCACGAGGACCCACAGGTGCTCAACTACGGCACGCCCCGCAAGGGAATGAAGCTCAAGGCGGGCATGGCCATCTGCATTGAGCCGATGTTCAACCTGGGCACCCATGAGACCAAAGTACTCGACGACCACTGGACGGTCGTCACCGCTGATGGGGAGATCTCGGCCCATTTCGAGCACACGATCGCGATCACACCGGATGGGCCGGAAGTGTTGACCCTTCCATAGGGTCGGCGGCTGGCGCCGCCTCCCGCAATTAGCAATTAGCAATTAGCAATCAAACGGGGCCGCGCGGTTGCTTGCCTTTGCATATTGCGACTAGAAAAGGCTGAAATGAACAAGATGACGATCTACCGACCGCGCCCCTTCGGCGTTCTGGTCCTGACCCTGACGCTGGTAGCCGCGGCTTGTGGGGGCAATGAACCAGCTGACGGCACCCCGAACTCGATTCTCCCATTCGAGCTCATCCAGGACGGCGATTTTGCTTTTGAGGTCGATCCATTCGATACGACCCGGGGGGTGTTTCACGTCACGACGACGGAACCGACGATCTGCTCTATCACTTGGGGAGAGACGACCGAGCTGGGGAATCTGAACAACTCGTTGACAATGGATGGAACCGGCATCATCCAGCACGACGTTCCCTTGCCGGGGGCTGAGGCGGGCAAGACCTACTACTTCACGGTCCAAGGATCGACTGCAGATGGTCGGGTCTTTCAGAGTGAGATGGCGACGTTCACCCTCCCGGAGATCGAGGCTGCCGCCTCAGCGGATCGAGAGATGGCCGTTCATGGCGACAACCTTGCAGTGGGGGCGTCGGTCCGGGCTGTGAGTTCGGAGTTCTCAGCTGCCTGGTCCGCAGACAACGCCATCGACGGCGACATGAGCACGGAGTGGGCTACTTCGGGCGATGGGAGCGATGGGTATATCGAGATCGACCTCGGTGCCGAGTCGGACATTGCCGGGTTCGAGTTCATCACCAGGTCCATGACCGACGGAAGCGCCATCACGACCGAGTACACCGTCGATGTCGGTGGAGTCGTTTTCGGACCCTTCGCCGCCGGGACGCCTGCTGATCCGGGCTTTGCCGCCGCCGATGCTTCGGGCCGGATTGTGAGGTTCATGATTTCGGACTCATCCGGCGGCAACACGGGTGCTATCGAAATACGAGTGTTCGCTATACGGTGACGAAGGACTGAACGGTCGGGAGTCGTCGCCCCGATCCCCACCGGCAGGTTCGGGAACTTCGAGTATCGCTGGATCGTTTCTCTTGAGCCGAAGGGGGAGGACCTTTTGCTCGACTGGATTCGCCGTAACCCCAATCTGACGATGGTGGGCGCCATCGTCGGTGTAGCGCTGCTCGTCTTCGTCTTTATCTGGTTCGAACCACACAAGGCATTCATCGATGAGCGTGTCGATGAGACGGTCCCGCGGGCGGTAACGGCCACTCCGACATCTGCGGCACTGTCGACGGATCCCGACAGCAGTGCTGCCGCCACCTCGCCCCCCGTCGACGAGACACCGATAGCTTCGACGGCGCCGGCTCAGGTGGTCACGTATCCGGTCTTGCTCTCCGAAAGCACGCTGATCGATGTTGCCCACGGTGGTTCGGGAAAAGTGCTGCTGCTCGAATTGGAGGACGGGAGTCGGGTGCTGAGGTTGGAGGATCTCGATGTTCTCAACGGTCCCGATCTCGTCGTCATTCTGTCGGATCGGTCTCTTTCCGGTGCCGACGACTACGCCGACGGCGAGTACCTCATCC
>Ga0255057_10002336_pt1 | contig 10305 bp, 9 predicted proteins | sample Cases_109_6_MG_FD_189022 | JGI IMG/M metagenome (GOLD analysis project Ga0255057, IMG submission 189022) | Seawater microbial communities from Amundsen Gulf, Northwest Territories, Canada - Cases_109_6 | ecosystem: Environmental > Aquatic > Marine > Gulf | place: Canada: Northwest Territories... | reverse complement strand
TACCGCTGCGAGGTCGAGCAGGCGCTCGGTTGCCACCGCCGTGCCGTGCGTCACGAGGTCGTCGTGCTTGCGCCAACCCGGAGCGGTGGCCGTCCAGGTGGCGTGCTCACGAGCCTTGATGGATTCTGAATCAGGTGTGCTCATGGCTCGTAGGGTCACACGAAACCCTGGTCTGCGACAAGGCTCGCGGCGGGTGTCTCGAGGCGCGCCGGCTAGGAGCGTGACCCAAGATGCGACCACTCAAGGCAAGCCGCAGGCTTGCCGTGCCGGCAGGGCGGCGATAGCCGGCCGATAACCGGCTGAACTAGGTCAGCCGTCTCCGGCGCAGCGCCAGTGCCCCGCCCCACGCCAGCCCGACGCGGACGGGCTCATCCGAACCGACACTGGATCGCCCCAGCCAACAGGTAGGACAAAGAAGCCGGCGATCGAGGTGCGACAACGCTCAATGTCACAACTCCCCTCGCGCTCTGTAGGTCAACCACCCCGCAACCAGGGTAGAATGCCGTTTCCGGGACGATTTCGAGCTGACGGCGTCCGCGAGCAGCAGCTCCACGCCGCGCGACCTGCTCGCGCGGGAGCGCTCGGCGCGAATCGCCTCGAACCAACCAACCACGGGTCGGAATGCAGCGGGCCCAGCTCCACCCCTCCGTGGTAGCCTCGGCGGGTTCCGAAACAGAGGCGTGAAAGAATCACGCCGGAGGGAAGAACCGATGACGCGAACTCCTCACATGCTCGCCCTGATCCTCACCGTCACCCTGACGCTGGGGATCGCCGCAAGCGCCACCGCGGCGGGGCCGGCCGTGACCCAGGTGGTCGCCGTGGATACCAACGGTGATACGGATGCACTCCTCGCGGATGCCAAGAGCAACGCCAAGATCTTCGAGCGGCTGGGAATCCAGGCGACGCGGCGCTACATGCAGGCCACCCTGGCGGGATCGGAGTCCGGCACCATCGCCGTCGTGATCGACTATCCGAGCCTCGCAGCCCTCGCCGCAGCGCAGGAGAAGCTCCGGAACGACCCCGAATGGCAGAAGTACATCGAAAAGATCAACAAGTCGGGCATGTCGGTCCAGTCGAACTCCGTCTGGGTCGACATGACGCCCTGATCGCGGGGGAGACGGCTCCACTACTTCCCGGTGGTAGCTAAGCCACCTCCGCCCCGAGCCGTCCCCGCACGAACAGCGTGAAGGCCGTGAGGCCCGCTTCGAACGTCGCGGCGGCCGCCATCGTGGGCGTGAAGCCGTCGAGCAGCAGGCCGACCAGGCGACACGTTGCGAGCGCTGCGACGAGGAACGCGAACGCAGTGAGGCCCACCCCGTAGCGCGCGGAATCGCGCAGGCACCACCAGAGAAAGCCCGCCATGCCGAGCTGGAAGCCGCCGTAGGTGGCGCGCAGGTCGGTGAAGCCCTCCGGCGCGACCGGCTCGATCCCCATCGGACGTGTCATGAGCTCGGGAGCGAGGAGATAGATGCTGCCGAACACGACCGACATCGCGATGTAGAACCAGAGGACTTTTCGGGCGAGATCCATGGGGCACCTCCTGCTTGGTTTGGGTTCACTGGGCTAGCTCACTTGAAACGCAGCTCGAACTCGTCCGGGGCCTACTCGAGCCCCGCCCGGACCCGCCCCAACGCCTCCTCGATCGCGGCCCAGGCCGCGCCTGGATCCGGCGCCGTCCCACTCTGCATCTGCTCCAGCTGCTGCTCGATCCCTTCCAGCGCCGCGCAGCTCGTTTCCAGCCGGTAGGACCCGGAGGTGCCCTTCAGCCGGTGCGCCAGCCGGCGCGCCGCGTCGAGCTTCGGCCGCGCGGGCGCTTCGTCGCGGGCCTCGCGCAGGATCGCTTCGAGGGTCGCGAGCTGCCCCCGCAGCTTGCGTCGGTAGATCTCGCGAAGGCGCTGGAAGTCCCGCTCCCAGTCGCTGTCAGGCGGGTCGGACGGGCCGGGGTCGGACACGTCACACACCTCGGTCCGACACGTCACACACCTCGCAAGATGCCGCGGATCTCGTCCGGCAGCGTCGTGACATCGAAGGGCTTGGAGATGACACCGTGGGCACCGCGCGCCCGATATGCCTCGATCTCGTGCGGCTGGACCTTGGCCGTCAGGAAGATCACCGGGATGCCGGCGGTCGTCGGCTCTTCGCGCAGCTTCGCCAGCGTCGCCAGGCCGTCGAGCTGCGGCATCATCACATCGAGGAGAATCACGTCGGGCCGTTCGCTGCTCGCAATGGCGAGCGCCTCCTCGCCCGAGGCTGCGCTCACCACTTCCCAGTTCCCGATCCGGCGGGCGGCGATTTCGGCGACGGCGCGGATGTCCTCGTCGTCGTCTACGATCAGGATCTTGTTGATTCTCAGCGCGCGACCTCTGCGCTTTCTCCGGGCTCCCATTCCGGGAGGTCGAAGTGGAACGTGCTCCCCGCCCCGGGCTCGGACTCGAAGTCGATCGTCCCGCCCAGGCGCGTGACGATCCCCCGCGCGATGTTCAGCCCGAGACCCGTGCCCTCAGCCTTGCGCGCGGCCGGTGTGTCGATCTGCGCAAACCTCTCGAACACCTGGCCGTGCAACTCGGGGGCGATTCCCGAACCCCAGTCGGTGACGGCCACGCGCAGCCGCGCGCCGCGCCGCGAGAGTCGGACGAGCACCGTGGCTCCGTCCTGCGAGTACTTGGCCGCGTTCGAGAGCAGGTTCTCCATCACCTGGATCAGCCTGTCGGAGTCCGCGTTGACCCGGGCACCCTGGATGGAGCTCTCGATCTGGAAGTCCACGCAGCGCGCGGCGCCGAAGGGCCGCATAGACTCGATCGCCTGCTCGACGACAGATTCGAGTCCGATCACCTCGAGCCGCAGCGCCAGCTGGCCGGCCTCGATCTTCTCGACGTCCAGGACGTCATCGACCAGGCGCACCAGCCGCTGGCAGTTGGCCTGCGCGATCTTGGCCAGCGTCATCGACTCCGTGGAGAGGCTTCCCATCACACCGTTCGCCATCAGATCGAGTGAACCGCGGATCGAGGTGAGCGGCGTGCGCAGCTCGTGACTCACGGCCGAGATGAACTCGTCCTTCATCCGGCCGATCTCCTTCAACGCCGTGATTTCACGGAAGTGCCACACGCGGCCCAGGAGCTGGCCTTCTTGGCTGCGGATCGGGGCCGTGTAGGAGTCGAAGGTCCGCCCATCCGCGAGGGCGATTTCCTGGCTGCTCTCCCTCTCGTCCCCGACGGCAGCGGTGCGCTCGAAGAAGCCGTCCGGATCGGCGCTGCGCTCCGCCATCGAGCGAAGCGTCTCCCGATAGGCCTTCGCGCCGATCACAGGGCGATCCACGCCCCACATCTGCGCCAGCTGCCGATTCGCGAACAGAATGCGCCCGTCCACGGACACGCTCAGGACTCCTTCCAGCGACGCCTCTCCCTGGGACTCGAGCAGCGTCGTCTGGAGGCGCATCCGCTCCTGCTCCGCGTAGAGGCGTTCGGACTGCTCGAGCACGCTTCGTTCGTAGACCTCGAGCAGCTGCTCCAGAGTGCTTACGCGGGCCTCGAGCTGCGCGATTTCGGCGTTGCTCCGGTCGTTCGCAGCCATCGCGGCTCCTGCCGCCTACCTGGCGAAGACCGCCTCGTCGAAACGAAGCGCGGCCATCTTGACGTTCAGCGCGAGGGTGCGAAACAGCTCCGCGGTCTCGCGCGGGATCGGGATCCGCGAGAACAGGATGACGACGAACATGTCGCGCGTGGGCAGCATGCCCCCGAAGCCGAGCACCGACTCGATTCCGAAAGCCTTTACGAAGTCGTGCTGAGCCGGAATGCAGCTGCTCCCGATCGCATGCCGCACATAGAAGACGTTGAAGGAAGACGGCTCCGGCTCGACGAGCAGCTCGGGCGACTGGCGCAGGAGCGCGTCCACACGGACGCCGAGCTCGCCCAGCAGGCGCGAGATCATCGGCGCCTGGCTCACGATCTCCTCGCTAGCGAGCGGGATGGCCCGGTGCGCCGCCGACGAGCGCCGGGCGTTCCACTCGGGGCGCTCCCCCGCGGTGGCAAGCAGGGTCAGGCACTTCATGTCGGGCACGGCTGCGCCCGGGTCCTCGAGCATGCCCAGGGCGAACTCCTGCAGCTCGCTCTCGAGCTCGGCGTAGGGATGCGTCTTGAAGAAGCGAACGAGGGCGCACTCAGGCCGACCCGTCTGCGGGTCGACGAGGTTCTTGTAGAGATACCGAACCACCCGGTTCGCCACCCCCTCCATGCTCGTGGCGTCGTCGCCGATCTTTCGCAGCACGGCGCCGAGCTCGGTCATATCTCGAAGCGTGAACTTTGCGAGGTCGAACATCTCCGTTTTCCACACCCCGCCGGCGTGGGCCCTAGCGGGGGAGACTGGCAAGCTCCTGTCGGAGCTGGGTCAACAGGGGGCCGAAGTCCTGCCGGTTGCGATCGGAGAGCGCCGCCAGGCCCTCGTGCGCGCGCAGCAGCAGCAGGGCCCGAGCCGACGGGTCCGGCAGGGCGACGCCCAGCGCCTCCATCTTCGTGGGGAGCGGGAGCATGCTCGGTACCATGTGATCGATCACGCTCTCCATGCCGAGCTCCTGGAAGAGCGCCTCCACCGCGGGCGTCACGCCCTGAAGCCGGAACTCGAGGTTCGCCCGGTCCGCCAGCATGCAGAGCAGATGGGTGGTGCCGAGGAAGGTGCTGTCGAGCTGGCGGCAGAGTGCGAAGTCGACCATCACGTCGCGGCCGGCTCCGATGGCGGCCGTGCACTCCGCGCTGAAGGCGGCGCTCTGGGTCCAGTCGCCGCGCCCCTGGACCGAGAGGATCGTGCGCCAGGCGTCGGTGCCAACGAGGGTCTGGACGTCCCGAACGGCGGCCCTCGGCTCCAGCAGCGGCGGGGGGGCTCCATTGTCGAGGGCGGAGCTTCCGGCGGACGCGGTGAGCATCAGCACGGTGACGTCGTCCTCGGGCGCATCGCGGTCCTGCGAGAGGCCCCGATACGGAGCCAGCAAAGGCTGGAGGACACTCGCGCCGGTCTGTACCCCGGGCTCGAGGGCGGCCGCGATCGCCTCGCTCGGGTGCCCTGTTTCGCCAGGGAACTCCTCGTAAAGCCCGTCGCTGTAGAAGAGCAGGCTCTCGCCGGGCTCCAGGACAATGTGCTGCTCCGCGAAGTCTGCGTCCGGCGTCAGGCCGAGCGCGGGACCCGTGTGGAAGATCCGCTCGATCGCGCCGTGGTGTCGCAGCCAGAGAAGCGGCGGATGGCCCGCAGAGGCGATCGTGGCCTCCCTGCGCTCCGTGTCGAGCAGACAGTACGCGGCCGTCAGGAAGAGCCCGGATGTGGGAAAGGCCTCGCAGAGCGAGCCGTTCACGTCGCGAAACACGTCGCGCGGGGCGCGCGGTTCGCTCGTGTCGGGATCGACCAGAGGCAGCCGGCTACGGAAGAGCACCGCCAGCATCGCGGCACTCAGGCCGTGTCCGGAGGCGTCCGCGACCAGCAGCACGACGTGCCGGTCGTCGAGCCGCACGACGTCGTAGAGATCGCCGCCCACGTTCTGGCTGGGGCGATACAGCGCGTTGACGTGAAAGTCCGAGAGACTGGGAGTGCTGTGGGGAAGCAGCGCGCGCTGGATGATCGCAGCCCGCTGCAGGTCCGCTCGAATCGTGTCGGCCTGCTGCTGCAGCAGACGGCAAGCGTCCTCGACCTGCTCGATCTGCTGCTGCAGCTGGTCGTTGCTGTCCCGAAGCTCGGCATGCAGGCGATCGCGCTCGGCGAGCAGACGCTGGTGCGCGAGGGCGTTGCCCACGGCGTTGCGCAGCGGCTCGATGGCCTGGATCGGCTTCGAGAGGAAATCGAAGGCGCCTAGCTGGAGCGCCTTGACGGCGGTGTCGAAAGTCCCGTAGCCGGTCAGCACGATCCAGCTCGGCCCGGGGCGGTGCTCGAGCGACCATTGCATCAGGCTCAAGCCGCCCTCGCCGGGCATGCTGAGATCGGTGATCACGACGTCGAAGGCGCGCCGCTCGAGCCTCTCCCGCGCCTCGGAGGCGCTCGCGGCTTCCTCGATCTCGCAAGGCTCGTCGCTGCGGAGCGCGTGCACGAGCAGCGCCCGCAGGTCCTCGTCATCGTCGATGATCAGGATGCTCGGATGCGGGTCTTCGCCAGTCTCGTGCAACGTCACGGCGCCTCTCCGAAAGGCCGATGCCTGTCGGCGGCTCTCCCGGGGCTGGTCGTCGACCGAGAACTGCTGGCCAATGCGCGTCGGCTACTGGGGGGAGAGAACGCCGAAGGGCCATCGAAGATTCTACACCCGATCGCGTGGAGGGGCATCCATCCGATTCGCCCCCGCCTCCAGATCCGCGCCTCAGGGATTCATGCTGTAGGCACCGTCGAGGGGCTCAACGTGGCGCTCCCAAACACGCGCGTAGCGGTCCGGATCGTGCTCGGGCTTGCGCATCATCTCACGGCAGCGGGCCATCTGCGCGTCGTTGCTGCTCGGCTGGCCGAATAGCTGCAGGGCGTGCTCGGCCACATCGCGCACCATGAATTCGAAGATCTGGTCGAGCTGGTCGTCGTCGATGCCGTAGATGCGCGCGTTCTCGAGGATGAGCTGGGCGTAGACGACGAGCGCGAAGATCTCGCCGCCCGCCATCAGGAAGTCCACGTCCTTCATCTGGTCGGGCCCCGGGGGTGCCTCCTGGAGCAGCTGGCGGAAGGCCTCGGTCTGCTCGGCGAAGATGCGCACGTTCGGAAGGCCTATGCCCTCGAAGGCCTTGCGGTAGTCGTGGAACTGGATCAAGCCAAGCCCGCGGGTGCTGCCCTGGTTGAACAGGAAGTCGTCGTTGCGGCCGTGGTCCTGCCGCGGGATCTCCGGGTACTCGGCTGGGTTGAAGAAGTAGTTGGGCATGAACTTCGCGATCAGGGCGATGTTCACGTGGACCGTACCTTCGAGCTTCGGCAGCGCACGGATGTCGATGGCGGCCTGACCGAAATAGGTGTCCTTCTCGAAGCCCTTGGCGGCGATGGCGTCCCACAGCAGGTCGATCACGGCCTCGCCCTGGGTGGTGGTCTTCATCTTCACCATCGGGTTGTAGAGCAGGTAGCGGCGGTCGTCAGAGGACGCGGCCCGCATGTAGTCGGCCGCGCGCAGGGCAAAGAGCTTCATGGCGATCAGCCGTGCGTAGCCTTCGACGAACATGCGTCGCACGTGAGACATCTCGGTGACGCGCATTCCATAGAGCACGCGATTGTTGGCGTGGCTGATCGCCTCGTAGAGGGCGTGGGTGGCGATGCCGATGGAGGCCCAGCCGAGGTTGTACTTGCCGACGTTCACTGTGTTCAGCGCAGCGTCCCAGGCCCCGCGGCCGCGGTGGAGGATGTCTTCCTCCCGCACCGGGTAGTCGCGCAGCTCGAACTCGGACACGTAGTTCTGGCTCGCGACGACGTTCTGCACGAGGTGGTAGTTCGGGTGATTCGAATCGGCGGCAAAGAACACGTATTCGTCGCCGTCTTCGAAGCGTCCGAAGGTGGAGACGATGGCGGCCTCGTTCCCGTTGCCGATGTAGTACTTGCGCCCGTTCGCACGCCAGGCATCGCCGTCGCGCGTAAGCACCATGTCGGTCGAGTAGATGTCGGCGCCGTGGGTCTTCTCGGAGAGACCGAAGGCGAAGATGCCGCCATCCTCGAGCGCCTTCGACGCGCGCCGGCGCAGCGCCTGGTTCTCGGTCATCCAGATCGGGCCCAGGCCCAGCACCGAGACCTGCCAGGTGTACCAGTACTGAAGGCCGTAGAAAGCCAGGATCTCGGCGAACTCGCAGTTACGCCAGGTATCCCAGCGGGCGTCGGGCGCGCCTTCGCCGGCCGGCGTGCAGATCGAGGCGAAGATGCGCTCCTTGCGAACGAACTCGAGGAAGTCCGCATACCAGGGCCGCTCGTAGTAGTCCTCGAGGAGCCTCTGCTTGCCCTTGGCTTCGAAGAACTCGACGGTCTTGCGCATGATCTCGGCGGAGCGCTCATCGGGATAAGCACGATCGAGATGCTTCGGGTCGAGCAGGATCATGGCTTCTCCTCTCGAGGTGTGGGCCTCGGGGCTGGGCAGGCCGCAGAAGAGTAACCCTATCGGGCGCGTGCTTGCCCTTGGGCTGGCGACGGCCGTCCTGTGTCATAGTGGCCGGGTGAGCCAGCGAGATTGGAGGTCCTAGATGAACGACCGCGAGTCGGAGAGCCTATCCAGGACTGCCAGGCGCACCCTCGCGCCTGCCCTCGCCTGCGCGATCGTCGCGGCCGCGGGCGTGGCCCATGCGCAGGGGAAGTTCCTCTACAGTGGTGAGCCCATCCATCCCGGATGCGTCCACGCGCTGGCGATGCACCAGGGGGATGCCACACCCGTCACGACGGCGGTGAGTCTCGAGGGGTGTGCCTCCAGCGAGCGATCCGGGGCCAAGGTCCGATACGAGTCGGACGATCTCGCCGTGATCGAGGACGACGCGCTCCTCGGTGGTGGATCCTTCGGCTACCGGGTTCTCAACCAGCTCGACAACGGCATCTACGGCCTCGCCATCCGCCGGATTCTTCCCGATGGCGAAGAGCGCGTGAGCCTCGCCGCGGTCAGCATCGTCGACCGGCCGATGATCCGCCACGGGAACATCGTCCGCCTTCAGCTGATCGAGCTTCTGGGCGAGCTCTGGATCTCCGGCATGGAGCTGACGAGCTTTCGGGCCGTGGGAAACAGGATCCACTTCGTGGTGGGTACGGGGCCCGAACGGGTGGAGCGCGATGTCGACTTCACCCGCCTCGGCAAGATGCGAAAGTAGCGACTCGTCGATACCGGCTATCTAGCCCCGCCCCTCCGGCCGCTAGCGCGCCTCCTGCAGCATGACCGACTCGACCAGATCCTCCCGGATCTCTTCCATCTGGTAGGGAAGCTCGACCCAGCCCTCTTCCGAGAAGAGTTGCGTCATGTCCGAGAAGTGGGGGCTGTCCGGATCGGTGGACTGCGAGTAGGTGACGATGGCCCGCGCATCGGGCCAGTTCCCATCCCAGGAGACAGCCTGGATGTAGCTCGAGCCGGCGAAGATCGGCGTGTAGCCCACGCCGTCCACCAGGCCGCCGGACGAGATCGCGTTGTAGACCCCGGAGCCTCCCGAGCCGCCGTGGATCGGAATGGTCGATCCGTCGCCGCGGGTGTCGAAGTGCACCTCGCCCCAGGGGCTGCTCAAGGCGATGCCGCCGTCGTCGAGGCGCTGGACGGCGCTCGCCAGGTCGACCATCGCCTGGCTGCGCACCGCCGGATCGCCAACGTTCAAGTCACGCGGTGTGTGGACCGGATCGGAGGCGTCGAAGGGGACGGCCCAGAGATTCGGCGTGTTGTTCACGCGACTCCAGAACTCGCGCCAGATGGAGGGCCCGACGCGGTCCGCATCGTTGGTAGCGTCCCAGGCGGCGAGAATCGCGCAGGCCTCGGAGACGTCAACGATCACCCCGCCACCGAGGTCGACATCGTTGTCCTCCTCGTCGCAGAGGGTGCGCACGCCGTCGATCGCGAGCTCCGCGCTGTGATGGCGGTTCTGGTAGAGCACGTCCTGGAGCCACTGCCGGTCGAAACCCGCGCCGGGCAGGCCGGCTGAGCCGCCCATGCGGTCCTCGATCTGGGTGAGACCGAGCCGCGTGCGCAGGCCCTGGGGGCCGCCCTCGTCGGTGCCGATGATCTGCGGGAAGCCCTCGAGCGGCTGTGCCGGATTCGCCAGCCAATAGCTGTTGTTCGAATTCTGGGCGAAGTCGTTGCGGCGGATGCTCGGCAGATTACCGGGGCCGAAGATGCCATCCTGCGGTGCGTCGGCGTCGTTGCCGAGATCGCACGCCGACGTCGAGCCGTCCAGGGTGTAGATGCGAATCGACGAGAGCACCTGGGCCACGAAGGTATTGGCGCAGACCCCGAGCTTCGCGTCGCTCAAGTGGGGGACGGTCGAGACGTCGCCGTAGTAGGCGTCGCCGTCGCGGTCCGCCGCGATGGTGTTGACCCAGGGCAGCGCCAGGTTGTCCTCGACCGCGTTCACGAACTCGTCCATGCTGCGGGCTTTCCCCATCGCCCGGTACTGCGCGAGCCCACGAACGTTCTCGACGTTCACGTCGTGAAGCGTATACGCCGTCGTCGCCGTCCAGAACGCGAGCGGCGGCAGGATGAGCATGGGCCCCCACTGTGTGGAGTAGAAGGTGTGGCTCACCGGGGCGAGCGAGTCGTCCGGCTGGAGGACCTGCACCGTCACGGTGTCGGTGGTCATCGGGACCACGTCGCCGTCGTAGACGTAGGAGGTCGGGTCGCCGGCGGCCAGCGTCAGCTCG
>Ga0255057_10002334_pt1 | contig 10311 bp, 9 predicted proteins | sample Cases_109_6_MG_FD_189022 | JGI IMG/M metagenome (GOLD analysis project Ga0255057, IMG submission 189022) | Seawater microbial communities from Amundsen Gulf, Northwest Territories, Canada - Cases_109_6 | ecosystem: Environmental > Aquatic > Marine > Gulf | place: Canada: Northwest Territories... | reverse complement strand
GTCGACGGCGAACTGTATGCCGTGGATCACGGAGGAGGCGGGATATACCAGATCGTTGATGCTCCTTAAGTCAGCCGACTTAATTAGTTGCGCCAGTAGTGGTGTCAGGCTTGTTTTCCCATGAAGATGTCACGGGAGGACAAACCTGACACCTTTTTTTCTATAGAATGCGCTGGCTGAACGAATGGAGCGGTTACAGTGAGCCAGAAATCTGACATCGAAATTGCCCGCATGGCGAATATGCTGCCGATACAGGACATCGGCGCGAAACTCGGCGTTACCGGGAAGTCCCTGATTCCCTGGGGGCATGACAAAGCCAAGATCGACTACGAATCGATCAATGCCTCGGCCTCGAACGAGGACGGCAAGCTGATACTGGTAACAGCGGTTTCGCCGACACCGGCAGGCGAGGGCAAGACCACCACAACAGTGGGGCTTGGCGATGCGATGAATCAAATCGGCAAGAACACGGTCATCTGTCTGCGCGAGCCGAGTCTTGGTCCCTGCTTCGGAATGAAAGGTGGCGCGGCGGGCGGCGGTTACGCACAAGTCGTGCCGATGACCGACATCAACCTTCACTTCACTGGCGACTTTCATGCGATTGGCGCAGCTCACAATCTGCTGGCTGCGTTGATCGACAATCACATGCACTGGGAAAACAAACTCGATCTCGATCCGAGGCGAGTCACCTGGCGCAGGGTGGTCGACATGAACGATCGTGCGCTGCGCAATATTACGATTGGCCTCGGCGGCACGATTCATGGCGTGCCGAGGGAAACGGGATACGACATTACGGTCGCATCAGAGATCATGGCGATTTTTTGCCTTGCGACTGACCTTAAAGATCTCGAGCGGCGCCTGAGCAATATCGTCATTGGATACACGCGCGCCCTTACCCCTGTCACAGTGAAGGAACTCAATGCTCAGGGTGCAATGACGGCTCTGCTCAGAGACGCGTTTATGCCGAATCTCGTACAAACGATGGAAAATAATCCCGCACTTGTGCATGGCGGCCCGTTTGCGAACATCGCCCACGGCTGCAACTCGGTTGTCGCGACAAAGACCGCCCTGAAATTCGCGGACTACGTGGTAACGGAGGCTGGATTTGGTGCAGACCTGGGCGCCGAGAAATTTTTCAACATCAAATGTCGAAAGGCCGACCTGCATCCCGATGCGGTGGTACTGGTCGCAACAATGAAAGCGCTAAAAATGCAGGGCGGCGTTGCCAAGGATGAATTGTCCAGGGAGAACACGGCCGCACTGCTGGAAGGATGCATCAATCTTGGCCAACACATCCGCAATCTTGGACAGTTTGGCGTGCCTGCCGCGGTCGCCATCAACAAGTTCAGTGCTGACACGGATGCCGAGGTTCAGGTCGTCAAGGATTACTGCCGGGGATTCGGCGTTGAGGCAATCGAATGCCGCCACTGGGCAGAGGGCGGCAAGGGCACGATCGAAATGGCAGAACACATCGTGCAGCTGGCTGATTCAGATCATGCCCAGTTCAGACCACTGTATGACGACGACCTGGGGTTGTGGGAGAAAGCGCGCCATATTGCGAGAACCATCTACGGCGCCGATGACATCATTGCCGACAAAAAAGTACGCGATCAGTTTCAGCAGTTCGAAGATGGCGGCTACGGACAATATCCGGTGTGTATGGCGAAGACCCAATACAGTTTCTCTACGGATCCGAGTTTATTGGGCGCACCGAAGGGGCACGTCGTTCCCATTCGTGAGGTTCGCCTGGCCGCCGGTGCGGAATTCGTTGTTGTCGTCTGCGGCACTATCATGACCATGCCTGGTCTTCCGCGGCAACCGGCGGCGAACAATATCTATGTCAACGCAGACGGGCGTATCGAGGGTCTCTTCTGATCTGCTACGGCAAAGGCAGCAGGTCCGGCATCACGAATTGCGTTCGCGCGATCGACGAACTCAATCGTTCCTTGGAGTAATAGGCACGCAATATCGAGGGATTCGTGAACAGGTCCGCGTTGCGACGCTTGAATGTATGCCAGTCTTTCGTTCCGGCCTTCCTTTCTGCGATTAATATCATGAAGAACCAGGTTATCGTTTCGTGGTACTTCCCTTCGACGCCGAGTTTTATGGTCAGGCTGCGAAGCGCCGCACAAAAGCGTGCGATTGACTCTTTGAGTTCGTACTTCTGCAGATAGGACCATGCCACGAAGACATGTGCTTCGTGATCAAACTGTTCGGCATCGACGTCGCCGCGTTCGAAGTCTTCGATGCTTATCGAACCTTGTGCAGTTGGGGTCATGCAGGGCAGGGCGCTCATCGATTGTCCTCGTGTAATTTGTGGCTGTCATCCGCTGTCAGGTCGCATCCGTAAACGCCTTTGAGTCCGTTCACGACCTTGATCGTGTCCTCGGAAAAAGGTGCTTTACCCTCGAAACTATGCAGGACGATGCCCTCCAGGAGATCTCCCAAGGACAATTCGCAGTATTCCGCCAGGCCCTTGAGGACCTTCAGAAGCGATTTCTCGATGCGGACGCCGGTTTGTGCCCGCTGAATGATCCGTTTGCTCATGTCGGTTCCTGTGTTGCTCTACAATGTTACCATGGTAACAACATAACACCATAAGTCAAGTCCGCGTTATTCGCGACCATACTTGGCGTACTATTGGCAGCCACGAGCTGCTGATAGAACAAAAAAAGCTCAAAAATCAGGGGAGAGCGTTGGCGACGTTTACAGATCTTCGGAAGGGATTCGAACTCGGTCCGTGGCAGATTTTGCCCGATCTGGGCCTGCTTCGACAGGGCGAAACCGAGCAGCGCATCGAACCGATGGTCATGAATGTGCTCGTCCTGCTGGCCAGCGGCGACGGAGATGTCGTGACTTTGGATGAGATTGTCGAGGCGGTTTGGGGCGGTCGCCCGACGTCTCCTGAGGCCATCGTGCAGAAAATAAAGGTGCTTCGGGAAAAGCTGGGCGATGATCCGAAAGATCCGAAATTCATACAGACAATTCCAAAAATCGGCTACCGGCTGGTTTGTCAAATTGCTGTGCCCGAAGCAGCGGAAGCGGAGCCAGCGCGGGCGTTTTTTCCGGCGTATCTTTGGCCGATCGTCGGCGGCTTCCTTGCGATCGCAGTGATTACACTCGTTGTCCTCGGCAATCGCAGTGGGAAGTTGCAACGACTGGGCTCCGTGAACACCGTTGCAGTTTGCCCGTTCACGAATATGAGCACGGAATCCGACGAAGCGTTTGTATTCGGATTCCGGCAACAACTGATCAGTACCTTATCGCGCGAACCGGACCTTGGCGTCATCAAGGCTTCATGCGGGGACGCCGAGGTCCCCGGTGATGAGATTTTCGATTCAATTGTGACCGGCAGCGTGCAGCGCGCTGGTGGACGAGTTCGAATCACGGCAATTCTGGAGGCGAGCGACGGCGAAATACTTTGGTCCGAAAGTATCGATGGCGCGTCCGTGGAAGTCGAAGAGGTTTTCGGCTTGCATGAACGTGTAGCCAACCGCGTCAGAATCGCGATATTGGGAGAATCGGAAAACGAAATCACAGCGTCAAGCCGGCCGGTCAACATTGAAGCGTATGACCTGTACTTGCTCGGCGACTTCGCAATTAACAAGCGCTCGGAGTCCGAACTGAATCGCGCCGTGAGTTTTTTCAAGCGTGCGATCGAACTGGAGCCAAAGTACGGTCCTGCGTATCTCGGATTGGCAAATTCATACGTGCTATTGGCTGATTATCCTTCGACGGACGTGCAAACGATGTATGAAATGGCCATCGAGACCGCTAACGAAGGCGCTTCAAAGGACCCGGGAATACGAGACGCAGCCGCGACCGTCGATGGATTTGTCAATACCAAGAGATTTAACTGGGCTGCTGCGGCAGCGGCATTCGAAACTGCAATAAACAGCGCAACTGTCTATCCGACGTCTCATCACTATTATTCGAGGTTCCTTGCAAACGTGGGACTGCTGAACAAGTCGCTGGAGCAGGCGAAGATCGCTCAGGAAATGGATACGGCTTCGCCGATACTGAATGCGCGACTCGGTGTTGCGTACCACTGGCTGAACGACTCGGAAAATGCTGACAAATATTATTCGCGTGCGGCTGACCAGGCAGTTGGCTCGTGGATTCATAATCTCTCCTACACACTTTTCCTGATTCGTGAACAAAGGCTGGACGAGGCCAGACAAAAAGCCAAGGAGGCATTGGAGTCGTTCAGCCAGCCGACCGATTGGGTCGACGCTGTGTTCGACGGACTCACGAATCCGTCAAATCAGGAGAATCTGTCAGATACTTTTGCTTCCATATCGGCAGCCGCCGCAAGTGGTGCGTTACCGCCCAACATAGAACTTGCGCTGTGGGCTTTGCTGGGACAGGGCGACAAAGCGATGCAAGCTGCCTGGATACTGAAGCGATCGGGCGATTACTTCGAGGTCGAAATCATCTTCCTCGATGAATTTCGGGTACTTCGCGAACACGAGGATTTTCCGAAACTTCTCGAATCACTGGGCCTAACAGCGTACTGGGACAGCATCGGCTGCCATTGGGACGGCAGCAGGGTCAATTGTGATGGGGAAAACAGCAGCTGACGGAAGCACGGGCCGGAGTGTCCTGAATGCCACCAACCTTTACTGACTTGCAAGGCGGATTCGAGCTAGGGCCGTGGACTGTCGTTCCCGAGCGCGGCCTGCTGCGCCAGGGTGACGTCAAGGAGCATCTCGAACCGATGGTAATGGACGTCCTGATGGTTCTTGCCGGCCACCAGGGAAGCGTCGTCACCAGAGACCAGCTCGTCGATGCTGTGTGGGATGGCCGATTCGTCGCCGATGAGGCAATCGTTGCGAAGATCGCAACGCTGCGTCATAAACTGGGTGACGACGCAAGACATCCGGTTTATGTAGAAACCATTCCGCGCCGGGGCTACCGCCTCATGATGCCCATAACTTTGCCTGAAGTGGCGGAGCCGGAGGTCGCCGGCAAGAGTCGCCTGCCGATCTATCTGTTCCCGATGGTAGCTGTCATTGCAATCATTACTGCCTGGGCCATATGGGGACCAGACGACCCACCCGGCCCTCAACCAGATGACGGGCCGATCGGCTCCGTCGCAGTCCTGCAATTCAGAAACCTGAGCGACGACCAGGAAATATTTCAATACATAGTCGATGGATTCAGGGAGGAGCTTGTCATCAGCCTGGACCAGGTGCCGAATCTGGATATCACAAGAGGACCTCAGCTATCGGACGACAGAACAGCCGCGACGATTGCGAAAGAGCTCGGCGTTGATGCAGTCATATCCGGCAGCTTGCGCGCCGACGGTGACGAGATTCGAATTACTGCTGTGCTCATATCGGCCAACGGATTCCAGATTTGGACGGGAAGGTCCGACGGCGCGGCCGGAGACGTATTCCGCCTGCAGGAAAATGTAGCTACCGAGGTTCGCAACGCGATTCTCGGGGAAACTGGAGAGCAGATCAGAGCAGCGAGCCGTCCAGCTAGTAGCGAGGCTTTCGATAAATACATGCGTGGCCGGTTTTTCCTCAACAAACGTGACGCGGAGTCTCTCAGGCGTGCCGAAATATTGTTTCAGGAAACTGTCGAGAACGATCCGAAGTTCGGTCCGGCATACCTGCGATTGGCGATGACACATTTGCTGCTGTCGGATTACTCGGCGGGTCGGAGGCCTGAAATATTTGAGCAGGCAATCGACGTGGCAACCCAGGGAGTTGAGGCAGACCCAAGCATCCGTGAGCCCGCGCAAATGATCCACGGATTTGTTCATCACCAGTATGGCAACTGGAGCGATGCTGCCAACGCCTTCGACGCCGCACTTCGCGGCAAGACTGTCTATCCGACAACCTATCAATGGCATTCTCGCCTTCTCAGTGCTCTCGGACTGCTCGACAGATCTCTACAACAAGCGATAAGAGCCAGAGCGATGGAACCTGCTTCCCAGGTCCTGACCAGCAGGGTCGCCAATGCGTATCTGTGGATCAATGATATACCCAACGCGCGCCGGTACTTTGAGGAAGCGAACAACATGGGCATTGGGGCGCCGATTCACCATTTCGGATACACAATGTTTCTGATCCGCGATGACCGGATCGAGGAAGCAAGAGCAAGTGTCAAGGTCGCAGCAGAATTGTTGCAGGCAGACGATTCGTGGGTGGACCCCATATTTAATAGTCTGGCAAATCCTGATAATCAGGAATTGCGAGGTATCGCATTTGCGACCGCCGAGCATATGGTTGCTGAGGGCTTTCCGCCCTATGTCACGATGATTGCATGGGCCTTGTTCGGGCAAGCGGACCGCGTAATGGACATTGCCGTGCAACTTGCGGAGTCGGGCAGGATGTACGAGAACGAATCTGCGCAAGTCGAGATTATTTACCTTGATGAGTTGAAATTACTGCGCGACCACGAGCAGTTCCCAATGCTGCTGCAAAAACTGGGACTCACCGACTACTGGGCCAGTATCGGATGCCAATGGAGCAAAGATAAAGATAAAGTTCAATGCGATGCCAGCTAACTAGTCGTTGACTTTGCCTCGCGATTCCTTGAGACGACCGCGTTTGGTTTTCTCATCGAGTCTTTTCTGCCGGGACTTCTTGGTTGGCTTGGTTGCTTTACGTGGTTTTGGCTCGACGAGGGCAATTCGGATCATGTCCGCCAGTTTCTCGAGGGCATCCGATCGATTCTTGTCCTGACTCCGGTATCGCTGCGACTTGATCACGATAACGCCTTCATTCGACAGGCGTTGATCATTGATCTTCAGCAAACGCTCCTTGTTTTCCTCCGAAAGGGCCGCCGATGCCCGTACATCGAATCGAATGTGTATGGCGGACGATACTTTGTTGACGTTCTGACCCCCCGCGCCTTGGGCCCGTATCGCCGAGATAGATATTTCCTGCAAGGGAATGGAGACGTTTTGGTTGATCGTCAGCATGCGGCAATTATACGGCTCGAATTGTGTGAAAATGCGCCACTAATGCCGCTACGGAATCTTTCAATTCTTCTGATTTGCCAGCTGATCTCGGCAACAGGTGCAATTGTGTTGGTTACGCTCGGCGGCATTATCGGTTCAAGTCTGACACAAAATCAGGCGTTGGCTACGTTACCGGTCTCGATCATGGTAATCAGTATTGCGGCAACGACAGTCCCGGCAACACTTCTCATGCGCAGTATCGGTCGCAAGCACGGCAGCACTCTTGCTTCATTGTCGGCGGCCGTGGCGGCACTGCTCGCGGCTTACGCCGTTTCAATAAGCAGCTTTCCATTTTTTATCTTCGCGGCTGCGGTATTTGGCATCAATATGGCGTTTACGCAACAGTACCGCTATGCAGCCGTGGAGAGCGTCGATCAGAAATACGCCAGTCGTGCGATCTCGATCGTTTTGATCGGGGCAATCGGTGGGGCTTTTGTCGGCTCAGAGCTCGTTAAACACGGCCACTCGTGGATCAGTGACGTGCCGTACGGGGGAACACTGACTGGCGTCTCGATCCTTTACGTTATTCAGGCTTTGTTGTTTCAGACGCTCGGCCCTCTACGCGGTGACGAACACGGGACGACGACACTGACTCACAGGACATTGGGCCAGATTGTCACACAACCCGTATATATCGTCGCGGTGCTAGGCGGCACCGTTGCCTATGGTGTGATGACACTGATCATGACGGCAACACCCTTAAGTATGCACATCCACGACGGTTATACGCTGGAAGCAACGGCCAATGTCATTCGAGGACATGTGCTTGGTATGTATGTGCCGTCCCTGGTGTCCGGAATCCTGATCGAACGGCTTGGCACCATAAAGATGATGACTGTCGGTGCATTTGCGCTGCTGGCATCGGCTGTGATCGGTTTGCAGGGGCAGACTATCTCGCATTACTGGTTCGCACTGGTGCTGCTCGGCGTTGGCTGGAATTTTCTATACGTTGGCGGCACCACGATGCTTACGCTGACCTATTCGATGGCCGAGCGATTCAAGGCCCAGGCCGTAAACGAATTTTGCGTTTTCGGCACCTCCGCAACCGCATCGCTGCTTGCCGGCACTGTTATTTATGTTTACGGTTGGTACACGCTGGTTCTGATTCCACTACCACTGTTGGTTTCGATGGTAGTGGGCCTGTATCTGGTACGGCGCGACCCGCTGGTCCGACTATAGAAGCTGTCTCAATCCAGTTCCGCAAGTACAGACAAAACCTCGCTTCGCGTCTTGTCGATACTTTTGGAAATCTCCTCTGCTGCATCATCAGACGATCCGAGTCCCGACCAGTTTTGCTGCCAGGTTTCGACAAGTCTTACGGTTGTGCCCCTAGCCGGCTCCGGCGTGAGCGAGCCAAGGTCTCTCACGGTCAGGGCATGAGCCCAGCCCGCGCGGGGATTTCCTGCCTCGATGTCTCTGTCATAGTGCGCAAAGAACACGACTTTCTCGAGCTCACCCAGTTTCAGCAGCAGTTCCACGCCCGCTACGCGAATATTACGATTGTATTCGGTTTGCTCGTTGCGCCAGGTATTGTACGCAAGACTCGAAAGGGCAACGGCAAGACTAATGAGCGCTACGGAGTTGCGTCGTACCTGGTCGGTAAATGATGTCATTTTTTCTACCTCGGATAGAATTGAGCACGAACACAGGAAGTCGACATTGTCGGACGGTAACAGTTCATGACTGCAAGACGCCTTTATAACGATGACATGTATCGCTTCGATGAGCCGCAGCCATCGTACTGGGAAGCGACCGCGGGGCGAAGCGACTTTCAGGCGGAACCGCTTGGAGCAGACGACAGCTGCGAGGTCGCAATCGTCGGCGGGGGCTACACGGGCTTATCGGCAGCGTACCACCTCGCCAAATTTTACAACATCGAAGCGCGCGTGCTGGAGGCGGGACATATCGGCTGGGGTGCGTCTGGCCGCAACGGCGGCTTCTGCAGTATCGGAGGCACCTCACTCGACCTGAATCGACAAATCAGGAAGTACGGACAGGAGAATGTACGTCATTACTATCAGGGGCAGATCGACGCCGTCGAACTCGTGCGCGGGATCATTCAGGACGAGGGCATCGAGGCGCAAATGGTCGGCGATGCCGAGCTCGAGGTCGCGCATTCGGAAAAAGCGTTCAGCGAACTGAAGAAACATGCCGAGATGCAATTTCGCGCGGTCGGGCTCGATGCCGACATTGTTAGCGCCGAGCAACACAAGCACGAGTACTTCGACTCGACGGAGCAGTTTGGCGCAGCAAGAGTGAGGCCGACGTTCGGGCTACACCCGATGCGCTACATTCTCGGCCTCGCTTCGGCGGCTGAGCGCCTCGGCGTGAAGCTCCATCGGGACAGCGAAGTCGTGTCCTGGGAAAAGACGGGAAATGAACACCTTCTAAGAACCCGTAACGCGACGTTAAAAGCGAAGTATGTCGTTATGGCAACAAATGGATTCATGCCGGAGCACATCCACTCGGATTTTCACGCCCGATCATTGCCATTAATTAGTGCCATCGTCGTGACCCGGCCGCTGACTAATGACGAGCTTGCGGTGCATCATTACAGCGCGATGACGCCGGCAATTACGTCCCGCAATCTCATGAATTATTTTCGCCTGTTACCGGATAATCGTTTCATGTTTGGTGGTCGCGGTAGTTCGACGGGCCAGGACGACGCAGCCGCAAAAACTTACAATCAACTAGTTAATCGACTACGGCAGCTATGGCCTGCCTGGAAGAATGTTCAAATCGACTACCGCTGGCATGGACTGATCTGCATGACTTTCAGGCAAACACCCTGCATTGGCAGGTTGCCGGATGATCCGAGTGTATTTTACGGCTTTGGCTACCACGGCAATGGCGTGAACACCTCGACCTGGACCGGCAAGCAGATTGCCGACTGGCTGGCTAGCAGCTCACTGGAAGACGCATCGATTCCGAAGACCTTGCCGGTAATGGTGCACGAGCTGTCGCCTCGCGTACCCTTCCCGGCACTCAGGCGCCATTACCTGCAGGCGCGTATCGCCCTATTTAGATTTTCTGACTGGCTGGACTAGCCGGGATCAGAAGAAGTTGAAGTTAAACCCCATCGAAATAACTGGCCAGGCTTTGAAGTCTTCGAACTCGGTTTCCAATTCCAGACGCTCGGCCTCGAGTTCCGCCAGGAAGATCGGCCCAAGTATAGGGTCAGTCGCGGCAGTGCCGCCGGCCGAATCGAGCGCGACGATGGGCTCGCCCTGCCAGAGCACACCGAAATCGAGACTTAGTCCCACTTTGCCGGCAATGCTGAAATCGAAGCCTACACCGAGATATGGCGCCACTTCTTCGAAGGATGTCGTGCTTACCAA
>Ga0255057_10002333_pt1 | contig 10313 bp, 9 predicted proteins | sample Cases_109_6_MG_FD_189022 | JGI IMG/M metagenome (GOLD analysis project Ga0255057, IMG submission 189022) | Seawater microbial communities from Amundsen Gulf, Northwest Territories, Canada - Cases_109_6 | ecosystem: Environmental > Aquatic > Marine > Gulf | place: Canada: Northwest Territories... | reverse complement strand
TGCTCATCTGCCGCTCGCCCTCTCGACGAAATCGCAGGTCATATCCCGCTCCACTATACCTAATCCACCTCGCTGCGGGCAATCGAGCCCGCGCAGCGTCCCTTGTGGTGGACTCTGCCGCGGAACTCAGCCGATGGCGGCCGCCATCATCGCCTCGGCCACCGCGACCTGCCTCTCGGCCTGGTCGCGGTCGTGCTCGTCCTTCTCGTCGGCCAGATCTTCCCGCGCGTCCCGCAGCTGCTGCTCGGCCGCGCCGCGATCGATGTCGGCAACCGCGACCGCCCGCTCCGCCAGCACTGTGCAGCGGGCGGGAGTCACTTCGGCAAATCCGCCCGACACGAAGATCTGTTCGGTAACCTTGCCGCCGTTGTGCACCTTGATCACACCCGGGCGCACCGCGGAGATAAACGGCGCATGCTGGTGGAGAACGCCGAAATCGCCCTCCTCGCCCGGCACCACCACCATTTCCACCGGCTCGGAGAGCAATAGCTTCTCCGGCGAGACCAGCTCGAACTCCACCTTGCCTTCAGCCATCCGGCTCGTCCTCTAGAGTGGTTCCCGGCCAATCCGGGCGACGCTTCGCCGCCGGTATTGCCGCCTCAGGCCGCCTCGGCAGCCATCTTCTTGGCCTTCTCCACGGCCTCGTCGATGGTCCCGAGCATGTAGAAGGCGGCTTCCGGCAGGTGATCGTATTCGCCCGCCACGATTCCCTTGAAGCCGCGAATGGTCTCCTCCAGCGGCACGAAGACGCCGGGCACACCGGTAAAGACCTCGGCCACGTGGAACGGCTGGGACAGGAAGCGCTGGATCTTGCGCGCCCGGGCGACGGTCAGCTTGTCCTCTTCGGAGAGCTCGTCCATGCCCAGGATGGCGATGATGTCCTGCAGCGCCTTGTAGGACTGCAGCACGCGCTGCACCTCGCGGGCCACGCCGTAATGTTCCTCGCCGATCACGAAGGGGTCCATCATGCGGCTGGTGGAATCGAGCGGATCCACGGCCGGATAGATGCCAAGCTCGGCAATCTGGCGCGACAGCACCGTGGTCGCGTCGAGGTGCGAGAAGGAGGTCGCCGGGGCTGGGTCGGTCAGGTCGTCCGCCGGCACGTAAATGGCTTGGACCGAGGTGATGGAGCCCTTCTTGGTGGTGGTGATCCGCTCCTGCAGGGTGCCCATATCGGTGGCCAGCGTCGGCTGATAGCCAACCGCCGAGGGAATGCGCCCCAACAGCGCCGAGACCTCGGAGCCCGCCTGAGTGAAGCGGAAAATGTTGTCGACGAAGAACAGCACGTCCTGGCCTTCCTCGTCGCGGAAGTATTCGGCGAGCGTGAGGCCGGTCAGGCCGACGCGCGCGCGCGCGCCCGGCGGCTCGTTCATCTGGCCATAGACCAGCGCCGCCTTCGAGCCCCCGCCTTCGAGCTGGATCACGCCGGACTCGATCATCTCGTGATAAAGGTCGTTGCCCTCGCGGGTGCGCTCGCCGACCCCGGCGAACACCGAATAGCCGCCGTGCGCCTTGGCGATATTGTTGATCAGCTCCATGATGATGACGGTCTTGCCGACGCCGGCGCCGCCGAACAGCCCGATCTTGCCGCCCTTGGCATAGGGCTCCAACAGGTCGACCACCTTGATCCCGGTCACCAGGATCTCGGCTTCCGTGGACTGATCGACGTATTCCGGCGCGGGTCTATGGATCGGCGAGCTCAAGTCCGTCTCGACCGGGCCGCGCTCGTCCACCGGCTCGCCCACGACGTTCAGGATGCGCCCCAGGGTTCCGGGCCCCACCGGCACCGTGATCGGCTCGCCGGTGTCGGATACCTCCTGGCCGCGGACCAGCCCCTCGCTGGAATCCATGGCGATGGTGCGCACCATGTTCTCGCCCAGATGCTGTGCCACCTCCAGCACCAGGCGCTTGCCTTCGTTCTCGGTCGTCAACGCATTCAGGATGGCCGGAAGGTCGCCGCTGAACTGCACGTCGATCACCGGGCCCATCACTTGCGTGATTTTACCGACCAGGTTCTTTGCCATGGATTATGCTCCTCGGTGCTATCTCCGCTCCGGGGGCCCCGAGCGCCCGCGGGCGCTCAGAGGGCCTCCTTCGCGGATATGATCTCGATCAGCTCTCTGGTGATCACCGCCTGCCGCGTCCGGTTGTAGATCAGGGTCAGGTTGTTGATCATGTCGCCCGCGTTGCGGGTCGCGCTGTCCATTGCCGTCATGCGCGAGCCTTGCTCGCTGGCATTGTTCTCCAGGATCCCCTTGTAGATCTGCACCGCCAGATTTCGCGGCAGCAAGGCTTCCAGGATCTCCTCCTCGGAGGGTTCGTATTCGTAACTGGCCTTTTGCCCGCCGCCCGCCTCGGCGACCTCCTCGTCCACCGCGACGGGGGCGAAGGGGATCAATTGCTGGCGCGTCACGATTTGCGTGATCGCCGATCTGAACTCGGCGTAGATCAAGGTACAGACGTCGAACTCGCCGTCCTCGAACATGCGGGTGATGCGTTCGGCGATCGATTCGGATTTATCGAAGGTCGGCCGCGGCTTGGTGACGCCCTCGATGGTATCGATGATCATGTCGCCGTACTCGCGGCGCAGCGCATCGCGCCCCTTGCGCCCGACGCAGAGAATCTTGACCGTCTTGCCGTCGCCCACCAAGCTTCTGATCAGCTGCCGGCTATTGCGCACGATGTTGCTGTTGAAGCCGCCGCAGAGGCCTCGGTCGGCGGTGCCGACCACCAGAAGATGAACATCCGCCCTGCCGGAACCGGCCAGCAAGGCCGGCGCCCCGGCCTGGCCCGCCGAGGCCGCCGCCAGAGACCCCAGCATGCGCTCCATACGCTCGGCATAGGGTCGCGCGGCCTCCGCCTGCTCCTGGGCGCGGCGCAGTTTCGCCGCCGCGACCATTTTCATGGCCGAGGTGATCTTCTGCGTCGCCTTGACGCTGGCAATGCGGACTCTCAGGTCCTTGAGGTTCGGCATGCCGGTCTATCCGTTCAATCCAGTGTCGGGTCCGCTCGCGATCTCTGCCCTGCCGCTTAAGCGAAACTGGCCGCGAATTTGTCGACGAATTCCTTGAGCTTGGCCTCCGTTGCGTCGGAGATCTCGCCTTCGGTGCGAATGGTCTCCAGCAGGTCCTCGCCGTTGGCGCGGACCTCGGACAAGAGCCGCTCTTCGAACTCGGTGACCTTGTTGACCGGCAGCTTGTCGAGATAGCCGCGGACGCCGGCATAGATCGCCACCACCTGCTCCTCGACCGGCATCGGCCGGTACTGCGCCTGCTTCAGCAGCTCGGTCAGCCGCACGCCGCGCGCCAAAAGGCGCTGGGTCGACGCGTCGAGGTCCGAGGCGAACTGGGCGAAGGCCTCCATCTCGCGGTACTGGGCGAGTTCCAGCTTGATCGAGCCGGCCACCTGTTTCATCGCCTTGATTTGCGCCGCCGAACCGACGCGCGACACCGACAGGCCCACATTCACCGCCGGGCGGATGCCTTTGTAGAAGAGGGAGGTCTCCAGGAAGATCTGGCCGTCGGTGATGGAGATCACGTTGGTCGGGATGTAGGCCGAGACGTCGCCGGCCTGGGTTTCGATGACCGGCAGCGCGGTCAGCGAGCCGCCACCGTGGTCGTCGTTCAACTTCGCCGCGCGTTCCAGCAGCCGCGAGTGCAGGTAGAAGACGTCGCCCGGATAGGCCTCGCGTCCCGGCGGCCGGCGCAGCAGCAGCGACATCTGGCGATAGCTGACGGCCTGCTTCGACAAATCGTCGTAGAAAATCACCGCATGGCCGCCGTTGTCGCGGAAGAATTCGCCCATGGTGCAGCCCGTGTAGGGCGCGAGGAACTGAAGCGGCGCCGGCTCGGAAGCCGTCGCCGCCACGATGATCGAATACTCGAGCGCCCCTTTGTCCTCCAGGGTCTTGACGAACTGGGCAACGCTGGAGCGCTTTTGACCGACGGCCACGTAAATGCAATAGAGCTTCCGCGAATCGTCGTCGCCCTGGTTGATTCCCTTCTGATTGATGATGGTGTCCAAGGCGATGGCCGTCTTGCCGGTCTGCCGGTCGCCGATGATCAGTTCGCGCTGGCCGCGGCCGACCGGAATCAGGCTGTCGATGGCCTTGAGGCCGGTTTGCATCGGCTCATGCACCGACTTGCGCGGAATGATGCCGGGCGCCTTCACGTCGACGCGGCTGCGCTTGGTTCCCTCGATCGGCCCCTTGCCGTCGATCGGGTTGCCCAGCGCGTCGACGACCCGGCCTAACAGGCCGCGGCCCACCGGCACGTCGACGATGGCGCCTGTGCGCTTGACCGTGTCGCCCTCCTTGATGTCACGGTCGTCGCCGAAGATCACGATGCCGACGTTGTCGGTCTCCAGGTTCAAGGCCATGCCCTTGATGCCGCCGGGAAACTCGACCATCTCGCCGGCGCGGACGTTGTCCAGGCCGTAGACCCGGGCCACGCCATCGCCGACCGACAGCACCTGGCCGACCTCGGCCACGTCGGCTTCGGTTCCGAAATTCTCGATCTGCTCCTTGAGGATTGCAGAGATTTCTGCGGCGCGGATGTCCATCAACCAGCCCCCTTCATGGCCAACTCAAGTCTTTGCAGCTTACTGCGCAGGGAAGTATCGATCATGCGGCTCCCGACCTTGATCACGAGGCCGCCGATCAGGCTCCGATCGATCCGCAAGTCCATCTTGGCCTTGCTGCCGATCGCCTTTCGAAGCGCCGTGAGCAGCGCGTCCTTCTGGGTATCGGAAAGATCGTATGCCGCCACCACCTGGGCGGTGACCTCGCCGCGCCGGTGCGCCAGCTCGGCCAGGAAAGCATCGATCATCCCAGGCAGGGCGAAAAGGCGGCGGTTGTGGGCCACGACCATCACGAAACGCCGGGTTAGCTCGCCCGCCGACGCCTTGTCGAGAATGGCGGCCATGATTTTGCTTTGCTCGTCACGGCCATAAAGCGGGCTGCGGATGAAGCGGCGCAGGTCCTCGCTTTCGGCGATCACGCCCTTGAAAGCGGTCAGCTCCCCGGCGACCTCGTCCAGCGCCTTCTGCTCGTCCGCCAGCTCGAACAGGGCCGAGGCATATCGCCCCGCAAGGCCGCTACCAGCCGCTCCTTCGCTTGCCAAACCCGATCCCCCCTACGTTCCTCAGGCGTCGACCAAGCCTCCCGAACCGATCCCGGTTCGACACCCGCTGAATTTTTTGGATGGCCCCTCTCCCCACGCGCGGCGTGTGGTATCACACAAGCCCTAGGCGTTGCAAGACGCCCACACCCGGCCCGGGCGGCCACTCCATTTGGCGCATTCTAGAGCGGTTTCCGCGCTATTGCCAGCCGAGTTAAATCCGTCGCCCGTCCCATAGAAAACCGTCACCGGCCTAAAGGAAACTGTACGGATCTATGTCGATGCGCAATCGCACCGCGGCCGGAAGATCGACCCGACCCAGCCAACCCGCGATGACCTGTTGCACCGCCTGAGACCGTGCCGCACACAGCAAGAAACGGCGCCGGTGCTGGCGGCGCAGCACGGCGAGCGGCGCCGGGGCCGGGCCCAGAACCTCGAGCTGGTCGCCATGCGGGGCCGCCCTGGCGAGAGCGCCGCAAGTCCTGTCCAGCAGGCCTTCGTCGCGGCACGAAAGGATGAGCGCCGCCAGGCGGCTGAACGGCGGCATGCCGGCCGCTCGGCGGTTCTCCGCCTCGGTCTCCAGGAAGCGGTCCCGGTCGCCGGTCGCCATCGCTTGCATGACGGGATGCTCGGGATCGTAGGTCTGAACCAGCGCGCGCCCCGGCCGTTCGGCCCGTCCGGCGCGGCCCGCCACCTGATGCAGGAGCTGAAAGGTCCGCTCGGCCGCCCTGAGATCGCCGCCCGCCAAACCGAGGTCGCCGTCGACCACGCCGACCAGGGTGAGCCAGGGGAAATGATGGCCCTTGGCGACCACTTGCGTGCCTATCAGGAGGTCGATCTCGCGCTCGCTCATGGCGCGCACGAACTCCGCCGCCGCCGTCGGGCCGGTCAGCGTATCGCTCGAAACGATCCGCGTGCGCTGATCCGGGAACAGGGCCGTGACTTCTTCCAAGAGCCGCTCGACGCCCGGACCGCAGGCCGCCAGCGACCCCTCGGTAGCGCACTCCGGGCAGGCTTGCGGCAGCCTCGCGGCGTGGCCGCAGTGGTGACACTGAATGCGCCCGGCCAGGCGGTGGGCAACCAGCCAGGCCGTGCAGTTGTGGCAAGCCAAGCGGTGACCGCAGGTCCGGCACAGGGTCAGCGGCGCATAGCCCCGCCGATTGAGGAACAAGAGCGCCTGTTCTCCGGCCTCGAAGGTCTCGCTCAGGGCCTGGCGCAAGGCGCCGGAAAGCCAGGCCGGGCCGAGGCCCGGCATCCGCGGCGGCGGATCGGCCCTGAGGTCGACCAGTTCGACTCGCGGCATGCGGGCCGCACCGTGACGCTCGGGCAGGTGGAGGCGGACGAACCGGCCGGTCTTGACATTGGTGACGGTCTCGAGGGACGGGGTCGCCGAAACCAGGACGGTGGGAATCCGCCCCAGGCGGGCCCGGACGATGGCCATGTCCCGGGCGTGGTAGATGACGCCGTCCTCCTGCTTGAAGGCCTGGTCGTGCTCTTCGTCGACGACGATCAGGCCGAGGTCCCGATAGGGCAGGAACAGCGCCGAGCGCGCCCCGACAACCACCTGCGCCCCGCCTTCGGCAACCGCCCGCCAAACGGTCCGGCGCTGACGCTGGCTCAGGTCGGAATGCCACTGGGCCGGCGCGGCCCCAAAGCGGAAGCGGAAGCGGTCGAGCCACTGAGCCGTCAAGGCGATCTCGGGCAGCAGCACAAGCACCTGCCGGCCGGCCTCGAGCGCTTCGGCCACCGCCTCCAGATAGACCTCGGTCTTGCCCGCTCCAGTGACACCGTCCAGCAGGGTGACCGAGAATCCGGCGAGGTCGGCCTCGTCGCCCTCGCCCTCGCCGTCCGCAGCCGCCTGCCCTGTGCTTGCCCTGAGGGCCGTTGCCGCTTCCGACTGGGCCGGCGAAAGCGCCACGCCCGAACGGCGCCAGTCGGGCGCCTCGAAGGCCGGCGGCGGCGGCAACGCCACAGCCTCGATCGCCCCGAGCTTGGCCAGTCCCTTGACCACCGACGGCCCGACCCCCGCCGCCTGTGCCAGCTCGCTGGCCGGGCGCGCCGGCCCCTCGCTCAACACCGAAAGCACCCGCCGGCGTGCCGGAGTCATGCGCATCCCCGGCCGCAATCCCGGCACCTCCATTCCATTGGCAGCCAAACGATAGGCGGTGATCGCTTTGGCCGGTTCGAGGGCATCCCGGGCCGAGAGCGCCATGCGCAAGACGGCGCCCCACGGCACCATGGAGTAGTCGGCCAGCCATTCGATGAAGCGCCGTTGAACCCCCGGCAGGGGCGGGACCTCGCAGAGTGCCGCCACCGGCTTGAGCCGCTCCGGCGGGATCTCGCCCGAGTCGCGCCCCGTTTCCCATACCACGCCGAGCAGCTCGCGACTGCCCAGGGGCACCCGCACGAAATCGCCGGGCGCCAGAGCCAGCTCGGGCGGGACGAGATAGTCGTAAGCGCGGTCGAGCGGCAGCGGCAAAAGCACGGAAACCCGCGACTTTGCCGGTTTCGAGGCCTGGTTCGCCCGCGCGTTGCTGGAATCGGGGCGGAGCGCGGGTTTTCGCACCTGTCGGGCGGCGCTGGCATGGCGATCAGGCATCGGCTACACTCTAATCGACCGGCAAGCGAGCGCCCAGCGTCTTGGCCCGTGGCAGATTGCTTGGGCGCGTGCTGAGGCGAGGTTATGAGGGTAGATCAGGAATGAAGTTCTTTGTCGATACAGCGGATGTGGCGGAGATCAAGGATCTGGCCTCGACCGGGCTGTTGGACGGCGTCACCACCAACCCCTCACTGGTCGCAAAGACCGGCCGGGACTTCATAGAGGTACTCAAGGAAATCTGCGATATCGTGCCGGGGCCGGTCAGCGCCGAGGTCACCGCACTGGACCATGCCACCATGGTGACGGAGGGCCGGCGGCTCGCCAAGGTGGCCGACAATATCGCCGTCAAGGCGCCCTTGACGCCGGACGGCCTGAAAGCCTGCCGCGCGCTCACCGACGACGGCATCCAGGTCAACGTGACGCTATGCTTCTCGCCGGCTCAAGCCTTGTTGGCAGCCAAGGCCGGCGCGGCCTTCGTGTCGCCCTTCGTCGGCCGCCTCGACGACATCGCCATCGACGGCTTGGGCTTGATCTCCGAAATCATGGAGATCTACAACGCCTATCCGGAGATCACGACCGAGGTGCTGGTGGCCTCGGTGCGCCACCCGATCCACGTGGTCGAAGCGGCCAAGATGGGCGCCCACGTCGCGACCATTCCGCCCGGCGTGCTGCGCGCCATGTTCAAACACCCACTGACCGACCGGGGCCTGGACGCCTTCCTGAACGACTGGGCCAAGACCGGCCAGTCGATTCTGAAACAACCGGTCGCAGGCGACTCCGATGACCGGGCGCCAGAGCGACGCCGTGCCTGAACGGGCGCGAGGTCGGCCGGGCCAGGCGCTGGCCCGGGTCGGCGACCCGTTGACCGCGGGCGAGGTCGCGGCATTTCTGGAACAACACCCAGAATTCTTCGCCGAGCACTCGGATCTTTTGGATTCCTTGAGTGCGCCGTCGCCTGAGAACGGCGACGGTGTCGTCAACCTGCAACACTTCCTGGTCGAGCGCCTGCGCCAGCAATTGGCGGAGGCTCGTTACGCCCATGACAAACTCATCGTGATCGGCCGGGCCAACCTGACCATACAGGCACGGGTGAACCGGGCGGTTCTTGCCCTCCTTTCAGCCCGCTCTTTCGAACAATTGATCGAGTTGGTGGCCACCGACCTGGCCGTAATCCTCGATCTCGACGCCGTGGCCCTGGGCGTGGAACAGGGTGCCAACGAATTGCCGCCCGTGCGCCTGGATGGGCTGGTGCAGCTCGAACCGGGAACCGTCGACGAGTTGATCGGGCGGGGCCGCACGGTCACGCTGGTCGACCGAACCGATGGCCAGACGGCCCTGTTTGGCGCGGCGGCCAGCTTGGTATCGTCGCAGGCCCTGATCCGGCTGCAGGTCAGCCGCAAGACCCCGCCGGCCCTGCTGGCTTTGGGTTCGCGGCGCGCCAAGCAGTTCCATGAAGGCCAGCGCACCGAACTCCTCACCTTCCTTGCACGGACCTTGGAGCGCAGCATCCGGGCATGGCTCAAACTTCCCGATTGACGGACGGTAAAGCGGACGAGCAGGCCGCAGCGTCCGACCCGCCATTTTCTTTGGACGATCGCTTGACCCGCGAGTTGGGCGAGGCATTCGCCGACTGGCGGCGCTGGCTCGCCGCGGAACGGCGCGCCTCGCACCACACCGTCGCGGCCTACGAGCGGGACCTCGGCGACTTCTTGGCTTTCGTTTCCGGACATCTCGGCGACCGACTCGGCCTCGGCGAGTTGGCCGGCCTGAAGGCCAGCGACTTTCGCGCCTGGCTGGCCGCGCGCGCCGGCCGCGGCTTACAGGCCAGTTCCACTGCCCGGGCGCTCTCGGTCGTGCGCGGCTTTTTCCGCTGGCTGGAAAAGCGCGGCCTCGCCGAGAACCCCGCCGTGGGCGCCATTCGCACGCCGAAGGTCCCCCGCTCGGTCCCGCGCGCGCTCAGCCAGGAGGAGGCGAGCGAGGCGCTCGACCTGATCGAGGGCCTCGATGACCGCGCCTGGGTCAACAAGCGCGACACGGCGGTCTGCCTGCTGCTCTACGGCTGCGGCCTGCGCCTGGGCGAGGCCCTGAGCTTGCGCCGGCGGGACGCCCCGACGGCCGGTCAGGACAGCCTGCTCATCACCGGCAAGGGCCGTAAGCAAAGGATCGTGCCCCTGCTGCCGCCGGTCGTCGCGGCCGTCGACGACTACCTCGCCGTCTGTCCCCATTCACTGCCGGGCGACGGCCCCCTCTTCGTCGGCATTCGCGGCGGTGCCCTCGGCCCGCGCCAGGTGCAGCAGCGCCTGGTCGAACTGCGCCGCCTGTTGGGCTTGCCCGAATCGGCGACGCCCCATGCGCTGCGGCACAGCTTCGCCACCCATCTCTTGGCCGGCGGCGGCGATCTCAGGGCGATCCAGGAACTGCTGGGGCACGCCTCGCTGTCGACCACCCAGCGCTACACCGACGTGGACACGGCGGGCCTCCTGGCGGTCTACCGCAAGGCCCACCCCCGGGCAGGTAACTGAGCTCTCGAGTGGTATCCACTCGCGTGGAATCGCACCGGCCGCTCCCCTTCCCAGTGCGCAGCACTCGCGCTACGC
>Ga0255057_10002332_pt1 | contig 10315 bp, 12 predicted proteins | sample Cases_109_6_MG_FD_189022 | JGI IMG/M metagenome (GOLD analysis project Ga0255057, IMG submission 189022) | Seawater microbial communities from Amundsen Gulf, Northwest Territories, Canada - Cases_109_6 | ecosystem: Environmental > Aquatic > Marine > Gulf | place: Canada: Northwest Territories... | reverse complement strand
CTCGTCGACACCCTGGGCAAGCAGGTCGACGACGGCTTTCTCGAACTGCTCGTCGGCGTTGTCGGAGAAGATCCGGAGTTGGACATAGCCGACATCACCAACTCGCTCCGTGGAGATGACCGGGATGACCACGGCGGCGCGTGTGATCGTGATTTCGAGATTCTCTCCGTTGCGAGCGATCGTGAGCACAACGTCAGTGCCGGCTGGGCCGCGTACCTGTGAAGTGACCTCGTCGATCGTCCAGCCCTCGACCGACGTGCCGTCCACGCCGACGATGGCGTCATCACGCAGAAGCCCCGCTGCCTCAGCGGGAGCGCCCTCGATGGTCGCGACGATGAGAATCCGACAGGTCTCTGAAACCATGGTGCACTGCTTGTTGTCACCTTCGATAGTCATGTCTTCGGGTGAGACAAGGGCGCCTATACCTTCGATCTGACCTTCCTGCTCTTCCTCGAGCAGGGCCAAAGCGTCTTCGTCGAAGTAGGTCGAGTTGGAGTCGAGCGCGTGAGTGGCCAGACCGATGACGATGGCCTCGGCTGCCTCTGCACTGTCGTCGGCCACAGATGCGGCTGTGTCACATGAAGCGCTGAATTCTTTGGCCGGGACGGCACAGGTGATGGTCTTCGAGGATGTCGTTCCGTCAAGGGCTTCCAAGCCTTGTACCGCAGCGGAAGCGAGGGTGGCATTGTCGATCTGGTCCACGTAGTGGATTTGAATCAACTCGTAGGCTTCACAGACTATGGCGACCTGATCCGGCGCCGAGTCGCACTCAACCGTTTCTACCTGTCGGGTTCCCGTAGTGGTTCCGGGCGCCACGCTTGTCGAAGCCGAGTCTTCGGCCGCTGTCGTTGACGTGTTGGCTTGGCTACCGATCGAACAGGCGGAAAGGATCAGTGCGAAGGCGACTGCCGAGATGGTGGTTCTTTTCTTGATCATGACGCTGCAGCGATGGCGGCCTCGACGATTTCTTCGACGGACATCTCAGTTGAAAGTTCGAGTTCTCTGTCCGGTGTGAGACCACCGTTTCCGGCGGTCAATCCGTTGGGGGTTGCCCACCGGGCCACAGCGACGTAGAGCTCTCCGCCATTACGCAACGTGAAGGGTATCTGCACAGCGTCTTTACCAAATGTGTTGGTGCCAACGAGCACTGCCCCACGACGGTCTCTCAGAGCGCCGGCCACGATCTCGGCAGCAGATGCTGTGGCTCGGTTGACGAGAACTATCAATCGCTGGCTTGTTGCCAGACCGTCTTCGGTTGCTGTGTATTCCACATGCTCATCGGGTCCGAAAGACTCGAGGACCAACCCACCGTTGATGAATTCTGATGCGACATCGACCGAGGCATCGATGAAACCACCGGGGTTGTCGCGAAGGTCGACGACGATCGTCCCTGGATCGAACTCGGAGAGTGAATCCAGCGCCTCGCTGACGAGGCCCGGTATGTCATCCTCGAAATCGGGTATTCGCAGATAACCCACATTTGGCAGCGGCAACTCCACCCTTACGGTCGGAACCGTCAGTTCGGACCGCTCGATGGTGAACGTCAGGGACTCGCCGGCTCGCTTCACGACAATTTCGACCTGACCCGTTTCGTCTCCGGCTATCGCTGCGGCAGTCGCAGCGAATCCCCTGCCTTCGACTTCTTCGCCATCGACCTCAACGACCAGGTCTCCAGCTAGCAGTCCGGCGACAGCTCCCGGGTTGTCATCGAGAACGAAGACAAGCTGAAGGGGACATGCCGCGGTGATCATGGCGCATTTGGAGCCGACTGCGTCGGTTGCATCGAGGAGAAGCCCGACTCCGCCAACCAAACCATTAGCCCGGAAGGACCCAGCCTGGTGGGGCGGCACGTAGTAAGTGAATGGGTCGAGCCCTTGGTCCATCATTGCGATGACTGCCTCGTCAACTGCCGGCCCGACCGCTACCCCAGAGTCGTGAATCATCAGAGCGAGTTGCGCACAGAACTCGGCGAAGTCCTTGTGGGGTACCGCGCAGAGGAAAGATCGGGGCCGCGGCTCGGTGTCGGTCCCCGTGTACTCCCGAAGGCTTCGAAGGGCTACGCCGGCCAGATCTGCGCTCGCCAATGGTCGGTCGACATGCCACTTCTGGATGAGCTCGTATACCTCGCAGAGCGCTGAAAAAGTGATTGGTGGTGCGTTGCAGCCCTGCACTTCGTATGGCTGACCCGGCTCGCTGGTGGTGGTAGCAACAAGGGGTGCCGTTGTAGCTGGAGCCACAATTGACGTCGTGGTCGACTGCGTCGCGGGTCCGCACGCAACGACCGAGATCAACAAAAAGGTGAGAGCCGTCCGCATTGCAGCCATTATGTGGATTACTCGGCAGTTAGCGTCAGATTTGTGAGCACTCGATTCATTCTTCGCTCCCCGTTCGGGGAGACGGTTACCAGAGACATCGCGAACGGACTCTGGGCGGAGCCCACAGGAGACGCCGACCTGAAATTGGGTGGAAGAGAATGGGCAGTCCCCGGACTTGTCGACGCCCATTCCCATCTGGCCACCAGTGAGCTGCCCACGCCGACTGGCGGTTATCAGCCAGGTGTTCTCGATGAGGCCGTCGAACGAGCCAGAGATGCTCTGTCCGCCGGGGTCACCCTTCTCCTAGACAAGGGTTGGTGCGACAAGACCGTGATTGACCTGATGGCCACAATGCCCGAAGCGGAGCGTCCGGAGATCGAAGCAGCGGCACAGATGATCGCCGTCAACGAGGGCTACTACCCCGACTTCGCGCTGGAGATCGATGCCTTCGAAATAGGTTCAGTGATAGCCGAACAGGCGGCCATGGGAGCGGGTTGGGTAAAGCTCATCGGCGACTGGCCCCGACGAGGACGAGGCCCGGTGGCCAACTTCACCGAAGATCAACTGCGCCGGGCCGTGGAGATCGCGGGCGAATCTGGATCTCGCGTCGCGATCCATACACAGGCGCGGGAGGTGCCGTCGATGGCGGTGGCAGCGGGTGTCCATTCAATCGAGCACGGACTGTTTCTCACTGACGATGACGTGGTGGCACTAGCGGCACGTGTCGGGATGTGGGTTCCGACGGTTCTTCGGATCGAGGAGACAATCACTCAGATTGGCGTGGAATCGAGCGGGGGCCGCTTGCTCACGGAAGGCCTCGCCAACACCCGTCGTCTTCTTCCCCAGGCGATCGAGGCCGGGGTCAATGTCCTCGCCGGAACGGACTTGGTTGGCACACCGGCGAACGTGGCCAATGAGGCAATCAAGCTGGGGGAATACGGCCTGTCGAACGGCCAGGTCGTGGATGCAGTAGCCCGGGCTGGTTTCAGCGCGACCGGGCGAAACTTCGAATTCGCCGTTGGTACCCAAGCAAACGCCGTCCTTTTTCCGGAAGACCCGATATCAGACTTAGAGGTGCTCAACCATCCAGCTGTGATCGTCCGCAAAGGAGTTGTCGTCTGAGACTGGTGCTGGCATCGAGCTCACCCCGCCGAAAGGAGTTGCTGGACACCCTCGCTCTCGACTTCGACGTGGAGCCTGGTGATGTCGACGAGTCACGGCATCCGAATGAGCCACCAGGCGTCTACGTGGAGAGGATCGCCGCGGAGAAGGCCCGGGCGGCCGCGGGAGTCGATCGAATCGTCCTGGCTGCGGACACGGTGGTCGTTCACGAGGGGAGAGTCCTGGGCAAACCGGGTCATCCCGAGGAGGCTCGATCGATGTTGCGTCGTCTCCAGGGGGATAGTCACGAAGTGTTCACTGGCGTTTCAGTTGCCTCATGGGACGACGGCCCCCTGGTTCACACGGCCGTCGATGTGACCGAAGTCTCACTTCTCCCGATGACCGATGCCGAGATCGAGGATTACGTCTCAACTGGAGAACCGATGGACAAGGCGGGTGCTTATGCCCTTCAAGAAGCCGGTGGGAGATTTGTCGAGTCGGTTGATGGCAGCCCGTTCACCGTGATCGGTCTGCCGATCCATTTGATTTCGCGTCTGATCTCAAATGCTGGTGCCGATATCCGATCGTTTGTTCGCGACTCAGACCAACGGTGAGCAACCCATTCGAGGATCGCCCGACGTTTGTTGCCCACAGTGGCATCGAGTTGACCGATGCTTCCGCGGAGTTTGCGGCGGCTCGTCTCGAAATCACGGAGAACCACCACCAGCCCTACGGAGTGGTGCACGGCGGTGTCTATTGCACGCTGGCGGAGACTGTGGCCTCAACCGGTGCCGCGATATGGGCGATCGAGCAGGGGATGGGCGGAGCGATGGGTGTCTCGAACACGACTGACTTCCTCAAGGCCACGACGGGTGGGGTTCTCATTGGTGAGGCGACCCCCATTCATCGTGGCCGAAGCCAGCAGTTGTGGCAGGTGAACATCACGACAGAGGGTGACGGCAAACTGGTCGCGCACAGCCAGGTTCGTCTTCACAACGTGAAGACCACCGAGTTCTAGGAGCCCGCTGAACAACGGCACTGATCACCACTAGGCGCTCGGCCCTAGGTCCAACCACCGTGTCAGGTCGACAAGCGTCACCTGAAAGTTCTCCCCATGACCGGAGGACATTGCATGGGCCACCTCATGGAGCACTATCCAGGCGCTAGCCGGTCTCTCGACGACGATGGTTCTCGTTGAAGGGCTGTATTGCCCCCTTATCTGACCATCGAGATGGTCGACGATGACGAATCGCACCGGAGCTTCGCCGAGATGGGTGACAAGTGTGCTTGCCAGGCGCTCTGCCTCGGCGTCGGTCAGGTAGGTGTTGGCAAGCAGATTCATGGGTCCGTCCTCGCCGGCTCTCCTCATTCCATCCTGAACGATGCAGTAGTCGAAGCCGCAGACGGCAAGCCCATTATCGGCAACGGGTGGGCTTCTGTCGATGAGGTTGTAGAGGGGAACGGCAGCCATCGCGAATGCTGTCAACGCGGCGATCGCGATGATGAGACGTCGACGCCACGGTCGCGGGGGCACGGGTTCAAAGGGCTCCTCCTCGAGACCCCAGCCTTCGAACACTGATTCGTCCTGGATCACATGCGAATGGTACGACCAATACGCCGAAAGCAATCTCGAGTAGCGTTTCGACCACCGTCCAATACCCTTGTGCCATGTCCTTCCCGATAGGCCCGATCGAGGTCGACCCGCCGGTGGTACTTGCCCCGATGGCCGGTGTGACCAACGCGCCATTCCGAAAACTCTGCCGTGAGTTCGGTGCCGGCCTCTATGTGTCGGAGATGATCGGCGCTAGGAGTCTGGTTGAAAGGAGTGAAAAGACGCTGGCCCTGGCCCGTTTTGCCGAAGACGAGGTTCCCCGATCTATTCAGCTCTATGGCACCGATCCAGGATCGCTTGGGGAGGCGGTTGCGTTTCTTGTGGGTGAGCTTGACGTGGACCACATCGACATGAATTTCGGCTGTCCCATGGGCAAGGTAACAAGGCATGGGGGAGGTGCGGCGCTGCCCTGGAAGACCAATTTGTTCAGGTCGATCGTCCGCGCTGCTGTTAGCAACGCAGGTGAGATCCCTGTGACGGTCAAGTTTCGGAGAGGAATCGACGAGGAGCATCTCACATTCATCGAGACGGGGCTGATCGCTGAGGAAGAGGGAGCCTCAGCCATTGCTCTTCACGCCCGCACCGCACGCCAGCTGTACTCGGGAGAGGCTGTTTGGTCAGCGATTGCTGAGTTGAAAGAAGCTGTGACGACTGTGCCGGTGCTCGGCAACGGTGATATCTGGACGGCTGACGACGCCCTTCGAATGATGAGGGAGACGGGCTGTGATGGAGTCGTCGTTGGCCGGGGATGTCTGGGGCGTCCGTGGCTCTTCCGAGACCTCGCTGACGTCTTTGCCGGCCGCGAACCTCAGGTTCCACCCAATCTCGGCGAGGTGGGTGGGATCATGGTGAGACACGCCCAACTCTTGGTCGACCACTTTGGAGAGAGACGGGGTTTCAACCTGTTTCGAAAACATCCGTCCTGGTACCTGAAGGGGTTCCCGGCGGGTCCGGTGTTGCGTGATGGCTTTGCCAGAGTGAGCTCGGTCGACGAGTTGACGGGGTTGGTCGGCCAACTCGACCCCAACGTTCCGTTCCCTGAGAAAGCCAACCGAATGGTGCGTGGACACAGCCACGGGCCACGACCCGTTCGGCTGCCTCATGGGTTTCTCGATAGCCGGGAGGCACAGCGCTTGTCCGGAGAGGCCGAGCAGGTGGTCAGCGGGGGGTAAGCGACACGAGACAGCCTTGGGACGAAGTCGGGCACGGCTGACCCGGCATCGTCCAAACCAAAACAGCGTCCATACCGTTGCCTTCATAGGCGGCGGTGGTGTCGGGTCTTTTGAGGATCGTCGCGGAGAACTCCGGCGGAGTCTCCAGTTCGGATCAGCTTGACGATCTGAGGGACGAGGAAGATGACCGTCAGTATCGATCCACCTATAGCGGCGGCGTTGGCGAGCGTCTGGTTCATCAGCAATAAGAACCCCATGCGGGTTGATTCAGTTGCATCAAGAAGGTAGGAGTCAGTGGCCGGAATCGAGCATGGGGATATCGACGCCACGATCTCTGGCCACTTGTTTGGCTTTCTCGTAGCCGGCATCCGCATGGCGCATCACGCCGGTCCCGGGGTCGTTGGTCAGCACACGTTCGAGACGCAACGCTCCCTGGTCGGTGCCATCTGCAACGACCTGAGCTCCCGAATGGATCGAATTGCCGATCCCCACGCCGCCGCCGTGGTGGACGGCTACCCAGGCTGCTCCGGAGGAAACGTTCAGCATCGCGTTGAGGATCGGCCAGTCGGCGATCGCATCCGATCCGTCGGCCATGGCTTCGGTCTCCCGGTATGGCGAAGCCACAGAGCCAGAGTCGAGATGGTCTCGCCCGATGACAATCGGAGCGGAGACCTCGCCTGAGGCAACGAGTTCGTTGAACCTGAGTCCGGCGAGATGCCGTTCGCCGTAGGAAAGCCAGCAGATGCGAGCCGGAAGCCCCTGGAAGTGGACCTTCTCTTGGGCCATCCGAATCCATCGCGCCAATGGCTCGTTTTCGGGAAACAGTTCGAGCAGGGCGCGGTCGGTGGCCGCAATGTCGGCGGGATTACCGCTCAAAGCCACCCAGCGGAACGGTCCCGACCCTTCGCAGAAGAGGTCCCGTATATAGGCGGGGACGAATCCTGGATACGAGAAGGCATCCTGATATCCGGCGGTCTGGGCCTCCCCCCGGAGGTTGTTTCCGTAGTCGAACACTTCGGCACCCGCGCTTTGGAAGCCCACCATGGCCTCACACTGTGTTGCCATCGACTCACGGGAGGCCTTGATGTAGGTGTCGGGGTCGTCGTCTCTCAGTTCGATCGCCTCGTCCAAGGCGTAGCCCGACGGTATGTACCCGTAGAGCGGATCATGTGCCGAGGTCTGGTCGGTGACAATGTCGACATCGAGGCCCATGCGCAGCAACTCGGGGAATAGGTCGGCTGCGTTTCCTAACAGTCCTATCGATAGCGGTCGACGATCCCGTTTGGCGGTCAGAGCGAGAGAAACCGCATCATCGATCGAGTCGGCTCGAACATCGAGATATCCGGTTTCGAGACGCCGCTGGATTCGGTGTGGGTCAACCTCGACGCAGAGGGCAACGCCACCGTTCATGGTGATAGCGAGTGGTTGAGCACCACCCATTCCTCCTAGTCCACCGGTAAGTGTCAGGGTTCCCGCAAGAGTTCCCCCGAATCTCATCTCCGCGATGGCGCCGAAGGTTTGAAAGGTGCCTTGAAGAATGCCTTGGGTTCCGATGTATATCCAGGATCCGGCCGTCATTTGCCCATACATGATCAGACCCTCGGCTTCGAGTTGCCAGAAGTGGTCCAAAGTCGCCCACTTCGGCACCAGAAGGCTGTTGGCAATGAGGACACGCGGCGCCATGTCGTGAGTGCGAAAGACCCCTACAGGCTTGCCGGATTGGACCAGGAGAGTCTCGTCGTTCTCGAGTCGCTCCAGTGTGGCGACGATCGCGTGAAGGGACTCAAGGTTACGCGCGGCTTTGCCTCGTCCGCCATAGACGATCAGGTTTTCCGGGTCCTCGGCGACATCTGGATCGAGGTTGTTGAGGAGGCAGCGGAGGACAGCCTCCTGGAGCCAACCCTTTGTATTCAACTCTGTGCCGTGTGGTGCTTGGAGGGGGAATGTGAGGTCAAGCATTGCCCGGAGAGCCTAAGTGCTCTTGGGAGGCGCGTGTTCGGCTCCGGGACGTTGTATCTTCTCCGGCAGCGCATGAGTGAGCCCAACGCACCTGAAATTTTCGTCCATGACGATCCCGACAATGATCGGTACGTCGTCGAGGTCGACGGTCACGTCGCCGGGTTCAGCGTGTATCACATGCGGGGTGGGCGACATTTCTTTGTCCACACCGAGATCGATCCCGAGTTTGAAGGTCACGGTGTTGGACACGCCCTCGCCCAGTTCGCGCTTGACGATGTGAAGGCAAAAGGAGGGAAGATCATTCCGCTCTGTCCTTTCATCCGACGCTTCGTCGAGGAGCACCCCGAATACGACTCCCTGATCGATCACAAGTTGTGGGATCGCATCGAATCCCGTATGCACGACGACGGCTGACGCGCCTAATCGTGGTCTGTTATCGCCACCTACAAGAAGGGTTGAAAATTACTCACACCGGCTTGTCTCATGTCGGATGAGTTCGGTCGGCACGACCGTGACCTCGTGCATGCGTGTTGGACGCTCTGCAATTGGCTCACGAGATGTTCCGACACTGGTCAACCGCAGACAGCCGAGGCCGATCCCTCAACTTCCTCTCCGCTCGAAGTTGAGAACGTCCCCACGTACGTAAGACTGTTCCCATCGATGTCGAGGCCTGTCCCATCGGCCGGAATGATCGAGTCATAATGGTCGTCGCCGGATGTCGGCTTCGCTTTGTTGGTAGGGCGGGCAACGATCGACGCGTAGGGATGATCGTTGATCGTCGAGATCTGATGGAACATCATTCCTGTTCGATGACGACGTAGTTGCCTGCTTCGTATTCTCCTGGCCGGTTGTCGAAGATGACGATGATGTTCGAACTGAGAAACGCGGTGAGGGTAAGTGTTTCTCCGGGTCTGAGTTCGGGTGCTACGGGTGTTGGAGCGTTTTCGCTGTCGCGGTCGTCGGGGTATATGAGACCGAAAGCAGTGAAACCGATCTCGCCTATTCCGCTTCTGCTCAGGTCGACGATTCCGTCTACAACTGGCAGTGTTGTTGGGTCGCCTTCGAAGACGGTGACTACCGCTAGTCGGATGGTTTCGTCGCCAACGTTGGTGATCACCATCTCTAGGTCCAGTTCGCCTGGAGGGAGCGGGTTGGTACTGGCCGACCATGGGCCTCCGACCTGAACCTCGATGGTTACAGCCTGTGGTGGAGGTTGGGGACAGCCGAGGCTGGACGCGTATCCGGCTTCAACGCCGGTCTGTTCGAGACTCCTACAAGACTCGACATAGGCCGTGTTGAATGCCTGAAAGTCGGCAGGTGGCTCGACCTCACCGAACAGCCACTTCGAAAACAGATCCCATTCGCTGAGAGTCGAGAACTCTCCGACGGTTGTTTTGAGGTGAAGGGTGAGTGCCTGATAGGCCTCGACATAGTCGTCGTGGACTTCCGTGAACCCCTGTGGAGCTGCCACATCAGCCAGTAGGTCAATGTGTTCGAGTTGAAGGTCATACGTTCCCTCCCAATAACCCTCCAAATAGCGGACCATGTCCTCTTCGGACGGATCCTCGCCAATATCCCCAATCGACTGGTTGTATTCCTCTTCAAACCTGCTGAGACGGTCACCCAGGTCGCCGTCGAGGTTGGACATTTCGACCAGGTAATCTTCGATGAGTTGAACGTCGCCAGTCGTTGTCGACACGATCGGGATGGTGGTTGAGGTTATGGGAGGCTCCGTCGTCGAAACGGCGGGTCCGGTTGTTGGAGTGTCGACCGATTCGACGGGTTGGCCACCACAAGAACTAGCAAGCAGGGCAAGGCCCACTATCAGGCTTGTCAGCACGTGTCGTCTCATCTGTTCCTTTCGGCTCTTCTAGTACACACGCACGAACAGCCGCCTGCGTCTACAACCATCACATCTCCTTCATCCTTCGAGCCTGACCACCAGCCGTTGACCTGAACTGTTTGATGAGATCCCGATGTTGGGATCGGATTCGAATCGGACATCGAAGTTGGTGACGCCTGGGTCGCCCAACTCAAAGACGCAGCCTGCGTCGTGGTCCGGTGGAAGAAGAAACAACGGTTCCTCACCCTGGAAGACCTCGGTCCCGGCTGGAAGCGAAACCGAACTCAACTCGACGCCGGAAGATTCGTCGACA
>Ga0255057_10002331_pt1 | contig 10315 bp, 11 predicted proteins | sample Cases_109_6_MG_FD_189022 | JGI IMG/M metagenome (GOLD analysis project Ga0255057, IMG submission 189022) | Seawater microbial communities from Amundsen Gulf, Northwest Territories, Canada - Cases_109_6 | ecosystem: Environmental > Aquatic > Marine > Gulf | place: Canada: Northwest Territories... | reverse complement strand
GCGATAGATGATGCCGCCGTATTTGGTTGGGTGGTCGGTCGCACCGACGATCGCCAGCGAGGCACCGGGTTCGGTCAGAAGCGGAGTGAGGTCATTCATTACAGACGTAAACGCTAACCGGAGCCAGGAGAATTCCTAGCTGATGGCCGTCCGGATCGATTCGGGCACCGGAATAGGCCGGAAGCCCGTCGGATCAACGAACACATCTATGACCTTTCCGGCTGCAACAACCTGGCTGTCTGATTCCCTACTGGTGGATAGGAGCAACGTCATCGAGGTGTTCCCAAGACGTTCCAGCTCGACCGTTGTCACCAGAGTGTCACCTATGGTTGCCGTGGCCTTGAAGTCCATCTCGAGTCGGGCAGTGACCACGTCGGCTCCGATATCTCCACCGAGCTCGACTCCACCGAAGCCCAGGTCTTCGAACCAGTCGGTTACTGCATCATCCCAATAGCGTGCGTAGTTTCCGTTGAAGACAATGCCCTGTGGGTCACAGTCGGAATAGCGAATCTTTTGTGTTGTCGGCATCACCACAGACGCTAGTTGTGGCTACCGTCGTGGGCCGTGGAAACAGTCTTGGTTGATGGGAGCCCGCTCACCCCGCAACAAGTCGTCGAGGTGGCGTATGGACGCGCCGAGGCCAAAGCAGCAGACGACCTCGAAGCCCGGCTTCAACCCGCTCGAGACATCGTTGACGCCGCCGTCGAATCAAACCAGGTCGTTTATGGCATCACCACCGGTTTCGGTGCTTTGGCCAACACCCACATTGGCAAAGAGGAAGGAGAAGCTCTCCAGTACAACCTTCTCAGGTCCCACGCCACAGGAGTTGGGCCGCCGCTTCCCGACGAGATTGTGCGGGCAATGCTCCTGTTACGTGCCCGAACCCTTGCGCAGGGGTATTCCGGTGTCAGACCTGAAATCGTCCATGGGCTGCTGGAGATGCTCGAGCGCAACATCCTCCCAGTCGTTCCCTCCCAGGGAAGTGTCGGGGCGTCGGGAGACCTGGCACCGTTCGCTCATCTCGCCCTTCCCCTGATCGGCGAGGGGGAGGTGAAAGTCAACGGTGAAGTCGTCGCCGCGGCCGATTCGGGACTGAAAAATATTGCACTTCAAACAAAGGAAGGGCTTTCCCTTCTCAACGGGACCGAGGGGATGGCCTCGATGGGAGCGATCGCCTTGGATCGGGCCCGGCGCCTCGTGGACGCGGCCGACATCGCCGTCGCCCTCACGGTGGAGGCCATGATGGGCAGTGGACGCCCATTTCGACCCGAGGTCCACCAACTGCGCCCTCACCCAGGACAGATTCGGTCCGCTCAACGGATCGCCGACCTCCTCGACGGTTCGTCGATCATGGCCAGTCATACCGATGACTTCGACCACGCCGTCCAGGACGCCTACTCGTTGCGTTGCGCACCACAAGTGCATGGTGCCGTCACCGACACCCTCGACCACATGGAGGCGGTTCTAATCCGGGAGATGGGCTCGGTCGTCGACAACCCGATCGTCTTTCCCGAGTCGAGCGAGGTGCTCTCCGGGGGCAACTTTCACGGCCAACCCCTCGCATTCGTCCTCGACTTCGCCACAATCGCAGTATCGGAACTGGCGTCGATATCCGAAAGACGGACCAACCGGATTCTCGACCCGGTTCGGTCCCGTGGACTGCCGGCGTTCCTCGCTGCCGACCCTGGTGTGAACTCGGGATACATGATCACCCAATACGTCCAGGCAGCGTTGGTAGCCGAGAACAAGATCCTGGCCCACCCGGCTTCGGTGGAGTCGATCCCAACTTCGGGGGGTCAGGAGGATCATGTCTCCATGGGTTGGGGTGCAGGTAAGAAACTCCTCGAGGTTCTCGACAATGTCAGAAGGGTCCTCGCCATAGAGATCTTGTGTGCCGTCCAGGGAATCGACTATCGGGCACCTTTGCAACCGGCAGCCGGGACGGCCGCCACCGTGTCGATCGTCCGGGATCATGTGCCTCCGCTGACCGGGGACCGATCACTGTCGAACGAGATCGAGATCGTGGCCAATCTCATTGCCGATGGATCGCTGACGACCTGATGTCGGGCCTGTTCATCACAGGGATCGGCCACCTCACCACCAACGTCGACGACCAGATCCTCGACGCCGTGGTTACGATCGATGAAGGAACCGTCACCTACGCCGGAGGGGCCTCAGATGCTCCTGACCAGGGTGAACGGGAACGAATGGATGTTTCCGGTGATGCCGTAATCCCGGGATTTGTCGACGCTCATACGCATCTCGTGTTCGCCGGCGACCGTTCCGACGAGTTTGCCCGACGTCTCGCCGGTGAGTCGTACCGCGACATCGCCGCTGCCGGAGGCGGGATCCTGTCCACGGTGGAGGCGACTCGATCAGCTTCAGAAGAGACGTTGTTTGAACTGGCCGCCAAACGAGTGTGGACCATGATCAGAGGCGGCACCACCAGCATCGAGATCAAGTCGGGGTACGGACTCGACCTCGAAACCGAACTGCGTCTACTTCGCGTCGCCCGCCGCATAGGTGAGGAGTTGCCGGTCACTGTTCGCACCACCTTCCTCGGCGCCCACTCGGTTCCACCGGAGTACAGGTCGGACCGCGATGGCTATATCGAGTTGGTGGTCAACGAGATGCTCCCCGCTGTAGCCGACTTGGCCGACTTCTGTGATGTGTTTATCGAGGACGGTGTGTTCAGTGTTGACGAAGCCAGGACCATCTTTGAGGCAAGCAATGCGCTCGGCCTTCCGGCACGTGTCCATGCCGAGCAACTCTCCCACCTGGGCGGTGCAACGCTTGCCGCTGAGATTGGAGCCGCCTCAGCCGACCACCTTGACCATGTGACGCCCCACGACGCATCGGCCCTTGCCGACGCGGGTGTCACTTGTGTCCTGGTGCCCGGTGCTGCCTACACATTGGGGACTCCCCAGCCTTCAGGCCGCTTGCTCTGGGATGCGGGGTGCACAGTGGCCCTGGCCACCGACTGCAACCCGGGGACCTCGTACATGGAGACGATGGGTCTAGTGATCTCGCTGGGAGTCGTTCAGATGAGTCTGACCGTTGATGAGGCGATCTGGGCAGCCACCCGAGGTGGCGCGCTCTCATTGGGTCTCGAGGATCGGGGGCAGATCAAGACAGGTGCACCGGCCGATCTGGTGGTCCTTGGTGCCCCAGCACCGGCACATATTCCGTACCGACCAGCCTCGAACCTGACGCGAACAGTTATCAAAGAGGGGTCAGTCGTGACCGGTTAGCAGGATCGCTCATCGGGGAAAGGTATCAGTGCGACTGCGACACACCACTAGAAACCTGTGGTTATTCCGGGATGCTTGGCGCTGATGACTTCTCGTGAACCAGCCCGCCACGCCCTGTATGCTGAGCTTCAGCAAGTGCTCGGCCATGAACACGCGGACACGTTGACGACTTATCATCCCCAGCATCGGTCAGATGAGGCGGCAACCAAGGATGATATCGCACGTCTCGGAGCACGCTTCGATCGTCTTGAGAACATCGTCTGGGACCAGCAGAAGTTCTACCTGGGCACCGTCGTCGGCTCTATGACGGCGTTGACAGCGATCTTCTCCGTAGTCGTTGGGATGCTGGCCTAACTGCTTACTCCCACCAGGCTGGAGGGTCGGGAAGATCTATTTCGACAACATTGGATCGATAGAGAGCCAACAAGACGTTGAACTCTTTCTGAACCTCACAGTCTCTGATCCAGTCATTGCGATCGGGGCTGACACCACATCCGTCGGCTCGCCTGGCCAAATCGTCAATGATCGCACGTGCGAGGAGAGCTGGCTCAGTCAACCACTTCGCAATCACATGTGTGGAGAACGCTTGACATGTGCAACACATGCTGATAGGTATTGATCACATGTCCAAGATGGTGCAGATTCGGAACATGCCAGACGACGTCCACCGACGCCTCAAAGCAAGGGCCGTTGCCAACGGAATGTCCCTGTCCGAATACCTACTGCGAGAACTGACACGGGTGTCAAGGCAGTCCTCCTGGCAGGAGGTTGCCGAGCGAGCTCGACTCCGTGGTCCGGCCGAGTCACTGCTGTCCCCCGAGGAGATAATCAGGGAGATGCGTGGCCACTGATGATCGTCATTGACGCGTCGGCACTAGTCCCTGTTCTGATCGATGATCCGCCTTGGACGGCGTCGACAATCGAGCTTCTTACAAGACTGGGTGTCTCCGATCTAGCAGCCCCACATCTGGTAGATATCGAAGTCGCGAGCGCCTTAAGACGAATGGTCTTCGCTGGCGGATTGAGCCAACATTCCGCCACCGGAGCATTCGAGGAGCTTCAGAGCATCCGGCTTCACCGATACCCACATGCTCCCTTCTTGGGCAGAGTCTGGGAACTCCGCCAGAACCTCACCGCCTACGACGCCGCCTACGTTGCCCTCGCCGAGACTCTCGAGGTACCTCTTTTGACAAGGGACCCTGCCATGGCGATTTCTCAAACCTCGGCCGAAGTTGTCGTCATCGACTGAGACGGCCTGATTGAATAGGTCGATATGGACAGAGCCAAGATCGATTCATTCCTCGATGACTTCGTCGGATTCCTATCGGGCACAACAACGATCGGCCTGCTTGCTGTCGCCGATCGTTCCGGTTTGAACGCATACCTCGGAGAGCACAGCAGTGGGACAGCCGAGGAGATCGCCGAGGGGGCAAGTCTCGACCCTCGCTATACCGAAGAGATTCTTTCAGGACTCGCTGCAGCCGAGATTGTCGAATACGACGCCGATTCCGGTGTCTTCACGCTCCCCGAGGAGCACGCACTGTTCCTGTCCAGCGAGCTGAGTCCCTATTTCATGGGTGGATGGCTCGACATGCTCCCTTCGGTCATGAGCCAGATCGAGGGGGTGGCACAAGCAACAGTCCACGGCGGTGGGGTCGGATTCGAAGAGTTCGGCTCGAACTTCATCAAAGGAATCGACCGTGGCAATGGCCCGTCACAGCGAGTGTTCTTGACGAAGAAATGGCTTGCGGCAATTCCCGGACTGGTTGACCGTCTCGAAGAAGGCATCCGCGCGGCCGACTTGGGCTGTGGGTCCGGCACGGCGGCAATCCTCATGGCGTCGGCATACCCCAACTCCGAATTCTTCGGATTTGATGTTTCCGACGATTCGATTGCGGTCGCAAGAAGTCGGTCGGAGGATCTATCCAATATCGAATTCCACGAATACACAATCGAGGAGATCCCGATCGAACCCGGCTTCGACCTGATCACCAGCTTTGACGTGATCCATGACCTTGTTGACCCAATGGCTGCTCTTCGCCAGATCCATGATGCCCTAAAGCCGGATGGTTTCTATCTGATGATGGAACCAAACGCCAGCTCTCATCTCGAGAACAACATCTCTGACCGCGGCGCCCTTCTCTACGGCATATCGACTCTTCATTGCATGACCCAGTCCCTGGCGAGAGATGGAGTCGGGCTGGGCACGGCGTGGGGAATAGAAAACGCGGAGAAAGCGGCGCGCAAAGCAGGTTATTCGTCCTTCGAGAATTTGGAAGCCATCGAAAACAGCTTCTCGTCTTTCTATCTGCTCAGGCCCTAGCGCTCTTCAGCCAGTTGGGAATACTGGCCGGCGCAGCACCGCCAGGGCATGACTCGATCTCGAAGATGACCGCCGCTGCCGGCCCCAGGACCGCCGTTTCAAGATCCTGAGGAATCCCACAATGGATCAACCCGATGCCGACCCACACAAACTCCCAGGGTTCAGGGTTTGGCCCCTGATTGACAGCATCGTCCGGATACGACGGGATAAAACCATGTCGCATTGGGACAGCGAAGTTGTTCTCGCTGAGCCAGATGTAGTCGCGTGTTCTTCGAAACTCACCGAACGTCCCGTTCGCGTATCGGAAATCGAGGGCATATCCGGCGTGGTGTTTAGAGGTGCCGGGAATCGACCACCAGGTGAGGGCGGCGTTGATGGCATCGTCGGATGTGCCCTCGAGCTTGGAACGGAATTGGGTTCGCTGGGCCACAAGTGAGCGGTAGGCCGAGGAAAGGATGAACCCCATGCCGGCGCGCTGCGCCTCTGCTCGTAGGCCGACCCATCCTTCGGCCACCTGAGGCTGCATGGGAACACCCCCAACCCGGGAAAGATCCCCCGAGACTGTCGGTCGGAGAACGTACCCCCGCTCAAAGGCCAGCTCCCAGATCCTGTCGTCGAGTTCCCCGTTACCGGTGATTGTGTAACGGCCGTTTGGTGGATCCAGATTGGGCAATGTGTTGGCCACCGCATACTCATAGAGGGCCTGAAGCTCCGGCCCCGTGTAGTCGGGAAAAGGCGTTTCCTCCGTAGCCAAAGCGGGTAACGAGACAAACGCAAGCATCACTGTGAGGATCGCTATCAGAAGCTTCACGGAGAGAAACGGTAGGTGAATAGGTGCGCTACCAGGCTCCGCCACCACCACCTCCGCCACCGCCACCGCCGCCACCCGAGAACCCGCCACCACCACCGGATGAAGGGGGCGTGAAGGCGCCGGAGAGAGCAGATTGGAGTCCGGCGAAAGCGTTCTCGGTGTGACCCCCCGAGTACCCGTAGTGACCAAACCAATACAGCGAAGACGTCGTCTCCAGTTCTGGCGGTGCATGAAGACGGGCATGTTCAAGGACTTCCTCTGCTACGCCGAACGTGATTGCGTAAACGAGATACCTGTCCCACAGATCGAGCGAAATCACCGGTGCCTCCTCGAGTCGGGAGAAGTCCTGCAAATATCGCCGGAAGGCGGCCCACCGAGCCGCCTCAAGAGCGCCCGCAGGAGTGCGCTTGGTTCGGACCCGCCGAAAAGCGAGAAAGACGAAGAGAACGATGGAACCAACCACCATGCCAACCAGCACCAGAACAGCGATGGTTGCTCCTCCGGGCCGATTGCCGAGAGCCCGGGGCACCAGGAAGAACGACGCCACGATCAGGCCAATGAGGCCAAGCCCGATCAGGAGCGCTACGCCCTGGCCGCGATTATTCAACAATCCAGTGTTGTTGACCGAGGTCAACACCCGATCACGGAACGTCTTATACGTCTCGGCGTTGGACGAGGCATCCTCACGGATCCCCTCCTTGAACTCATGAAGGGGTCGTGGGCCGGATTCGAGAACACGACGCATCACAGTGAGCACCGACTGCTCGAAGTTTCGGAATCCGGTGGTCTTATCGGTCAGATCAAGCACGAGGTCGGTAATGGTCTCTGTCTTGAATCCACCCCAGGTGACCCTCTCGACCTGAGACGGTGTCGCACTGATCGCCCCCAGACGAATCAGGTCGAACAACGTCGCCGTGAACTCCTTTTCCGTCACTGCGCCCTGGGAGAGGAGCGCCCCCACCTCCGCCGGAGTGAGATCGGTGGGTGGTTCGTGCTCATATTCCTGGTCGTAGTCGATGCGTGGCTCTTTGCCGTAGTACCAAAAGACGAGACCACCGATCCCGAAGACGATGACCACCGCGGCAACGGCCCCGGCGATGAGACCCGTGGTCCGCGCGGCAGCAGCGGCTTCGGCATCTTCGGCGAACCTAGCTTCCTCGTCGAGAATCCCCTGCAATCCATCACCGGAGACAACAGTCGCGCCTCCGGTGCTCGTCAGCAATGCGGACGGGAAAACCACCCGCAGCTCAACCCATTGCTCGGCCGGGATGCCACTCGCCTCGAGAGATGGCGAGATCCCGTCGTCGCCCAATGTGGTTGAACCGTTGACAAGCGGATGGCCCCACACCAGGACTTCTCCGGTCCCGGCTCCATCCGGGACCTCCATCCGCGCGACAAGCCGATCGAGACCGACCGCCCATTGGTCACCCCAGACCTGGATATTGACGTCGACGACATCGTCATAGGCGGTTGCCAGCCCAACCATTGCGTAAACGAGCTTGAACGTGCGTTTCTCGTTTTGACTGTCGTGATGCCATACCACACGAACAAAGTCACGATGCTGTTCCACTCCATAAGTGCCGGCGGGTGAGAAACACGCAAGCTCGGTGCAGCCACCGCTTTGGTATGACCCGGCCACATCTCCGACTGTCACCACATTGATGGCCTCACCCGGACGGAGAGGGATGTCGCGATAGGCACCGGAGAAGTCGCCCGAAAAGTCAAAGGTCAATAACTCGGTGACGATGAGCGAGCCGTCGTCGTTGACAACCACTGTCACATCGGCGTTGGCGATCCAGAACGACTTGGCGAGAGCCGGGATGGCCGGCAACACCACCAAGGTGGTGGCTATCAGGAGTCTGAGTGCTCTCTTCAAACTAGAGCCCGCCTAAAACTCGACGGTGGGAGCCTCCTCGGCCTCATCCCCGGCCTCGAAGAACTCACGGGCCTCGAAATTGAACATCGAGGCAACGATGTTTGTGGGGATCTGCTGCACCTTGTTGTTGTAAGTGAGGACCGTGTCGTTGTAGATCTGGCGGCTGATGGCGATCTTGTTCTCAGTCTCCTCGAGGTCTTCCTGAAGACTGGAGAAGTTCTCGGACGCTCTCAACTCGGGGTAGTCCTCGGAGACCGCAAATAGCTGTCGAAGAGCCTGCGTCAGGAAGTTCTCGGCCTGGGCTTGCTCGGCCGGCCCCGCGGCGGCCTGTGCTCCCCCACGCGCCTGGGTAACTCGCTCGAACGTCTCGAGTTCATGGGACGCATAGCCCTTCACCGTCTCGACCAGGTTGGGAATGAGGTCATATCGACGCTTCAGCTGTACATCAACCTGTGCCCAAGCGTTGTCAACACGATTTCGGTCGCGGATCAGCCCGTTGTAGATGAAGACGAACATCACGGCGAACACCCCGACTACGCCGATCAAGATGAGCCAGGCCATGGTTTGAGTTTAGGTCTTTCCGCTAGCGCTTCGGGGGTTGTGCCATTGAGTCAACAGCCGACGCCCAGTCCTCGGGCAATTCGATGGATGAGGACCTTTGCATGAGGGCCAGCACCAACTCCGAGGCGGTGCCCTCAACCGAGGCAGTCGGGTCACCTTCTCCGTAAACCCATAACATACCCAGGTCGGTTGCGTTGACTTCGAGAGTCTGAACCTCGCCAAGCCAACCAAACCACAAAGTGCCGACCTCCTCGAGACCTTCCTCGGCGACGCGATCGGTAAGTTGGTCCTCTTCGTGGATCGCCTGACTGGCATCCCACCGATGGGTCCCGGTCTCCACAACCATCCTTCGCTCCCAGAAACCGAGTGTCTGCTCGGATCCGAAAGCCCAGACGGCTGTGTCCGGACGAGTCTCCCTGAATCCAACGAGCATTTCCGAGAGAGTCTCCTCGCACCAATCGATCGGATTCCGTCGCTCTGGGAGAGCAGGCGCCGAGATCCTCTTCTGTGGCAGTTCCCGGCAGATGAGAACGGTACGTCCGTGGATCGACGCTACATGTGAAGCCAAATCCGACAGGGACCAGCCGGGGTATTGCGGGACCGCACCGTGTGGATCCTGGCGCGCCGCAGCGACCAAACGACGACCTTCGGACCCGATCGATTCGAGGTTCTCAGCCGAGAGCACGAACCATCGCCTCACCCATGTCGGATGGGGTCTCCGCAACCACGATCCCTGCGGAGGTCATGGCTTTGATCTTGGCTGCTGCAGTCCCCTTGCCACCAGAAACGATGGCTCCGGCATGGCCCATCCGCTTGCCGGGCGGTGCGGTTGTACCGGCTATGAACCCAGCAACGGGCTTGGTCATCTCCGATTGGACATAATCGGCGGCCTGCTCCTCGGCGGTGCCCCCGATCTCCCCGATCATCACCACTCCTTCGGTCTCCTCGTCGTCTTGGAACATCCTCAGAACATCGACAAAATCGGTGCCATTGACAGGGTCGCCCCCGATGCCGACGGCCGTCGTCTGACCGAGACCAAGCTGACTCACCTGATGAACCGCCTCGTAAGTGAGGGTCCCCGACCGTGAAATCACCCCGATCTTGCCTCGCTGGTGGATGTATCCGGGCATGATCCCGATCTTGCACTCGCCTGGCGTGATGACACCGGGGCAGTTGGGTCCGACGAGACGTGTCCCGCTTCCCTGCAGGTACCGCTTGGCCTTGATCATGTCCCCAACGGGAATGCCCTCGGTGATCGCTACGACTAGTTCGATCCCCGCAGCGGCAGCCTCCATGATTGCGTCGGCCGCGAACGGAGGTGGAACATATATGACTGAGGCGTTGGCACCGGCGTCGGCAACTGCTTCCTTCATCGTTGCGTAGATCGTGAGATCAGCCGTGTAGGTGTCATCACGCCCGGCAACACCGGAGTGATCGGTCTCTCCCTCAAAATGAAACTCAGTTCCGGCGCGTGACGGGTGCACTGCCCCAAC
>Ga0255057_10002330_pt1 | contig 10315 bp, 6 predicted proteins | sample Cases_109_6_MG_FD_189022 | JGI IMG/M metagenome (GOLD analysis project Ga0255057, IMG submission 189022) | Seawater microbial communities from Amundsen Gulf, Northwest Territories, Canada - Cases_109_6 | ecosystem: Environmental > Aquatic > Marine > Gulf | place: Canada: Northwest Territories... | reverse complement strand
ATGTATCCGCTGCCCTTGAAGAAACGGGCAAAGTCCACCACCGTGTGCTCGTTGACCCCCCTTATGACCACCGAGTTGACTTTGATCGGGGTCAGCCCCGCCCGTGCGGCAGCCTCGATCCCGTCCAAGACGGTGGCCACCGAGAAGTCGACGTCGTTCATCCCGCGAAAGGCATCTTCATCCAGCGAATCGAGGCTGACGGTCACTCTCGACAGCCCGGCAAGGGCGAGCTCCTCCGCCTTCTCCGCCAAGAGCGAGCCGTTGGTGGTCATCACCAGCTCGATCCCGGGAATAGACGACAGCTTGCCTACCAACACCGGGAGATCCCTTCGCAACAGCGGCTCACCACCAGTCAATCTGATCTTCTCCACTCCGAGGCTGCGGAATGCCCGCGCCAGTCGAAAGATCTCTTCGAAGGAGAGGATCTCGGTGCGTGGGAGGAACTGGAAATCCTTGCCAAAGGCCTCGCGGGGCATGCAGTACAGACAGCGGAAGTTGCAGCGGTCGGTCACCGAGATTCGCAGATCCCGTGGGCTCCGCCCTAACCGATCCTCGGTTTTTTCCGGCATCACGACCCCAGTCTATCGAACGCCGTCGATCACCATAAGTCCCGGCAGCCGCGAGCACGAACAGCATTCCGTGGAAGGTGTAGAATCAAGTGGCTATAAAGTGACGCGATCCACAAGTACAAATAGCGGGCTGAGGAGGATCTGACATGAGTCTTCTGAGCCGGGACGAGCTGAGGTCGATAGTGCAGGAGGCCCAGGCCCCGTGTGTCTCCATCTACCTTCCGACCCACCGAGCGGGTGCCGAGACCCAGCAGGACCCGATTCGTTTGAAGAATCTTCTGCGCCAGGCCGAGAGCAGGTTGGCGGCGCGGGGAACATCGCAGGAATCGATCGACCGGGCTCTGGGGCCTGTCCGGGCCCTGCTCAAGAACACCCCGTTCTGGCAGCATCAGGACTACGGCCTGGCGATCTTCGCCGACGCCAACTCTTTTCATTTGTATCGTCTGCCGCTAGCCGTCGAGGAGCTGGCTGTGGTGGGTGATCGGATTCATCTGACTCCGCTGCTGCCTCTGCTCACCCGCGATGGGAGGTTCTTTATCCTGGCTCTGAGTCAGAAAAAGGCCCGACTCTACGAGGCCACACGCAACGAGATCCGAGAGCTCGATCTGGGTGACACTCCTGAAAGCCTCGCCGAGGCCGTCGGACACGACTGGGAGCAGAAGTCCCTTCAATTCCGGACTGGACACACCTCACCGGGCTCAGGAGGACGACGACGTGCCATCTATCACGGGCATGGCTCGGGCGAGGAAGCCGACAAGAGCGAGATTGCCAGATTCCTCCAGCAGGTCGACGTCGGTGTGCACAAGCTACTAAAAGCCCCCCAGGTGCCGCTGGTAGTGGCGGCCGTGGACTATCTTTTCGACATCTACCGGGATCTGAGTAAGGTTCCCGGTCTGGTCAACGAAGGAATCCTTGGCAATCCCGACCACTCGAGCCCCGAGGAGCTCCGCGCCAGCGCGTGGCAGCTTGTCAAGCCGCTCTTTCTGGCCTCGCAGAGCGACTCGGCCGAGAGGTTCTCAGTGCTGGAAACAAAGGGCCTGGCCACCGACGATCTGGAAGCCGGCGTGCTCGCCGCGGTCGATGGCAGAGTCGAGACTCTATTTGTCGCCCTCGAGACTCATCGCTGGGGGCGGCTTGACCCTGTAGCCAGAGAGATCGATATCGATCCCGAGCTGGATGATGAAAATGAAGATCTCCTGGATCGGGCTGCGGTCGAGACCTTTCTGCACGGTGGCACGGTCTACGCCGTCGACGAAGACCGTGTGCCCGGCACGGGCGTCCTGGCTGCCCTACTCCGCTACTGATGGGCCGGCACCACCCTAAGCCCTTCAGCTGCAAGGATTGTGTGTTGATTCTTCATTGACCGAGGGGTTTGTGTGGTGCTAAAAGTGAGGGCACCCCGACCCGGGAGTGCAACTCGATGACCTGGATCCTCCTGGCCGAACAAGAGGCCGCTACCTTCAAGCGAGTGAGGGCCGTGCTGGCTTCTCACGGTTGGTTTCTCAAGACCGTGACCAGCAGAGATCGGGCCTTCGAGGTGGCGCTTGAGGAGCCGCCCCTTCTGGTGCTGGTCGATGAGAGTCTGCTTGGTGCGCATGAGCTCGTCCAAGCTTTCGCCAGCACCAGTGGTGGTCCAGGGGTGATTCTCGTCGGGGACGGGAACGACGAACAGGTCAAAGCCGATTCTCCATCGAGGGCCGACGCTATTCTAGGACGGTCCTTCCGCTCCCAGGAGCTCGTCGAGCTCGTCCGCAACCAGCTCAGCGCCTCCGGCTCGGCCAACCCCGCCCTCGCCGTCCGGGCGCAGGGGAGGAAATTTACTACCAAGGAGATATTCGGCGACCTCCTGGACGACCTCCTCACCCCCGAAGAGGAGACACCGGTGGAGCCGACACCTTCGCCTCCGCAGCCCGCACCAAGGTCGAGCATGAAGATCGACAGAGACGTCGACGAAACGCTCGCCGGCGTGCTGGCCGATACCGACCCTGGCTTCGATGTACGTTTTGCCCACGCTTTGGAGCCGGACCGCGCTTCCAAAGAGGTCGACGCTCTGCTCACCAAGACGCTCGCCGATCTGGACATCCGAGGGTATTCGGGTGTTGTCCCTACCACTCCCGCCGCGGATCCGACCCCACCCGCAGCGGTGGTCATGGCCGGTCCGCCTTCAGTAGATCAGCAGCGGATCGGAGAGTATCTGCTCGAGGAGAAGATCGGGGTCGGGGGAATGGCGGAGGTCTGGATGGCCCGACGTCTCGGCGTCGAAGGCTTCGAGAAGCGGGTGGCAATCAAGAAGATCCTCTCCGATCCGGCCGACGATCGAGCTTTCATCGACATGTTCATCGATGAGGCCAAGCTCGCGGCACAGCTCACCCACAACAACATCACGCATATCTACGAGCTGGGCCGGAGCGGTTCCGACTACTTCATCGCCATGGAGTATGTCGAGGGTGCCGACCTACGAAGAATCCTCAACGCGGCTCGCAAACAGGGTAAGACCATGCCCGCAGCGCTCGCCCTGCTCATAACCGCGAAGATAGCGGCGGCCCTCGACTACGCCCACCGCAAGAAAGACCTGAACGACAAGCTCTTGGGTCTGGTGCATAGAGATGTCTCTCCCCGCAACGTCCTCATCAGTCACGAGGGCGACGTAAAACTGTGCGATTTCGGGGTCGCCAAGGCCACATCCAAAGTGGCCAAGACCCAGAAGGGCGCGCTCAAAGGCAAGCTTCCCTACATGTCGCCCGAACAGGCTTGGGGCAAGGCCGTCGACTCCCGCTCCGACATCTTCTCGGCCGGTACCCTGCTGTTCGAGATGCTCACCGGCCAACGCCTGTTCGATGGCGAAAGCGAGCTCGCGATTCTGGAAGCCGTGCGCGACTGCGAGATCGGCGCGCGTCTGGACGACCACTCCGATATCCCGTCACCGGTGCGAGCCGTGCTCCTCGAGGCCCTGGCGAAAAGCCCCGACGACCGCTATCAGGTTGCCGGCGATCTGCAGGTCGAGATCGAGGTACTCCTGAGGCGACTGGAATCCAAGCCGGGAGAAAGTGAGCTGGCGGTATTCATCCAGGAAATTCTGCAGCCCGGCGAAGAAGCGGTCGCAGAATCGGGGCCAGCACCAGAGATGAGCCCGCTGGAGAAGCTGACCCGGCCGGTGGACCCCGAACAACTCGGTGACCACCTGCCATACGATCTCGAACAGGAAGCGTCCATCCTCGACATGAGCGCCGAGGAGCCCGGATCGTGGACCCGCTGGGCCCCGTGGGTGGTCACTGCTCTCTTTCTGATACTGGCTTTTGGTGCCGTCGCCTGGTGGAGTTTTAGGCCGCCGCAACAACCCGTCTCCACCGGCTCCGGGGTCGATTCGATGGCCGTCGGCCGGCAAGACTTCAGACCGCCGTTCGAGACCGGTGGGGCCTTTCATGCCACGGATCGGAGCCGGGTGGGCGAGGCGACATCTGCATCGCAGGAGACCGCCGACATCGCACCACAGACCAGGCCCGCAGCACCCGCTCCACAACCAACCGTTCCCGCGGAAGACCCGATCGGTAATCCACCCTCCTTCAACGGCGATGCCCAGCTACAGCGACAGTTCGAAGCGGAGCTGCAGAGAGTCGAGGAGCTTCTCGCCGCCTCGCCACTCAACGGCAACAATGGAGGCAATTCGACCGCTCCGACGACGCAGCCGGAGCCAGCACCACCTCCCGCGGCCGAGGACACAGACGCCAAGCCGAGTCCCCAGGAGCTGAATCCGGAGATCACCAGTGATGATTCTCCGCCCGAGCCCGTGGTCGAGCAGGCACCTGAAACAGTTACGGTCGCTGCTCCGACTACAACTGATGATTCGCCACCCGGTCCCGTAGAGGACTCCGCGACGCTGCAGCCTTCGATCCAGCAGGCGCCTGACACGGCCGCGATCGCTGTCGCCGCGTCGATACCGACGCCGACGTCGCCCGCAGCCACCGACATCGCCACTCCCGCATCGTCGACGGTTACAGCTCGCTCGGCCGTTGCCAAAATCCAGCCCGACCAGATGACGGCCTCTCCGTCCGACCCCGAACCCAAACCTACGGTAAAGCTCGGCGAGCTGGTCAAACCCGGGCCCGGGGTGGTTCCACCCACGCCGCTGGAGATCGTCCGGCCGCAGTACCCGCCGTTGGCCAGAAGGCTCGGTGTCCAGGGGACCGTCCGCCTGTCGCTGCTGGTCGACGAGGCGGGCAAGGTGATCGAGACCCGACTGCTTGAGGGGGTAAGGCAAAAGGTCGGCATCAACGAAGCCGCACTGGCCGCCGCCGCCAAGGCGAGATTCAGCCCGGCGACCAAGGAGGGCATCCGGGTGAAGATGTGGTACGAAATGGTTAGCCGTTTCGAGCGGTAGGGCAACTGGGAGAAGCTGATGAGCCTCAGTGACGAGCAACGACACTTCTACGAACAAACTCTAGATGTCACCAAGCGAGAGATGGCCGATCTGGACCAGCAGATCGAAGCGGAGCTCGCCAAGGTCAAAGAGACGTTGAAGGACCTGCAGAAAGCCAAAAAAGCCGCTTTCCAGATGTACGATGCCGCCTGTCTGAGACTCGGCATCCCCAACGACCTGGAAGGAATCGAGGGCCAGCCAACCCACGATTAGGCTGGCGGATTCAGGGCCTGGCAGCCCTACAGACGCTCGACCCGGTTGACTTCGCCACCAAGTTCGCGTTTTACTTCTCCCGACGGGAAGGTGCAATGGAGGGAGGTGCCCCATGGCGGAGAAAATCCATCTGGTCGAGTACTACCACGCCACCGTTCACGACAAGCCTGGCGAGGCCTACCAGGTGCTGTCGGAGATCTCCGGATCGGGCGTCAGCCTGATGGCCTTCAATGCCGTGCCGGCGGGACCGGATCGGACGCAGCTCGTCCTCTTCCCCCAAAACCCAGAGAAACTGGTGCGTGTCGCCGCCAAGACCGGCATGGTCCTATCGGGACCTCATCAGGCGTTTTTGATCCAAGGTGACGACGAGCTTGGGGCTCTGGCCCACATCCACCAGCGCCTCTTCGACGCCAAGGTCAACGTCTACGCCTCGAGCGGTGTCTCCGACGGGCGTGGTGGCTTTGGTTATGTCGTCTATGTGCGAACGGAAGACGTCGACAAGGCCACCCAGGCGTTAGGGGTCTGAGAGCGCCGATTCGCCACACCCTCCAGCGCGTTTTTGACGCCTGGCGCCGTACTCCTCAGAGGACACGAAATTGAATTATCCAGGATTTTGGAGTGAAGCTCTCGGGGAAACCGGACAAAGAAGTCTGATCGGGCGGCTTGGACCCTGAAAAACCAGTTGGCACCAGAATTGCTGGGTTATCTTGTGTCCTACCGAGCAAGCCGCATGAAAGAACCTACCTAAAACCTCCCTTCTCTCTGCATAGCCCACCCGGTGCCGGCGGTCTGCTCAGCTGACCGGCACCCTTAACCCTCCCCTTTGGCGCGAGCAACCCATGGTAGGAGTCCCGTGGGTTGCTACACTGCTTTGCAGGGGGAATCTCAACCTCAACCCCTCTTTCTGCGTACCAGGAAACACGAAGGGTGACTCATGGCTCACCGTTGGCCGCACTCTGCCCATCTGCTGTTCGCTTTTGGACTGGCCGCTTTCCTGATCGCGGGATTGTCCATAGCGGATATGTTTCTACCGCGACCCTACGACGGGGTCGTGCTCGAAGCTGACACCCCGGGGCGTCTGATCGTCAGAGAGGTCGTCGCCGATTCGGGAGCCGAGCGCGCCGGCATTCGTCACGGGCATCAGATCGTTGGCATCGATCGGAACGTATTGCGCTCCTCCGCCCATGCGGCTGAGCTTCTCAACCGCTACCACATCGGCGAGACCGTTCCCTACCTGGTGCGGGGCCCTTTGGGCCTCGAGGAGGTGGAAGTCGACCTGGGCTACCGCCAGATCGGCAGTCTGCCCTATCTCGTGGCCTGTTTTCTCGGCTTCACCTTCTTCTTCACCGGTCTGTTCGTGCTGCGACGGCAACCCAGGAGCCGTGCGGCCCAGATCTTCTTTGTCGTCTGCATTCTTTTCCTGCTTTTCCTGGTTTGTCGTCTTCGACCCGCTTCCTACAGCTGGGTCGACAGCTTCGTGCTCACCACCGGAATGCTGGCCCTACTCTTCCTGCCGGCCTTTTTCCTCCACTTCTTTCTCATCTTTCCCCGGCCGGTCCTGCTACGGCCGGAGGACGACGATCCCGCCTTCGCCCGCATGCGGCGTCGTTGGCTGTTCACCCTGGCCGCCATCTATGCCATCCCTCCCGTCGTTCTGCTGATCAGCCTGTCGAGGGCGCGCTGGCAGAGCTCGGAGCTGCTGCTCATCAGCGGCGCTCCGGCACCCAACTGGTGGGTCTTGGCGATCTATATGCTCTTGGGCCTAACCGCGCTGGCCGTCAACGCCCGACGGCTCGACAACCCCTTGCAGCGAAGGGGGGCCCTGTTGGTCCTGGTGGGCTCTTTGTTCGGCCTGCTGCCGTTCTTGATCGCGGCCGTGGCCTTCCCCTCTTTCCTGCACACCGAGAAGTTTCTCTACTACGGGGTCGGACCCCTGATCCTGATCCCGCTCACCTTCGCCTACGCCATCGTCCGGTTTCAACTCCTCGACATCCGCGTGATTCTGCGCAAGGGCCTTCTCTATACGGCGACGACGGCTGTCATCACCGCCCTCTACGCCCTGGGTATCGTGCTCTTCAACGCCTTCTTCCGCGGCCGGCCCCTGGCGGACTCGCCCTACTTTCCCTTTATCTTCGCCTTGGTAATCGTGCTTCTCTTCGAGCCTCTACGGCGAAGGATCCAGGTCTTTGTGGATCGCTTCTACCTGGCCGAGAAGGCCCGCTTACAGCAGGCCATGCAAGACATGGGGCAGGCCTTCGCGGCCCAGGTCGATCTCGCCGCTGTGGTCCGGGATGTCGTCGATGAGCTACCCCAGGCTCTTGGTCTGCACTTCGCCGCCCTCTATCTGATCCGCGGAGATTCGCTCGAACGGGTGGCAGGTCCATCCAACCTCCCCCCCTTCCTACCTCTGCTACCGGCCCTGCACCAGCATCTCGATTCCCACAAGGGTCTGGTCCGGCTCGAGGATCTCGAACCACTGGCGGCCAGGTCACCGATCTTGGCCAACCTGCTCGACGCCCTGAGCGCCGCAGACGTCAAGATGGTAGGCGATCTGGCTTCGCCCCGCCGGCGAGTCGGCTTGGTTCTGCTGTCGGGAAAAATCGGTCAGCTGTCACTCGAGAAGGGAGAGCTGGACCTGTTGGACAGCCTCCTCAACCAGGCGGCCATAGCCCTGGAGACGAGCCTGCTGCTGGAAGAGCGGACCGAACAAGCCGAGCTCGAGCGCGAGCTGGAGATCGCCGCTTCGGTTCAGGCGCGGCTCCTGCCGCGTGCTTTGTCCTTTGGTCCTGGATGGCAGGTCGAGGCCATCTGCCATCCGGCCCGCCACGTCGGCGGTGACTTCTTCACCGAGCTACCCGGGCCCCACCATGACAGCTCGGCAATCGTCTATGGAGATGTCGCCGGCAAGTCGGTCTCCGGCGCCATGGTCATGATGGCAGCCCACGAGGCCCTCCATTCGCTGGCCATGACCCATCGCGACCCTGAGACCCTCTTCGCCCTCGCCAATGAGCGCCTCTACGATCTGAGCGAGAAGAGCTTCGTGGCTCTCGCCTACCTGACCTCGGCTGCCGATGGGAAAGGTCTCGACTACATGCTGGCCGGCCAGCCCCAACCCCTGCTCCGCAGCCGATCGGGGGAGGTCACGGAGCTGCCGCTACCCGAGCACCGGCTGCCTCTCGGCGCGCTGAAGGAGGGTTTCTACCGGCTCTCTCACACCCCGATGGGTTTGGGAGACCTGATTCTCGGTTATTCTGATGGGGTCATCGATGCCGTTTCGCCTGCGGGGGAGATATTTGGCACCGACCGACTCGCAAGAGTGGTGCGGGAAGCGCCCGCCAGCCCCTCAGCTGTCGTTCAACAGGTGGTGTCAGCGCTCGAGGAGTTCACCCACGGCTCCGAGCCCTATGACGACGTTACCTTGGTCGCTGTCGGTTGCGATGGGAAGGTTGTGACATGAGAAGACTCTGGACTGGCCCCCTACTCGTAGCCAGCCTGGCTCTGGTACTGCTTGATTGCGGCTCTGGCCACGAGTGGACCACCGACTCGCCCCAGGCCCTGCAGGAGTTCGAGCTCGGTCTGGAAGCCTCGATGAAGCTCTACCACAAGGATGCTGAAACCCACTTCAGAAAGGCCGTCGAGCTGGATCCGGAGTTCGCCGCGGCCAAGCTGCGACTCGTCGAGCACCAGAAGGATGAGGAGGAAAGAAACGAGATCATCGCCGAGCTCCGCGAGCTCGACCTCGAGCGCCTCACTCCGCGTGAACGATTTCTCATCGAGCACCTGCTGGCCCGTGCCGATCGCCAAGCCGCTTCCGCCGACAAGGCACTCGAGGAGTTCCTCCTCGACCACCCCGACGACCCCTATGCTTTGGCTATCTGCTCACTGGATGCCTGGAAGTCGATGGATTGGGAGAAGGCCGGGCGGCATTACCGCAATCTGCTCGAGATTGATCCGAACTGGGTGATGGCCCAGAACCACCTGGGATACATGGCGATGGCCCAGGGGAACTTCGCCGAGGCCGAGGAGCTGTTCCGGACCTACGAGTACATCGCCCCCGATCAGGCGAATCCCCACGACTCGTTGGGCGAGCTCTTGACCCTGGTTGGCCGTTACGATGAGGCTCGCCAGGAGCTCGAGCAGGCCCTCGCCATCAAGCCCGACTTCTGTGCTTCCTATCAGCACCTCTTCGACCTGGCGGTGCTCGAGGGACGCACCGAGGATTTCGTCGGCATCGGCCGACGAGCAGCCGAGCACTGCGATAAAAAGCTCCAGGAGTACTACCGCTGTGCTTCCCTTCTTTGGACCGCCTTTCTCCAAGGGAGCTACGGCGCGCCTTGGGAGGTGGGTAACGAGAAGTGCCTCGAACAGTTGGACGAATCAGACTTTCTGGCCTATCAGTTTCTGAATCGAAGCGGCCGTTTGGCCGCAGCCAGTGACCTGGAGGAGGAGCTATCGCGCCGAATCAAGGAGATGGAAGAAAGCTATCCGGCCGGCGTGAAGGGACAACGCGCCGTTCTTCACCACGCCCAAGGGCTACGACTGGCGGCGGAAGGGGAATACCACCAGGCGGCCGAGCTTTTTCGTGCGGCTGACCACGACTTGGTCTACTGGGGCGAGGGCATCGGTATCATGAAGCTCTACAATCGCCTGAGCCTGGCCTGGGCACTCGAGAAGGCGGGAGATCTCGAAGCATCCTCCCGGATGATCGAGAGCGTCCGCAAGGTCAATCCCTACTTCGCCGAGGTCTACCCGGGGATCGGCAGGGGCTTGCCAGGGGCCTGAGTCGAATCACTATTGAACGACTCCGCGTCACGCCATATCCTTAGCGGCGGATGGCACCGGGGTCTCCGTGCCACCAGCCAGCTAATCTGCAGAAGGGATCACGATGGACATCCTGGCTCACGTTGGAGAGACACCGCTCATTCAACTCGAGCGATCGAGCCCCAAACCCGAGGTGAAGATCTGGGCCAAACTGGAGCTCTGCAACCCCACGGGCTCACTCAAGGATCGCATAGCCGTGGTGATGATCGAGCAGGCGGAGAGGCGGGGCGAGCTGCGGCCGGGGATGACCATCGTCGAGGCCACCAGCGGCAATACCGGAATCTCTCTGGGGATG
>Ga0255057_10002329_pt1 | contig 10319 bp, 11 predicted proteins | sample Cases_109_6_MG_FD_189022 | JGI IMG/M metagenome (GOLD analysis project Ga0255057, IMG submission 189022) | Seawater microbial communities from Amundsen Gulf, Northwest Territories, Canada - Cases_109_6 | ecosystem: Environmental > Aquatic > Marine > Gulf | place: Canada: Northwest Territories... | reverse complement strand
GGCCGGCGGACGTGGTGGCTCCGGCGACCACGATCTGCAACCCGGGCTCCGGCGACATCTGCGACCCGGACGAGTCGTGCACGGGCGCCGTGGGCGCGGCCTGTCCGGCGGACGTGGTGGCTCCGGCGACCACGATCTGCAACGCGGGCTCCGGCGACATCTGCGACCCGGACGAGTCGTGCACGGGCGCCGTGGGCGCGGCCTGTCCGACCGACTCGATCGCCTCGGCGACCACGATCTGCCGCACGGGCTCGGGCGATATCTGTGATCCCGACGAGTCGTGCACCGGCGCGGCCGACGCAGCCTGTCCGGCCGACGTCGTATCTCCCGCGACCACCATCTGCAACCCGGGCTCCGGCGACATCTGCGATCCGGACGAGTCGTGCAGCGGCGTGGCGGGCGACGCCTGTCCGGCCGACAACATCGCGTCGCCGACCACGATCTGCGGCACGAGCGGCACCGGCGACCCGATCTGCGACCCGGGCGAGTCGTGCACGGGCGTGGCCGACGACGCCTGTCCCGGCGACATTATCGAGCCTCCGGGCACGCCCTGCGACGGAGGCACGGGCGCGTGTGACGGTATGGGAATCTGCGTCCCCCTCGTCATGTTCGACCTGACGTCGGATACCGTGTGCACGGACGGCGTACCGGGCGACCCCAACGACCCCCCTGCCGACGTGTGCGCGGGGAGCGTCGAGTCGCAAGACACCACGGTGACCGTCGGCGGCGGCTTCACAGCAGTGGGGTTCGACGAGTTCGGGTTCCCCGTTTCTGCCTCGTTCGCCGGCAGCATCGCAGCGGGGCAGCCGCTCAACTGGAGCGTCGACGGCATGCCGGTGGACGCCCAGAGTGGGCCGGAGCCGGGCTCGCTCCAGGTCGATATGCTCCTGGTGTGCGACCCCGCGGGGCCTGACGCGTTCGGCGTCCTCTCTTGCTCGTTCGAGGTGGAGGCGGGCAGCTGCACGTTCACAGGCACGAGCCCTGATCTCTTGTTGATGAACTTCGAGACGACCTGCGACTCGCTGGTAGGCCTGACGGGAGAAATCGACCTGGAGCTCGCTCCGGACGGGAGTGTGAGCGTGCCATCCTTGGGGTTCGACTTCGAGCTCCCGGTGATGCTCACGACCTTCAAAGATGAGAACAACACGGAGGTGAAGTGCGAGTACGTCTGCACGAGCGCGGGGTGCGGCACGGGCGACGACACCGACGCGAACGGCGACGGCATCCCCGATCAGTGTCAGCCCTTCTTCGACCTCACGTCGAACACCGTGTGCACGGACGGCGTACCCGGTGACCCCAGCGACCCCCCTGCCAACGTGTGCGCGGGGAGCCTCGAGGCGAACAGCACCACGGTGACCGTCGGCGGCGGCTTCACAGCAGTGGGGTTCGACGAGTTCGGGTTCCCCGTTTCTGCCTCGTTCGCCGGCAGCATCGCAGCGGGGCAGCCGCTCAACTGGAGCGTCGACGGCATGCAGGTGGACGCCCAGAGTGGGCCGGAGCCGGGCTCGCTCCAGGTCGATCTCGGCCTGATGTGCGACCCCCCTGACGCGTTCGGCGTCCTCTCTTGCTCGTTCACAGTGGAGGCGGGCAGCTGCACGTTCACGGGCACGAGCCCTGATCTCTTGTTGATGAACTTCGAGACGACCTGCATCTCCCAGGACCTGGCAGGCCTGACGGGATTCATCGAGCTGGAGATCGCTCCGGACGGGAGTGTGAGCGTTCCATCCGTGGGGTTCGACTTCGACCTCCCGGTGACGCTCACGACGTTCAAGGATCCGGAGAACACGGAGGTGAAGTGCGCGTACGTCTGCACGAGCGCGGGGTGCGGCACGGGCGACCAGAGGGACACGGACGGCGACGGCGTCGCCGACGACTGTGACGTCTGCCCGTTCGACCCGGAGGACCTACCTGGTTGCGACAGCCAGGCGAGCATTCAGCTCGTCTCGGTGGACGGAGTCGTGGAAGCCGACGGATCGGTGATCAGCGGTTCTTTCGGCATCAGGGATGAGAGCTTGCCGGGGGGGGGGGAACCAGCAGGACGGCTTCCTCGTTGGCCTGCTCGACTACCAGGCCGACTTCGAGTTCCAGACGCGCAAACGGGGTGGCTTCCTGGATGCCGACCCGGTGGGCAATACGTTCAATACAACCAGCGGGACGATCGCCTATGCCTGTGAGTACGTCGTGACCTCCGACCTGGATCCGAGTAACCCGGTCACGTGCATGGAAAGCGAGTGTCCGATCGTGGTATTCGACGAGGAAGTCAGTGTCGACTACTCGTGTCAGCTCGACCCAGGGCTCGCTGACAGGGGCACCGTCCGCGTGACGGGGAGCGCGCAGATCGGCACGCGGGATATCACCTTCAATATCGCCGAGACCTTCAGGGTGAACTAGGAGACTGACCCAAGACTCGCGATCGAGTCCACAGTTGTCTAGCTCCTGCCGCGTGTTCACCCAGGGGACGTGGGGGCCCTCGGGCTAGAGAGAGATCCCGTAGAGCTCGGCGCAGTTGTCGCAGACGATGCGGCGCATGGCCTCCTCGCCCAGGCCAGAGACCGGCGAGTCCCCCGGTCGGGGTCGATGGCGATCTCAATAAGGCGTGCGTCTCATCCACCGAGGCGGCCACGGTGGTGGTCGAGAAGCCCGGCGGTCCCAAGTCCTCGACCCATATCACCTGGACGGTTCCGGCGGGAGAGGACCTGACGCTCGACTGCACGCTCCAGACTGCCGGGAGCCCGGGAGGATGCAAGGGCGGGAACGGGCACAGGCCCACCTCCTGCGGCCCGCTCGTTCTGAACGTGGGCGCGACGGCGACCGGTACGGAGATCGATCCGAAGACGGGAGTGGAGCAGCCCTTCACCCTGACGACCGAGCCGCTCGTAGTCGAAGCCGTTGCGGGAGCACAGTCGTGCCAGTAGGCGGAGCGCGCAGGGCTCCGGGCGTCGCTGGGAGTCCTGCGCTTCCCGATCGTCCAGCGCCAGGTGATTCGCGAACCCAGCGAAGACCCCGCTAACCGTTCTTCGGCTGTCCATGGCCGACGGGCAGCCCGCGAATGGGAAGCTCGGCTTCCGAGTCTCGCTCTTGCCGCCCTGTTCGGAGTCGGCGCCGCTGCGGTGAGGGCACGACGCCGGTCAGATCAGGTCGGGTTGCTTGCCGCGCGCTCGAAGACGTCGCCGAGCTGGAGCGGCCGGTAGGGCTCCGGCGCGGAGATTCCGAGCTCGGCGCGCGTCGCCTCGATCGGGAACCGCAGCAGGCGACCCGGTCGTCGACAGCGGGGAGATAGCGCGCGCGCCACCCGCGGCGATATTCCCCCGACGCGACGGACCAGCTGTTCTTGCGCCGTTTCTCGCTACGCCCGGTGGGCGGAGGTTCTGGGAACGGCTCAGTGGACGCTTTCCAGCGGAGTTGGCGAGGAGATCGTGGAGCTCGCGGACGAGGCGGGGCGTCAAACGGACGCTGTGGGCGTCCAGGCAGCCCGCCTACGGGTAGATACGCGGAAGTGGGTCGCGTCCCGTCTCCTGCCGAAGAAGTACGGCGACAGAGCCAGCCTGAACGTCGGCGGGCAGGCAGACAACCCGCCGACCTTCGCCGACCTGGCGCGGCGCTCAAGGGGCGAGGAGGCGGCACGATAGGCGGCCTGTGTGCCCTCGAGTAGGGGCCGCATGGGGGCCGTCGGGCCGTCCTGGGTGCACCCCCGTGCCGCTATATGCACTCCAGTGCACGGCGGCGCCCACAACATCTTGTTAGTCCTCAGTGTCCTCCGGGTCTCGTAATGAGCAGGTCAGCGGTTCGAGTCCGCTCGTCGACTCCATCTCGATTTCTGGCTCCCGCGTGCCGAGGTGCCACCGGCGTTGGTAAGAATCCGACCCCTCCCCCGCGGCGGACCAGCGCCCGAGCATGGCGATGGGCGATTGGCCCCCTTTGTCGGGGGCCAATCCCTAGGTTTCTTCCAACCCAATCCTGGAACGCGACGACTCCATCCTTACTCGGTGGGTGAGGGAATAAAGCTAACCGGGACTGGATTCTCGCCCAGTGCCCCCAGGAGAGCCGACCAGTGCATGGCTTCCACCCCGGCGATGCTGGCCGCCAACAGGGACAACTCCGGGGATGAAAACTTCGCGACCGATGCAACGGAAGCAACGGCCCCGCTCTTCTCGAGGGAGGCAGCGTAGTGGAGCACGTCGGCCTGACTCTTCAGCGGCGGCGGAGGAAACTCGGAGGCGTATTGTTCCCAGGTTTTCGTTTTGATCGGATCGCCTCCCAGATCGATGATCGCATCTTGGATGCGCTGCGCATGCTGCCTGTGATCCCCTTGGAATTTCTCGGCCACGGCGCGAACCGCATCCTCGAGCAGGCCGGTGCCCATCGCGGCTTGATACGCCGCAATGCCAAAGTACTCGCCTCCGAGCGAGCGATTCAGAATCTCGATGTCGTTCTTCGTGTCAGTCGCAGTGGTTGCGTCGGACATCCTGTTTCTCCTGTGATAGGCGGACATCTCCCAGATGGACGGCTTTCGTCGGCATCATCGGGTCCAAGTACCCCCACCTGTCGTTCGCTCAGCGCCATCTAGTCCTCCAACGGCGAGCCGGTGGTGGCTCCTGGGTTGTCTCAATGGGATGCCCGGACCACCTCACGGATACAGGGAACGCAATCGCGGCGATGGTCGGCGGTGGAGAAGCTCCCTCCCGTCGTGCGTGTCTACCAGGAGATGGAGCGCGGTCTGCAGAACTTCCGCCCCCGCCGGGGCTCGCCACGCCAGGTGAGTCCGCCGCCCAGCGAAGAGGCGCTTCCGGGTCAGTTCCTCACGAAGTACCTGTGCCAGAAGCTCGTGCCCCGGATGCTGGCCGCGTCGGAGCTAGGCACGTTTGGTGGAGAGCGCGTCTTCGCTGTGATCATGTTCGTGGACATTCACGGCTACCCTGGCGGAGCGCCTCGACCCCGAGCGCGTAGTGGAGATCCTAAACCGCAATCTGGGCTGCATCGTCGAGGCGATCTTCGCGCACAACGGGGCGGTCCTGCAGCTGCTCGGCGATGGCGCGCTGGTTGCCTTCGGCGTGCACGAGACCCGGCCCGACGATCCGCAGCGCGCCGCCCGCGCCGCGCTCGAGGTCCATGCCCGCCTGCGCACGCTCCAGGCCGGCGTGCCCGATGGGGAGCAGGTCGGTGTCGCCATCGGGCTGAACTGCGGCGAGGTCGTGTGCGGCAACATCGGTCACGAACAGCGCCTCGAGTTCGGCCTGGTGGGCAACACCATGAACGTGGCGGCGCGCGTGCAGAGCTTGGCGCGCTCGGGCGAGACCCTGCTCACCTCGAACCTCGCCGACCTGCTCGCTGCCGGCTTCCAGGTGGAGCCGGTCGAGGAGACGATGGTGAAGGGTCGCTCTCAGCCGGTCCATGTGCACCGGCTGATCCGTGAGGATGCGCCTGCGCCCGAGGCGGGCTGGGAGATCTGAGCCCGGCCTCGGCTACTCGGGAACGTCGTCGTAGTCGCAGAGATGTCGGTGGGCGTCAACTGTGAGCCGTCAGGCGGGTATGGACAGAATCGACCGATGAGCCTGACCCCTTGGTTGGTCCAGCCTGGCGATCTTCTTCTCAGCCTTATGAACACAGCCTCGGGGCGGGGGAGGACACGGCCGCGGAAGCCATCGCCTCCGGGCCCGCCGCTACTGCAGGACGTCGAGATATCACGAGACTTTTACATTCTTCGCCGGCCGCTGGGCCGAATCCTTCCATAGACTACCCCCGTCCATCCCGCCCAACGGAGGCGAGAATCGAAGCGAGCGGATCCGACAGCGCTCGCCGACCGCTCGTTGTCGCGGCTCGGCTCGCCCAGGAGATCCGTGCGCCAAGAGGGAGTTCGACTTGGAAGCCAGTCAGGAGCCTGGGAGCATCGAGGGTCGCATCGGCGCGGCCCCCGATCGCCTGGGAACCATCTTGAAGTACAAGGCCGACCGCGGTCCCATCGCCTACGTGGTGGCGGTCTTGATCCTCCGCCTGGCCCTCTGGGCCGTGGCGACGCCCCTGATCTGCGCGATCAGCGTCATTCCGCTGATTGGGCTCGGAATGTTCATCGCCCCCATCAACCACCACCACCAGCACGTCAACTCGTTCCGCGCCGCCTGGCTGAACCGGCTCTACGACCTGGTCCTGTCCCTGCAGTGCGGCGTCGGGCCCTTTAGCTGGGTGCTGCATCACAACCTCGGGCATCACGTCAACTACCTGAACCAGCCTCCCCACGAGCGTCCCGACGAATCCCGTTGGACACGAGCCAACGGCACGCAGATGGAGCGCCTCGAGTACTCCATCCATCTGCTCCTCCACCACCAGATCGACATCGTCCGCGTCGGGCTTCGCCATCCCAGACACTTTCGCTCCTTCCTGCTGATGAAGCTGCCGCTCTGGGGCTTGATCGGCTTCGGGCTCTGGCTTCGCCCGCTGGCGACCGTGCTCATCTTCTTGCTGCCGGCCTTCATCACGCTCTTTCACACCATCTGGGCCACCTACGAGCACCACGCGGGCTGTCCGGGAAACAGCCACCTCGATGCCAGTCGCAACCGCGACAATCGCATCTACAACGCGCTGACCGGAAACCTCGGGCTCCACACCGCCCACCACAAACGCCCCGGCCTGCATTGGTCGCTCTTGCCCGAGTTGCACGAGAGGATCCGGAGTCAGATTCCCGAGAAACAGATCCTCGAGACCTTCTGGTAGCCACCCGGAATCCGCCGACGAGCGGGTCGACGTCCTCGAGAAGCGTCCTGATGCCGACCCCGTTGTTCCAGAGCACGCTGTCGTCGGAGAAGGTCTACGAAATTGGGCGCTTCGCGATGGGCGCGGGTTGCACGGGCAGATGCCGCAAGCCCATCCACGCCAAGCTGGCCAGGTGACTGGCAACCTTGTCCACCGGCGGCCGGCGGACCTCCGTCCACCACCGACCCACGAAGGTCACCATCCCCACCAGGGCGTGGGCATAGAGGGGAGCGGTCTTGGCGTCGTAACCGGCCTCTTTGAAAGCGACCGCGAACACGCGGCCCACCCGTTCGGCCACATCGCTCAACAAGCTGGAGAGACTGCCGCGGCTGGCCGTGATGGGAGCGTCGTGGGCCAGCACCGCGAAGCCGTCCGGGCGATCCCTCACGTAGGTGAGAAAAGCCAAGGCCGCCTGCTCGATGCGCTCGCGGGGCGAACCCGAGGAAATCGCCTCGGAAATCACGCTCACCACGTGCTCCACCTCGCGGTCGACGATCGCCGCGTAGAGCCCCTCTTTGCCACCGAAGTGCTCGTAAACGATCGGCTTTGAGACCTTGGCGCGCTCGGCGATCTCCTCCACAGACATGGCCTCGTAGCCCTTCTGGGCAAACGCGCTGCGGCCCACCTCGATCAACTGTGCGCGCCGGGCGGCGGCGGTGAGCTTCTTTCGGGGAGGCATGTTGACAACATTACTACGACACCGTAAGTTACGCTATCGTATATTACGGAACCGTAGGTTTTAGCCGGCGCACCGCCGCCCTCGGTTTCGCCCAAGGAGCAACCGCCCATGTACATCCTGGCTTGTCTCGGCGTCTTCCTGGCCGCCTATCTCGTGAACGCCATCATGATCACGGTCTTCTATCACCGCGGCCTGGCCCACCGCGCCGTGACTCTGCGCCCCTGGGCGCGCACGCTGACCATCCACACGGGCATCTGGTTGACGGGTCTCGACCCCAAGGGTTGGGCCTGCATGCACCGTCGTCACCACGCCTACTCGGATACAGCGCAAGATCCCCACAGCCCCCTCAACCTGGGAATCTGGGGCGTGCTGCTCGGCCAGCTGAAATCCTACGAACGCACACTGGTGGGCTTGGCGCGTGGCGAGCACGAGTTCACCCGCCGTGTAGAAGATTTGGATTTCCCCATCAGTTGGCTCAACCGCAAGCGCGTCTGGTACCTGCCCTACCTGACACACCTGGCGATTTCCCTGGCGATCGTCCTATCCACCGACATGTGGGCCCTGGCCGCCGCCTACTACTTCGGAATCATGAGCCACCCCATCGAGGGTTGGATCGTCAACTCGCTGGGCCACGCCGTCGGCGGCCGCAACTTCGAGATCTCGGACGACTCGCGCAACAATCATCTGGCCGCCTGGCTGATCCTCGGCGAGGGGTATCAGAACAATCACCACCGCTACGCGACCTCCGCGAAGTTCTCCTATCAGTGGTGGGAGGTGGATCTGGGCTACGGGCTTTGCCTCTTGTTGGAGAAGCTGGGCGTGCTCGACATCCGGCGCGACACACTGATCCCCTCGCCCGCCGCCATACGCGCCGCACAGACGCAAGCCCCGGCTGTGGAGACCACCCAGATGGCCTGAGGGCGCGTAACCTTCAGCGTCAGCTCCCTGGAGGTCGCGCACGCGCGGGCGGCCAGGTGGAGATATCCGCAAGGGGGAGCATCGACTTCGCGGGTGACGCTACCTGTAGGCGGCTGGCCTCGATGGAGCCGTGGGCCGCCTGCGTCATGCCTGGAGCCGATGGCCTACTGGAACTCGACGCGTTCCACGCTCGGCACACCATCGTCCCGGAAGTGCGGGTGCACCACGTACAGGTCATCCCCAACGACCGCGACGGTGGTGGCCATCACGTCGTAGGGCGCGACACCTACCAGCTCCGCCGAATTCCATTGGTCCGAGCTGGTCAGTGCCACTACCCGATTGGCGCTGTTCGCGACGATCGCCAGGTGACCGTCAGGCGTCCAGACCACACCATCCGCCCCAGGAACTGGCTCGGGCAGGCTCACCTGGCTCGCACTCGCCGGATCGTCGAGCGGCACCTTGTAGAGACTCTCGCCGCCGGCGACCAGCAGGTAGCCCGACGGGTGGTAGACGAGGCCGTTGGGCGAGAACGCCTTGGAAGGCGCGAACCGGTGCAGCAGCGACGCCTCGTAGGCTTCGTCAATCCGATAGATCGCACCAGTGCGGGTATCGCTGACGTAGATCGTTCCCTCGTCGTCGACGGTGACGTCGTTTGCAAAGAACACGGTCTCCTCCGTCCGGTCCTCGAGCGTCGTGGCGAGATCGACCATGGCGATGCGCTGGCCCGAGCTCAAGTCGAAGACCCCGAGCTTTGCTTGCCCAGTACCACCCGAAGCGAAGATGGACGAATCCGAGTTGGCCACGAGCAACCGGCCCCGCGCTTCGTCTACCTCGATCCCGACGCTGGAGACCAGCTCCGGATCCTCTACGACGGCTGTGAGGCGGCCGTCTCGCTCCAGCTGGAAGACCGAGCCCTCGCGCAGGGAACCCACCAGGAAACGCGCGTTCGTCTGGTCATACTCGACCCCTTCGGGAAGGAATCGGTTGCGCTCCGCGACGATCGTGTCGGGCCACCCCCCCGCGGGCTCCCCAGCCGTAAGCGCCTGCGCGGAGACGCTTGCCGGAGGTTCTGCCTCCTCACCGCAACTCAGTACGAGCACGCTGCACGCGGCCGCGAGGATGAGAGATCGGAGGTGCATGGGAATCCTCCTCGGTTACGAGCCGCAGGCGGCACGGCTTCAGGAGTCGATCGAACGCCGAACTCTAACATGGAGGGCGACGCGTACGTACAACGGGATCGAGCTCGGGGTTCGAGCCGCGGCGGATCAGCGGCGCTTGGAGCGCTTGCGCTTCCAGGAATTGCCGGACTCCTCGTGGTCATCGCCGGAGCTCTTGCAGCCCTTGTCTGCCGGGTAGTCGATCCGGCCGTCTCCGTCGTTGTCGATTCCGCCCGAGCAGGCCGCGGGGGAAGGGAGCGGCGGGGGAGCCGCCGCTACTGGTAGGGTCGGCTTTCGCTTCGAGGACGACACGACCGAGGGCCGCATCCGCTTCCACGAGTGGATCGGCGACTCGGTCGACGATCACCGCAAGGGGTCGGACGACATCGAGGAGACCCAGGGGGCACGCCCGTCAAACGGCAGGCGGGGGAGGACGTGATCATCGTGCCCTCGCTCTCCGACGACGAGGCGCGGCAGAAGTTCCCGCAGGGCTGGCGGGCGCTGAAGCCCTACCTGCGCCTCGTACCGCAGCCGAAGGACTGAGCGCGTCGCATGGACGTTCGCGAACTCATCGGAACCATGGCCCCGGGCTGGGACGGCGCCGAATGGCTGGACACCGAACCGCTTCGCCTCGATGCTCTGCGCGGCAAGGTGGTGCTCGTTCGTTGGTGGACCGATACCTGTCCCTATTGCTTGCGCAGCGCCCCGGCCCTGAATGAACTCCATGCGCGCTACGCACATCGCGGGCTGATCGTAATCGGCATGTATCACCCGAAGCCGATGGACCGAGCGATCACCGCGAGCGAGATCCGTGAGGC
>Ga0255057_10002326_pt1 | contig 10330 bp, 11 predicted proteins | sample Cases_109_6_MG_FD_189022 | JGI IMG/M metagenome (GOLD analysis project Ga0255057, IMG submission 189022) | Seawater microbial communities from Amundsen Gulf, Northwest Territories, Canada - Cases_109_6 | ecosystem: Environmental > Aquatic > Marine > Gulf | place: Canada: Northwest Territories... | reverse complement strand
TCGTGCGATGACGATCAGTGGCCGCACATACCTTTCCCATAGTCAGCCTTTTTGCTATTGACTGACCTGATCCAAACCGTAATCTCACAATGTGGACGTGTGAATAGTGAAAAGTCGTCAATTCGTATTGAATAGTTCAGATTGAAGATGTCAGACGCAGCCTGGCCCAGCGTTATACGAGATCGAAACTGAGGAAGGGCAGCGGATCATGGGGGTCAGTTTCGGATTCGTCTTCGACACCATCTCGCATACCATTTCGACTAAATGCTCCCCCGAGCAGAACCTATCGCAAGCTCGCTAGGGGACTTGCCGCCTCAAGGCGTGAGTGCAACATCTTGATAACCGGTTATGTGCGCTTTCGGCCCGAGATGATGTCTTGGGAAGTCGGATTCGGAGCGAACCAGAAGGCTTGATCTAACCCTCTCGCTCTGAATCCCCAGCGAATCTGGTGTAGGCAAACGACGGATGGAGGCCGAATTGGGAGAAGTGAAGCTTGCTCGACTCGATATTGATGTCGACCGATGGACCTGGTGGGGATTGGGAATTTCCATGGTGCGGGTTGGCTTGAACCCTGCTACTTGGGTTCCTCAAGTTCACCTGCGCGGAAGAAGACGGTCTGTGGCGAGTGGAGCGAGAAGAGATCGTTGGAACCTCGTTCATCAAGTTCCACGGCGAGGCAATCAGCTGAGAATGATCAACCCCCAGCAGGGTCCGGTCAACAAGACTGGTTGCGACCGGATAAAGATCGGTAGTTACCGAACATGACCCAGCAGCGACCTTGGTGGCCCTATGCCGGAGCGCTGCTGATCCTGACGATGGTCGGTTGCGGTGGAGACGCTGAAACAGAGCCGCCGGCCGCTACAACCATCCATGACGACACTGGAGACACGATGCAGACAGATCTGACGCTTCCCCCGCGAAAGGGCGAGCCACCGCGAGTCACCGACGGTATTCCCCATGTGCAACTCGACCAGACAGCGAGCGACGAGATGCTCGCCGATTTGTCCGCATGGGCGTTCTCCCTCGATGGTGTCGTGGAGCAGCCGAGCCGGGCGTCCCTTCCCGGTGCGCGGGCTCTCACCGTCGCCCCGGAGCTAACCGCTCGTCGCGAGGCGTTGATCGTGGGGCGCGAGTTCGGCCACATCCACCCGCAAACCAATGGGGGCGGAAGCCTCCATCTCAGGCTTCCTGCAGATCACGCCCTAGAGGTGGTGGATCAGGGCTGGGGCGAGTGGCACCCGTTCGCAGTCGACGGCACGGTGCCGGGCTTGGTGATGGTCTACGCCCCCCGCTCTGACGAGGATCTCGATGTCGTCAAGACCATCATCGAAACCTCCGTTGCTCACGCAATATCTGGTCTTGACGGCGGATAGCGATGGCCCTGCCTGACTCGGGCAGCCCAAGGCGTTGCTAGGACGGTCCCAGATGGCAGTTCCCAGACCCAGCGGTTCGGACCCTGTGTCAGTCGCCATTACATGGTACGTAAAGCCGGGACAGGTCGAGGAGTTCGAAGCCTGGCTCGATGAGATCAAAGCGGTGGCGATGGGGTTTGACGGATACGCCGGTATGGAGACCTGGTACGGCCAGCCGATGCTGACAACCCGACCTATCTCATCATTCTCCGCTTTGACAGTTACGAGCATTACAAGGCCTGGCGCGAATCACCGGAAAGAGCCGAAACCGGTGGATCAGTCATTTGCCATGACCACCGGGGATCCGTCATTCGAGGAAGCGCACGGTCTCGAAGGATGGTTCACGCCCTCGGCGAAGGCTGCGAGTGTTGAACGTCCACCACGGTACAAGATGGCAATCCTCACTATCGTCGGTCTCTACCCACCCATCGTCGTAGTAGGTGCACTCGTCACTGCGACCACCGGAGTCTCAGTGGCTCTTGGCACTCTCATTGCCGTCACAATCGTGGCAGTAGTAGCCACCTACTGGGTGACGGCGGCCCGTCAGGCATGGACGACCAGCCAAACCGCGACGTAGTGGGTGGCGAAGGCGGCGACGGTGAAGGTGTGGAACACCTCGTGGAATCCAAACCATTCTGGCGAGGGGTTGGGACGCTTGAGGGCATAGACCACCGCCCCAAGCGTGTACAGAACACCGCCGACGATTATCAGGGTCACCGCCAACGCGCCTGCTCCGTCGATGAGTCCAGGCAGGAACAAGATCGCGACCCAACCCACCAACACGTACAACGAGGTGGTGAGCCACCGGGGAGCAGCGGTCCAGAACAGCCTGAGAAGCACGCCTGCAAGGGCTCCGACCCAGACGATCAACAGCAAAGCCCGACCCTGTTCCGGCGGCAGCGCAAGAACGGCGAAGGGCGTGTAGGTGCCGGCGATGATCAGAAAGATGTTGGAGTGATCCATCCGTCGAATGAGATCCTCGACCGGTGGAGACCATGAACCCCGGTGCAAAAGCGCACTGGTACCGAACAAGAGAACAGCGGTCGCGGCAAAGATCGCCGACGAGACCCGGCTTGCATGTGTGGGTGCCGTCGCAACCAAGACAACACCTGCGACCAGCGAAATGGGGAACATCGCGGCGTGCAACCAGCCTCTCATCTTCGGTTTGACGCCTTTCGTCTCAGCGGGGCTGTTGTCGACCATTCGAACACCGTATCGAAGACAGAATGGGCCGGATCGGCCATCTCATCCACCGCCGACGGTTACCGGTCGTGTTGACGATCTATCTACCCTCGTTCGCAGTGGTTTTTGACCCACCAACCCGGTCCCGCGCTCGGGTTATTGGCCGGCTGGTCTGGCCCGTGCTGCTCGCGGTGGCCGTGATTCTCGCAATTGTCGTTTCTGCCGCCGGTGATGACACCCGGGCGGAGTTCGAATACCTGGATGAGCTACAGGCCCAGAGCGTCGAACTGGCGAAAGCCGGCGACGCGTTTCGTGACGTCGTCTCCCGACTCCAGCGCATCGAGCGGACCGAATTCGTGACAGTCATCGACGGCATATCTCGAGATATCGCCGCTGGGTTTGAGTTTGTCGAACAGGACCCGCCGAGTGAGCAGTTTGTAGCGGTTCAGTCCCTGTACAGACAGGCCCTGCTGGCATGGGACGTGGGTGTCAGCGGATACGAAGCTTCCGTGTTACTTGCCGCCGACGAACCAGAGAACCTTGTTGTGGTTGACGCAATGGCCGAATCTCTGGCCGAATTGCGGGCGGGCGACGGTATCTATGTCGACCTGGTTACCGAAGTCAACCGCGATGAGCTGCCACAGCCCCCCTCTCCGATGGTTGACGTGATGCTCCTCCCCGCTGACGCCAGTCTTGTCGGTCTTTCGGTCTCGTATGTTGACTCTGCCCGGTCGCCAAATAGTGGATTGGCCCTCCGGCCGGGGCTTGCGGTAAGCCAAATAGTCGCCGACCCTGAGTGGCAGGTCGACCCGAGTGACCAGGCGGTCATACCGGCGACAGAATCGGTGGTGTTTTCGGTGGTGATCACCAATGCGGGAAACGTGGTCAGCGCCGAGGACAACCTGGTGCTGACGCTGACCGGCGGACCCGAACCGGTGCGGATACAGGTGGAACTGGACCCCCTGGAACCTGATCAACAGACGACGGTGATCATGGAGCCGGTGCCGGTCGAGCCTGGGGGTGTCTACGAGGTGGTCGCCGCTCTTGCCATCTCTGAGAACGACTCGAACTTCGAGGACAACTCGATCACAGTTGTGTTCATGGTCAACGCACAATGAGCGACGTGGATCTGGACAGAACTTCGCTGGGGGTGGCAGTAAACGAGCTGTATCAACGCGAGCACGATGCCCTGGGAGATGAAGGCACCTACCAATTGCTCGACGACGCCGAAAAGTGGGATTTGACCGACACGCTGGCGAACGGAGGTGTCGTCACATTTGCGCACGTGAATGTGGCTGATTGTGGGCTTCACGTGGCAGCCGCTGTCAACGCCGCCTTGGACACTGGTGCCGACACGGTGCTCGCGATCAGTGTCCTCCATGCCTTCTCCGAGGAGATGGAGTTGGCTCGCCGTGACGTTTCCAGTGGAGGGTCATCATCGGATCACGCGATGTGGGGGATTCAAGGTCCGGGGCTGGAGTTTCTTGATGACTGGCGAGGCGACCATGCCATGCGAAGTCTCAGACATTTCTGGGCTGCCGAGACGAGACGCCGCGGAATCACAGATCGTCGTCTGGTTGAGCGTTACCCGTTTCTCGCAGGAGGCAGGCCTGGTGACTTGCCCTATATCGACGAGGTCGCGGGTATCAGCGAGAATGCTGTGATCTTGGCGACCGGAGACCAGTTTCATCACGGAATCGCCTACGGAACGCCTCCAGACGAGGCCCTGGATCCCGAGCCGGTCGGTCTGGTAGCCGCCACAGAAAGCATCAAACGGGGGATAGCTCTCGCTGACTCAGGTGACTACTGGGGATACGACCAGCATTGTGTTGTGGCTAAAAGCGATGATCGGGATGCTGCCCAGCTGTACATGTACCTTCGGGGGCCACTTCAGGGCGAGCTCATTGACATCGGCTGGTCGGATTCGACCGAACTTTATGGAGCACCCGCCCCAACCTGGGCTGCCGGCGGTTTCATCAAGTTCGAGAAGGTGGACGCAACCGCTTCATCGTTACCATCGAACGCTCATGCTTGACCCAAAACTTCTTCGCCAGAACCCCGATGCAATAGCCGAGTCTCTGCGCCGCCGCGGTTCGACCGTCGACCTCAACAGCCTGGTGGAACTGGATGGTTTCCATCGATCGGCACTTCAGGATGCCGAGGAGCTCCGCTCGCGGCAGAAGGAAGCGGGGAAAGAGATCGCCACACTCGAAGGCGAGGCAAAACAAACCGCAATCAACGAGGTATCCGAACTGGCAGCTGCCCAAAAGAAGGCGTCTTCGAACTCCGACGAACTCGCCGAGCAGTTTCGGGTTGCCTGGCTAGAACTGCCCAACCTCGTCGATCCAACTGCGGCAGACGGCGTCACCGAAGACGACGCCGTGGAGATCAGACGAGTCGGCGACACAAGCACCGAGGGGGTCAGTCATGCCCAATTGGGCGAGTCGCTCGACATCATCGACACCGCGAGGGGAGCCAAGGTCTCCGGGAGTCGGTTTGGATACCTGAAGGGCAAAGGCGCTTTGCTCGAGCTTTCTCTGGTTCGTTGGGCGATGGACAATCTGGTCGACCAAGGATTCACTCCCATGATCCCTCCGGTACTGGTGCGAGAGCCGGCCCTGGAAGGAACCGGGTTCTTCCCTGAGGCGCGTGAGCAGGTCTACGAAATCCCCAAGGACGAGCTGTTCCTCGTTGGGACGGCCGAAGTTCCCCTCGCTGCTTATCACGGAGACGAGATACTCGATGTCGACGAACTGCCGACACGCTATGCAGGCTTTTCGACATGCTTTCGGCGTGAAGCCGGTACATATGGCAAGGACACCGCTGGTATCTTTCGGGTCCATCAGTTCGACAAGGTCGAGATGTTCGTGTTCACCGACCCCGAGGACTCAACCCAGGAGCATGATCGTCTTCTCGCGGTCGAGGAGTCCCTGGTGCGGCAGCTCGAGGTCCCCTATCGCGTAGTCAACGTCGCCGCCGGCGATCTTGGTGCCGCCGCCGCCAAGAAATATGACATCGAGGCGTGGTTCCCGGGTGAACAAGCTTTCCGCGAGATCACGTCGTGCTCCAACACCACCGACTTTCAGGCCCGTCGTCTCAAGATCCGGGTCAAAAGCGACAAGGGCAACCGGATTCTGCACACACTCAACGGGACGGCTTGTGCCGTCGGGCGCACAATCCTCGCCATTCTCGAGAACCACCAACAGCCAGACGGTTCAGTGATGATCCCGGAGGCGCTGCGCCCCTATACCGGGTTCGACATCATCAAGCCGTGAGCGAGGTCTCCAACCCGATCTTCGCCAAGATCGCCAACCGATATGACCGAATCAACCGGATCCTGTCGATGGGTCAGGAACGACAATGGCGGGCCCGCGGCATTGAGATGTTGAATCAAGGTTCGGTTCTCGATCTGGGTTGTGGCACCGGCGACACCAACTTCGAAGGACGAGCCACGGTCGGTCTCGACCCGGTGATCGAGATGCTGGCTCTTAGCCCTGTGACGGCGAGGACGGTCGCGATTGGTGAAATCCTGCCGTTTCGCGGTGATTCGTTTGACGGAGTCTTTAGCGGCTTCGTGTTCCGGAACCTGACCTCGGTCAGCCAGACTCTGGTCGAGATTGATCGAGTCTTGAAGCCGGGAGCCGCCGCGGTGGTTGTCGATCTCTCTAGACCGATCAATCCTGTTCTGCGTGTTCTTCACAGGGTTGGAACCGCGATTGTGCTGCCTCTGGTGGGGCTGGTCTTCGCCGGCGCTCCCAGGGAGTATTGGTACCTGCACAGGAGTCTCGACAAGCTGGCGTCCCCAAGAGAGCTGTTCTCGGGTCATGCCCTCGAACTGGAAGAGGAGTGGCGGTCCGGGCTGTTTGGGTTTGTTTACGGAGTCCGACTGCGCAAACCGATCTGATTTCGTTGCTATAGCAACATGGTGCGAAAACCACACCTTTGTGCACGCTCGACCCGTGATTGATCGTGACCCCGCCGTCGAGACACGGTGGACGCCGTTGACATCGGCCGCCGACTCCAGCCAGGTGACCCTGCCGCACCCGGAACGATTCACTTAGGGCTGCTCCCTTCCGGGCCTGACCCAATTCATGGTGTTCCGCCGCGCAGGACCCGGCCTTCAATATCGCGTGTCCAGTGTCAGGGCATTGCACCCCGGCGTGTCATGTCCCTCGGGCGGGGGGTTTGGCCCCGCATTAAGAGGGTTTCGGGTTCAGGGCACCCCTAGTACCCCGCCTACACGATCACCGGGAAGGCTACCGATGCTCCCGAACCACCCCAACATCGAACCGTCGGGAATGCATCGAGGCCGGAGTACCTTGTTCGGCTCCGATGGCTGCAAATCGCTTCGGCGCAAACTTCCCAAGACTGTTCGCCGCGGCGATCCTTCAAGAGCTCTCCTTCGCGGTGCTGATCCACTTCCCCGGTTACCTGAGCGATTTGGGGGCTACCGAAGGCTTGATTGGTGTCCTTTACTCCACGTCAGCTTTGGTTTCGCTGCTGTTCCGACCCTGGTTGGGACGAATCCTCGACCTGAAGCATCGGCGAACGGTGATCTTGGTGACAGGGTTTTTCAACATCGTTGTGGTCTTGCTTCTGATCACGACTTCGGCGTGGGGTCCGTGGCTTTGGATCCTCTTCCTGGCACAGCGGGTGTTTCAGGTGGCGCTGTTCACCACCATGCTCACCTACGGCGCCGATTCGATTCCGGTCAAGCGGCGGACTCAAGGCCTAGCCATCTTTGGGTTGTCCGGTCTCATTCCCATTGCGTTTGCCGGCTATCTAGGCGACGTAGTGATCGAGGCGTCCGGCTTCACAGGGCTCTTCTGGTTCGCTGCGGTGGCCAGCACGATGTCCTGGCTTATTGTGTGGACACTGCCCGTGTTGCCGGTGCGTGGCCATCAGCGAAGACGGGGCTTCTGGCAGGCCTTTGCTCAAAAGAACCTGCTGCCCCTCTGGTTTGCCTCCTTTTTGTTCTTCTTGGGCGTGGAGTCGTTGTTCACATTTACGCGGACCTATGTAGACAGACGAGAGGTGGGAACCGTGGGGCTCTTCTTCGCCATTTATGGCGCTTCGGCTGCCATCACCCGGATCTTCGGCGGCAGTCGATACGACACCATGCCCCACCGAAAGGTGTTAGTCACCGGGATTTCGGTATTTGGAACGGGACTAGTGGTGATGGCGTTGGCCCAGTCGGTAGTGGCTTTGGCCATCGCAGCCTTTCTGATGGGATCCGCCCACGGCGCAGCATTCCCTCTGCTGTCGAGTGAAGTGGTCAACCGGGCCCGCGTCGCCGAGAGGGGGTCGGCTATGGCGATATTCACCTCGATCTTCGACATTGCCTTGCTGGTTGGAGCGCCAATCGTGGGATTCTTGATCGACGGGTTTGGCTATGGCATCGGGTTTAGTGCTGCCGGCATCACCTTGATCGTCGGTTCGCTGATCTACGCCCGATGGGACCGCCGATTGAGTGATACCCGCTCAACGTTTGTCGACGAAGAAGTCCTCGAGTAGCTGACGGCATTCGTCGGCGAGGACACCGTCGATGAGGTCGATCCTGTGGTTGAGCCGTCGGTCCTGGGGGATGTTGTAGAGCGACCAGGCGGCTCCGGCTTTTGGATCGGGTGCTCCGTAGACGATCCGGTCGAGTCTTGACCACACCGCGGCACCGGCGCACATCGGGCACGGTTCCAACGTGACCACCAGCGTGTGCCCGGTGAGTCGCCAGTCACCGATCTCGCGTGCTCGGAACGACAAGACCAGCATTTCGGCGTGGGCGGTGGGGTCGTGAAACTCTTCGCGTCGATTGCGATCTACGGCGACGATCGACCCGGTGTCGTCGAGAAGCACGGCACCGACCGGGACGTCTCCAGCCTCTCCTGCTTCGCTGGCGGCGGTGAGAGCTGTCCGCATTGGGTCGACATAGAGTTTGGTCGAAATGGGGTCAGTCATGTGTCGGCATTATCCTCCGTCTCTCGAAAGATCCTGTCCTTCGGACAGGATCCCGGAGGGGTCGCATAGTCTGGCCTAGTGCGCGGCACTGGAAATGCCGTTGGGGGTTACTCTCCCACGAGGGTTCAAATCCCTCCCCCTCCGCAAGTCGTAGTAGTTAGGTCTCCCCGGCTGACCTGCGGCAATGCGCCGTCCTATGGCGGCGCACGACAACCTATGACTTATCGTGGCGGTGCCTCGGCACCGTCCATGGAGGGGTCGCATAGTCTGGTCTAGTGCGCGGCACTCGAAATGCCGTAAGGGGCTGACGTCTCTTCGTGGGTTCGAATCCCACCCCCTCCTCAACAAACCTCAGCTACTACGACCCGTATCCGGTCGTCTGTTCGGGTAGCCGACGCCCCGCTTGGGGGGCGCAATCCGCTCATGTTCGCGGTGTGCTTGCTCATAGATGGCAACCCAACGATCAGAGAGCCGCGAGAATACCTGTGGCCCCGAGGAGGGGTGGCCGAGTGGTCTAAGGCGACAGTCTTGAAAACTGTTGGGCTCTTTCGGGTCTCGTGGGTTCGAATCCCACCCCCTCCGCAGGTACCGTTTCACAACCATATGAGGGGGACGACCCCCTCAACCCCCGGGGTACAAATCTGGAGAGGTGGCCGAGTGGTCGAAGGCGCTCGCCTGCTAAGCGAGTAAGGGGTTTATAGCCTCTTCGAGGGTTCAAATCCCTCCCTCTCCGCCGCCGACCCGCCGTCGTTCGACGTGTCCCCAAGCCACGACCGATAGACCCGTTTTGGGTGGCCTTTGTGCCCTACCCATCGGAACCGCCGTCTTCGATGATTCCTGTATGAGGGTTCACATGGGCCCACCCCGGTCAGCGGTGGCCCGATGAGAAGTCCTCCTTTGTCTTCTATGGAGGGTTGAAATGGATGGGTTCTGGCACAAGGCTTGGCAGTTCGCGCTGCTCTTTGCGGTGATCTCCCTACTGGCGGCCTCGATCGTCATTCAAGGCCAGAGTGTGTCCGCCAACGACGTCAGGGCGATCGTTGCCGAAGGAGGCAGTGGTGGACTGGCCGGCGTCGAGACTTGGCCTCGCGACCTGAGTGTGCGACCGGAGTTGACTCCGGTGGCTGATCTTGCCTCCGCTCCTTCTGGTGAGCAGCATCTTTCCATCGCTCCAAGTGTGCCCCCGCCAATTGCGAGATCCGATCAGCGAATCTGGGATGTTCATGTCGAGTCGATCGAAGGGGTTTGCCCACTCGACCCGGCAAACGGGATAACGACTGACATGTGGGGCTTTCGCATCGCCGGCGAAGATGATGTGACCTGTGGTTCGCCTGGGCCGATCTTCAGGGGTCGCGTTGGCGACATGGTGAACATCACACTCACCAATCTCTCTACCAACACCCACCCTCACAACATCGACTTTCACGCGGTGACAGGCCAAGGCGGCGGGGCCGCAGACCTCACTGTCAATCCCGGCGAAACTGCGACAATTCAGGTCCGCCTCCTCTACCCGGGAGCGTTCATGTATCACTGCGCCTTCGGCGACGTCCCCTCACACATCGCCCACGGCATGGTCGGCATGTTCATCGTTGACCCCGAGGAGCCGCTGCCCGAAGTGGACCACGAGTGGGGCATCATGCAGAGCGAGTGGTACGTCGCTGAAGCTGGTGCTGATGGCGAAGCCCCTTATGACCCCGACGCGGTGTTCAACGAGGAGCCACGATTCGTTACCTTCAACGGTCGAACCGACGCACTCACAGGTGACAACTCTTTGAAGATGAACG
>Ga0255057_10002324_pt1 | contig 10331 bp, 7 predicted proteins | sample Cases_109_6_MG_FD_189022 | JGI IMG/M metagenome (GOLD analysis project Ga0255057, IMG submission 189022) | Seawater microbial communities from Amundsen Gulf, Northwest Territories, Canada - Cases_109_6 | ecosystem: Environmental > Aquatic > Marine > Gulf | place: Canada: Northwest Territories... | reverse complement strand
TCATACGCTGCCACTTACGATTTGCAGGTGAGGGACAAGAGGATCCCGGCACCGGAGGTGCACGAGATGCCATCCACATGGGTTCGCACCGGTAGAACCACGGATGGAGGGAGAGATCCCATGCGTAAGCAAGCGATTATCACAGCAGTCGCCGCAATGCTTCTTGTCGGGCCAGCGACAGCAAGTGCTCAGGTTCACTTCGGGGGGCAGCTCAGCTTCGGCAGTGACCAGGACCTGGGCCTCGGAGCCCGTTTACTGGCCAACGTCACGTCGCTTGAGCGCTGGGACTTCATCGGGACCTTCGACTGGTTCTTCCCAGGCGATCCCGTGGGTCAGGATCGGACCTACTGGGAGGTCAACGGGAACCTGGCTTACAATTTCGAGATCCAGAGCGCTCCGTCCATCTCTCCGTACGTCGGAGGTGGCCTCAACATCGCTCACTTGTCAAAGGAGTTCGAGGACGGAAGGGATTCCTCCGACACCGACCTCGGGATCAACCTTCTGGCGGGGACTCAGTTCGGTACCAAGGCAGTCACGCCGTTCGTGGAGCTGCGTGTTGAGCTTGCCGGCGGCGAGCAGTTCGTGATCACTGGCGGACTGCTGTTCTAGAGCGTCGCGGGCGCGGTTGGAGGAAGGGCGTGGGCTGCGACTGACGGTAGCCGCCCTGTGTGGCTCGGCACTCCCCAAAGCCAGCGCCCGGTTCACGCCGGGCCACTAACCACGCCAAAGGGGGCGGCTCTCACGGGCTGCCCCTTCCTGCATCAGCGCATCATATCTTGCTGCGGGCTGCTCGCACGGCGGCGGGCACGTACACTCGGGCGCGATTCGCACTCCCCGGACTCTGACTGAGCAAGTCGCAACCGCGACAAGAGCGAAATCGAGACGTCTGAAACCGGCGCTCTCACGCGCTCGACCTGCTCACCCCCACCCTCCACCGGGACCAACCTTCCGTCGTTGCCAGAGACGAAGCGAGAGACCCGTCATAGGCCCGGTCCAGGCTGGGAGTTGAGGTGTGTTCGATCGGTGGCGTGCGGAAGTTACTTCCAGTGCCCTGTATCACGCCGGGCGCTTCGCTCTGCTCGCACGGCGGCGGGCGGGTGGAATGGTGTGTCCGCGTCATACTTGACAAAAATATGAACAAATCCTAAAGTGAAGTATCCGAGGCTTGTGTCATGCCCACAGTAAATAACCTCCCGAGTGCGCTTCCAGGCGTCGCAGACGTCCCAGCCCATATTGCATTTCTTCACGTCCCGTTCCATCCCAAAGGAGGCTTCATGTCCCGCATCAACCTGCTCCTCGCAGTCCTCTTTCTCGCCACCTTTACCACAGGCTGTAGTGATCAACCACTTTCCCCGACCCCAAGCGATGCGTCTGGTGTCGCAGTCGGTGAAATGTCGGCGTCGCAGGTAATCTGGCCCGAAGCTATCTCAATTCCCACCGGATTCGAAGCGGAGGGCATCGAACTGGGCAAGGGGCACGAATTTTTTGTGGGAGGCTTTTCCTTTTCCAGCGTTTTCGGCCCGCCGTTTTTCGGAGTTGATTTCGAGATGTCCGAGTTCGCCGGCGCCATCTACAAGGGGAACCTGCGCACTGGAGAAGGCGCTATTCTAGTCGAGCCGACAGGCAAACCGCTCAGCGGCTTGTCCTATGACCCCCGCACCGATTATCTCTACGCTGCGACAGGCTTCGTCGACTTAGTCACCGGAAGTTTTACTGATCAAGGCGTCATCGTCTATGACGCCAGCAGCGGCGACGTCATCACGGAGATTACGTTCGGCAATGGCATTGTCATAAACGATTGTCTGGTCACCAGGACGGCCGTGTATTGCACGGACTCGTTCAATCCTGACTTGTACAAGGTAGTCCTTGAAAAGGGCGGACGCCTTCCCTCGACCCCTGTGTTCGAAGTGATCCCCATGCCTGGCTTCGAGATGAACACCGATGGCCTCGGTTTCAACGCCAACGGTCTCGTCGGAAATTTTGACGGCAGACAACTCGTGATCGTGAATATTTCCACCGGAGTGCTGTACCTGGTGGACACGGAAAGCGGTGAGGCATCTCCCCTCGAGATCGAAGGCGCTGAGCAACTGTTTGTGGACGGCGACGGGCTCTACTTGGACGGCCGAACCCTCTACATTCTTCAAAACTTCCAAGACAAGATCGCTGTGGTCCAACTCTCGGGAGACCTCAGCGGAGGCGAGTTCATCAGGAATATTCGGGGCGAGGGTGACAATCAGTTGAACACCGCCACGACCATCATCGGTTTCCGCGACAGCCTCTATGCCATCAATACGGACTTCTTTGAACGCATCCTCAGCGGCAATCCAGCCGGAGTCCAATCGGAAGTTGTGAGACTGAGGAAGTAGAAGGCTACCGGGTTCATACAGAGATTCCGGGCCTCGGCGTGGCTGGTTGAGGCCCGGAGGGGAGCGGGCCAGTCGCGGGGGAGAACCAGGCTCAGGGGTTATGCTCATAGGTGAGAAATTGGGGCTGCTCCCGCGAAGGCTGGCATCCGAGTAGCTCGGAGAATCCATTCCAGGATGGGACCCCTCAGAACCGGGGATTGCCCGGTTCCATTCGTGATTCCTGCGGCCCAGTCTTCGACTCAACCGGCACGACCCAGACCGACCAGCTGCTCTGTAAGCAGTAGTGCACGGATGGCGACGGCCGCTAGTAGACTGGCCTCCCGGGGTACGCTTCCCCGCACATAACCCAGGTTGTCACGGGTCTGTCACGGATCCGAGTCGATCGTCTGGGGCGCGTCAGATTCAATGCCGGCCGCACCGCCGGCCAGAAGGTGTACGACAATCGCCTCCTGGGTCCGCGTATCCACCTTGTGTTGATGAGTCACACTGCCGAGAGTCCGGTTTACGAACTCCTGGGCGGCCAACAGAGCGTTCCGTTCTAGCTGCGGGATCGTCCTCGGGTCTAGTCCGTCCATGTCCTCTGGTCGCCAGGTCCCACGACGTACTTCATCGATGGTCCGAATAGCATCGGTGTAGAACTCGACGAAGGAAGGGGCCAGTGCCTTGATCTGCCCATCACGAGTTTGACGCAGCTCCTTGATTCGAGACAGGACCTCGTCTCGCCGCAACAGACGACATGCTTGAGAGCGGTGCGTACCGGGTTTCGATCGAGGCTTCAGTACTGCATAGGCTGCACCCGCGTTTCCCGGCGTTACGGGTGGACAAACTTCAAGCCCAAGGGCTTCCGTCCCATAGGTGAAGATCCAACAGAAGCGTTCATGGAGCTCGTTGCCCAACGGCAGGCTTTCGAGTCCATTCTTGGCCATTACTAGCTCTCCTGGAGTTGCCCCTTCTCCGTGGACAGTTTCTGGTTTGAGACTCAAGCCGCAGAATCGTGTCTCCTTTCGTAGTTGAGCGGGGACAGGTGACCGAGGGCCGAGTGCCTGCGGTGCGGGTTGTACCAGGCCTCGATGAAGTCGAACACGGCCATCTTCGCCTCGGCCTGGTTGCGGAACCGCTTCCTCTCGAGCAGCTCGCATTCGAGCGTGGCGAAGAAGCTCTCACACATCGCGTTGTCGTAGGCATCACCGACCGAGCCCATGGACGGCCTGACGCCCGCTTGCTTGCACCTCAGCCCGAACGCGATCGAGGTGCCCTGGTCCGAGTGGTGGATGACCGAGTCTGGATTCCGTTGCCACAGGGCCATGTTCAAGGCCTGGAGCACGAGCGTGGTCCTCAGGTGCGATTCCATCGACCAGCCCACAACTCTGCGGCTGTTGGCATCCACGACCACGGCCAGGTACAGGAATCCGCTCCAGGTCGGCACGTAGGTGATGTCAGCTACCCACAGCTGATCGGGCCGATCCGCCGCGAAGTCCCGGTCCACCAGGTCCGGAGCCGGGCGCGCGGTTGGGAGCGGGTCAAGACGGGAAACATCATCTCTGATGGGGGCGGGGGCGGCGTCCAGCAGCCGGCGTGGCTTCTCTTGCTCGGCCAGCGCGATGAGGCGCTCGACATGCTCACCGACGTGTTCTCGCGACCCGTTCTGGGCGTCGAGAATCTGTGGCTTCCAGTGTACGATCCGATTCGCGACGATCCACGGTTTCAGGCGGTGGTCGAGGGGCTGAACCTGCCGGACTGACCGCTGAACTCACCGCTCCGACCTGGCCGCCCGGGTAGCGCCGAGATTCCATGCCGCGGGTAATCGTTCGTATGCTTGTACATGACGCCTCCCGGCCCGGCCGCACTCACTAACGCCCTCGAGGGCTCGTACCGCATCGATCGCGAGATCGGCCGTGGCGGCATGGCCACCGTCGTTTGCGCCAATCGGATACTCAATCCGAAGGTCGGAGCCCCATCACTCGCTCATGACATGGCCATAACTGGTTGGTTTTCTTGACCTTCTGCCGATCATGCTGTGCATGGAACTGACGCGAATTCGCCAAGTGAGTCACTTCTGGGGTCACTTTGGGGCGTGATTTCGCCCCGAGCGGGAGCGCGACCCAAAGGAATTGCGACGAAGGGATGAGAGGTTCTTCCTCGCTCAGCTCGCTGCGGAGCAACTCTCCGTCTTTCGCTGCGCCTCCTTCATCTTGCTCTTTGCTCACGTCAGCGATCTACTCAGCTGCCCGAGTCCTCAGGGGCCGAACGTCCAGCACTACCTGTTCCATCGTCTCAAGGTCGGCCCGCTGGTAGAGGTCCTGGAGCGCCTGAGTCTGCTTCCAACCGCCGACTGCGGCGATGTCCACGGCCGGCAAGTGCTTGCGCTTCGTGGCCCACCGGCGCCGGAGGGAATGCCAGCCGAAGCCGCGCGGATGATCGAGTCCTGCGAGCCCCTCAGCCTTGAGCAGCCAGTTCCGCGCTGCGTCGGCACGTCGGCGGAGGCAGGCTTCTGGGCCCTCAGGGAAGTACCTGAACCGGGCGCGAAGCGGACCAGGCCAAGCAGAATCAGTACGTGGCGCATCGGGGAATGCTGCATGATCAGACGCCCTCCAGAATGAATGGCTACGCTAGGCCGGAAGGTGCCCGTGGGCAAGGAGCCGAACCCGTATTTTAAACGCGGCCTTGGATGAAGCCGAAGCGCTGATCTACATTGGGTTCTTGGCGGAGGGAGGATAAGCACCCTTGTTTGACACTGGAGAACCGTGACCGACCCGTTCGACGACCTCAGGTCAGCCCTGGAAGATCGCTACGCGATCGAGCGCGAGATCGGCCGTGGAGGCATGGCCACGGTGTTCCTGGCGGAAGATGTCAGGCACTCGCGGAAGGTCGCGGTCAAGGTGCTGAAATCCGAGCTCGCCGAATCCGTCGGTGCCGACCGCTTCCTGCAGGAAATCCGCACTACGGCGAACCTGCGCCACCCTCACATCGTCCCCCTGTACGATTCGGGCCAGGCCGCGGGATTCCTGTACTACGTGATGCCATTCGTGGAGGGGGAGTCGCTGGAGCAGCGACTGGAGCGGGAGAGGCAGCTGAGCGTCGAGGAAACCCTCAAGATCGCCAGCCAGGTGGCCGACGCGCTCTCGTATGCCCACGAGCGGGGGCTGCTGCACCGGGACATCAAGCCGGGCAACGTGATGCTCGAGCGCGGTCACGCCGTGGTGACCGACTTCGGAGTGGCGCGCGCGGTGTTCGCGGCTGGGGGCGACCGGCTCACGAGCTCAGGCCTCGCCGTCGGCACGCCGGCGTACATGAGTCCCGAACAGGCGTCGGGGGATGACAGGCTGGACGCGCGCTCGGACCTGTACAGCCTGGCCTGCGTGGTATACGAGATGCTGGCGGGCCAGCCCCCGTTCACGGGAATGACGGCGTCGGTGGTGATGGCCCGTCACAGCCTGGATCCCGTCCCTCCGCTCGCCACGGTGCGGCCGGGACTCTCGGGGCACGTCGCGCGGACCGTCGAGAGGGCGCTCGCCAAGACTCCGGCGGACCGGTTCCCGTCTACGGCCGAATGGGCCCGGGCACTCGCGACCGGCCCGGCTCCCGAGTCCCCAAGGCCATTCCCGGGCGCCGATGTGGCATTGTCCGCTGCCCCGCCGACGCGGCCCAAGGAACTCGGCATCGCGGTCCTTCCGTTCGAGTACGCGAGCGCGGACGAGGCGCTGGCTTCACTCTCCAGCGGTCTGAGTGAGGACATCGCGACCGGCCTGGCCCGTTTTTCTTACCTGTCCGTCAACGACTCCGGTATGGGGGATTCACCGGCCAGCCTCGGGACGGATCCGCGCGAGACGGTCCGCCGACTTGGAGTGCGGTACCTGCTGACGGGGTCGCTGCGTCGCTCGGGCGACCTCCTCCGCCTGAACGTGCGCGTGGTGGACGCGATCGCGGGTCAGCGCGTATGGGCCAAGCAGTACGACAGGGATCTCGCCGTGGCGAGCGTGTTCGACGTGCAGGACGACTTGACGGACCGGATCGTGGCCACGGTCGCCGACTCGTACGGAGTGCTGGTTCGCTCGATGGCCACGGTGCTCGAAGGGGTGCCGGGCGAGCGGTTCGATCCGGCGGACTGGGTGGTGCAGCTGTACGGATACCGGCAGCGGATCACTCCGCACGAGGCCGCCGAGGTCCGGGCCGGCCTCGAGGAGGCGGTTCGCAGCCATCCGCACAGTTCAGATCTGTGGGCTTGCCTGGCCCAGATCTACCTCGACGAGCAGGTCTTCGGGTTCAATCCAGGTCCCGATACGCTCGACCGGGCACTGACCGCGGCGCGCCGGTCGGTCGACATCGACCGCTCCAGCCAACTCGGCTTCCAGATGCTGGCGCAGGCCCACTTCTTCCGCCGCGACCTGGCGGCGTTCGCTCCGGCGTCGGAGCGGGCCATGGAGCTCAACCCGAGGGACAGCAATACGCTGGCGATTCTCGGTCTGCTGATCGTTCACACCGGCGAATTCGATCGCGGCGCGGAAATCATCCGCCACGCGATGGAGATCAACCCGCATCATGCGGGCTGGTATCACTACGGACCGCTGTGGAAGCACTTCCATGACGGCGACTACGAGAAGGCCCTGTCCGAGGCAAACCAGGTGAACATGCCGGAGCTGTTCTGGCAGTACCTGGCAGTGGCTTCGATATGCGGACATCTGGGACGCGCCCGGGAAGCGAAAGTGGCGGTCCGCGAGCTGCTTCGCGTCGATCCGGACTTCACGACGCACGGAAGGCAGAACATAGAGAATTGGCACTTCGCGAGTGGTCTGCTGGAGCCATTGCTCGAGGGTCTCCGGAAGGCAGGATTGGAGGTGGACGGTCCGCCGCCCGCCGATTCGGTCGCCCCGGATCGACACAGTGGCCCGGCCGCGGCCGATGATGCTCCGGCAGTGAAGAGCGCGCCCGACTCCCGTTCCGGGCGGTCGGACATGGCGATCGCGGTGCTGCCGATGCGTGGGGCCAACGATCCGGAACTCGCGTCGATGGCGGAGGCCCTGACCGAGGATGTCACCGCCGGACTCACGCGTTTCACGTATCTCGATGTGGTGAGCGGGGGCGACCAGAGCGCGCACGACACCGATCCGAGGCTGGTGGCCAGCGACCTCGGAGCCCGCTACGTGCTCACCGGCCGGATCCGACGGGCAGGGCAGACCGTGCGCGTCGGAGTCAAGTTGATCGACGCCGTCTCCGGCTCCCATTTGTGGGCCGAGTCGTACGATGCCAGCCTCGAGGCCTCGAGTCTGTTCGACGTCCAGGACGATCTCGTGGACCGCATCGTGGCCACCGTGGCCGACCAGCAGGGCGTGCTGATTCGCGAGATCATCGCTTCGGTGCGCGACAAGCCGCTGGAAAGACTGAGTGCGCGGGACGCTGTGTTCCTCACTTTCGATTACATGCAGGTCATCACGCCTGACGTGCATTTCAGGGTTCGCGAGGCCCTGGAGCGGGTAGTCGAGGCCGAACCGGGTTCGGCCGATGCCTGGGCTTGCCTGTCCATCATGTACTGCGAGGAATACAAGCACGACTACAACGTGCGTCCCGATCCGCTCGGCCGAGCGCTCGCCGCAGGCCGACGAGCTGCGGACATCGACAAGACGTGCCAGCACGCGTACTACGCGCTGGCCCAGGCCCACTTCTTCCGACGTGACTTTGGCCGCTTCCGGAGCGCCGCCGAGCGGGCCGTGCAGATCAACCCGCGGGACGGGAACACGGTGGCCTTCATGGGGATCCTGATGGGCTATGCCGGCGATACCGCCGCGGGAGTCGAGCTCACCCGACAGGCCTTCGAACTGAATCCGCACCACCCGGGATGGTACCGGTTCGGGATCTTCTACGATCACTACGTCCGGGAGGAGTACGAGGAGGCGCTGGCCGTTCTCCAGGCGATCAACATGCCGGGTTACTGGCCGACCCACGTGGCGATCGCCGCCGTGGCGGGCCACCTGGGGCAGTTGGATGTGGCCAGGGATGCCGTGCGGGAGCTTCTGGTGGTGTACCCGGCGTTTGCGGAGCGGGGCCGGACCGAGCAGGGGAAGTGGATTCCCGACGAAGCCGTTCTGGACCGCTATTTTCTCGGGTTGCGGGCGGCAGGTTTGGAGGTCGCGGATTCGGGACTCGGCACTGTCGACGCCGGCCCTGAAGCCTCGAAGACCGGTGCGGCACCGATCGATGCTGAAACCGTACCGTCCATAGCCGTCGTCCCCTTCGCGGACATGAGCCCGTCGGGCGACCAGGAGTACTTCTGCGATGGGGTGTGCGAGGAGATCCTCAACGCCCTGGCCAGGGTGAAGGGTCTCCGTGTGTCGTCGCGGATTTCGTCTTTCAGCTTCAAGGGCTCCAACTCCGACACGCGCACCGTCGGAGAGAAGCTGGGGGTGACGAACCTGCTCGAGGGAAGCGTCCGAAAGGCGGGCGACCGCCTCCGGATCACGGCTCAGTTGATCGCCGTTGATACCGATGATCACCTGTGGTCCGAGACGTACGACCGCAACCTGGATGACGTGTTTGCAATCCAGGAAGATATCGCGCACAGCATCGTCCAGGCTCTTCAGGTCGCTCTCAGTCCGGGCGAGAGCGAGGTCCTGGGAGCGGCCCCCACGGCGCACGCCCAGGCCTACGACTTCTACCTGCGCGGCCGGGAGTACTTCTACCGGAGCAGCCGACGCGACCACGAGTTCGCACGCCAGATGTTCCAGCGCGCGATCGACATCGACCCGTCCTTCACCCGCGCCTATGCCGGCCTGGCCGACACGATCTGCTTCGTGGCCAAGCACTTCGAACACACGGATGTTCTCCTGGCCGAGGCGGATGCGGCCAGCCAGAGAGCGCTCGACCTGGATCCCGGTTCGGCGGAAGCCCACACCTCCCGAGGCGTGGCGCACTGGCTGCACAAGCGCTACGAGGAAGCGGACCGCGAGTTCGACACCGCGATCGCTCTGGACCCGGACCTGTTCGAGGCCTACTGGATGTACGGTCTGTCGTGCTTCAACCGGGGCAAGTACCAGGAGGCGGCGGGGCTACTGGAAAAGGCCGAAGAGGTTCGTCCCGAGGACTTTCAGGCGCCTCTCGTGGCGGCGCCCCTGTATCAGGTTCTGGGCCGCGAAGCCGATGCGCGGGAGGCGAGTCTCAGGGGCATCGAGTTGGCGAGGCGCCACCTCGAGCTCAACCCGGACGACGCGCGTGCCTGGTACCTCGGAGCGGGAGGCCTGGTCAAGATCGGGCAGGTCGAGGAAGGTCTCGAATGGGCGGACCGGGCCGCGAAAATGGATCCCGAGAATCCGCTGGTCTTCTACAACCTGGCCGAGATCTATTCATCGGCCGGCCGGCTCGAGACGGCCGTAGACCACCTCGAGAGGTCCGTGGCGCTGGGCTACCCGCACAAGGAAGGGATCCGCAACGATCCCGACTTCGCAGCTCTCCAGGGCCACTCCCGCTACGAGGCCGTTGTCGAGAGTCTCTAGCGGTTCTCTAGTCCTCTGCCGTAAAGACGAACACGTAGGCCTGGAGCGGCTCTAGCGTCGAGACGGGTGAGAAGTCCAGGATCTGCCCGGTGTCTCCGATCTCCAGCCTGGCGGCGGTCTCCTCACCCAGCAGTGCCTCCAGCCGGTACCGTCCCTGCGGCAGGAGGTCCACAGCCGACGAGAGCGTGACCCCCGCCAGCGGGTCGCTGACCTGACCCCCTGAAACGAGACCGATCCTGGAGTTAGTATGGGGATCGATCTAGACAGAAGAACAGGGGGCTGGAGATGGGACAGAAGCGGTACACACCGGAGCAGATTATCGGCAAGCTACGGCAGGCGGAGGTCCGGGCTGCCGAAGGCAAGCGGGTGGCGGAGATCGGGCGGGAACTGGGGGTCACGGAGCAGACGTACTACCGGTGGCGCCGGGAGTACGGGGGCCTGAAGGTCACGCAGGCGAAGCGACTGAAGGAGCTGGAACGGG
>Ga0255057_10002323_pt1 | contig 10337 bp, 9 predicted proteins | sample Cases_109_6_MG_FD_189022 | JGI IMG/M metagenome (GOLD analysis project Ga0255057, IMG submission 189022) | Seawater microbial communities from Amundsen Gulf, Northwest Territories, Canada - Cases_109_6 | ecosystem: Environmental > Aquatic > Marine > Gulf | place: Canada: Northwest Territories... | reverse complement strand
TGCACAGCTCGACGCATTCATCGCAGATGAACACCGTCGGGCCGGCAATCAGCTTTCGCACCTCATGCTGGCTCTTGCCGCAGAAGGAGCAATAAAGCGTGTTCTTTGAGTCGCTGCCGCTGGACTTGCTCATTACTGGCTAATTCGCTTTCCGACTCCGCCGAATTCCATGTTAGACAGACGCGCCACTGGCACACAATGCCAAAAAACATCGTTAATGTTGGCGGACTTCTGCCCCCGGAGCCCACCGGCGCCCTTGCAGGGAGCGCCGAATCGGCCTGACACCAAGGCTAGGTTCGACGGCTCAAAAATCTGTTAACGCGCAAGATTTCGTTCGTTCACCCACCGTTCTTCCCGCCGCCGCCGCTGGACGCATCGTCCGCCGCCGGCAGCTCGTGGCGCTCCACCACGTTGTCCAACAAGCCGAATTTGACGGCCTCATCCGGCGACATGAAGGTATCGCGCTCCATCGCCTTCTCGATCGCATCCAGCTTCTGGTCGGTATGCTTGGCATAGATCTCGTTGAGGCGCGCGCGGGTCGCCAGAATCTCCTCGGCATGGATCGCGATGTCGGTGGCCTGGCCCTGATAGCCGCCCGAGGGCTGGTGGACCATGATTTTGGAATTGGGCAAGGCGAAGCGCTTGCCGGGCGCCCCGGCCATCAGCAACAGCGAGCCGGCAGAGGCGGCCTGACCGATGCACACCGTGGAAACGTCGGGCCGCACGTACTGCATGGTATCGTACATCGCCAGGCCGGCCGAGATGACGCCGCCCGGCGAGTTGATGTAGAAGGCGATGTCCTTCTTCGGATTCTCCGATTCCAGATAGAGCAGCTGGGCACAGACTAGGCTCGCCACCTCGTCGAAAATCGGCCCGGTGAGGAAGATGATCCTCTCCTTCAGCAGCCGCGAAAAGATGTCGTACGCGCGCTCGCCCCGGTTGGTCTGCTCGACAACCATCGGGACCAGCGTGTTCGTTGTTGGCTGGCGCAGATCGTTCATGATGGTTCTTTAGAGTCCTCTTTGTCCGGCTCCGCGGTTGTCGGGCGCGCGGGCCGGCAGGCCCCGCTCGGTTCGACCGCGAGGCCTCGATTAAGCCTCTTTCTTCGCCTTGGCCGCCGACTTGGCTTTAGCGGCGGGTTTCTTCTCGCCGGACGGCTTGTCCGCCGCCTTCTTGGCTGCAGGTTTCTTGGCTGCGGGTTTCTTGGCTTTCGCCCTGGCGCCGGATTTGCCCCCGGATTTGGTTGCCTTCTCGCCGCCTGTCTTCGCCGCCGCCTCCGCTTCGTCCTGGAAATCCGAAGGGCTGACACTGCGTTCCGTGACCTTGGACAGGTCGAGGATGAAATCCACCACCTTGTCTTCGAACATCGGAGCACGCAGATTGGCGAGCGCTTCCGGCGAATTCTGATAGAACTCCAAAACCTTGCGCTCATGTCCGGGATGGTTCTGCGCTTCCATCATGAGGGCGCGGTTAAGCTCGTCCTGGTTCACCTCGATGCCGTTGAGGCGCCCAACCTCCGAAAGCAGAAGCCCGAGGCGGACCCGCCGCTCGGCAATCTCCCGGTACTCGGCCTTGAGCTCGTCATCGCTCTTGCCCTCGTCTTCCGGGTCCGTATGGCCGTGGCCGCGTTCTTCCTCGATCTGCTTCCAGATGGCCTCGAACTCGCTGTCGACCATCCCCAGCGGCACGTCGTACTCGTAAGCGTCCGCCAGCACATCCAACAGCTGGCGCTTCAGTTGCGTGCGGCTCATCCGGTCGTAGTCGCCCTGAAGCTGTTCGCCGACCTTGGACCTGAGGGCCGCCAGATCCGGCTCGCCCAGGTCCTTGGCCAGGGCGTCGTCGATCGCCCGGGGGACCGTGGCGCGCACTTCCTTGACCGTGACTTCGAACAGGGCCTCCCGGCCGGCCAGCTTGTCGTTCACGTACTGGTCGGGAAAGGTGACCGTGATGGTCCGTTCCTGGCCCGCCTCGGCGCCGATCAGCTGCCCCTCGAAACCCTCGACGAAGCGGTTGCTGCCGAGTTCGAGATGGTGGTCCTCGCCGGCCATGCCCGGGAGCGCCTCGCCGTCGACCGTGCCCCGGAAATCGATCACCAGGACGTCGCCCTTCTCCGCCGGGCGCGGCGTCTCGAGCGCCGTGGTCTCCCGCTTGGCGCTCGCCAGGCGGTCCAGGGCTTCGTCGATCTCCGCCTCGGGCGCCGCGATCTTGAGCCGCTCCAGCTCGATCTTGGAGAGGTCGCCGATCTCGATGTCCGGCAGCAGCTCGACCGCGATCTTGTACTCGAGGTCCTTGCCCTCCTCGAAGGCGGTAATCTCGATTTTCGGCTGCATGGCCGGGCGCAGGCCGCGCTCGGTGAGGGCCTGGTTCGAGCTGTCGCGCACCGCCTGCTCGATGACCTCGCCCATCACCGACTGGCTGAATCTCTTCCTCAGGATCGGCATCGGCACCTTGCCGGGGCGAAAGCCCGGAAGCCGCACTTCCTGGCCGATCTTCTCGAGGCGCGCTTCCAGCTTCTCGCCGAGGTCCTTGGCCGCGATGACGACGGTGTATTCGCGCTTGAGGCTGTCCGAGAGTGTTTCCGTAACCTGCATGGGCGGTTCGGCCTTTCCTAACGCCGCATTTGTTCGCATTTGTTGTTGGAAGTTCGGCTTTGCGATCCCGCTTCAGGAGTGGTTGCCGCTCGGCCGGTCTGGTGCGGGCGGAGGGACTCGAACCCCCACGAGTTTCCTCACCAGGACCTAAACCTGACGCGTCTGCCAATTCCGCCACGCCCGCACGGTCTCGGTCGAGGCGCCGGTGTATAGCATGGTGAAATGGCGCCTACAAGAAGCGCTCAGGGCGCATGCGGGCATCCCGCCAAGCCCCGTCCCGACAGCCGTGTGTGGAACTTTAAATGTTTGATATTAAGCGCTTATTTATGAACCCGTCCGGCCCAGGCAGGCGGCCGCGCAGGCGTCGATCAAGGCGTCCAGGTCGAGCCGGTAGTGACGGTAGAGATCGGGCAGGTCGCCGGACTGGCCGAAATGCTCGACTCCGAGCGCCTGCACCCGCTGGCCGCGCACCCCGCCGAGCCAGCTGAGCGTCGCCGGATGCCCGTCGGCCAGGGTGACCAGCGCCGCGTCCGGCGCCAGATCCATGAGCAGCCGCTCGACATGGGCCGCGCCGCGCTCCCGTCCGGCTTGGTGCCCACACCCGTCGATGCCCTGGCGCCCGCGCTGGGCGGCGTGCCAGCCGGCGTTCAGGCGGTCGGCCGAGGTCACGGCGAGGAGGCCGGCGCCGGGAATCTCCTCGCGGATCGCGTCATGGGCGGCGAGCGCCTCGGGTGCCAGGGCACCGGTGGTGACAATGGCCAGCTCGGCGCCCGGCCCGGGCGGCCGCAGCCAGTAGCCGCCCAGTATGATTTGCTCCCGCAAGGCCGTGTCGAGCTGGCGCCGGGGCTGATCGACGCCGCGGGTCGACAGCCTGAGATAAACCGCGCCGCCGTTGTGGTCGCGCAGCCAGCCGCCCGCCTCGCCCCCGTCATCACCCCCGTCCTCACCCCCGTCCTCACCTCGGGCGGGGTCGCTGCCGTCGCGCTGCAGGTAATCGAAGCTCCAGGCGAGGATGACCGCGAGCTCGTCCGCGAAGGCCGGCTCGAAGGCGGCGAGGCCGTCCTGGGCCAGGCCGATGAGCGGCGTCGCGACCGACTGGTGCGCGCCGCCCTCCGGCCCCAGGGTCACGCCCGAGGGGGTCGCCACGACGATGAAGCGGGCATCCTGGTAGCACGCGTAGTTGAGCGCATCGAGGCCGCGCTGAATGAAGGGGTCGTAGAGCGTGCCGATGGGCAGCAGCCGGGCCCCGAACAGGGCGTGGCTGAGCCCGAGCGCGCCGAGCAGCGTGAACAGATTGTTCTCGGCGATGCCCAGCTCGATGTGCTGGCCCTCGGGCGACATGGCCCAGCGCTGGGCCGAGACCACCTTCTCCTCCTTGAACACATCCGCGCGTGGATGGCGGTCGAAGATACCGCGGCGGTTGACCCAGCCGCCCAGACTGGTCGAGACGGTCACATCGGGCGAGGTGGTGACGATGCGCTGGGCCAGTTCGCTCTCCTCGCGCGCCAGGTCGCCGAGAATCTTGCCGAAGGCTTCCTGGGTCGAGAGCCGCGCGCCCTCGGGCGCCGGCAGACTGTCGGGCACCGCCACGTAGGGCGCGGTAAGGCGCCGCGCGCCGGCCTGCGCGAAGGGGACCTGGTCGAGAAAGGCCTGGAGCTCCGACGGGGGCAAATCCAACCCCGCGAAGGGCGCCCATTCCTCGCCCGCGGCAACCTGGTTGGTGCGCTGGAAATGGGCCATCTGGTCCGGATTCATGAGGCCGGCGTGATTGTCCTTGTGGCCGGCGAACGGCAGCCCGAAGCCCTTTATCGTGTAGGCGATGAAGCAGGTCGGCCCCTCCGCCGGCGCGTCGTGAAAGGCCTTCAGAACACTGACCATGTCGTGCCCGCCCAGGTTGGTCATGAGGCGGGCGAGCGCCGCGTCGTCGTAGGACGCCAGCAGCGCCTCGACACCCGCCACAGCGCCGATGTCGGCCAGCAGGTGGCGCCGCCAGGCGGCCCCGCCCTGGAACACCAGGGCGGAATAGAGCGAGTTGGGGCAGTCGTCGATCCACTGCCGCAGCGCCGGTCCGCCGGGCCGCTGGAAGGCCGCCTGCAACAGCGTGCCGTATTTGAGGGTGACCACGTTCCAGCCCATGTTGCAGAACAGATCGTCGAAACGGCCGAACAGCTGGTCGGTGATCACGGCATCCAGGCTCTGGCGGTTGTAGTCGATCACCCACCAGACATTCCGAAGGTCGTGCTTCCAGCCCTCCAGCATGGCCTCGAAGACATTGCCTTCGTCGAGCTCCGCATCGCCCATCAAGGCGATCATGCGGCCTTCCGCCAGGCCCCCGGGCAAATCCCCGGGCAAATCCGCGGGCGCCCAGGATTTAAGGCGCACGTAGTCCTGCACCAGGCTGGCGAAGCTCGTCATGGCCACGCCGAGGCCGACGGAGCCGGTGGAGAAATCCACGTCGTCCGTATCCTTAGTGCGCGAGGGATAGGACTGGGCGCCGCCGAAGGCGCGGAAGCGCTCCAGCTTGTCCCGCGTCTGCTGGCCCAGGAGATACTGAATGGCGTGGAACACGGGGCTGGCGTGCGGCTTGACGGCGACCCGGTCCTGCGGCCGCAGCACGTCGAGATAAAGCGCCGTCATCAATGTCACCATTGAGGCGCACGACGCCTGGTGGCCGCCGACCTTCAGCCCGTCCCGGCTCTCGCGCAGGTGATTGGCGTTGTGGATGATCCAGGCGGCGAGCCAGAGGATCTTCTTCTCCAGCGCCACGAGGCAGGCCAGGCGCTGCGGCGCGATCACGCCGCTTTCCACACGTCCGGCCGTTTCCGCTATCGTCATACCCTCGACCTCATGTCGTTTGACAGCATAGCCTAGGTAAGCCCAGGCCCTGAAACGATATTTATCGGATCTCCATTGTAATAGCGCTCCAGGTTCCCGATGGCGGTGTCGAGCAAGAGCGCCGTCGCCTCGGGCGTGTTCCAGGCGACGTGCGGGGACAGCACCACGTTGTCGAGCGCCAACAGCGGATGCCCGGCGGGCAGCGGCTCTTCGGCGAAGACGTCGAGCCCGGCGGCGGCGATGTGGCCGGAGCGCAGGGCCGCGATCATCGCCGCCTCGTCCACGAGCCCGCCGCGCGCGGTGTTGACGAGCACGACGCCCGGCTTGGTGTTCGCGAGCTCATCGCGGCCGAGGAAGCCCTGTGTGGCCGGATTAAGCGCAAGATGGAGCGACAGCACGTCGCTCTCCGCCAGGATCTCGTCGAGCGGCTTGAAGCCGAAGCCGAGGCTCGCGGCCCGCTCGGGGCTCGGCGAACGGGTCCAGGCGGCCACCTCCATGCCGAGCGCCTGGGCCATTTGGCCGAACCGCGCGCCGATCGGACCCAGGCCGATAAGACCGAGCTTCTTGCCCTTGAGCTCGAAGCCCGCGCGCGATTGGGTCCACAGGCCCTGGCGCAAATCACGGTCCAACGCCGCGAGATGGCGGGCGGCGGCAAACAGCAGCGCCAGGGCATACTCCGCCACGGTGTTCACCGTGGCGTCGGGCGAATTGCACACGGTGACGCCGCGCGCCACGGCGGCCGGAAGATCGACGAAACTGCCCGCCCCGACGCCACAGACGGAAATCACCTCGAGCTCCGGCGCCGTCTCCAGGGCCTCGTCCGCGATCGCCACCGTGCCGTGCAGTATGACGGCGTGAGCCCCGGCCAGGCGCTCGGCAAAGGCCTCGGCCGAGGCCGGAATGCCCGTCAATATCTCGAAGCTTCCCAGCCTCTCGACCCGCCGCCGCTCGCCGGCGAAGAACCGCAGCATCGTCTCATCGGCATCGGGATAAACAATGCGCCTGTCCGCCATGGGGTTCCCTCCAATACCTCGTCACCCAAGACGCTGGGGGCATGGCCGGCCCCGCTGGTGTTTGCGGGGCGATCATCGCAGGGCCGGCCAGCAGCTGCCACGGCTTTGTAGCGGTCGTTGGCGGGCTCTTCAGAAATACGGGTCAAATAAAGTTCACGGATTTATTCTGTAAAAATTGAAATATATTTGCATAACATTTATATCAATATTGCAGAATTCCTTAATATTATATTAATATCTATGTAATATAAAATTTTATTCTAATAACTCTCGAATATCTATTTGGGAATGTCGAAGATGAAGTCCTTTGGTAGCCGCTTGAATCGACCGCGCCTCGGGGGAGTCGCTATCGGGATCGAGCAGGCAGCCGTGAACCGGAGGCCCGAAGAGCGCCTCACGGGGGCACATCCAGAGGACTCGTTCGAGTATGGTGTTTTGGTCAGAATCTACTGAAAACGTATAGGTATAGGAAGCAGTCTTAAGATGGGAAATGAAATCATGAGCATCGAATCCGTGATCTGCCAATCCTTGGACTACGCCTGTACATCCGGCTGGGACTCTCTCAAGCAGACCGAGTTTGCCGCGCGCGTCGCGCAGCAGGTCCGGCCGGACTGGTCGGACCTCGAGGCCCGTTCCGCGGTCGACTGGGTGCGCAGCCGCGCCACCGACGAACTCCGCGCTTTCTAGGCACGACCCGTCAAGCAGAAGCCCGGGCGGCGGGGCCGTCCGGGCGCGGTCGAGCGGGCCTGCCTAGATCCGGATCTTGTGTTGATCCTGTGTTGGTCTTGTGGGGCTTTGGCGGCGGAGGGCGTCCGCCTCAGGCTTCGATCGCCTCGGCTTCGACTGTCTCGAAAAAGTAGTCGGAGAAGGTCTCGATATTGAGGGTGCGGGCATCCTCGAAATTGGCCCTGTGTTCACTCGGGCATTCCACCATCACTCGAAAGCGCACATGGGTGATTCCCATGGCATCCGGGCCGACGTGCACGACCTTTGCCGTTTCCGTCAACTCGCCGGGCCGCTTGTGGCGATAGGTGGCCCCTTCGCGCACATCGCCCACGTCGAGCGGCTTGTCGCTGATCTTGAACAGGTTTCCCACCGATGAACCGAACATCCTACCAATCCGTCTGCGAAGCCTTGCCGGGCCGCAATGGGACCGCGGCCCATTCCAGGCTAGCCCGCAGACTGCAGCAGAGCCGGTTAAGCCCCCGTTAAATATAAAATTATCACAGGATTTGGCGGATTTTTGCGGGTCTACCCGGCGCCCTTTAGGTCCGCCAGTACGGCGGGCAAGGCCTCGCTCAGGTCCTCGGATATCAGGCCCGGGCCGAGGCGCGCGGCCGCTTCGCCATGCAGCCAGCAGGCCGCGGCCGCAGCCTCGAAGGCCGGCATGCCCTGGGCCAGGAGCCCGACCACCAGGCCGGCCAGCACATCGCCGGTCCCCGCCGTCGCCAAGTCCGGCGGGGCGTTGGCGTTGATCGCGGCCCGCCCGTCGGCGTCGGCGATCACCGTATCACCGCCTTTCAGCACCACGACCGCTCCGCTGGCCTCGGCCCCGGCACGGGCCCGGGCGAGCCTATCGGCGCCAGAATTCAGATCGCCAAACAAGCGCGTGAATTCCCCATCGTGCGGCGTCAACACCGCAGCGCCGGCGCCCGCCTGCGCGATCGCATTGAAGAGAGCCGCCGGATCAGACTCGAAACCCGACAGGGCATCGGCGTCGAGCACCGTCCGCTTGCCCGCCGCGAGGGCGGCCAGCACACGCCCCCGGGTCTGGTGGCTGATACCGTTGCCGGGCCCCAGCAAGACCGCGTTCTTGCGATGGTCGGCGAGCAACGCCCTGAAATCGCCCCGCTCGCCGAGGGGCGCGGTGATCACGCTGGGCGACGCCAGCGCATAGATCGGCAGCAGCTTTTCCGCGCAGGCCAGCGTGACCAGCCCGGCCCCGACCCTGAGCGCCGCGCGCGAGGCCAGGCGGGCCGCGCCGGTCATGGTATCGCCGCCGACGAGCAAGGCATGGCCGAACTGGTATTTGTGGTCCTGCGGGCCGCGCCGGGGATAGCAGGCGGCCCAGAGATCCGGGCCGTTCTCGAAGCAGCCCGGCCGGATGTCCCGCAGCACCGTTTCGGGAATACCGATGTCGGCGACCAGCAGTTCGCCGCAGTAGGTACGCCCTGGCAGCAGCAGGTGTCCCGGCTTCTTTCTAAAGAAGGTGACCGTCAGATCCGCCGGTGCGATCACGTCGCCCACCACCTGACCGCTGTCGCCGGAGAGGCCGCTCGGCACATCGACGGCCACCACGGGAAAGCCGCCGTCCGCCACGGCCTGGATCGTATCCCGTGCCGGGCCCTCGAGCGGCCGGCCGAGGCCGGCGCCGAACAGGGCGTCGATCGCCAGGCAGCCGTCCTCCAAGATCGCCGGGGACAGCTCCAGAACGTCCCCGTCCCAGGCACTCGCATGCTGGGCGGCATCCCCTTTGAGGCCCGACCGCTCGCCGAGCAGGGCGAGCCTGACCGGCCAGCCCGCCTCGGCCAGATGCCGTGCCGCGACGAAGCCGTCGCCGCCGTTATTGCCGGGACCGCAAAGCACCGCCACCGGTCGCGGCTGCCAGAGGGAGCGAACCGCCTCGGCCACCGCGCGCCCGGCGTTCTCCATCAGCTCCGTGCCCACCGCGCCAGACTCTTCCGACTCTGCCGCTGCGGCATCGGCGGCATAGGTCTCCGCAACCGTCAGGACGGCACGGCGATGCTCGGGACTGTCGTTCATCTCACCAAGTACCATGCACCTAAATTGAGAAAACTCAAATGGATAACTGATTACTCTAGCGCGCTGCTTTAAGTTTTATGGCCTCCGCCCGAGCGGCCTCCCGCAACAGGCCGTTGTCCGGGCCGCCGACAACCAGGTCATAACCCGCGGCGTAGAGTTCCTCCGGCGTGCGTCCGGGCGTCGGGATGGCGGCCAACAGCTTGCCGGCGGCCTTGGCGGCCTGTTCGACCCCGTCGATCGCCGCGCGCACCACGGGATGATCGGGTTCGCCCAGGTAGCCCAGGCTGGCCGAGAGGTCGAAGGGCCCGACGAACAGCAGGTCGACGCCGTCGGTAGCCGCCACTTCGGCCACGTTCTCGACCCCGGCGGGGGTTTCGATCTGGCACATGAGGAGCAGCTCGTCGACACCGCCGGCGACATAGTCCTGCCAGTTCGCTCCGTGGCCGGTGGCGCGCACCACGGGGGCCGCCATGCCGCGGTGGCCGCGCGGCGCATAACGGCAGGCCGCGACGCAGGCCTCGGCCTCCGCGCGCGAACTCACCGCCGGCACCATGAGGCCCGAGAGCCCGATGTCGAGGGCACGCTTGATCGGAACGGGATGGTTCTCTTCCACCCTGAGCAGCACGGCGCAGCCGCTGCCCTGGACGGCGTGGATGAGCCCGATGGCGTCGAGAACGCTGCCAGGCCCGTGCTCCAGATCGATCAGGACGCTATCGAAGCCGGCCTGGGCGACGATCTCGGCCGCGATCGGGTTGAACATCTCCAGGAAGCAGCCGTCAGCCGCCTGGCCCGCCTGCAGGCGAGTCTTGAAAGACTCTCGCATCTTGGCCTCCCCTCTCCCGCCCCGCCCCTTGTCATCCGGGGGCGTTGGCGAGATTACTCTACCGCGTCGGGAACTCAACACCAGGCGGGGCGGGGCGGTGCCCACCCGCCACGGCGAAACGCGGCATGGGCGGTTGTGTACTTTTGCTTCCTCATCAACCATCGCCTCCGGCCACGCCTGAAAATATCTTGATTTTGGTCCAAATCCGCAGTCATACACATGGCATATGCTTGAGCACCTAATAGGCCATCTGGCTAATACTCATGAGGGCCCATGTCATGGTAACGTCCATCTTCAATTCGCCTCATTTGT
>Ga0255057_10002322_pt1 | contig 10337 bp, 12 predicted proteins | sample Cases_109_6_MG_FD_189022 | JGI IMG/M metagenome (GOLD analysis project Ga0255057, IMG submission 189022) | Seawater microbial communities from Amundsen Gulf, Northwest Territories, Canada - Cases_109_6 | ecosystem: Environmental > Aquatic > Marine > Gulf | place: Canada: Northwest Territories... | reverse complement strand
ATCATCTACGCATACCTGATGGTGGTATTGCTACTGATTGTGGCTGGCATCGTGAACCTTCCGGCAATGCAGGCTCTCCTCATTCGACTGCTGGCATGGATTCCTCTGTTGCTGTTGGGAGCAGTGATAGTGATCGTGTTCGCTGCTGCAGCGAGTTGGGCAGCCGGTCTGGTCAAGCCCTTTGCTGAGGAGCAGAACGTCGGATGGCTCACCTGGGTCGTCCATGTCGGCGTGATCCTTTTCGGTGTGCTCTTCGCCATGGACGTTGTCAACGTCAGCTTCGCCGGAGAAATAGCAACGATCGTCATCGGATCGGCCACCCTCGCTCTAGCTATTGCGTTCGGTGTTGGCGGTATCGATGCCGCCAAGAAATGGTGGGCCAAGTATGGCTCCCCGTCGAACACCGGCGGAGGCGGGGGAACTCCTCCTCCTCCCAGCAACATGTAGCTGACGGTATTGGCATCGCGGGGCGTCGACAGTCGTCCCGCGATAGCCTTTCGGCGTGAGAATCCTCGGATTGGGCGTTGACCTGGCGGATATTGAGCGTGTGGGGCGCCTGTTGAATAAGTATCCTCAATTCGCAGAACGGTGTTTCACCGTCCATGAGCGAGAGTACGCCTTTCGATTCGCCAAACCGGAGCGCCGTCTAGCTGCCCGGTTTGCCGGCAAAGAGGCGGTAATGAAATCGCTGGGCACTGGTTGGCGTCGCATCCGATGGCACGACATAGAGATCACCGGTGGAGGCAAACCGACTGTGAACATGAGTGGGAATGCAGCCCGGCGTGCAGCCACCCTGGGGGTCACCGAGGTTCTCGTTACCATCACTCATACCGACACCGATGCTTTGGTGATGGCGGTGGCTGTAGGCGAGATCTAGTGGTTACCAGCGTCTTGGCTCAATAGCCTTTCTTAGAGCCAACCATCGCTCCGGGGGTCCGAGCCAAGATGGAAATGTCCTGGCGAATCCCAACGTTGTCGACGTACTCGAGATCCATCGCAGTACATTCATGCATTGGTTTGCCATTGCGTTCCGAAATCTGCCATAGCCCGGTGATTCCTGGTCTGACCTTGTGACGAAGGTGTTGCCAGTCTTCGTAGTCGGCGACGATCTCAGGCAACTCAGGCCGAGGCCCTACGAGACTCATGTCGCCGTTCACCACATTCCACAGCTGCGGCAATTCGTCGAGTCGCCAAGACCGAAGCTTTTTTCCCAGCGGAAGTACCCGTGGATCGCCGGGTGACTTGTGAGTGAGTCGTCGGTCCTGGCCTTCATAGGGGCCTGTCCGTTGACGACGATCGGTCAGCATCGTCCGGAACTTGAAGAGCTCAAACGGCTCGCCATCTCTTCCGACTCGCATTTGGCGATAGATCACGGGTTTGCCGATCCGCACTCGGATGCCGATCGCAGCAATCAACAAGATCGGTGATGAGAGTAGAAGGAGGATGAGACCAAGTACTCGATCTAAGCCGGGCTTGACGGATTCCGAATAGACGGTTTGTGATGCTGTCAGTACCTCGCGATCAGCGTTGTGATTCGCCGAAAGCGTTTGTACTGTTTCTGCAGATCGCGCAGCCGTTCCTTCTGGTTCCATTCGCCCCCAACCTCCCAGTAATACTGACCGCCCCAGTGGTCAGTAGTTTGATAGCCATTACGACACTACCACCACCGTGAGTGGTCTATCAATCTGAAATTTCCCATTGCGATTATTGGAGATGACCACTTCCCGTAGTCAATAGCCACGACTTAGGGTAGAGTTTCGATCCATTATCTTTGACGAGGGTTGGGAGCCGTGATGCAAAGAGTGACCGTGACGGGTGCTGGTGGGTTCATTGGGCACCATTTGGTGACATATCTGAAACAGAGGGGTTATTGGGTTCGCGGCGTTGACATCCATGAACCAGAGTTCAGCGATATCAACGCCGACCAGTTCGAGATTCTGGATCTGCGAGAGTATGAAAACGCGCTCAAAGCCACTAGAGACGTCGAGCACGTGTACGCATTGGCTGCCGATATGGGAGGGATGGGCTTTATCTCTTCGCATCATGCTCAGATCCTCAGAAACAATGCCCTGATCAACCTTCACACGATCGAAGCCGCCCAGGTCAACGGTGTTGATCGGTACCTGTTCTCATCGTCGGCCTGTATCTACCCCGAATATCTTCAAGAGGAAACTGATGTGGCCCCTCTAAAGGAGTCAGATGCTTACCCGGCAGATCCTCAAGATGCGTATGGATGGGAAAAGCTCCTAGCTGAGATCGCCGCTCAGTACTACCACTCGGAAAACGGTCTCGATACCCGGGTTGTGCGATTCCATAACATCTATGGCCCCTTCGGCACCTACGAAGGGGGGCGCGAGAAGGCTCCGGCAGCGATGTGTCGAAAGGTTGCTGCGGCCGAAGACGGAACCTCCATCGAAATGTGGGGGGATGGGGAGCAGACGCGGTCGTTCTGTCACGTCGACGATTGTGTAGAAGGCCTATATCAGCTGATGCAATCGGATCACTCTGAGCCTTTGAACCTTGGAACTGATCGTCTTGTCACGATCAACGAGCTCGCCGAGATCGTGATCGGCATTTCCGGCAAATCGCTCAAAGTGAACCACATCGATGGACCGCAAGGAGTGCGGGGACGAAACTCAGACAACACAAAACTTCGCGAAGTTCTTGGCTGGGAACCTGGTATTGGGCTCGAAGCAGGTCTCGAGGAAACTTACAGATGGATCTCAAAGCAGGTGGCCGCTCAGCTGTGATCCCGCGAGTAGACATTCTGGGTGTCGAGGTGAGTGCGATTGATTTGGACACCGCCGTCGAGACAATAGGCAATTGGATCGATTCAGACCAGCGTGAGTATGTCTGCGTGACTGGTGTGCATGGAGTGATGGAGTCACTGAACGATCCTGGCCTGAAAGAGATCCACAACCGGTCGGGTTTGACCACGCCTGACGGCATGCCACTTGTGTGGTGTTCACACTTTGCGGGCGCCAAGGATACGACGAGGGTTTACGGCCCCGACCTGATGCTTCGTGTGTGCGCTGCTTCTGTCGAACGTGATTGGAGGCATTTCTTCTATGGGTCGGCCCCGGGAACGGCCGACGAGTTGGCTCGACGAGTGGAGCGACGATTCGAGGGTTTGGATGTTGTTGGGACGTACTCGCCGCCATATCGCGACCTAACCGAGTCGGAGATCGAGGATGTCGCTCAGATGCTCAACGACTCCGACGCCGACATCGTCTGGATAGGACTGTCGACTCCGAAACAGGAGCGACTCATGGACTCTTTGCGACCGATGGTGAAGGCTTCGGCCCTGATCGGTGTCGGCGCCGCCTTTGATATTCACGCCGGCAACATCAAGCAAGCCCCCCAGTGGATGCGAGGATCCGGACTCGAGTGGCTGTTCCGGCTCACTGTCGAGCCCCGGAGGCTGTGGCGACGGTATCTGCGTTCCAACCCCCGGTTTGTATGGAGCATTCTGAGGAATCGCCCTCGTATGGTCTTGACTGAAGCACCCAAGGATTGAGAACATGAGTGCGAAATCCTGTTCAGCCTGGCGGTTGCAACCGAATACTCGACTAGCCATAAGGACGGTCGGGTCTGTCGCTCAGGGACTCGCTCCATTGGCGGTTGGGTTGGTGCTCGGATGAAGGTGGTTCTGTTCTGCGGCGGCACGGGTACGCGGTTGCGCGACTACTCGGATGCCGTTCCTAAGCCCATGGTTGCCGTGGGACACAGACCGATCCTCTGGCACGTCATGCGGTATTACGCCCATTTCGGGTACACCGACTTCGTATTGTGTCTTGGCTACAAGGCCGAGGTGATCAAGGACTACTTTCTCAACTATTCGGAGGCCACGTCCAACGACTTCATACTCACCAAAGGAGGAAAAGACGTTCAGCTTCTGAACAGCGACATCGATGAGTGGAACGTGACATTTGTTGACACGGGCCTCAACTCAAACATCGGCGAGAGGTTGGTGGCAGTCAGGGACTATCTCGGAGATGAACCGTTTCTCGCCAACTACGCAGACGGTGTTTCCGAACTGCCTTTGCCGGAGATGATTGATACGGCTTTGGCGACGCCGCGTGTCTTGGCCACATTCTTGGCTGTGCCACCGCCGCTATCTCTCCATGTCACCGACTTCGCTAGTGATGGCCTGGTGAAGTCGATATCTCCGATCAGTACCGCGGGCCTATGGGTAAACGCTGGCTTTTTTGTTATGAGACCTGAAATTTTTGACTACATCAAGCCTGGCGAGGAGTTGGTATTAGAGCCTTTCCAGCGTCTCGCTGATGAATCCAGACTTCTCGCCTACCCGTTCGAGGGCTATTGGGGCGTAATGGACACTTTCAAGGACAAGCAGGCACTTGACCAGCTTTACGAGGACGGGCCAGCTCCTTGGGAATTGTGGAAGCGTACGTCTCAATGAGTGGCATGGTGACCAATCTCGATCTGGGTACTAGCAATAGCTACCCATCGCTCCCGGCGTTCTAGACCTGGCAGCGGCTGTCGGCGAGCACGCCTGACCCTTCGTTACCCTCATGCCTGTGAAACAGGTCGTCACCGCCGAGGAATATCGCCGAATTGACAGGTTGTATCAGGGTGACTTGATCCAGGCCATGGATCGTGCCGGGTTTGCCGTCGCACTTGCCGCGATCAGGGTTGGGGCGGGATACGGGAAGAAGGTTGTGGTTCTTGTTGGGCCAGGGAACAACGGTGGGGATGGATATGTAGCTGCGCGCTACCTGAAACACCGGGGAGTGGATGTCTCCATTCAGGTGTTGGCGACTCCTCGAACAACGGAGGCAATCGACGCCGAGGGTAAAGCGAGAGTTGCCGGCATCCCTATTGTCGAGATGGGCCCGCCGACAGAAGCCGATGTCGTTGTCGATGCTCTTTTCGGCGGTGGGGTGCGGGGTGGTCTCCCCGATGTTCTGGCTAAGTGGATGGAAACAACGGCACCCGTCATCTCAGTCGACTACCCCACAGGTCTTGATCCCAATACCGGGGCTGTCGAGCAAACAGCCTTCCGAGCTGTTGAGACAGTCACATTTTCGGCCCTCAAAACCAGCCATGTTCTCGGTAAGGGCCCCGACAACTGCGGCCACGTCACAGTTGCCGACATAGGCATCAACGGTGGTGAGCCGTCGATGTTTGTTGCTGAGGAGTCGGATGCTCCGCTTCCCGCTCGTGAGCGCAACTCTCACAAGTGGTCGGCAGGAGCCGTTCTCGTGGTTGGTGGCTCAACGGGTCTTGTTGGCGCTTCGGTGTTCGCCGGCATCAGTGCGCTGAGGTTCGGCGCGGGCTCGGTCGTGGTCTCCTCGCCAAGGGCCGATCTGGTTCACCAGATTGCACCGGAGTTGCCAACCTTGACGATTGAGGAGGCTGAGGAACGATTGGACCGTTTCGACGTGGTCATCGCCGGACCCGGGCTCGCCGGAGAGGATGTTGAAACGGCGGTGCCGATTCTGGGCAAGGCCTCGAAGGTCCTGCTCGACGCCGGTGGGCTTCAACCCGAGCTTCTTGAAACTGCCGCAGAAGGCGATTCGCAGGTCGTTGTCACACCTCACGACGCCGAGTTCAAGCGGCTCTCCGGCATTGGGGCGGGCACATACTCGACCCGCGCCTTTGCATCCCGACATGGGATAACGGTTGTTCGCAAGGGAAACCCGACGATGATTACTGACGGGTGCCCCCAAATCCTTGTCGACACTGGCGGTCCTGAGTTGGCCTCCATCGGAACCGGTGACGTCCTCGCAGGCATGATCGGGGCTCTCTGGGCAAGAGGTTTGGGTCCAACCGAAGCCGCTGTCTCGGCTGCCTACTGGCATGGCAGAGCAGGTGCTGATCTCTTCGCACACGGCACTGTGACAGCTCCCGTCCTTGCCGAGTCGATCTCGAGGTATGCATGGTAAGGCCGACTTACGCCGAGATCGATCTCGGGGCCATCGCGCACAACGTGCGAGCCCTTCGTGGTCTGATAGCTCCGTCGGAGGTGTGCGCCGTCGTAAAGGCCGATGGCTATGGGCACGGTGATGCCCCCGTCGCTTCCACGGCGGTCGACGCAGGTGCCACCCGCTTGGCGGTGGCCTTGGTCGAGGAGGGAGTGCGATTGCGAGAGGCGGGCATCGATGCTCCGATCCTTCTTCTTTCCGAACCTTCCCATGACAACGTGTCTGACCTTGTCAAGTGGAACCTCACCCCCACTGCATATTCGGTCGGGTTCATCGAGGCCCTTGGCACGGCAGGCGCCAATCTTGGAGTCCATCTCAAGATTGACACTGGCATGCATCGAGTTGGTGCCGCGCCTCGTTCGGTCCATGATCTGATGGGAGCCGTCAATGCCCTTCCCAATCTCTCGGTAGAAGCTCTATGGACTCACTTCGCGGTTGCTGACGAAGACAGTGACTTCACTCGGCACCAGATCGAGGTCTTTGACGAAACGGTCGCGAGCGTTGAAGAAATCCCGTTGGTGCATCTGGCCAATACTGCCGGAGCGGTCCACTTCCCGGACGCAAGACGGGACCTGTGTCGCATCGGTCTCGGCATCTATGGGCTTCATCCCAATACTGAGTCACGAGATGTCATCACCCTCCGACCCGCGATGAGGTTGGTAACCCACGTTTCGCATGTGCAGCGTCTCGAGGCCGGCGCTCGTCCTTCCTATGGCCGAATCAAGGAACTGGCTGCCGACTCGAGTGTGGCCACTGCACCCGTCGGATATGCCGACGGGTTTGCACGGGGCCTCTCTCAATACGGCTGCGCCTTGATCGGCGGGCACCGCTTCCCGCTTGCGGGGAATGTGACGATGGACCAAGTAGTGATCAATGTTGGGGACGCCGAGGTCGGCGTCGGCGATGAGGTGACTCTTCTCGGTGGCCAAGGAGACGAGTTCATCTCCGCAGACGAGTGGGCCGAAGAATTGGGAACGATCTCCTACGAGGTTGTTTGTTCGATCGGGCCAAGAGTGCCAAGGCGGTATCTGAGATGAACAAGACAATCACTGCGATAGAGGGCATCCAGGTAGGGCATTGGACCGATGCCAAGGCGATGACCGGTTGCACAGTTGTAGTTCTTCCCGAGCCCAATGTGGTCACCGCCGAGGCGCGTGGGGCGGCACCCGGCACGCGCGAGTACGCCCTTTTGCAACCAGGCATGCGCGTCGAGCAAATGCAAGCGATCCTCCTGACAGGCGGGTCAGCCTTTGGTCTCGCCGCAGCCGATGGCGTCATGAGAGGACTCGAATCGGACGGTCGCGGTCACCAAACTCCGGTTGGCCGTATTCCCATTGTCCCGGCCGCGGTGATCTTTGACCTGTTCCCCGGCGATCCATCTGTGCGACCCGGCCCCGATGACGGCGAAGCCGCCTACCGGGCTGCAAATTCGGGTCCGGTGGCACAAGGCCTGGTCGGTGCGGGTGTCGGAGCCACGGTCTCAAAATGGCGTGGTTTTGAGAACGCTCAGCCGGGGGGGTTGGGTTCGTCGATCCGAGTAACCGGCGATGCGTCAGTGGCTGCCCTAGTTGTCGCCAATGCGGTCGGCGATGTCTTCACAATCGATGGCGACTCTCTGACAGGTGGCGAACCGGAACCTGGGCCACCAGCGCTGATGCCTGATCCACTTACAAACACCACCTTGGTCGTGATCGCCACCGACGCGCGTTTGGGGCGCTCTGAGCTGAGCAGACTTGTGATCAGAGCCCACGACGCGTTGGCCGTGGCCATCCGCCCTGCTCACACGGGCTTCGACGGCGACATCGTTTTCGCCGTTTCTTGTGGTGTCGTCGAGGCCGATGTCGACGCGCTGTCGGAGGCGGCCTTTGGCGCGACAGCGGCCGCAGTGGAAAATGCCGTTCGTGCGGCCGCGACCTGACGCTTCTTTGCCACAATGGGATCTCGGTGACCACGACCCTTCCTGAGTTTGAAATCTTGCGGGATACCGCCCTTGTATGCACGGCGTGTGACCTAGCCAACACCCGCCACACGGTGGTTTTTGGCGTCGGTGACCCAAACGCACGGTTGATGCTCGTCGGTGAGGCGCCGGGCAAGAACGAGGATCTTCAGGGCGAGCCCTTTGTTGGGGCTGCGGGGGCGTTGCTCGATGAGTTGTTGGCTGGCATCGGTGTCTCCAGATCCGAGGTGTACATCGCCAATGTCCTCAAATGCCGACCGCCCGGGAATCGTGATCCCCGACCAGGCGAGATTGACTCTTGCAAAGGATATTTGCGGGAGCAGATTCGGTTGATTGCTCCGGAGGTGGTTGTCACGTTGGGTAATTTCGCCACCAAGCTTTTGTTACGGACAGAGACCGGGATTACCAGGTTGCGCGGGCAGCGATTCGACTGGTGGCTCGGTGCCGTCTTGGTGCCCACGTTTCATCCCGCAGCGGCGCTGCGCGGAGGCGAGCGTGTCAGAGCTCAGATGCGTGATGACTTTGAAATCGTCAGTCAGATTCTCGCCGAGGCTCCGAGCGAGCCGGCCGCGTCTGAAACACCTCAGGAACAAATGGACTTGTTCGGATGATTGAGGTCCTTTGTTCTGAACCCGCCGACACTCAGGCATTTGCCGGGCGTCTCGCCTCGATCGTCCGCCCAGGCGACGTGATCGTCCTTGCAGGAGGGCTAGGCGCTGGAAAGACACTGTTCACCGGCGGGCTGGCAGCCGGATTGGGTGTTGAAGAGCCTGTGGTCTCGCCATCGTTCGTTCTGGTGCGGCAGTACCGATCCGGGTTCATACCGCTGATTCATGTGGACGTCTATCGGCTTGGATCTATCAACGAGTTCGACGATCTGGATGTCTTCGAACTGGCCGTGGATGGAGTGCTAGTCATCGAATGGGGTGACGCAGTCGATTCAAATTTGCCTGAAGACCATCTTCGAGTGGTCTTCACCGTCGACGATCTCGACGAGAGGACACTTCGTTTGGTCCCGTCGGGAAGCTGGTCGCAACGAGATCTGAAGGAAGTGGTATGAAACTGCTTGCGATCGAATCGGCTACTCCCGGGGCTTCGGTAGCCCTTGTCGAGGACCGAACGACACTGGCCGCCGCATCTCGCATCGACCGTGTTGGCCATGCCACGTTCTTGGTACCTGCCATTGATTTCTGCTTCCACCAGGTTGGCTGGAGCCCGTCGGACTTGGACGCAGTGGTGGTTGACGTCGGACCCGGGCTCTACACCGGAATTCGAGTCGGCCTTTCGACAGCGCAAGGTCTCGCCGCAGCCTTTGGGATTCCCGTGATCCCTGCCGTTTCGGTGGACGCCGTGGCTCTGGAGGCTCGTACCGGGCATCGCATGATTTGGGCGGTGATAGATGTGCGCCGCGGAGAGTTTGCGGTCAGCCGTTATCGGCCAGTTCCTGGTGGAGTGGTTAAGGAAGGTACAACCGAGTTGGTGAAACCTGAGGTGCTTCGAGCGATGGTCGACTCGAGCTCTGGCCAGTCACTGGTCGTCGGCGACGTCGGATCGCTGCCGGAGGGTTTGTTTCGTGGCCTCCATCGGGTTAAGACAGGAAAGCCGCGGTATCCCTATGCAGTGGCGTTGGCCGAGATCGGTCATGGTAAGTACGACAAAGGTGAATACCCAGCACCAGATGACATCCGTCCGCTGTATCTGCGGGAGCCCGATGTGACGATCAACTGGGAGAAGCTACGACAGGAGGGTCCATGGGGACCGCGATGATCACGATTCGTCCCTTCCTGCTTTCCGACATTCCGGCTGCGGAGGAATTGGAAGGTCTCAACCAGCCTCAGCCTTGGAGTGAGGATGTCTTCAACGACGAGCTCGTCGCTGAGAATCGAAGCTATCTGGTAGCGGAAGACGATCGTTTGGTGGGGTTCGCCGGAGCGATGGTCATCGATGAGGAAGCCCACATAACCAACTTGCTTGTCGCTCCGGACCACCGCCAACAGGGGATTGGAGGTCAGCTCGTGAAAGGACTGATTGAGATTTCGATTGGGATGGGCGCAAAGCATTTGACTTTGGAGGTTCGGTCCGAAAATTCGTCTGCACGTCGGCTGTATTCCCGATTTGGCTTGGTGCCGGTTGGTGCACGCCCGGGTTACTACGGCGATGAAGACGCGATGGTCATGTGGGTTCACGACATCGATCAACCCGGCTATTTAGAAGGGCTGAGATGAAGCCGATCATCCTTGCCTTTGAGACGAGCTGTGACGAAACAGCAGTTGCTGTCGTTCGTGGGAATGAAGCTTTGTCGAATGTTCTCGCTTCGCAGGTGGACCTTCATGCCCAGTTTGGGGGAGTTGTGCCCGAGGTAGCGGCGAGGGCCCATGTCGAATCAATACGCTCTCTCACCCACAAGGCGTTGTCAGACGCGGGCGTGCACC
>Ga0255057_10002321_pt1 | contig 10339 bp, 20 predicted proteins | sample Cases_109_6_MG_FD_189022 | JGI IMG/M metagenome (GOLD analysis project Ga0255057, IMG submission 189022) | Seawater microbial communities from Amundsen Gulf, Northwest Territories, Canada - Cases_109_6 | ecosystem: Environmental > Aquatic > Marine > Gulf | place: Canada: Northwest Territories... | reverse complement strand
CTCCTGCTCGAGGGACAGCAAAATCTGTTCAGTCACGGTATCGATAGGCTGATCGCCATTTACCTCAATCAGCAAACCTCTCTCACGGTAGTAATCAATCAACGGCTCGGTCTGCTCCTCATACACCTCTAGGCGGTGACGGACCGTTTCCGGTTTATCGTCATCGCGCTGGTACAGCTCAGAGCCGTCGATATCACACACGCCCTTCTTCTTGGATGGCTGGTATTCTCTGTGAAATACATGGCCTTCCTCGCGGCACACTCGACGCCCTGACATACGCTCAACAAGGCGTTCAAAGGGCACTTCGACATGCACCGCAGAACGTACACTTCCACCTGCCATACCTTTCAAGGCCTCTGCCTGCCCGGCAGTACGTGGAAAGCCGTCTAATATCGCCCCTGCATCTGCATCGGACTGCGCCAATCGTTCTCTGACCATTTCTATTGTGATCTCATCGGGCACGAGCTCGCCCTTAGAGAGATATTTTTTCGCCTCTTCTCCCACTGGTGTTCCATTCCTCAAATTACCTCTAAAAAGGTCCCCACTTGATATATGTGGGAGCGAAAGAGCTTTGCTGAGCCGCTTCGCCTGGGTCCCCTTGCCGGCACCCGGTACTCCGAGCAGCACAATAAAACGCAATCTCTTTTACCTGACCAACAACGCCGAATCGTATCCCCTCAACTTCAGCTCGGCTTCAATGTTCCGGTAGGTGTCGCGAATGACCCCCACTACGATCAGCAGGCCGGCAGACGACACAAGCAGCAATCCTGTGTTGCTGCCGCCAATTGGATAAATCAGCCCTACCAGGAACGGCATGATGGCCACGATCCCAAGGAACAATGCTCCCACCAGTGTTATGCGCCGGACCACCCTTGTGAGGTAGCGCTGCGTTGGCGCACCCTTGGTAACTCCAGGAATTTGGGCACCGGACCGCTTGAGATTCTGACCGTAGTTCTGTTGTTGAAAGAGAATGTCGGTATAAAAGAATGTGAATGCCACGACCATAATGAAATACAGAATCCAATATGTGCTGTTAAACCCGCCAAAGTTGGTCTGCAGCCACAACGCCACTCCTGACAGGAATTCACTCGTCGAGTCAACGAAGAACTGCGCAAGTACGGCAGGAAAAGTCAGAATAGATTGAGCGAAGATTATTGGAATCATCCCCGCCATATTCACCATCAAAGGCAGCGTCCCCTTCACCGGCATGGACATTCGATTCCCAACGCGACGGCCAGGATACATGACTGGGACGTGACGCCTTCCTTCCTGAACATACACAATAACAAAAATCGTTGCGACCAACAGGAATATTAAGAAAATAATCAGAGGCAAGATCTGCGTTTGGGCAGAAAATACTCGCCCCAGATTTGATGGGATACTCGAAACGATCCCCGAGAAAATGATTAGCGATAATCCCTGGTTCTTAATGCCAAACTCGGAGATGAGTTCACCGAGCCAGATAGCAAACATAGTGCCCGCGGTCATTGAGATGATCAGCGTTGCGGTTGCCAAATTTAATCCCATATCGAAAGTGACAATGCTCTCACCCGCGAATTGTTGGAACAATCGGATCTGCCCCACTGCGTTGAGCGCGGCCATCGGAATGGCCAACATAATGGTCCACTTTTCCATCCACTTGCGGCCTTCGCGTGGATCCTCTTCCATTCGCCGCTGCAAGGGCGGAATAATCGGTGTCAACACCTGCAGGATGATCTGGGCCGTAATGTAGGGATAGACCCCCATTGCCAGCACAGAGAAGGTAGAGGCCGTGCCACCCGACAGAAGGTCCAGCAAGCCAAATAACGTTTGGCCGCTTCCTCCCCCCTCGAAGAGTTGCGCAAGTACAAGTCGGTTCACGCCAGGCGCCGGCACCTGCGCTGCCAACCGGTACAGAGCGAGCAATGCGAAGGTGATAAGTAGGCGATTGCGGATATCTTCAGATATCCAGAGAAATCGAAGGCGTTTAATCAAGGGAGCTTTCTATCTTTGATTTCCAGTTGACCGGACTATCCACTCTATTTGTCTAGCAGCTTGATCGTGCCGCCAGCCTTTTCAATCTCTTCTCGTGCGCCTGCGGTCACACGATGGGCCTGGATAGTGAGGGCCTTATTTAGCTTGCCGTGTCCAAGCACCACAACGGGGTAACTCGCATTCCGAATTACGCCAGCGGACTGCATCAACTCGGGAGTGATTTCGGATCCTTCATCGAATAAGTCTAAACGGCCAACATTGACCTCGGACCAATATATTCGATTGATATTGGTAAAGCCGCGCTTAAATGGCAGCCGTCGGAAGAAGGGTAAATTTCCACCCTGTCGATAGAGATTGCCGCCTGATCCTGAGCGGGCGCCTTGCCCTTTGGTACCGCGACCGGCTGTCTTGCCCTGACCCGCAGAAATTCCACGTCCTACACGATTCGGTCGGCGCGACTTGCGCCTTGGTTGAAGGTCATGAAGTTTCATGATTCGTCTACGCTCAGCAGGTGTGGAACTCTGGCAATCATCCCTCGAAGAACCGGCGTATCAGAATGTTCCACGCTTTGCATCATCTTTCGCAATCCCAGCGCCCGCACGGTTCGCTTTTGTCGTTCGGAGTAGCCGATGGGACTCTTCACCAATGTGATGGTCAGAGTCTTGGCCTTCTTCTTAGCCATTTTTATTTCGCATCCAGAACGGTGTTAATTCGGCCACGCTCTTGCCTCGATGCGCCGCTAATTCCTCAAAATCCGTTAGTTCGCGCAACCCCAGAAGGGTTGCTTCTGCAATATTCAGCACATTTGCGCTTCCCAATGACTTGGTGAGCACGTCTCGAACGCCTGCCGCGGAGAGCACGGCTCGAACCGCGCCACCCGCAATTACACCTGTTCCTGGCGATGCGGGTTTGAGGAGCACAATCGCCCCACCGTGCTTCGAAAGCACTTCGTGAGGAATCGTGGTTCCTGCCAACGTGAAAGGCGCCATATCTTTCTTGGCTCGATCAGCAGCCTTATGGATCGCATCCGGCACACCTCTGGCCTTGCCGATACCAAGGCCTACCCGGCCCTTGTTGTCTCCGACCGCAACAACCACTCGAAAGTGGAACTGGCGACCGCCCTTGACGACCTTCGCTACGCGCGAAATATCGATGACTCGCTCGTCTAGTTCTTCGCGCTCTGCGCGATCATTGAAGTTACGCCTCACAGTTCCTCCGTTTTGCCTTTGGCCTAATTGCCTAGAATTCCAAGCCCGACTTGCGTGCCGCTTCGGCCAAGGCCTTAACTCTGCCGTGATAGCGGTAGCCACCACGGTCAAAAACGACTTGCTTCACGCCGTTCTTTTTGGCCCGTTCCCCCAGAAGCTCCCCTACCAGGCTAGCTTTCTCGATTCCCTTGACGTCATTCTTCATTCCGGGGTCAAGTGATGAAGCGGAAGCGATCGAATGCCCTTTGCTGTCGTCAATCAATTGGGCGTAGATCTGGTTGATGCTTCGAAAGACGTTGAGTCGAGGCCGATCCGCGGTTCCGCTAATTTTCGATCTCACGCGGCGATGCCGACGTTTTCTCATTTCGGAGCGTGTCTTTTTACCCATCCCTAAATCACCCTGCCAGCTTTGCCGGCCTTACGGCGAACATATTCGCCCTTGTAACGAATGCCTTTGCCTTTATACGGTTCGGGTGGGCGAACCTTCCGAATGTCGGCCGCCACCTGACCTACAAGCTGTTTGTCAATCCCCAACACCTTGATGGTGCCCGCCCGAGTATCGACATCAAATTTAATGCCGTCTGGTGAAGGAAACTCGACCTTATGGGAAAAGCCAACGCTCAATACCAGCTTCGAACCAGTAAGTTCCGCTCGATATCCCACTCCGTGGACTTCAAGGTCCTTTTCAAAGCCCTCGCTGGTGCCAACGACCATATTGTTTAGCAGCGCTCGCGTTAGACCGTGCAAAGCCCTGACCTGCGGTTCATCAGATTCGCGGCTCAGCATCAGAGATCCGTCATCTTCCTTGATAGCAATCTCCGGTCGAAAGCCTTGCCTAAGCTCCCCTTTCGGCCCCTTTACGTGAACATTGACGCCGTCGATTTTGACTTCGACGCCGTCGGGAATGGAAATGGGCTGCAAACCAATTCGGGACACGATCTAAACTCCTGATCTCACCAAACTTCGCAAAGCAGCTCTCCACCAACACCCAGCTGCTTGGCTCTTACGCCGGTCATGACGCCCTTGGGCGTCGTAAGGATTGCCACTCCCATTCCGGATCGAACCCAGGGAATATCACTCTTGCCCACATAGGCTCGGCGGCCGGGACGGCTGACGCGCTTGATGCCGCTGATTACTGGTTTGCGCTCACGTCGCTCGCCCACATATTTCAGCTTCAAGCGAAGGGTCTTATGCATATTCGCTTCGGACTCCTCAAATTCATCGAGGTAGCCTTCGGAATGCAAGATTTTCGCAATCTCAACCTTGAGCTTGGAGCTCGGCATCGAAACGAGCTGCTGCCCACCCGTTACGGCATTTCGAACGCGTGTCAGCATATCTGCAATAGGATCTGAGCTCGTCATTTACTGATCTCCAAAATCACGCTTACCAAGAAGACTTCACAACGCCGGGGATCTTCCCATCCAGCGCCAACTCTCGGAAGCAAATTCGGCACAGTTCGAAGCGACGGTAGTATCCACGCGGTCGGCCGCAAATTTTGCAGCGATTGCGAACGCGTACCTTGTACTTCCTTCGCATCTCTCGGTAGGGCATAGCTTTCTTAGACATAGGCTTCGCTCTTTCTAAACGGCATCCCAAGCAACACCAGCATCCGGCGCGCTTGTTCATCATTTGGGGAAGAAGTGACAATCGTGACTTCAAACCCTCGAATCTTGTCTATTTTGTCGTATTCGATCTCCGGAAAGATCAGCTGCTCTCGAATCCCCAATGTGTAGCTGCCTCTCCCATCAAAACTATCAGGGGAGAGTCCACGAAAATCACGTGTGCGAGGCAGGGCTACATTCACGAGCCGGTCATAAAACGACCACATTCGCAGCCCTCGCAAAGTGACCTTGGCTCCAATGGAACTGCCTTCGCGCAATTTAAAGTTAGCGATGCTCTTCTTCGCTCGCGTTATCACGGGGTGCTGCCCGGTGATAATTGTCATATCATCGACCGAGGAATCCAGAGCCTTTGAATCCTCGAGCGCCTCTCCCACCCCAACGTTTACAACAACCTTCAGTATCTTCGGGACCTGCATGACGTTGTCAAAGGCGAAATCAGTCATCATTGTCGGGATGACCTCATCGTAGTAGCGCTTTCTTAAATAATGATCCGCCATATCAGCCATCCACGTGGGTATCGCACTTCTTGCAGAAGCGTCGAACTTCACCGTCTTCGCGATGCACGGCTACTCGGGTTTTCTCGTTGCAGTTTGGGCACACAAACATGATGTTTGAGATGTTTATCGGCGCCTCAAACTGAATAATTCCCGGTGACATTGTGCGGCCTCCAGCTTGAATTTGCCGCTGATGCTTCTTGCGAATGTTGACACCCTGAATTACCAGGCGGTCCTGCTTAGGGAGCACCCGCAAGACTTCGCCCCGCATCCCTTTTTCTCGTCCGCCGATTATCTCGACGGTGTCACCACGCCTAACCTTAGCCATTGACCTATATCACTTCCGGAGCTAACGACACGATTTTTGTAAACCCCTTTTCGCGCAACTCTCTCGCGACGGGGCCGAAGATTCGAGTTCCCCGTGGATTTTTTCCGTCTGTATCCAATACGACCGCAGCGTTGTCATCAAATCGAATGTAGGAACCGTCTTCTCTTCTGTACTCTTTTGCAGTACGTACAATCACGGCTCGAACGATCTCGCTTTTACTCACAGTGCCGTGCGGGACGGCTGCTTTGATGCTGCCGACCACAAGATCTCCCACGCGTCCGTATCGGCGTTTTGATCCGCCCAGCACGCGAATTACCTGCATCTCGCGTCCACCGGTGTTATCGGCGATCTTGAGGTGGCTCTCCTGCTGAATCATTCTGCCAACTCCGCTCGCTTGATGACTTCCTCAACAACCCACCGCTTTCGCTTTGAAATAGGTCTGCTTTCCACTATGCGAACCTGATCCCCTGGCTGGGCTCCAAGCTCGTCGTGAACAAGAAATCTCTTATTTGCACGCAAGACCTTTTGGTACAGCGGGTGACGATAGGTACGATCGACCCGAACTGTTACCGTATTTTGCATTTTGGCTCGAACGACACGGCCCGTAAGCCGCCGACGGTTATTCTTCATTCACTGGTCTCCTGCGCGCGTTCCATTTCTCTTACTACAGTAGCGATTCGCGCGATATCTCGCCGCGCAACTCGTAATTTTGAAGTGTCCGGAAGTTGGCCGGTCGCGAGTTGAAATCGCATTTTAAAGTACGCTTCCCGGGCATCCTCCAATTCTTGGGCAGCCTTGTCGATACTCAATTTGCGCACTTCGCTTGCTCGCATAATTTGTCCTAGGCCGACACTTACTCGTTGAATTCTTGCTTGTACATAAATTTCGTTTTAATGGGCAGCTTGTGTGCTGCTCTCCGAAACGCTTCTTGCGCGGCCTCTCGATCCAAACCGGAGATCTCGAACATTATCCGCCCAGGCTTTACAACTGCCACCCAGTGATCGACAGCACCCTTTCCCTTACCCATCCGTGTCTCCGCCGCGCGCTGCGTTACCGGCTTATCGGGAAATATCCGGATCCAGACCTTCCCACGACGTTTCATATAGCGCACCAGCGCTCGACGTGAGGCTTCGATCTGCCGCGCGGTTATCCACGCCGGTTCCAGAGCCTGCAATGCGTAGTCTCCAAACTCAATCTCGACACCCCTGCTGGCTATGCCCCGTCTGCGGCCTCGCATTTGTTTGCGCCATTTAGTGCGCTTTGGCATCAACATAATCTGATCCTTACTCGCTCACATAGACATCCATGCTTTCGGCCTGTCCTTCGGCCTCCGGTATGATGTCTCCCTTGTATACCCAAACCTTCACTCCAATACGCCCGGAGCTGGTCCGTGCTTCTACCTTGGCAAAATCGATATCGGCTCTGAGTGTTTGAGCCGGCACACGCCCTTCTCGAGCCCAATCTACGCGCGACATCTCATGGCCCCCTAATCGACCTGCGCACATAACCTTGACGCCCTGCGCTCCTGCGCGCATTGTGCTGTCGACCGCGCGCTGCATAGCCCGGCGGTGCGTGATTCTGCGCTCGAGCTGGTTGGCAACATTCTCGGCCACCAGCCGGGCATCCAGGTCAGGCTCTTTGATTTCTGCAATATCCAACTTAATACTGGTTCCCGTCAGAACTTGAAGCTTCTGGCGCAATTCCTTGACGTTTGCCCCTTTTCGTCCAATCACTATGCCCGGCTTGCTGGTGTGCACCGTGATGTGGACGCTGTTCGGAAAGCGCTCAATCTCTATAAGGGAAATTCCTGCTCGTGGGGTGTTGCCATTTACCAGATCTCGAATAATTCGATCCTCATGAAGCTGGCCTGCGTACTCTTTCCGGTTCGCGAACCAACGCGAATCCCAGGTCCGATTGATTCCTAATCTGAATCCCACTGGATGGACTTTACGGCCCATTGTTTCCCTACCCTTCTATCGCTTCCAGCGTTCCTTCACGTTCCCGCAAAATTATGGTCACGTGAGATTGCCTTCGCAGGATTGGCTTAAAGCGGAGCCTGGCTCCAAACCTCCGCCATCGGCGAGTCGGTCCATCGTCTGCGTAGGCTCGGTATACAAACAAATCATCTTCGTTCAAACCGTAATTCTGTTCGGCATTCGCCATCGCCGAGCGAACCAACTTCTGAACGGGATCAGCGGCGGCCTTATTCGCAAATTTAAGGATGTGCAAGGCCTCCGTTACTTCCTGCCCCCGAATTTGATCAAGTATGAGCCGAACTTTCTGCGGCGACATTCGCAGATATCGGTGGGTTGCTCGTACGTCAAAGCCATTCGCCACTAGTCGTTACTCCGCTCGAGTGGTGCGATCCCGGCCAATATGCCCACGAAACGTGCGCGTAGCCGCAAACTCACCGAGTTTGTGACCCACCATGTTCTCGGTTATATAAATCGGAATGTGTCGCCGACCATCATGGACGGCGATGGTATGCCCCACCATCTGCGGGAATATGGTGCTCGCGCGACTCCAGGTCCGGATCACCTTTTTGTCGCCCCTTTGATTCATATCCTCCACGCGCTTGAGCAGCTTGGGCTCTATGAACGGGCCCTTCTTTAGAGATCGAGACATAGCCGTACCGCCTTCGCTTCTTGCATAAGCTAAATTACCGCCTTCGTTTCGAACGGCGTCGGACGATGTACTTGTTAGTGCTCTTATTCCGACGCGTCTTCTTGCCTAGAGTTGGTTTACCCCAGGGGCTCTTGGGCCCCGGCAATCCGATACCCTGTCGACCTTCTCCACCGCCATGAGGGTGGTCGCGGGGCGACATCGCGGAGCCGCGAACTGTGGGACGAATTCCCAGGTAGCGCTTGCGACCCGCCTTTCCCAATTTGATATTGCCGTGGTCGGGATTGCCAACCTCTCCAATAGTCGCATAGCAAGTCTGGCGTACCCTTCGCACTTCGCCGGAAGGGAGACGCAGTGCAGCATAGGCACCTTCTTTGCCTAGAAGCTGGGCGCCCGTTCCAGCAGACCGAGCCATTTGCCCGCCCTTGCCTTCCTTCAATTCAATATTGTGGATAACCGTCCCCAGCGGGATTCTGGCTAATGGAAGACTGTTTCCTGGTCGAACTTCAGCCTTCGGTCCGGACATCACGCGGTCCCCCACCTTGAGATCTAAGGGAGCGATGATGTATCGTTTTTCCCCATCAGCGTAGTGCAGCAAAGCTAATCGTGCAGAACGATTCGGATCGTATTCAATCGCCGCCACTTTGGCGGGAATATCGTGCTTCTCGCGCTTGAAGTCCACCTTACGCAACTGCCTGCGATGACCGCCACCACGATGCCTTACGGTGATTCGCCCATGGACATTGCGTCCCGCGGTCTTCTTGCGTGGCGAAATGAGGGAGCGCTCTGGCTTGTTCTTGGTGACATCTTCAAACATGTCACCCGTCATTCCACGACGGCCTGGAGAGGTGGGTTTAAATTTTCGGACAGGCACTATTGCACCCCCTCGAATACGTCGATCGTGTCGCCCGGCGAAAGTGTCACCACAGCTTTCTTGTAGCCCGGCTTGCGAATCAGCAATCGTCGATTGCGCAATCTGCGGCTTCGTTTGGGCGGGACATTGATGACGTTCACTCGCAGAACCCTTACATCGAAAAGGACTTCGACCGCTTCCTTGATCTGCGCCTTGGTCGCCTTTAGCGCCACCTCAAATACATACTGGCCAAGGGCTGTGCCTTGATAGGCCGACTTTTCGGTAACGATCGGGCGCACGAGAACTTCGTACAGCGTCGTCATGCGCCTGCTTCCTTATCGAGATACTGTTTCAATACTTCAATTGAATCTACCGGAATGATTAGTCGATCGTATTGAAGCAAATCTCTTACATTTACATAGCCGGCGTGCAGGGCCTTCGCCCCAGGCAGGTTGTGGATCGACTTTTCAACATTTTGATTCTTTTCCGGCAGCAGGATCAAAGCGCTATCATCTCCCGCAAGAGTTTTCAATATCTCAGAGATCTCACGCGTCTTTGGTTCCTTCATGGTCAGCTCGTCCAGAACCGTAATTTGCTTATCGCCGGCCTTCACCGAAAGTGCCGAGCGCAATGCGGCCCTGCGCATCTTTCGAGGCATCCGCTTGGAGTAACTCCTGGGTTGGGGCTTGTGTGCTGCTCCGCCACCGACCCAAATCGGCGATCGAATGGATCCGACACGCGCTCTACCGGTGCCCTTCTGGCGCCATGGTTTGCGACCGCCACCAGCCACCTCGGACCGTGTTTTGGTCTTATGTGTGCCCAGGCGCGCATTTGCAAGCTGACGTATGTAAGCTTGATGCATTAGATCCGGCTTGATCTCCGCCTCGAAAATAGACTTCGGCAGCTCAGCCGTACTTACCTTTTCGCCCTTGGTGTTCAGTACTTCAGCTTTCATCTATGATTTCCGTTTTGCCTGCCAAATCAATGGCGTTTCGTCGCCTCAATTTCGCGCCCATCCAGCAATTGGCCGATCAAGCACGGCGTAATTCTGCTCTACGCGCATTGGCTATGCGCAATCTACTGCTTGCGGCCCGCTTTCACCATGACCAGCCCGCCCTTCGGGCCGGGCACGCTGCCACGAACTCCAAGCAAATTCCTCTCCGGATCCACCAGATCAACACGCAGGTTTTGTGAACTCACACGCACCGATCCCATGTGTCCGGGGCCTTTTTCCCTCT
>Ga0255057_10002320_pt1 | contig 10340 bp, 12 predicted proteins | sample Cases_109_6_MG_FD_189022 | JGI IMG/M metagenome (GOLD analysis project Ga0255057, IMG submission 189022) | Seawater microbial communities from Amundsen Gulf, Northwest Territories, Canada - Cases_109_6 | ecosystem: Environmental > Aquatic > Marine > Gulf | place: Canada: Northwest Territories... | reverse complement strand
AGTCGGGTCCCCACCGAACTGCGCCGCCGACGAGGTGATCGCCAGGTCCTCCTCCCAGCTCGATACGCCCACGTAGACCGTGTTGCCATGGATCACCGGAGACGAAGTGATCTTCGCGCCCGGGTGACCGTCCACCAGCGTGCTCCAGATCAGGTCGCCGCTGTGCCGGTTGATCGCCGCCACCACCGCGCCGTCGTTGGGGATGCAGGCGGGTGCGCCCACCGGACAGGTCGGGATGATCAGGTGCACCTGGCTGCCGATCACCAACGTGTTGCCCTTCACCGCGGGCGTGTTGCGCGAGAAGAACATGAACTTCCCGGGCTGCGAGTAGTCGAGCGGCAGGAACTTCTTCCAGATCACTGTGCCGGTTGCCGCGTCTACCGCATGCATGTTGCCAGCCCAGTCGGGGAAGTAGAGAACACCGGCCTTGACCGCCGGCGGTACCGTCACATCGCCCACCGTCAACGGAAAGAGCGGATCCACGGGAACATCCGGGGTCGTCTGGTAGACCCACTTCACCTGGAGATCGCCGACGCTATCCGGAGAGATCGCCGACTCATTCTTGGCGTAGTGCGTGTTGCCGCGGTCGCGGCCGTAGAAGCTCCAGCTGCCGCTGTAGCCGCAGTCCGCGAAGGTGAAGCCACAGATGGAGACTGCGGCGAGCGCCAGAACGGCAGCTCGGGGTACGTCATAGAGGGAATGGCGCATCTTCACGCCTCCTCGGATGTAGGTGTTGAGCGCAGCGGCGGAAGCTATCAGCGATCCCGCCCTAGCTTCCGCATCGTCGCGTGGCCCGGGTCTCGGGTCACGCCTCTAGAACTAGAACAGCGGCCCGTCGCCATCGGGCGCGTAGGCCGTGATCTCGCAGTCGAGCGGGATTACCGTGAACCTCGGCGGCTCGTAGGGACGGAGCTCTCGGGCAGCGGGAGCCTCGACTCTGGACTCTTGCATAGACTTGATCCCCCGAATGGACCTCTCTTGTACTCCTAGAAGAGCCCGACATTCAAGGAAATTGCGCAGTCCCAACGCAACCAGTGACGCAAGGCGTCGTTGCCCCGCGGGTGCATCGTCCCCGCATCGGCCTCCCCAGCCGCCTTATCCCTGCGGGGCCTCCAGCCTTCTCGGGCGGCGACGCGGCGGATTGCCTCGCGCCCATGGTCTCATGTCAGGCCTGGACCGCTCGATGGCTCCCCCTTCGTACTGCTCCGCTGTGCAACTACCGCGACAACGTCGCGGTCTTCGATCAGCTCTGAGTCCAGATAGTGGCCGAGATGCCATCGGCACACACGAGACCACCAGCCGCGAGCAAGGGTTTCCGTTTGCACTGTGTTGATCTCGTGGCGCCACCGCGCGCTGCGCGGCTCAAAATTCCCAGGTTTTTCGGGCCCGCCGCATCGTCGGCACTGCTAGTCTGCCCCTCTCACGGTTGCCAAGCGTCGGGGTAAGTGTTGAACGGGCGGTCGAATCGGGTCGGGAGCGAGCTCGGGGCGATCTGCGGAAAGTGTGGCGACATCTGGCACATCGTGGTCGCGCTCAGCGGCGACCACATCGCCCAGGTCCAATGTGGGGAGTGCGGGGCTCGGCACCGCTACCGGCCCTCGGGCGGGACGACGGCGGGCGGGGCGAACCGGCGCAAGTCGACTGCCCGCAAGAGCGCCTCGCGCTCGCGCAAGAGTGCGAAGCCCGTCATCGAGCCCGACGCCTCACGACCGCGACGCTCCTTCGACCCGAAGCACAGCTACGAGGCCGGCGACCGCCTGCTGCACCCGACCTTCGGCGAGGGCGTGGTGCAGGCGACCCTCGGTGCTACGAAGATGGAAGTGCTGTTCGAGGTGGGCACGAAGCTGCTCGTCCAGGGACTCGGCGGCGGCTGACGCTTCAGCTCTCGTACTCGATGCGCACGACATCGTAGACGGCCGTGCCCGCCGGCCGCTCCACAATCACCTCGTCGCCCTCGCGCTTGCCCAGCAAGACGCGCCCGATCGGTGACTCGACACTCACGAGCCCACGCGCCACGTCGAACTCGTCGGGCCCGACCAGGCGGTAGCGGTGCTCCGCGCCTTCGGAATCCTCGAGCGTCACCCACGCCCCGAAGAAGATCCGCTGCGAGTCGCCCACCTGGCCGGGCCGCACTACCTCGATCTCTTCCAAGCGCTTGCGCAGGAAGCGCACCCGACGGTCTATTTCGCGCAGACGCTTCTTGCCGTAGATGTACTCGGCGTTCTCGGAGCGATCGCCCTGGGCAGCGGCGTCCGAGACTTCCTGCGTGACCTTCGGGCGCTCGACGTTCCAGAGCCGGGTGAGCTCCACCTGCAGGCTCTTTGCGCCTTCCGGTGTGATGTAGCGCGGAGGCATCGGCCTAGCTCACGTTTCCGACAGCTCACGGGCGACCACGATGTTCGCGGTCTCCGTGTCCGGGTCGAAGACGATACGAGCCTCGCCTGACAGGAGCTGCGCCATCACCCCTGCGATCTTCTCCTCGACGCTTCGCTCGACCGCGCCGTAGTCCGTGCCGTCCCGCGTCACGAATTCCTCGACCAGCCCGCGCAGCACTTCGGGGCTGAGGTCGTCCAGGGCGAGCTCCGTGCCCCGCTGTTGCGTCTCGTCTTCCACCGTGGCGGATCCTAGCGCGAGGGCTTCGCTGGGCTACGCGAAACGCGCAGGACTTCGGACGAGAACTACCCGTCCTCCCGGTCGGGCCGATTCTGCCCGAGCTGCGTGCATTGCGATAGCTCTGCACAGCAGGATCAGCGACTGCTGCAAAGCCGGCCGATGTGCCGAAACGTCAACCAATCGAACAACGTCCCCATGCTAGGGTTCCCGCCGCATGCACGGATTCGCTCTTCAGGCCAGCGCAACGATGCTGCTGCTAGTGATCCTGTCGCTTCCCGTCGCCGCGCAGGAGCCCGCATCGCGCGCGGCCACCTCGGGTGGTGCCATCCCGATCGGCCTCTCGCAGGGCCCGGCCCTCACTCCGGAGCAACGCGCTGCAATCCAGGCAGAGATCCTCGAGAACCGCGCGCAGCTGCGCGCGCGTGGCGCGCTTGCCTCTGAAGCCGAGGCTGCTGGCGGACCCACGGTGAGCTTCGGCTGGCCGCTGCAGGCGGCGGCGGGCTACACGGACCCGGGCTACCACGGCATCAGCGGCTTCGTCGATCACGACGCGGCCTTCCCGGGCTCACTGCAAGACTACGAGTGCGGCACGCGGACCTACGACACGGCGGGGGGCTACAACCACAGCGGGGTCGACATCCACCCCTATCCCTTCACTTGGAACAAGATGGATGCCGGCGCCGTCGAGATCATCGCCGCCGCGCCAGGAACCATCGTCTACAAGAACGATGGGGAGTTCGACCGCTCCTGCGCCAACAACAACAACCTCTGGAACGCGGTCTACATCGAGCACGCGGACGGGACGGTGGCCTGGTACGGACACATGAAGAATGGGTTCGTCACCAGCAAGGCGGTCGGGCTGCCTGTCGTGCAGGGGGAAGTGCTCGGCCTCGTGGGCAGCTCGGGCAACTCGTCCAACCCCCACCTGCATTTCGAGGTCCAGGACGCCGCCTTCAACCTGCTGGATCCCTACGCCGGCACCTGCAATCCCGTCAGCAGCCTCTGGAGCAGCCAGAGGCCCTACTACGACTCGGCCATCAACAAGCTCGCCACGCAGTCGGCTCCGCCTGTCTTCGACTTCTGCGACGGGCCCGAAATCGAGAACCTGAAGGACGTCTTCGCCCCGGGCGACGACATCTACTTTGCCGCCTACTACCGCGACCAGCGGCTGACCCAGTCGACCACTTTCACCGTGTACAGGCCCGACGACAGTGTCTTTGCGACCTGGTCACACACGCCGACGATCGATTTCTGGGTGACCGAGTGGGACTTCCTCTTCAGCCTGCCCGGCAACGCCCCCACTGGAACCTGGCGCGTCGAGGCCGATTTCGAGGGCGTGACCACCACGCATTTCTTCGAGGTGCTGGTATCGGTCCCGGCCCTCTCGCACCCTGCCCTGCTCGTACTGCCGGCCCTGCTGGCGCTCGCGGCCGGGTGGGGCCTGCGAGGTCGCTGGAGCCGCGGTTGAGCGCTTGACGACGGGCAGCCCCGAGCTCACGCGGGTCCGCGACGCGCACCGTTTCGACGAGGCCGCGCTCGAGGCCTACCTGAGGGCGAGGCTGCCAGGCTTCGAGGGCCCTCTCTGCGTCGAGCAGTTCGAGGGCGGGCAGTCGAACCCGACCTACCGGCTGGCAGCCGGCGGCCGCCACTACGTGCTGCGCAAGAAGCCGCCCGGCGCGCTGCTCCGCTCGGCCCACCAGGTCGACCGGGAGTACCGCGTGATGCGCGCCCTGCAGGACAGCGAGGTGCCGGTGCCGGAGATGCTGCTGCTGTGTGAGGACGAGTCGGTGATCGGCACGACCTTCTTCGTGATGGAGTGGGTCGAGGGCCGCGTGACGGCCGATCCGCGCCTTCCAGGCATGAAGCCGGCCGAGCGCCGGACTCTCTACGAGGATTTCGTGCGCGTGCTGGCGGCGCTTCACCGGATCGAGGCCGAGGCCGTCGGGCTCGAGGACTTCGGCCGTCCCGGCAACTATTTCGCCCGCCAGATCTCGCGCTGGACGAAACAGTACGAGGCTTCCAAGACCGAGCCGATCCCCGAGATGGATGCGCTGATCGAGTGGCTACCCAAGCACCTGCCGGACGAGATCGAGACCCGTGTCGTGCACGGCGATTACCGGGTGGGCAACTGCCTGCTGCACCCTACGGAGCCCCGCATCGCCGCAGTGCTCGACTGGGAGCTCTCGACCCTGGGCCATCCCCTGGCCGACCTCGCCTACTTCTGCCAGAGCTACCACGGCGAGGCCACGCCGGGCGAGACGCTCGTCGGCGTCGACTACGCGCGGGTCGGCATTCCCAGCGAGCAGCAGCTCGTGGCACGCTACTGCGAGCTCACGGGACGCGCTTCGATCGAGCACTGGGACTTCGCCCTCGTCTTCGTGATGTTCCGCTCGGCGGCCATCGTACAGGGCGTCTACAAGCGTGGCCTCGACGGAAACGCCAGCTCCGAGCGCGCAAGCCTCTACGGCGAGCTGGTTCGGCGCCGGGCCGTGGAGGCGTGGGCTCTCGTGGAGCGAGCTGCCTAGACTCCCCAGGCCAGCGCGCAGGAGGCAACCAGTTGCAGACCGAGGAGCGAGCAATCCACCTCGGCCGCATTGGGCGGGACGGCTACAGCGTGATCGAGAACGTGATCACGCAGGCCCAGGCCGACGCGCTTGCGCACGACCTGCTGCGACTCGAGCGAGAGCTGCGAGTCGCGCCGGCGAATAACGACTTCGAGGGCCGCGACACCTGGCGCATCTACAACCTTCTCGCCCATGGCAGGCCCTACGAGGAGATTCCCGTCCACCCGCGCGTCCTCCCGGTCGTGGAAGGCGTTCTCGATGCGGGTTGTCTGATTTCGTCGCTCTCCTCCATCAGCATCGGGAGCGGGGAGACGGCTCAGATGATTCACGCGGACGATCAGCTGATCCCGCTGCCGAAGCCCCACGTGGCCACCGTGTGCAACACCATGTGGGCGCTGACGGATTTCACCGAGGACAACGGCGCCACACGCATCGTGCCGGGCAGCCACGCTCGGGACCACTCCCCCGACGTAACCCAGTCCTACGATTCGATCCCGGCCGAGATGCCCAAGGGCAGCGTGCTGGTCTGGCACGGCAGCCTGTGGCACGGCGGCGGGGCCAACCGCAGCGGGGCCAGGCGGGTCGGCATCGCGATGAACTACTGCGCGGGCTGGGTGCGCCAGCAGGAGAACCAGCAGCTGGGCATTCCGCGCGACATCGTACGGGGCTTCGCACCCCGTCTGCGCGAGCTGGTAGGCTACGGCGTCTACCACGACTTGATCGGACACATCGACAAACACAGTCCGGCCGAGCTGCTGGGAGACGAGGCCAGGCTCAAGACGGTCTGGGACCGGTGAGCGAGCGCAGCACGACGACTCTCCACGCCAACGGGCTCTCCTTCTCCGCGCTGGCCCAGGGCGACGGACCGGTCGTGTTATGCCTGCACGGCTTTCCGGACAACCCGCACTCCTTTCGCCTGCAGCTCCCCGCGCTCGCCAGCGCGGGGTTTCACGCGCTGGCTCCGACCCTGCGTGGCTACGAGCCGTCTTCCCAACCGGAGGACGGCGACTACCACATCGTGCGCATGGCCGAGGACGTGGTCGGGTGGATCGACGATCTCGGCCAGCAGCGAGTGCATCTGCTGGGCCACGACTGGGGCGCCGTGATCGGCTACGCGGCCGCCGCTCTGGCCCCGGAGCGCCTGCACTCGCTCACGACACTCGCCATCCCCCACCCGGGTCGCCTGCAAAAAGATGGGATTCGCAGGCTGCCGAGCCAGCTGCTCAACTCCTGGTACATGTTCTTCTTCCAGCTGCGCGGCATTGCCGACTACGCGCTGGAGGCGCGGGACTGGGCCCTGGTCGAAAAGCTCTGGCGAGACTGGTCGCCCGGCTGGGAGCTCCCGGCGGAGGAGCTCGCGCGGGTGAAGCAGACGTTGGGCCGGCCCGGTGTAAAGAAGGCAGCGCTCGGGTACTACCGCTCGGCGTTCGGCTTCCGCTCCCCTGCCGCCGCAGAGACGACCCGCCTGCTCGACTCCGAGATCCGAGTGCCGACCCTGGCGCTCACCGGCGCTCTGGATGGCTGCATGGACACCCGGCTCCACGACCTGACCATGCGACCGCAGGACTTTCCCGCTGGCCTGCGAGTGGTTCGGGTCGAGGCAGCCGGGCACTTCCTTCACCAGGAAAAGCCCGAGGAAGTCAATCAGATCGTCTTGGACTGGCTCGCTAGCCTGGGCTGAAGCGACTCAACCTGCGCCCGCCTGCAACCACGCCCGGTTGCCGTAGCGATCGAGCGACACCACTTCCTCGACCGGCCGACGCGTGGTAGGCCCGTAGCGGCCTTGCGGCCAGCCGAGCGGGATGACAGCGCAAGGAAGCACACTCCAGGGGCAGCCGAGAATCCGGCGCGCCGCGAAGCTGCTCCAGAGCGGCAGCGTGATGAGCGCCGCTCCCAGCCCGGCGGCACGGGCTCCCAGCAACAGATTCTGCACCGAGGGATAGATCGAGCCGAAGTAACTCGACGCGGCGATCGGAGGGAAGTAGGAGCGCATGCCGCGCAGGCACGCGATGACCAGGACCGGAATATCCTCGAAGTGGTCCGCCTGCCACTGCACCGCGTCCATCACTCTCAGCATCTTGGGGTCGTCGCGCACCATGCGACGGCCGAGGCCGCCGTAGATCCCCCAGGCCCGCCGGTTCTGGCGCGCAAGCTTCGCCTTCACCTCCGGGTCCCGAACCACGATGAACTCCCAGTTCTGGGCGTTGGAGCCGGTGGGCGCCTTCAGCGCCAGCTCGACGAGGCGCCGCACCAGCGCCTCGTCCACCGGTTCGTTCTTCAGCCGGCGGATCGCCCGCTGCGTGCGCATGGCCTCTTCGAGAGGCATCGTGAGCGGGTCCAGTTCTCCCATCGGGCTTCCTCCCCGGTGCCCTACGGCACGTCCTAGTCGGAAGTGTACGTGAAGCGCGCTGGGCTACGAGCGAGATCTGAACAGGTAGGACTCGGGAACGCGACGCCGGGGTGGTGCTCCCCGGCCCGTTCCGAGCTGCGAGCCCTGCGAGCTAGCATCCCCCACATGCTGGCCAGACTCCTCATGACGGCGGTCCTCGCTTTCGGGACATCGGCCTGCGGCCTGCTCGAGCGAGACCTGCCCGAGTCCGCCTCGGGCTTCATCCCCCAGTATGCCCCGGGGCCCGAGTACGAGGCCCTCTTCCCGCGCTACGTGGAGATGTGTGCGCTCAGTCAATTCCGCACGGTCAAAGGGCAGAAGGGAGGCATCGCGGGCCACGGTGTGCTGTACCTGAGGGGTGCGTGCCGCGATGCCACCAGCGAGATTCCGCAGCTACGCCTGTGCGAAGCCACTCCGGGGCCCAACGAGGGCGTTGGCGTGAGCGTCAACCGCTGGCTGGAGAACGCCAACTGGGTCGCGGTGCCGGGCCGCGAGTTCTTCTTTCACGGCGGCCTCGAGCCCGGGGAGACGCTGACCCAGGCCCGTTTCGACCAGGCCGTGGACCGCGCTGTGGAGCTCGGCATCTTTCGCGGCACCAAGCTCGCGCATCCGCCGAACGAGCCCGCGCATGCCAGCCTGCGCGAGTTCATCGCGAAGAACTCCGCCGTCACGGACTTCGCCATTACCTTCGGCCGCACGGTGCTGTGCACCCGGGTGCCCGTCACCGAGGCAATGCTCGGTCAGATCGTGGAATTCCTGAACGACGTGAACCGGCAGTACGCCACGGGCAGCGTCGAGTTCCATTGGAGCGGCTACGCGGACAACTGCGTCCATCTCGTGCACAACGCCCTGGCTGCTGCCAGCATCTGGGAGCCGAAGTCGGTCAATGCGATCAAGATCCGCCAGTTCTTCAACATCGCGGTGCCCGCCAACGAGTTCCTCCACCTGGCGGACCGGACGACCCAGTTCCCCCTCGAGGATTTCCAGAAGGTCTGGCGTGACCAGGCGGCCCACGACAGCCTGCTCGAGTTCGACTGGCTGCCGGGCCACCCCGGCGCGCTGCTGACCTCCATGCACGTCCACGCCGAGAACGAGCTTTTCGACACCGCCTTCCGGCTCTTCGTCCTGGAGCTTCCCTTGCATCTGGGCAGCACCCACCGGGCAGAGGAGCTCTTCGGGGATCCACGCTTCGTGGACCTGCGCAAGAACCTCGAGTGGTACGGTTCGCGCTACGCCGAGATCGCACGGACTCACAGCGGCGACGAGGCACGGGTTCTCGCGGGCGACCGAGAGGGCCCCGTGCGCATGCGCTACGACGCCTACATCCGCAAGCAGCGCGACGCCGTGGCCTCCGCGCTGGCGCGGCTGGGCCCCGAGGACGGCTGAGCCCTCGCCCCGATCACGCCTGGCGCATGCAGCGCAGCGTGAGGTACGACGCTGCCCCCAGCCCGCCAGCGCCAAAGACCATGCACATCACCATGATCTGGTAGCGGACGGCGACCAGCGGCTCGATGCCCGAGAGGATCTGCCCGGTCATCATGCCGGGAAGCGAGACGAGGCCGACTGCGAGGAGCCCGTTGATCTGCGGGATCAACGCTGCATCCAGGGCGGTGGATCGGGCCTCGACCTTGCTGGCTCCACGGCTCTGCTCGGACTCGAAGCGTTCGGCAGCGAGGCTCACGCTGTTCATCGTATTGGCGAAGATCATGCCGGCCAGGGGCACCACGAAGCTGGGCTCGAACCAGCGCGGCAGGTCGAGCACCAGCTGGGTCACGATCGCGAGCATCGTGAGCCCGCTTGCCGCGATCGAGACGAGCATCAGAGGATAGACACGCGAGCCGTGGCGACGTAGCGGACGCAGCGCGATCCAGGCAGAGGCCCCGATCATCACGAAGACAACCGCGACGATGATGGCCGGCTGATCCGTCTCGAACACATACGTGAGCACGAAGCCCACCACGAGCAGCTGCACGAGCATCCGCCCGTTCGCATACAGGGCGGCTGCCGCCGGTAGCGACCAGCGGTGCATCACCAGCAGCGGCACCAGGCTGGGGAGAAACACCAGTACCAGGTTCTGAAGCGGAATCGTCTGAAGCGTCGGCGTCATGCCGAGCAGGATAGGCCCAGGCGCTGCTGATCCGCGCCGGGAAATCGCGAGTTCTCGGTGTCGGAGATCACAGTCCCGCGACGCCTGCGAGCGGCTCTTGGCCACCCCTCCGTCTACGCGATGGGGTGTCCTGCGGCGTCTACGCAAAGGCAGCGAAATCTGGTGAAGCGCATCACGTCGACGCAGCGGAGTGCGCCCGATACGCATCCTCGAGACACGAGGACGGCGGCGCGAACGCGCGCACGCTCTCGGACTCGAGGAGGGGGCTAAGCGAGATGACGAAGAAAATCGAATGCTTACGGGTGTTCGCGGTGTTGGGTGGGGTGCTCGTGGCGGCAGCACTGGGCGGAGCGCCCAGCATCCAGGCCGCCGAGAAGACATCTCACTCGATGGGTTATATTCCCCACACATTGGAGCCACGTGAGGTAGCGGACAGCGCGGGTGCGGACTTCCTGAGTCCTCGCTTCGAGGCTCCGGCCTGGCCGACGCGCCGCATTCTGCCCTGGAACCGGTAGTCCGACTTCGCCCAGGGCGCCTCAGCTGCGAAAGAGCGATTCGAAGGGTCCAGGTTTCGGCCTCGTGATCGCCACGGGAACCCCGCGTTGCGCGGCCAGCGCGTGCTTCACCACCTCCCAGTCGAGTCGAGGCGTCTCGTCCCCCGCCAGCC
>Ga0255057_10002318_pt1 | contig 10345 bp, 8 predicted proteins | sample Cases_109_6_MG_FD_189022 | JGI IMG/M metagenome (GOLD analysis project Ga0255057, IMG submission 189022) | Seawater microbial communities from Amundsen Gulf, Northwest Territories, Canada - Cases_109_6 | ecosystem: Environmental > Aquatic > Marine > Gulf | place: Canada: Northwest Territories... | reverse complement strand
GCACGACTACGTTGACCGCCGAGAATGTTAAAGCCTATGCTGAGCTGACAGGCGATCGGAATCCACTCCACTTTGACGAAGATTTTGCGGCCGGCACTCGCTTTGGGAAATTGGTGGTGCAGGGTGGTCTGACGACCGGACTACTTCACGCGCTCGTGGCCGAAGATCTTCCTGGCCCTGGTACTGTGTTCCTCAGTCAGGACTGGAAGTTCACGGCTCCGGTCTTCATCGGAGATACGATTACCGCGGAGGCGAAAGTCCTCAGCGTCCACGGATCCAAACCAGTTACCGAACTGGCTTTCACCGTGACTCGAGAAGATGGTGAGACGGTTTTAGAGGGCGTGGCCTGGTGCTACACGTTCGACCCTGAAGCAGACTGATCGCTGATCTCAACCCCATCGGTCTGATTTGATCAGTCGGAACACCAGTCCTCTATTTTCTCTGGCCAACATCAATACGACCTACGGACTGTCCCAGTAGGCAATTTCGTCGACGTGGATGGTGAAGTTTTCGGTCTGCCGGGCACCGATCCAGATTCCGAATGCGCCTTCCTCAAGGAACATATCGTCTTTGACCTCCCTGAGCAGGGTGCCGTTGGCGTACAAGCCCAGCCGATTGCCTTTTACCCACACTCCCAAGCGGTTAACTTGCTCCGAGCCGGCAAGGATATCCTCACTAGCCGTAGGAGGGAGAAGGCCTGTCATTTCCTCACTGTCCCAGGCGCGCAGCGAATATCGACCATGACAAGAAAACCCAGCGAGATAGCCACGGTCGGCAGCAGATTTGTCCGGGACGCGAACGATTAAACCGTAGTGATCGTTGCCTGAGCAGCTCCCAGTTCTGACCGTCATTTCGATGTAGAAGTCCTGTACAACCGGCCAGGTAAGCCGCCATCCATCAGTGGTCGTGAGACCCGTCAGGTGCAGCTCTCCGTCCTCGACGCTAGCCCGAGTAAAAGAATCCTCTCCCAGAGGCCAGTTGTCTCCATCTGAGAAATCATCTTGCCATGTAGGTCCACCGAGCCCGTTGCGTACGTCCTCGGAGGGCAGGGTGCTGGTCGGGCCAGGCGTTGTCGTTATGGTCGGGGTCTCACTGGGTAGGGCGGAGGCTGATGGGCTCGGGCTGGGCTCTTCCGTTGGAGTTTCCGTAGATTGGGGTGGTGGTTCGGTAGGCACCTCGGTGGCCGCGGGGAGAGGGGTCATTGTTGGAAATGCAGTCAGTGTACTGCTGACCGTGGTCGCCAGTAGGTCGGAATCCTGAATAGCAGGAGACGAGGGTCCCGAGCAAGCGACAAGCGCCAATCCCGCCACCATCGCCGGTAATAGAGATTTCAATCGCATAGTGCCAGAATCCAGTCTTCTCACCTGCAGAACCATACCGATTGTATTCATCAAATGATTTTTGAGAAGCTGGCCAAGGCGCCGGAGCTTATACGGTGAGTTCTTGCGTGGATATCGGAGGGATCCCGGCATGATCTCACGGCTGCGGACCGCTCCGAATTTTATTACCGACTATCCTTGCGGGGTGATGGACACCAGGATCTGATAGTTGGTGAAATCTTCAACCAAGGCAGCCCATCCATCCTCCGTCTCACCGGTATTGGGTCCCGATTGGCGAGGCGCTTGATCAGTGCCCCCTCCGTGGACCTGATCGACATATATTGTTGTGTAGATCAGATACGGGTCATTCGTGCCTCGAGACCTTATGAATTTCTGACGAGTGAATTACGCGATTCTTATGCGGCCAGCGCCAAGGAAGGCGCAAGTATTCATTACAATTAATAGCAATCGAGAGAGTTAGATGATGAGTCAAGAATTTGTTCCATTTGCACTTGAGAGGATGATGTCCCTCTGGGAGAACAAGGTTGAATACAACCTCTCTGAGAGCGGCGTCCATCCAATGACAACCGAGGAGCTGGTTACAGATCCGAAGCAGATCGAGGAACTACTAACCACCGGACTCAACTACGCCCCGGCAAACGGCATTCCGAGATTGCGAGAGAACATCGCAGCCCTTTATCCGGGAACGTCGCAGGACAATATCCTCGTCACGAGCGGTGCTGCTCAAGCCAATTTCACGACGCTCTGGACATTGATGGAGCCAGGTGACGAAATCGTTATGATGATGCCAAACTACATGCAGATCTGGGGAATCGCCAAGAACTTTGGCTTGAACCTCAAGACCTTTTCGCTCAATGAGGAATTGGATTGGGCGGTCGATGTGAGTGGGCTGGAGCAGGCCGTGACTGATCAAACGAAAATGATCGCGATCTGCAATCCGAACAATCCTTCAGGTCACATCATGACTTCCGATGAAATGGAGGCAGTGGTATCGGCTGCCGAGCGATCAGGAGCTTGGCTGCTTGCCGATGAGGTTTACGCTGGAGCGGAGCGGACAACGGATGAGACCACTCCTTCCTTCTGGGGCCGCTACGACAAGGTGTTAGCCATAGGCAGTATGTCGAAGGCATATGGATTGCCCGGACTGCGGCTTGGCTGGGTGGTGGGCCCGCCTGAAACTATCGAAGAAATTTGGGCGCGGCAGGACTACATTACGATCGGAAGCACGATGCTAGCGAACGTCATGGCTGCTCACGCTCTTTCCCCAGATGTTCGCCCTCGGATTCTTTCTCGGACGCGCAAATATATTAGGGATGGTTACCGCAACTTCGAGCGCTGGGCGGAAGAGAATGAAGGGTTATTTTCCTGGGTGCCGCCAGAAGCGGCGGCCATTGCCTTTGTGCGATACGACATTGACGCCAATTCGACAGAACTGGTCGAACGCCTGATACATGAGCACAGTACAAATGTCGTTCCCGGCGATCATTTTGGGCTGGATGGTCACCTTCGAATCAGTTTCGGTCTCTCGGAGGACTATCTCATGGAGGGTCTCGATCGGGTGGCCCAAGAACTTCAATCGATTCGATAAAGTCGAGCGCCCAATTCTTCGGCGTCTGAGGAGCTCCAAAAAAAAGCCTTGACAAGAAAAAGCCAGCAGACAAAACGCGTCTCTCTGTATTCGAGTGGCAACAGTGCGAGCTGAATTTTCCGAAATCCAGAAAAACGTCATCGAATGTCGCGCCTGCCCTCGATTGGTGGCCCACCGCGAGGAAATCGCTGCGAGCAAGACTAGGCGGTTCGCTGACCAAAGCTATTGGGGCAGGCCGGTTCCTGCATTTGGAGATCCAGATGCTCAACTATTGATCGTCGGTCTCGCGCCCGCGGCGCATGGTGCCAACAGAACAGGGAGGATGTTCACCGGCGATCGAAGCGGTGACTGGCTATTTGAGGCGATGCATAAGTTTGGCTTCGCCAACCAACCTACATCAGTTGCCGCGGACGACGGGCTCACTCTCGAGAACGCCTTGATCACCGCCGTGGTCCGATGCGCTCCCCCTGGGAACAAGCCCGCTCGAGAAGAAAAGGAGAATTGTCGCAACTACTTGATCAGAGAATTGGGGGCTTTAAAGCGGGTGCGGGTAGTGCTTGCTCTAGGGAAGATCGCCTTCGATGGGTTCCTTGCTTCCTGGGCTGCAACTGGTGGGGTTGTGCCGAAACCGAAGCCAAAATTCGGTCATCGAGCAGAGTGTGCGCTGTCAGACGATCTCTACCTTCTGGCCAGTTACCATCCTAGCCAGCAGAACACTTTCACGGGCAAGCTTACCCGTCCGATGTTTCATGCTGTCTTTAGCGATGTGAATAGGGTGCTCGAAGCCTTCTAAGGTCTGGCGCTAGTCAGATCCATTTGAGCCCGGAGTCTGAGTTTTCTTGAGCTGCCCCGGAGCTTGATCGCGCCCCTGGCCTTGATTTTGCTGGTCGGAAGATGGCTCGGATCCGCTCTCAATTCCGTCGGGCGTCTTCTTCAATTGGCCGGGAGCCAGTTCATTGGGGTTCTGACCTGCTCGGATCTGCTCGACCTTCGCTTGGCCGCTCCGCGAATTCTCCAGCGCGCGGCTAAGTCCGGAAGCAGCTTGCTCAGGTGCCTCGGCCAAGACACCTGCCAGCACCTGTTCATGCTCTCCCAGCGCCGTTTCAAAATCCCCCAGAATCGCCGTATTAGAAGCGGCGATCACCAAGCCCTTCTGAATTGCCATTTCGTATCCCTCCAGCGCGGGCCCGATATCTCCGACGCGTCCGCGAAGTACCAGTTCTTCCACTTCGGAGATCCGCCGATTAGCGTTCTCGAGCAACAGCTCAGCATCTCCAGCAGCGCTCAGACTGATCGCCAATGCCGCACGCTCTAGTCCGCGCTTGACGCCATACAAGCTGTCTCCGGGGAGGGAATCTTCCGAAGCATAAGCAACTCCAACGCTTCCTACTAAGAGCGCGATTGCGAGAAAAACGCCGGCCATCCGGAATGCCGGCTGCCATGTCAATATGGCCCTGCGACGAGCGCGGGGAGCCGTAGTCTTCATTCGAGCCCTGGCCAGGTTCATCACTTTTGTAGGGGAGTGGGTCGCGAAAGCTTGCGATGGCCCTGAAGGAGCTAGCTGGGAATGGGTCGCTGCCGCTACGCGCAGAAGTGGCTCGAGCTGCTCGGCATAGGAGGAGTTTTCCTCCAAGCACTCATCCAGCGTGGCCTCACCACTTTGAACGGTTAGCAGGCAGTGATCGAGGACGTCGATCTCTGTCTTAGCCATCGACTTCCTCCCTCAAAGCAACGAGCGCACGGTGAAGCAAGACTCGCACTGCACCTGGGCTGCGATCCATCCACATCGCGACCGTCGCAGTTGGCAGTTCGAGGACGACACGGAGGCGTATCACCTCTTGATAGTCCTCCCGCAGGTTGCCCAGTGAGTTTATTACGTCCAAAACGCGCTCCTGTAGAGCGTATGCTGCCTCGGGGTCCATGTCGTTCGCGATCGGTTCGGCCACCTGCTCAAGAGCTACGCGGACGTCGTGGGTTCGATAGTGGTCAGCCAGCTGATTCCGGGCTACCCGATACAGGTAGGCGGAAAACGGATGGCCGCGCTCTTCATATCGGTCTATGGCTTCGAATGTACGCAAGAAAACTACCTCACAAAGGTCTTCGGCGTCAGCCGGCTCATCAACCCTGGTCTGGATGTATCGATAGATCGGATCGAGATATCTCGCATAAAGTTCCCCGAACGCTTCCAATTCCCCGGACTGCGATCGGGCTATGAGTTCTGCGTCTGATGCTGACGGTGTGTCGGTTTCGCTCATGAAAACGATGGGCCTAGGGTTTTGTTACAGTGCAATTGGAGCTACGCGCCTGTTGCCTCAACGGGACAAGTACATCCGATCCTGTTTTCCCATCTCCAAGAATCCGGTCTGGTCGTCTGGGACTAAGGTCTTACTATCGCACTGTAACGCTACATCAAGGATCCAGTTCTCGTAATAGGACACGAAAACCATAGCCCCAAAGGGGGCTCACCACGTTATCGACCGATCGCGGAACCTATTTGCGGCGGGTGCAAAAGAAACTGCGCCCGCGAATTGGAGAGTTTGAGATGACTAATCGACGACTGATATCACTTGTAATCGCGACCACCCTGGCTTTGATACCGGTCTCCACGTTGGCTCAGACAGGGCTTTCGGTCACAGTGGACACTTCGGTCACTTGTGACTGGGCAACCTTTACGGCTTCCGTTGAAGGGGGAACAGTACCCTATGACCTTTCCTGGGATTTCGGAGACGGCGAAACGCCGGTGGACACTGGCATAAACGGCTTTCCATTTGAAGTGAAGCATATGTACCCAAGCTCCGGGATATTTGATTGGGAGCTGGCGGCGATGGATAGCGCAGGAATGATCGGGAGTGCTATCGGATCTATTGAAATCGAGGGCCCCTCCGTCACGCTTACCAGCGTTCCGTTTCCGCCACTTCTCGTTCTTGAGAACGGTGAGGCTATGGCCGATTTCGCGGCCGATGTGATGGGTGGCGTTGAACCCTACACCTTCATGTGGGATCTCGATGGGGACGGTGCATTCGACCCGGGAGAGGAGGCGGAGACCGCCTCGTTTACCTATTCAAAGCCGGGCAAATACCAGGTGACGGTCCTTGTAATGGATGATTGTGGCCTGTCAGGAGAGGCCACGCTACCGGTGGTGGTGATCGATCCGGATGAAGAAGCATGTCACCCGATGGCGCAGCGCATCTCGGACGGTGTGAACACACTCTTCCCCGATCAAGCTGGCGATCTCTATACATGCGAAGATATCTTTGGCATGTTCTTGGGTGACCTGACCGGTTCTCAGCTGGGATTCGGCCGCCTGTGGCATGCCTACAAGCTTGCTGAGACCATTCAGGATCTGACGTGGGAGGAAATCCGAGATTGGCATCTCGATGGAAATGGCTGGGGAGGTTTGGTCCAACTCAACCGGTTTGCGAACTTGCTTGAGGAACACGGGATCAGGGATTTGGTCGGCCTTGTGGTCGGAGGCGAAGCCAGCATCACTGATATACGCCACTCAGTTCGTTCGGTTTTGCGATATGAGGCCGATTTCGATGATGCTCTCGCGCGTCTCGGAGATGGCATATCCCCAGGCGAGTTGGGACGCTTTTACACCACTGCTCAAGATTTGGGACTGGACGCGGATCAGCTGGACAGCTATCTCGCCGACGGCTCGTCGCTTCAAGAATTAAGCCACGCGGCTCGGCTTGGTGAGCGTTCCGGCTCGGACTGGACCCAAATTGCAGAAGCGCATGTCGCCGGATACAGTTGGGGAGAGATTGGCCAGGCCCAGCGATTAGCGGACGGGGAGGATTGGACATCTGTTCTGGACACCGGCATCCGGGAGACGCGTGAGCTGTTGCGTGAAGAGGATCGTACAGACCGCGAACAGGAGAGGATCGACCGAACGGCAGACCAGCTTTCTGCGCAGCAAGGGGTTGCTGTGCAAGAGATCTTGGATCTCTATTACGGAGAATGCAGCGAAGAGTGGAATTGTGTACGCAAAGGGCTGCGAAATAGCAGCGAATCTCAGAGCAACTCGGATCAAGATCAACGAACAGCCTCGCGGTTCTCCAGCCAGTACGGCGTGGACGAATCAGAACTCTGGTCCCTGTTTAACGGATCCTGCGCGGGCAGTTGGAGTTGTGTTCGTGCGGAACTCCGCGGAGATTCTGGGCGTGGTGGCGGCCCAAAGCCCAAAGATTGAGCCCTTCTAAGCTGTTCGGCCTCAATGGTTGCTATGCTTGAATTGATAGATGGAGCGTGATGTGGTTAGGCCGGAGGCGGATTGTCGCTGATCGTAAAGTCAAGAAACTCGTGACAGTGCCCACACCCGATCTGGGGAACTTCGACGGGGCCGGCAATGTGCACGCAGGAAGAGGAAACTTCGACACCGCGACCCATGCCCAGGATTCCAGATTTAACCTTAGCCTCGAGAACCAGATTAGGGCAGGCGTTTGCCATGGTGATCCGGGGAACCGTGCACTTTCCGCACAGATCCGGGGTCCAGGTGCCGGCGTTCGGAGAATCCCCGATCAGGCGGCATTCCTGAATATCCTTTCCGCGGTGGTAATCCTCGAAATAGTAGGGACACTCTGACCCAGCTGGTGTGCGCATAGCCATCAGATCCTAAAGGCAACGAATAAACGGATTGCTTGGTCTGTGTAAGCCGGATGCTCGTCGCTCGGGGCGTCCGAATTGCCAGGACATGTCGGCCGCAGACCAGGCAAGATTATAGCAAGTGACCCTGGCGAGCGGGTGAGCCTGGGGTTAGAAGGCGGGTTCACTGGATGGGGCATGTGGGGACCACGGAGCTTAGTACCCACTAGGGTGTAAGGATTTGGGACAGCTTGTCCCGAGCGGCGGCTACACGCGCGTGAGGTATTCTCCGTTTCGGGTATCCACCCGAATAACATTTCCGGTCTCCACGAAAAGCGGCACCTTTACCTTGACGCCGGTTTCTGTAGTGACACTCTTCGTAGCGCCTGTCGCAGTGTCTCCCTTGACATCGGTCTCAGACTCAGTGACTTTGAGATCGACCGCGGTGGGAAGTTCGACCTCTAGCGGCTCGGAATCGTTAAAGGTTAGTTTGACTTCGAGCCCTTCCTTCAAATACTGAACGTCATCCCCGAGAACGGAAGAGTTGATGGTCGGCTGTTCGTAGGTCTCATTGTCCATAAAGGTTAAGAGATCGCCCTCGCGGTAGAGGTATTGAGCCATTTTGTAATCGAGACGGATATCTTGTACGCGGTCCCCGGAGTTGAATGTTTTTTCTACCAACGCCCGGCTGCGAAGATCGCGAATTTTGACACGGATGGTAGCTTTGCCACGTCCCGGCTTGTGATGGGAGTATTCGATCACTTTATAGATCTGCCCATCAAGCTCGAAAGTGACGCCGCCGCGAAGTTCATTTACGTCAATCATTGCGAAAAGGATTATAGCGCGACTAAATCCCCAACCATCGAGTTGCCTGTCCTGGCAAGTCGCTCATCGGACCCACGCGTTGGGTCACATTTGGGAGCGAGTTAATGAAGGCCTTGCCGTAGCTTTTGGTAAGCAGGCGACTGTCGAAACTGACTACTACGCCACGATCCGATCGGGTTCGAATCAGCCGGCCAAATCCCTGACGAAAACGGAGGATCGCCTCAGGAAGCGAGTATTCGCTGAACGAATTTTCGTAAGTCTCGGCGCGCGCGGCGATGATCGGATCATTCGGCCGATCAAACGGAAGCCGAACGATGACCAAAACCGAAAGCGCGTCGCCGGGGATGTCTACCCCTTCCCAAAATGATCTCGAACCCAACAACACTGCCTGCTCGGTCGATCGGAAGTTCTCAAGAAGCGCGTGACGGGAAGCGCCGGCACTTTGCTCGAGCACGACGATCCCCTCGCTGGAGAGCGCGGGCGTGATGGCTCTCGCGGTCGTCATGAGCTGATCATTTGAAGTGAAAAGGACCAGTGTACGTCCTCCCGTCGCCTTACACAGCCCAATGAGGCCTCTCTCTACCGCAGCCTGGTACGCGTTGCGCTCCCTCGGCTCAGGCATGTCATTGATGAGGTACAGCATCGTCGAACTCTCGAAGTCAAATGGCGATCCAACAGCCAATTCGTCAGCATCTTCTGCGCTCAATCGACGTCTGAGATAGTCAAACTCGCCATCAGTCGTCAGAGTAGCCGAGGTAACCACGACCGATTCTTTCTCATGCCATAGATACTTTTCAACCAACGGACCCACCTCGAGAGGGGCAGCATGCATGGAAAAACGACGCGGCTCACCGCGCAGTTCGAGCCAGTAAATTCGCTGAGGATCTGCATCGAATATCAGTTCGTCCAAGCTGGAAATAATCTCACCAAGATCGCTAGCGAGCGCGCGCAAACTTACTGCCAAATCCTCTGAAAGCCCTGTATCCGACAGCTCCAGCGTTCCACTTTCAAGCGCCTGTGATTGGCCAGCCGTTCCAGCACTGATCTCTTCGGATGCCGCCACAATGGTCTGGAGCGAATCCAACACCTTAGATAGCGGGTTGCGGAGCTCATCCCACCCGATCTCCACCTCGCTCCAGAATGGCAAACTGCGTGTGGAAGGAAGAATTCGTTCCTCCTGCCCATATCGGCCAAGGGGTTCCCCGTCTCGCCTGCGATCCATAAACTCCTGCAGTTGTTCGAAGAAATTGGCTGTCAGCCGCTGAGCTTCTCGGGAAGAGGCCGTGACTTCGCTTGCCACCGGCTGGAGCTGCGCGAACTCATCTGAGGGCAGCGCTGCCTTTGCTGCTTTAAGCACGCGCTGGGTCGAGTTTCCCGACAATTCTCTCAGCGCACGGTTGAGATCGGCTTCCGTGACATCGAAACGAAGGCCGCGCGTCGTAGCAGATTCAAGATGATGACCCTCGTCGACGATCAGATATTCATAGTCAGGGATCACACGGTTGCCGGTCGCGATGTCCGCCAGCAGCAGCGCATGATTGACAATCACCACATGTGCGCTTTCCGCTGCCTTGCGCGACCGATAATAGGGGCAAGTTCCGCCGGTGTATCGGTAACAGGCTTCCATGCTGCAGTCTTCGTAGTCTGAAGACAGCCGCGACCAGATCGCAGCTTCGACCGGGCCGCGGATGTTGATCTCACTCACGTCACCGGTGCCGCCTCGAACCAGCCAGACCAATACCTTAGCCAAAACACGCGCTTCTTCGGGAGTCCGAGGGCCCAATCGAGCGACGGCGGACAAACGGCGCGGACACAAATAGTTTCGTCGACCCTTGAGAACGGCGACTTCATAATCTTTGCCGATAGCTTTCTTCAAATCTGGCGCGTCTTTGTGGATCAGTTGGTCTTGGAGGTTGATTGTGTTCGTAGAAACCAGGACTCGATTGCCAGTCGCGGCTGCCCACTCAAGACTGGGAATCAGATATGCCATCGATTTTCCGGTGCCCGT
>Ga0255057_10002317_pt1 | contig 10345 bp, 5 predicted proteins | sample Cases_109_6_MG_FD_189022 | JGI IMG/M metagenome (GOLD analysis project Ga0255057, IMG submission 189022) | Seawater microbial communities from Amundsen Gulf, Northwest Territories, Canada - Cases_109_6 | ecosystem: Environmental > Aquatic > Marine > Gulf | place: Canada: Northwest Territories... | reverse complement strand
GTGCCGTGTTTCTCGTCCCTGTCCTGGTCGGCCAGGTAGCCGAGCCCGAGCTTTTCCCCCCCGTGGTCGAGCTGCGGCCGGCGACACCACCGCCCCTCGGCCTGGCCGAGAGGGAAACCGTGCCGCCGCTGGCGGTTCTCGATATGGCCATGGCTGCCGCGCCGGCGGAGTTGGCCGAGATTGCCGCCTGGAACCAGGAGCGACGGGTGCCGCTCAAGAACGGCTTTTCTCGCCCCCTACCCGCACCCCGCCTCATCACTCTCGACCCGGCCGGAATCGAGCCCCTGCTACGGGCGCCGGCGACCTCGATCGAGATCGGGGGCGGTGTCGCCTCGATCTCGGCTGCCGGCGATATCATCTGGGGCGCCGAGGTGCGGGTCGAGGGAGCCTATCGGCTACGACTCCACCTGGCCGGGGTCGATCTGCCGACCGGCAGCTTGTTGTGGATCTACAACGACAGAAACGAGCGGGTGGGACCCATCGCTGTCCAGCAGCTCCGCTTCGGCTCCGAGCTCTGGACCCCCTCGGTGGCGGGGCCGACGATTCGTCTCGAGATTCTGCTTCCCGCCGACGGGCTCGCCACGGGTGGGGGCCTCGTCATCGATCGCGTGCTCGAGATCTTCCCGCTGGACGAGACCGGCGCCCCACTGACCGGGCTCACCCTCACCGAGACCGGCGCCGCATGCCTCGTTGACGCCCAATGTGTGGGCAGCGGCACCTTTGGTCCGATCGAGAACGTCCAGCGGGCCATCGCCATGGTGGTTTTCGTCGATGGCGGTGACCACTTTGTCTGCTCCGGCGGGTTGCTGACCGATACCGACAGCCAAACGACGATCCCCTACCTGCTGACGGCCAACCACTGTATCTCGAAGCAATCCGTGGCTTCCTCGGTGATTGCCTATTTCGACTTCTACCGAAGCTCCTGCACCGGCTCGGTACCCAACCTCAGCAGTCTGCCGCGGAGCAACGGCTCGACTCTGCTGGCGACCGGCAAGTCCTCTTCCTCCAGCGATTTCACTCTGCTGAGACTCGACAGCCTGCCATCCAACCGCTTCTTGCTGGGGTGGGACGCGAGCTCCGGGGCGGTCTCCAACGGCAAGACTCTGCACCGGATCTCGCACCCCGACGGCATGGTCCAGCACTACTCGCAGACCCGCGTCGACACCTCGGTGCCCCTCTGCCAGTCCGAGGGAGGATCGGTTCTCTCGCGCTCGAGATTCGTCTACAGCAGCCCCGAGGTGGGCGACACCCAAGGCGGCAGCTCCGGCTCGGTGGTCACGTTGGGCAACGGCAAGGTCGTCGGCCAGCTCCTCGGCAGTTGTGGAGATGGCGGGGACTGCGATCCGAACGTCAACCAGGTCGACGGCGCTTTCTTCAAGACCTGGGACATGGTCAAGCAGTATCTTGATCCGACGAAGTACACCCTGACCGTCAACAAGACCGGCAACGGCTCGGGGACGGTCACCAGTAGTCCCGCAGGGATCAACTGCGGCGGTACCTGCTCCGGCACCTTCGTCGACGGCACCGGTGTCACGCTCACCGCCACCGCAGCGAGCGGCTCGAGCTTTGCCGGTTGGGGTGGCGACTGCAACGTCGGCGGCCAGGTCACCATGACATCGAACAAGACCTGCACCGCCACTTTTTCCCGGCCTGCTCTCACCGTCACCAAGACCGGCACCGGCAGTGGTGGCGTCACCTCGCTGCCCCTGGGGATCAGCTGTGGCGGCATCTGCTCGGCCGCCTTCGATCTGGGTTCGACGGTCGAGCTCTTGGCCACCCCAACCGCCGATTCGGCGTTTGACGGTTGGAGCGGGGCTGCCGACTGCAGTGACGGCATGGTCACCATGACCGGGGACAAGACCTGCACCGCCGACTTCCGTCTGCTACCCACCCATACCCTGACCGTGTCGACCGCCGGCGCCGGCAGCGTCAGCAGCGACCCGGGGGAGATCAATTGTGGAGGGGCCTGTGAGGACACCTTTGTCGAGGACAGAGAGGTCCGTCTGCTCGCTACACCTGAGCTCACCGCCCAACTCGGCAGCTGGACCGGCGATCCCGACTGTACCGACGGTCTGTTGACGATGGACGCCGACAAGACCTGTATGGGAACCTTTGTCCCCTGCACCATCGACAGCGAAGTTCTGGTTCCCGCCCAGACAGTGACCGACACCCAGCTCTTTCAGGCCTGTAATGTCCTCACGATCGGGGAAGGGGGTTTTGTGATCGCGGACGGCGGCGAGGTCACGCTGCGCGCCGGCAACTCCGTTGCCGTCCCCTCGGATTTCGTCGTCGAGACCGGGGGCCGACTGACGGTGGTCATCGGACCACCTCTCCCCGACTAGGTCTTCTGCAGCGGTCGAATGTGGAGGTCGGTGACCTCCGCGGTGCGGGGTAGACAGAGAGCGGCCAGCACCATCTCGGCCACATCCTCCGGCTGTAGCAGCCGACTCGGGTCGTAGCTGCGGCCCTCGGCGGCAAAGATCGATTCCTGCATCGGGGTCGCGGTGCGTCCAGGATAGACGCTCAGCACCCGCACACCAGCTGGGTTTACCTCGGCGCGCAGAGTGTCGGTGAAGGCCTTCAGCGCCTGCTTGCTGGCGCTGTAAAAGCCCACCTCTGGAGCCGGGCCGACGCTCGAGTTCATAAACACCACCTGACCCTGGCGGGAGATGAGAGACGGCAACAAATCCCGAGTCAGCCGGGCCGGTGCCCGCAGATTGACCTGGAGGTGGGTGTCGAGATCGGCAAGAGGTGCTGTGTCGATTCTCCCCCGCGTGTAGACGCCGGCGCAGAAGACCAGGATATCCACCCCGCCCAATATGTCCTCGATCTGCGGCGCCAGACCTTCGACTTCCGACGGGTTGCCGAGATCCGATTGCAGTGCATCGACGCCTGGAGAGCTCTTCCCGGCGGTCCGAGCCACCTCCTCCAGGCGCTCCTGATCACGACCGAGCAGAACAAGCCTGGCTCCCTCACCAGCGAGAGCCAGACTCACGGCCTTGCCGATGCCGCTGGTCGCCCCGGTGACGACCGCGGTCTGCCCCTCCAACCTGCTCATACAGGAGTTTTACCAGATGCCATCGGCAAATCAAAGGGTAAAGCGCTGGATCTAAAAGAACATGACATCGGCCAACCAGAGGAGCATCGACATAACCACGAGGGTCTTGATGAGCAGGAATCCGGGTTTCGAGATCCGGTGCTGGACTCGAAAACTCTCGAGCTTGGATACCTCGTCCCCATCCTTCTCCAGCGTGAACTGCTTGGGCTTGCGTCCCTCCCTGAAGGCCTTTTCGGTCATCCGTTTGAGTTTCATCTCAGAAGACCGCTCGGCATGCTGACCGAACTTGAACTTCTCGCGCTTGCGGCGGAGGATCTCGTCTTCCGCCGCCGGCTTTGCAGCTGCGGCGGTGGGCTCTTGCGGGCGGGCTCGGGCCAGCGCCTCCTTGGCCTCGGGCCAGCTCATGGGCAGAGCCGGCGCCGGCACCGGACTGTTGGACACACTGCTGGCTTTGAGGGCTCCGGCGATCGAGGAGCGGAGAAGATCTTCACCCTCCTCACCGATCAGGAGACCGATCTGGACCCCCATGCCGGCCGGAGCACCCCGGCCCTGGTCCCGGACTCGGATCCAGCAAACCTCGCCAAATCCCTTTACCGGCGGGGCGTCGCTCTGGATCCTGAGCTCGAACCGGAGCTTGGAGCCCACGGGTTTGGGTTTGGGAGTCTGGACAAAAAGCCCGCCCATCGAGACGTTTGATGTGAAGGCCGACTCGGTAGGTTTGTCGCCGCCGTGCTGGAGCTCGATGGGCGCCACCAGCATCGCCCGCGTGGCTCGACGAAAGACCGGCTCGACCTCGAGAGACGGCGGTTCGACCTCGGGGGTCTCCGCGACTGTCTCGACAGCGGTCTGGGGCGGCGCTGGCGCCAGTGGGGGCGTCGCCACCTCGCTCACTCGCACCGGCCCGACGGGATCGGCCCTGGTCGTGGCAGCCGTTTCCGCGGCGGGCTTGGCAGGATGCGCTCTTTCCAAAGCCTTTATCGCCTCGGGAGAGCTCATCGGCAGTGAGGGAGCGGGTATCGGCCCGCTGGAGACGGCGCTGGCCTTGACCGCACCGGCGATAACCTGGCGGAGCTGCTTGGCGGTCTCCGCTCCCGGCAGCTGGAGGATTTGAATGCCCATGCCGGCCGGCAACCCGGGGCCCTGGTCCTCCGCCCGCACCCAGCGAATCGCACCTATTCCCCGAACCGTCGGACCCCGAGACTGGATCTTGAGCTCGAAGGTGACGTGCGTGCCCACCGGCAGGGGTCTGGAGGTCTGAAAGAAGAGACCCTCCACCGACACGTTGGCCGTGTAGCCGGTGACGACGGAATCATCTTCCGGGTCCTCGACGGCAACCGGCGCCACCAACAGCGCACGGGTGGCGCGGCGAAAAACCGGCTCCACCTCCGGAGCCTGGAGCACCAGCTCATCGGTCTCGGTGGCGGATGGCGGTCCTGCTGCCGGCGATGCCGCCCCCTGCCCAACTGCTTTCGCCAGGGCCTCTTTGGCCTCGGCCGAGGATAGTTGCAGAGCCGGCGCCGGCACCGGCCCGCCGGTGATGCTGCCGGCCTTGATGGCACCGGCGACGGCTTGACGAAGGGTCTTCTGGCATTCTTCGCTGACCACCAGGCCGGTCTGGACCCCCATCCCGGCCGGAAAACCCGGCCCCTGGTCGGTCTGCCGAACCCAGCGGACCTCTCCAAAACCCTGAATTGCCGGTCCCTTGCTGAGAATCACCAGCTGGAAGCGGAAACTGGTGCCGATCGGCCGGAGCTTGGAGCTCTGGACGAAGAAACCACCCATCGAAACGTTGGCGGTATAGGCCGACTCGGGGGATTCCTCGTCGGGGTATTCGATCAGGACCTGAGCCACCAACGGCGCACGGGTCTCCCGGCGAAATTTCGGCTCTTCCTCGAGACCCTGCAGTGTCATTTCATCGCGCCCGGTGTGACGGATTCCGCAGACCCACCGCGGCAGACCCCAAAAGGGGGTCCAATCCTGCCGCCACTCAGTATTAAGAAAGCAGGGTTTTCAGGCAATGGAACTTGAACGGTGGGCAAAACGCCAGGGCGCACCAAGGTTGAGAACCACCGCGCCCCTGAGCTAGCCTGCTCTGGATGCCACAGCCTAGCGTTACCGCCATCGTTCTCAACTACAACGGCCGGGATCTTACTCTTCAGACTCTGGCCAGCCTCGAGGAGCTCGACTACCCGGCGCTCGAGGTCGTCGTGGTGGACAACGGCTCGGAGGATGGCTCCTTCGAGGGGGTGCAGGAGGCCTTTCCCAAAATTCACCAGATCCGGGTGGAGGTCAACAAGGGACCGGCCTCCGGCATGAACCATGGCCTGCGGTATGCGCTCGCAGGTGAGACCGATTACATGCTGCTCCTCAACAACGACATCGAAGTCGATCCGGCCATGGTTACCGAAATGGTGCGGGCGGCAGAGAGTGCGCCGGAGATCGGTTGCGTGGGACCCAAGGCCTACTACTTCTGGGATCGAGGCCGGATCTGGTCGGCGGGCGGGATCATCCGCTTCAAGGAGTCGGTGACCCGTGAGCGGGGCGAAGGCCAAATCGACCACGGTCAGTTCGATCGCGAGCAGCAGGTCGACTACGTCAACGGCTGCGCCATGCTGATCCGACGCACGGCCCTGGAGGCCACCGGTCTGATGGACCCCCTCTACTACCTGGGTGTCGAGGACGCCGACTGGTGTATGCGGATGAAGCGCCAGGGATTTCGCTGTCACTACGCCCCACGGGCCCGCCTCTGGCACATGGTCTCGCACACGCTTGGAGTCTACAAGCCGGGGCGCACCTTCCACACCGGCCGTAGCTCGGCTATTTTTGTTCGTCGATACGCCAACCGCCGGCAGTGGCTGAGCTTCTTGCTGTTCTACACCTTGAGCGTGCCGGTGGCCTTCATCCGTGAGCTGCCCAAGGGCAACCAACGGGCGGCGATCGAAAAGCTCAAGGGCGTTGGTGAAGGGCTCCGTGTGCCTCTGACACCACCGCCAACGGTCTCCGGCGACTAGTACTCGTGACCATAAGTACGGTGTGACACCGTACTTATGGTCACGAGTACTAAATTCCAGGGCGGAACAGCGGCCAAGGATGCACGCTAGAATTACCCGCTCGCCATGAACCAGCCAACTCGTCTCACCCTGCTGTGCCTGACGGTCTTCCTGGTGCTGTTCCCCCTGGTCTTGCGCAAGCCGGGGCTGCCGGGGAACCTCAAAGCCGACGAGCCGGCCTACTACCTGATGGCCCTGAGCCTTGCCTACGACGGCGATCTCCGCTGTGAGCAGCAGGACTACCGACGGCTGTTCGACGAGTTTCCCTATCGCGAGGTCCGCAATCTCATCCTGATGAGCGACGACGGCTGGGAGACCGTCTATTTCGGCAAGCCCTATATCTACTCGCTGTTTGCCGCCCCGGCGGCGGCGCTATTCGGCGCCAGCGGCATCGTCGCCTTCAACATGGCGATGCTCATGGGGCTGGTGTGGATGGGTGTCTCCTACCTGCGGAAGTACAACTCGGATCCGATCTCCGCGCTGTTTGCCTGCGGCTTTTTTCTGCTCAGCTCGGGATTCGCTTACGTCTTCTGGATCCAACCCGAGGTCTTCAACATGACCTCCGTCGCGCTGAGCCTCTACCTCGCATTCCACGACTTCGAATGGCAACCCTGGCGCGGCCGGTTCCAGCGGCTGATGACGCGCCTGTTTACCCCCTACACCATTCCGGCCTGGTCGGGGGCTGCCCTCTCCCTGGCGATTTACAACAAGCCGGTGCTGGGTGCCGTGGCACTGCCGGCGGTTTGGATGTTCTGGCAGAAGAGGGGGTGGCGTGGAGTGGTCGCCTTCGGGCTCGGTCTGGCCACCATGCTCGGTCTGGTGGTGGGGCTCTCGGTGCTCCTCACCGGGCATGAGATCGCCTACCTGGGTGTCTCTCGAGGTGGGGTCAAGGTGGAGAACCCGCAGCATGTGCCGACCCTGGCCGTCGCCGAGCGGGTCAAGGCCGCCAGCGCCACCCAGAACTCCTGGTCCTGGATCTTTCGCCTGCCAAAGATCGAATGGAGCCAGTTGCGGGAGGACGCGGGGTATTTTCTCTGGGGTCGCCATACGGGTCTCTTCCTCTACACTCCGTTCGCCCTGCTGGCGCTGATTCTCTTTCTGATCCACAACCGACGCTCTCTTGGACGTTGGCTGGTGGTTGCTGCGTTGGCGGTAGTGGCGCTTTTCTTCTTTATCTGGATTCCCTTCAACTGGCATGGCGGGGGTGGTGCCATCGGCAACCGGTACTTCATCAACGCCTACCCGGCCTTTCTCTTTCTGGTTACCGCGATCCGCCCGATCTGGACCACCCTCGTCGGCTATGTGGCCGGGGGTCTTTTGCTCAGCCCCATCCTCTTTACCCCGTTTGGCGCCCCGGTAAAGAGTCCGACCCTCCAGGCGCATATCCGTAACCCGCCCTACGGGCTCTTCCCGCTCGAGCTGTCGCTGCAGGGGAAGATCCCCGGGTACCGTGGATTCAAGATCGGGGAAATCTGGTTCCAGGGCCGCAGAGATGTTTTCAAAAGAGTCGTTTTGGATGAAATGTGGATCCAAGGGGCCACCAAGGCGGAGGTCTGGGCCCAGAGTCTGGCTCCGCTCGAGAGCATGGTCTTTACGGTCCGCAGTCTCGCCCCCGGAAATCGCGTTCGCCTGAAGATGGAAGGCTCTCGACGCACGCTCCGCTTCTCCGACAGCCTCGGTGAAGAGGGGGAGACCCGGTGGATCGAGCTTCGCCCCAGGAGTCCAACCAGGGTGCGACACGAGAAGGGCAAGACCCTCTTCATGTACAAGCTTTTGGTGTCCTCACGAACCGGGGAGATCGTCACCTACTTCGACGGTAAGGAGAACCAGGCTTTCTATCTCGGTGCGGCTCTGTCCTATCTCGGCCCCCGGGGGCCGCTGGATGCCGATATCTACGAGCTCGCCTGGGGGGAGATGGACGTCCCGGCGCGAGTGACGGCAGGAGAGGAGTTCGAGGTCCGAGGCTCGCTCGAGAACCGCAGCTCCGGGGTCTGGCCGGCGGTGGGGCCGACCCGGGTCCGGCTCTCGTATCACTGGCTCGACGGCTCGGGCGAGGAGGTCGAACGGGACGGCCAAAGAAGCCCGCTCCCTCACGACGTGGCTCCCGGCCAGCAGGTGTCGGTGGTCCAGCAGGTGCGGGCACCCGACCGGCCGGGCTACTACTCCCTGGCTCTCGACCCGGTGCGCGAGCGGGTCGCCTGGTTCTCGGAGGAGAACGACGGCAACACCTTTGTCGTCGACATCGAGGTCTTGCCGGCAGCCGAGCCCCTGCCCGACGAGACTCCCTAAACGGAGCCCGCGATCTCCACCACCGTCATGCCAGGTCCCCGCAGACTCGCCGCCGTGCTGCTGGCGGTCCTGATCGGGCTTCAAGCTTGCGACGAGCACCCCGTCGCCACCGAGCCCGCGCCGCTGGCCGGCGCTGCCGCGGGTTGGAACGTTCTGCTACTGACGGTGGATACCCTGCGCGCCGACCGGCTCGGGTCCTTTGGCTACACCCGGCGCGACACCAGCCCCGCGATCGACGACCTGGTCGCCTCGGGCATCCGTTTCGATCTGGCTATGGCACCGCGCGCCATCACCTGGCCGTCGCTGGCGTCGGTATTGACCGGTCTCTATCCCTCAGGCCATGGGGTCATCCAGAACGGCTACGAGTTTGCGGACGGGCTGGCCACCCTACCCAAGCTCCTCCAGACCGCCGGCTACCAGACCGGAGCCTTCCTCAGCAACATGTGCCGGGCCAACCACCAGGGCTGGGACATTCGCTACTGCAGCAAGAGCATCGACGGACGGGTAACACGCGAGGCGATCGATTGGGCCCAGACTCTCGAGCCCGATCGGCCTTTCCTGCTCTGGGCGCACTATTTTGGTGCCCATCCCCCCTACAGCAACGGCAAGGACCTCGCCCACGAGGTTCTCGACCCCGACTACGACGGTTGGCTCAGACCCAAGAGTTGGGTGCTGGACAAGATCATGATCGAGAAGACCCCGCTGACCGACGCCGACATCGGCTACCTCGACGCCCTCTACGATGCCGCCATCATCGGTACCGACGAGACCATCGGCCATCTGCTGGCGGGGCTGGAAGCGGCGGGGAGGCTGGATCGCACGGTGGTGATCTTTCTTGCCGACCACGGCGAGGATCTCTACGACCACCACGGCTACATCTATCACGCCTGCTCGGTCTATCAGACTGGTCTGCGGGTGCCGCTGGCCTTTGTCGCCGAGGGACTGCTCGAGCCGGGAGGCGTGGTGGGCCAGACCGTCGAGCTCATCGATGTCGCCCCCACCCTGCTGGAGCTGCTGGATCTGCCGCAGCCGGAAGAGCTGCACGGCCGCTCCCTGCTGCCCTACCTCGAGCGGCCCGGCCGCCCGGGGCGGGGCCGACCGGCATTCTCCGAATACAGCAAGTATCCGATCCACACTGTCCTGGCCGATGGTTGGAAGCTGATCGACAATCCCGCGCACGCCTATCCGCTCTGCTTTGGCAGAGCCCCCGAGGACCTCTATCCGCTCGCCCCGGTCGAGCTCTACAACCTGGCCGAGGATCCCGACGAGACCACCAACCTCGTGGACCGCTATCCGGAGAAGGTAGCGGCTCTGCAGCGGCTCATCGAAGAGCGGTTTGCCGGCTTGGTGGATCGGGGGCTCGAGCAGGAGATTCCCGAGGATCTGAAAGAAGAGCTGCGGGCCCTCGGTTACATAGCCAACTAGCCGCTTTGGAAGTGGTAGAATCCGGTGCTAATAGAGGGGCTCGTTCTCGGCCCACCACACATCAACAACCCAACCTGATTCCATGTTTATCGATTCTCGAACTGTCGAGCGGGACTCTGTAATCGAGGCTGACCTCGCCGTCGTCGGCAGCGGTCCGGCGGGGATCAGCATCGCCAAGGAATTCCTTCCCACCAGCCTCACGGTCGCCATGATCGAAAGCGGCGGCCCAGAGTACGAGCAGCAGGTCCAGGACCTCTACAACGGGAAGGAGTCCGGAGACCTGATGAAAGAGGGCAAGAGCTACTTGCTGGCCAGCCGCAGACGCCAGTTTGGCGGTACCAGCAACCACTGGCGGGGTTGGTGCCGGCCGATCGACCCGGAGACCTTTCTGCCGCGTAGCTGGGTGCCGGAGAGTGGCTGGCCGCTGAGCCAGGAGGAAGTCTGGTCCTACAACGATCGCGCTTCCGAGCTGCTCGAGGTCTCCAACTTCGACTACCGGCCCAAGGATCTGGAGCAGAAGAAA
>Ga0255057_10002316_pt1 | contig 10346 bp, 10 predicted proteins | sample Cases_109_6_MG_FD_189022 | JGI IMG/M metagenome (GOLD analysis project Ga0255057, IMG submission 189022) | Seawater microbial communities from Amundsen Gulf, Northwest Territories, Canada - Cases_109_6 | ecosystem: Environmental > Aquatic > Marine > Gulf | place: Canada: Northwest Territories... | reverse complement strand
ATAACGGAACATTCTGGTGCGGGAAATATTTATATCAATCGAAACATGATCGGTGCGGTCGTCGGCGTTCAGCCCTTCGGTGGTCGCGGCCTGTCAGGAACAGGACCCAAAGCCGGGGGACCGCACTACTTGCCACGCTTCGGCAGCGAATACACGGTAAGTAACAATATATCTGCGGTCGGCGGTAATGCCAGCCTGCTGACTCTCGACGACGACTAATCGTGTCATCCATCAGCATCTTCGATATCTTCAAGATCGGCATCGGTCCATCGAGCTCGCACACGGTCGGCCCGATGAAAGCCGCGCGTGAGTTCAGCCGCCGTCTCGTGTCGTCCACGAAAAACGTACACAAGCTGGAAGTCAGGCTGTACGGATCGCTCGCGCATACCGGCAAAGGACACGGTACCGACTCCGCAATTCTCTTAGGGCTAAGGGGCGAAGCGCCGGAAACGATCGATCCGGATTCGGTTGATGGCGTCCTCAAGCAGATCAATACCGAGCACCGCCTGCAAATGCCGGGAGGTACCACAATCGCTTTCGATCCCGACAGCGATCTGATATTCGACTACGGCGATCCTCTCTCAAGGCACACCAACGGCATGCGATTTACCGCGCTCGACGACGCCGGTAATAGGCTTTTGTCAGAGGACTATTTCTCCCTCGGCGGCGGATTCATTGTTCGTGGTGAGGAGGAAGAACCCTCAAAGCAGACTGGGGAGCCTCCGTATCCATTCTCTGACGGCGCGGGACTCCTCGAGCAGTCGGAAAAGAGCGGCTTGTCGATACCCGAACTCGTCTACCAAAATGAAGTGAGCTGGCGAGATGAGACGGAAGTCAATCAGAAGCTGACGGATATCTGGGACGCGATGCAGGCCTGTGTTCAACGTGGCCTGCACACCGACGGTGTACTACCAGGTCGCATGGCTGTTACGCGCAGGGCGGCTCGCCTTTATCGATCGCTCAAGTCGCGAGAACATGAAAGCGGCCTCGAGACCATGGATTGGGTCAACACCTATGCGATCGCCGTGAACGAAGAAAACGCCGCGGGCGGCCGTGTGGTCACGTCACCGACCAACGGCGCCGCAGGCATAATTCCGGCCGTACTGCACTATTTCAAATATTTCGTTCCCGATTACGAAGAGGACGGCGTCAAGCGATTCCTGCTGGCGGCTGGCGCGATAGGTATTTTGTATAAGATTAACGCGTCGATTTCCGGTGCCGAGATGGGATGTCAGGGGGAAGTCGGCGTCGCCTGTTCGATGGCCGCCGCCGGACTCGTGGCAGCATTCCGTGGTACCGCTAGCCAACTGGAAGATGCTGCAGAGATCGGTATGGAGCACAACCTCGGCCTTACCTGTGATCCGATTGGCGGTCTCGTGCAAATCCCATGCATAGAACGGAACGCGATGGGCTCGATAAAAGCGATTAACGCCGCACGTCTGGCCATGCAAGGCGACGGATCACACAAAGTCTCACTCGATCAGGTGATCAACACGATGCGTCAAACGGGACTGGATATGTCGACCATCTACAAAGAGACATCCCAGGGCGGATTGGCCGTTAATGTTCCCGAGTGTTGAGCAACAAGGACTATACTACCCATGATGTTAGATCAGCTGCGCAAGACTTCCAGTGACAAACTAGCCCTTGTGCTGCGGCTCCTGCTGGGATTTGTCTTTTTCATGGCCGGCATTCTGAAAGTGGTCGTTCCGTATCTTGGTGAAGCATTCTCAGGGCAGCTCGTCGCCGCAAATATTCCACTATATGGATTGGTTCTTTATACGGTTCCGGTCATTGAGATGGTGCTGGGAATTACTCTGTTATTTGGGCTTCATACAAGACTGTCGGCAGCAATTGCCGCCATCATCATGGTAGCTGCCACCTATGTACACATAGTGGCGGACGATCCATCGCTGTTCCCACTGCAGCCAATTGAGCCCATCGGCCCATTAATGCTACTGGCGATGTTGTTGTACTTGTTGTGGAAGGGTGGCGGTACCTGGAGCATCGATCTTAACGACGCTAGTTAGCCTGTCCGCTTTCGGTCGAAAGCGAATTCGATATCCTTACTCCCACACGTTCGACAGTTGGTACTACCTGCCGCAGTGTGGGCACTGTCCTCTCAACGCCTTCATGACGTAGTTCACCCAAAGCCATAGCAAGGCTACGTTGCCCAGCAATAGCAGGACCCAAAGCAATGCACCGCTCATAGCAACCTCCTCAAACACTAGCCCAAGACTGCTTACCGGCCAATTATGAGAAAGTTATGCGATTCAAAGATATCGGACAGGTCTCACTTTATGTAAAAAGGATTTTTCGCCCGATTACTCGGCTGCCAGGTGGCGTACCTGCAAGCGAGTCTGGAAGTAACGTTATACCTTTGCCGCGAGCTTCGGGTAGTCGTAAATCATCAGTTTGTTCTCGGCATCAGAGTCGAGATTCCAGTCCTCGCGATCGATCTCGAATGAGACGACCCCACAGGTGGGTATGTTGTCGGTGAGGTCGGGTATGAGATAGTTCGCGAAGTCGGTCAGGCCGGGGTTATGGCCAACGATCATGACATTGTTGAAGCCGGGGTCCTGTTCGCTGATGACCCCGAGCAGACTCCTGACGGAGGCGTGATACAAACGTTCGTCCTGCTGCAGGAATTCCGCGGGATAGCCTATTTCATGGGCAATTGCTTTTGCCGTGGTCCAGGCCCGTGTTGCCGGGCTGCTCAATATTAATGACGGCCTGATGCCTGCATCCTTGATGCGCTCTGCCATGACCGGGGCGTCGCGTTGACCACGGCCATTCAACGGGCGTTCTCGATCCTGGAGACTGGCGTCCTTCCAGCTCGATTTGGCATGTCGGAGTAATGTCAGAGTCTTCATATCAAGCGCTGATGTCCGATCAATAAAGTTTACATCAACCCGGTTTGGAGTCTCGCTTCGTCCGACATCATGCTTTGATTCCATGGCGGGTCAAAGACCAGGTCGACGCGCACATCGGCAACGGTCGGGATGACTGCGATTTTTTCCTGAGCATCCTGCACGAGGATCTCACCCATACCACAGCCTGGTGCGGTCAATGTCATGTCAATGCTGACAGATCTCTGGCCATCAGCGGTAGGAGCCACATCACAGCGGTAAATGAGACCGAGATCGACAACATTGATGGGAATCTCGGGGTCATAGCATGTTCTTAGTTGCTGCCAGATCACTTCCTCGATGTCCGCATCCGTTGCGTTACTTGGGACTTCGGGAGTAGGCACAGGCTCTTTGCCAATCGCGTCTGCATCGGCTCCGGCAATACGAAACAGGTTGCCCTCGACGTAGATTGTAAAGCTGCCTCCGAGCGCTTGAGTTATGAAGCCACTCGTCCCGGCACGCAGCTGCAGCTCTTCTCCCGCGGGAATGATGATCGCTCTGACGTCGCGAGATAGTGAAAAGGGTTCGCTGGAGTGTCCAAACATGCCGCTGCCTACTCCGTGGTCGCCGGTTTAGCGTCATGCCGGATGGCTGAGTTGAGCGCGTGCCAGGCCAGTGTTGCGCATTTCACGCGCGACGGGAATTCTTTGACGCCTTCGAGGGCCCTGAGTTTTCCCAAGTTGATGTCTGCGTCGGCATTGTTATTTTCTGCATCTTGTCGGCCGGCAAGCCTCCCCACAAGTGCCGAAAAATACTTGAGTGCGTCGTCAGTCTTCAATCCGATGACCGTGTCGGTCAGGAGAGAAGCCGAAGCAACCGAGATCGCGCACCCGGATCCCTCGAAGCAGGCGTCGCCGATGCGATCGTCAGCGTCGATGCGAAAATACATTTTCAACTTGTCGCCACACAACGGATTGATTCCCTCCGCACTGTGCGTGGCGTCCGTCAGCTTACCGAAGTGACGTGGGCTGCGGGCATGATCGAGAATCAGCTCTCTGTAGAGCTCGCGCAGTTCCTCGTTGTTGTATGCCATCGACGTCATGCCGAAAAAATCTCCTTTGCTTTGCCAAGCCCTTCGACCAAAGCATCGATATCGTCTTTGTTGTTGTACAGCGCCAGGGATGCGCGCGCTGTGCCGGGAATGCCGTAGAAGTCCATGACCGGCATCGCGCAATGGTGGCCGGTGCGCACGGCGACACCCTCGTGATCGAGAATCGTGCCGAGATCATGCGGATGAATGTCGTCGAGCAGGAAGGATTGCACGCTGGCTTTGTGCTCGGCGGTGCCGATTAATCTGATGCCGTCAATGGCACTTAGCTGTTCAGTCAGAAAGGTAAGCAGCTGGTGCTCGTACCGGGAAACGCGCTCCATCCCGAGTGATCGCAAATAGTCGACGGCGGCACCCAAACCAATCGCACCCGAGATGTTGGGCGTGCCTGCTTCGAACTTGTACGGCAAGTCGTTGTACGTCGTGCCGGCGAATTTGACTTCAAGGATCATGTCTCCGCCGCCCTGGTAGGGAGGCATCTTGTCGAGAAGTGTTTCCTTGCCGTACAGGATGCCCGTGCCGGTTGGTCCGAACATCTTGTGCGCGGAGAACGAGTAAAAATCGCAGTCGAGCTCTTGTACGTCCACCGGCAGGTGCGGCACTGCCTGCGCGCCATCAATCAATACCGGAATCTCTCGGCTGTGTGCTTCAGTAATGATTTGCGGAAGTGGCAGGATGGTGCCCAACGCATTCGATACGTGAGCGACCGCCAGCATTTTGATGTTGTCGTCGAGCAGCTTTATCAGCGCATCAAGCTCGACCTCGCCGCGCTGATTTATGGGTGCGATCAGCAGTTCGGCACCGGTCTGTTCGCAAACGAGTTGCCAGGGCACGATGTTCGAATGGTGCTCGAGATGCGTTATCAGGATCCTGTCGCCTGGTTTTAATGATGGCCTACAAAAACTCTGGGCAACGAGATTGATCGATTCTGTCGTGCCGCTCGTGTATACAACCTCGCTGCGTGAAGCGGCGTTTATGAATGCGCCTATTCTGTCGCGGGCGCCCTCGTAGGCTTCAGTCGCCCGATGGCTCAGCGTGTACACGCCGCGATGAACATTTGCATGATCGTGTCGTTGATATTCTCTGATCGCGTCGATGACTGCCGAGGGCTGTTGTGACGAAGCCGCGCTATCGAGGAACGCAATCGGATGGCCGTTAATCTCCTGCGATAGCGCAGGGAAATCGCCGCGGCAATTGGCGATGTCGACCTGGGCGTCGGCGGCATTAGTCAGGCTTGCCTGGCTCATGGTGCGACTCCGGTAATCAGTTCATCCAGTCGCTGGTCCGTCTTCGCTCCGATATACGCGTGAGTCGATTCGATCGGGGACGCTGTCAGGATTCGTGCTGCAAACGCGCGCGTCAATAATTGTGCAGCTTCATCCTCGCCGAGGCCGCGTGTGCGCAGATAGAAGAGGGCAGACTTGTCGAGCTGACCGACAGTTGCGCCATGGGCGCACTTGACGTCGTCGGCATAGATTTCCAACTCAGGCTTCGTATCGATCTCCGCTGTTTCGGATAACAGCAGGTTGTGGTTCGACTGCTCGGCATCGGTTCCGTCCGCGCCGTCGTGAACAATTGCCTTGCCATTGAAGACACAGCGCGCACGGCCACTCAGTATGCCGCGATACTCCTCCCGGCTCACGGCAGGCCCGACACGGTGGTCGACGCGAGTATGGTTATCGATATGTTGTTTGTCGCCGGCGAGATAGAGGCCATGCAGTTTGGCGGTCGCGCCTGCTCGCGCGATATTGATGGCGACATCGTTCCTGACGAGAGAACCGCCGAAATCGAAGCTTGCAAAGTCGAATTCTGCATCTTTGTGGAGTTCGACGATTAATTTGCCGACCTGTATATGATTGATCGCGCGGTCCTGAAGTCGCACGTACGCGACGCGGCCGCGCTCCTCGACATTTAGCTGAACAACGGTATTCGCGAACTGTGGTTCGGAGCCGATCGAAACATGCGCTTCGATAATGTCGATGTTCGCTTCGGCTTCGACATCGACAATGATTCGTGCCTGACTCAGGCCGCCATTCTGGACATTGTCGAAGAATAGGAAACCGAGTGGTTTTGATTCATAAGCCGACGGTCGAATGCGGACCTGCAGCCCGTCCTGGAGTAATGCGGCGTTGAAACTCGTCAACGGGTCATCGCTGATTATTTCCGAACCGGTCCCGCCGCTACTGAGCCTGGAAATGTGGATGCCCTCAACCTCCAGGGATTCGGCGTTGGCGAGAGTCTCGAGAGCGGTAACGCCGTTCGCGATGATGATCCAGTTCGCGTCCAGGTTTTCCAGGACATCATCAATCGCCCGTTTGGCCTCGGCGGTCCAGCTTGCCTTGCTTTCAAATTCAAGTGCATTGGCCAGGCATGCGTTGCTCACTTCAATCGCCGCACTCAGGTTCGTGTATTTCCAGTCTTCGTCCTTAACCGTCGGGAATCCCGATGTCGCGAACTGCGCCAATGCGACCTTGCGAGCCGGCGTCAATGCGTCAACAGGAAGCCGATCAACAGCTGCTTCGACAAGCTCATGAGCAACAGACGTCATGCGCTAGCAGCCTCGCGTACCCAGTCATAGCCTTTTTCTTCCAGTTGCAGCGCGAGAGTCTTGTCACCCGAGCGGATGATTTGCCCCTCGGACAGTACGTGTACGAAGTCTGGCTCTACATAGTCGAGCAGTCTCTGGTAATGAGTGACCAGGATGATTGCGCGGTCCGGGCTGCGCATCGCGTTTACACCTTTGGCCACAGCCTTTAGGGCATCGATGTCGAGTCCGGAGTCGGTCTCGTCAAGGATCGCCAGGCGTGGCTCGAGCATCACCATTTGTAATATTTCGTTGCGTTTCTTTTCTCCGCCGGAAAATCCTTCGTTGACGCCGCGGTTGAGAAAAGCAGGATCCATGTCGAGGTTTTTCATTTTTTCGCGGGCCAGTTGCAGGAACTCGAACGCATCAACCTCTCCTTCGCCCTGGTGTCTGCGTTTGGCGTTAATCGCTGCCTTCAGAAGATAGGCGTTATTGACGCCTGGAATTTCGACCGGGTACTGGAAACCGAGAAATACGCCCTCGCGAGCGCGCTCTTCCGGTGCGAGTACCAGGAGGTCCTCACCGTCGTACCTCACGCTTCCGTCCGTGACGATGTAATCGTCATGCCCTGCGATGACTTGTGCGAGTGTGCTCTTGCCGGAGCCATTCGGCCCCATGATGGCGTGAACTTCACCGGCATTTACACTGAGAGACAGACCGTTGAGTATTGCGGCGTCTCCGACAGTCGCGTTGAGATTTTTTATTTCAAGCATATTCGTCCTGATACCTAGCCAACGGCGCCTTCGAGACTGACGTTGAGCAGATTTTGGGCTTCGACGGCAAATTCCATCGGCAGTTCTTTGAAAACTTCTTTACAAAAACCGTTGACGATCATATTGACAGCGTCTTCCTCCGAGATGCCGCGCTGGCGGCAATAGAACAACTGGTCTTCGGAGACCTTCGAGGTCGTTGCTTCGTGTTCGACTCTGGCGCTCGGATTCTTGACTTCCATATAGGGAAAAGTATGTGCGCCGCATTCCTTGCCGATCAACAACGAATCGCACTGCGTGTGATTGCGCGCATTGCTGGCTTGCGGCATGACTTTTACGAGTCCTCTATAGGCATTTTGTGCACGACCGGCCGAGATCCCTTTCGAAACAATCGTGCTCCTGGAATTCTTGCCGATATGTGTCATCTTGGTGCCGGTGTCGGCCTGCTGCATGTTGTTGGCAACGGCTACCGAGTAGAACTCGCCAACCGAATTCGCTCCGCGTAAGACGCAGCTCGGATATTTCCAGGTGATCGCTGAGCCAGTTTCGACTTGCGTCCAGGAAATCTTCGAGTTGTCGCCGCGGCAGTCGCCACGTTTGGTGACGAAGTTATAAATACCGCCGACGCCGTTCTCATCTCCGGGATACCAGTTCTGCACGGTCGAGTACTTGATCTGCGCGTCTTTCAATGCGATGAGCTCGACAACCGCGGCATGCAACTGATTCTCGTCCCGCATCGGTGCCGTGCAGCCCTCCAGGTAGCTTACATAACTGCCTTCATCGGCGATGATGAGCGTTCGCTCAAACTGGCCCGTGTTGGCAGCATTGATCCGGAAATAAGTGGACAGTTCCATCGGGCAGCGCACACCCTTCGGGACGTAGACGAACGATCCGTCGCTGAATACCGCGGAGTTCAAAGTCGCGAAAAAGTTGTCGCGATAAGGGACGACCGAACCAAGGTACTTCTTAATCAGCTCCGGATGATTTGTAACGGCTTCCGAGAACGGGCAAAAAATAACGCCGGCCTCCGATAATTTCTCCTTGAATGTCGTCGCGACCGAAACGCTGTCGAACACGGCGTCCACGGCGACGCCGGCAAGTTTGGCACGCTCGTGCAGGGGAATGCCAAGTTTCTCGTAGGTCTCCAGGAGTTTTGGGTCAACCTCGTCAAGGCTCTTGGGACGATCTGCATCTGATATTGGCGCGGAAAAATAGGAAATCGCCTGGTAGTCGATCTTGGGGTAGTGCACATGTGCCCAGCCTGGCTCCTGCATCGTCAACCAGTGACGAAACGCTTTGAGACGCCATTCGAGCATGAACTCAGGCTCGTTTTTCTTCGCGGAAATCGCCCGGACGATGTCTTCGTCCAGACCGGGGGGCAGACTATCCGTGTCAATATCGGTGACGAAGCCATGCTCGTAACGGCGATTGACCAGTGACTCGAGTTCGGATTTGTCGGTGGACATCGGTTTAGGCTTACCTTCCAACGATGATCGGAATGCCACCCAGATTGAAATGCGGCACGGGGCTATTGACCCGTTGCAGATCGGCGAGGCTTATGTCATCCAGTGCACGTCTGATCGCGACATTGATGCGCTGCCAGGCGTTGCCGACATTGCAGTGGTGTTCGTAGTCGCAATGGCTGTCACTGGCGCTGCATTCTGTGATTGAGACGGGGCCCTCGAGGGCGTCGATGACTTCGGCAGCGCTGATTTCCTTGGGTGTCCTGCTCAGTCGATAGCCGCCGTGAGCACCGCGAGTCGATTGAACCAGTCCAGATTTCCCTAATGATTTCAATATCTTGCTAACGGTCGGGAGTGCGATGCCACTTGCATTTGCGACCTCGGTTGCGCTCAGGCACGCCGTGTCATCGCTGGCCAGGTGAGCCAGCACAACTGTCCCGTAGTCGGTCAGTTTACTCATCCGCAACATTCGATAACTCCGTCTGGAAAAAACAGGACTATTTTAGTCCTATTTGCCTGTACAGGCTACCCGAGTTGTCGATTTTTGCTGCTTTCAGGGGTTATTCGCCTGCGGGAAAATCAGGGCCGATTATTTGATATCCTAGCCAGTCGCAAGTGCACCGGATGCTGGCGCCGAGCCGCATCCGGATTCCAACACGAAGAATGCAACATCGATTATCTGGAGAAGACTCAATGAACGCGAATGGTCTAAATTCCGTGGCGGTCGCCATGGTGTCAAATGGCAAAGGAATTCTGGCCGCAGACGAGAGTTCTCCGACGATCAAAAAGCGATTCGACTCGATCAATGCCGAATCGACTGAAGAAAACCGACGACGTTACCGGGAGATGTTGTTCACCACCGAGGGCGCGGCTGACTACATCGGCGGCGTCATACTGTTTGACGAGACCATTCGTCAAAGTACCAGTGACGGTGTGGCATTCGCGCAGTACTTGAGTGATCTGGGCATGATTCCGGGCATCAAGGTGGACAAGGGTGCGAAGGCGCTGGCCGGCTTCCCCGGCGAGACCGTTACCGAGGGCCTGGACGGGCTGAGAGATCGCCTTGAAGAGTACCGAGATCTCGGCGCGAAGTTCGCGAAGTGGCGCGCGGTAATCAACATTGGCGATGGCATTCCGAGTAAATACGGATTGAGTGCGAATGCCCATGCGCTTGCCCGATACTCGGCCCTGTGCCAGGAAGCTGGTATCGTGCCAATCGTTGAACCGGAAGTCCTGATGGACGGCGGCCACAGCATCGAGCGATGCGAAGAAGTGACGGCGGCAGCTCTGGACGTTGTCTTCGCCGAGCTAGGAGCACACAAGGTCGCCCTCGAGGGCATCGTTCTAAAACCTAACATGGTGATATCCGGTACCGATGCATCGAACCGGGCCGCACCCCAGGAAGTGGCGGATGCAACCATGCGTTGCCTGAAAGCGCATGTACCGGCTGAAGTACCAGGCATCGCATTTCTTTCGGGTGGACAGAGCGCGGAAGAAGCAACCGTACATCTTGGGCTCATGAACCAGATGGGTGATTTGCCCTGGGAGCTGTCGTTTTCCTACGGTAGAGCACTGCAGGCGCCGGCGCTCGCAGCATGGCAGGGTGAAGAAGCAAACTTCGCCGCGGGACAG
>Ga0255057_10002315_pt1 | contig 10350 bp, 9 predicted proteins | sample Cases_109_6_MG_FD_189022 | JGI IMG/M metagenome (GOLD analysis project Ga0255057, IMG submission 189022) | Seawater microbial communities from Amundsen Gulf, Northwest Territories, Canada - Cases_109_6 | ecosystem: Environmental > Aquatic > Marine > Gulf | place: Canada: Northwest Territories... | reverse complement strand
GACGAGAGGCGATCCGACCTGGGCAGGTCCCTTGGCCGGAGTCCCGTTGGGACTCCCCGTTTATCACATACTGGAATCAGAGGTCAAAGAGCACATGGATCCTGATCTGTATCAGGAGCACGTCGGCCTGATGGAGTTGTCGGCAGACGTCGACGAGATCGTCAAATGGGTCAAGTTCTACCGTGAAGGCGGCGGAGATACCCTTTAGCCCGTCGTTTAGTTGGTAGCAATCCGCAGCAGCAGAGGAGGCGAACGTGGTGCAGGACACCATGAGCTTGGACATGTACGTCCACGGGGAGTGGCGCGCCGGATCGACCGGCGATGTGGTCGAGGTGGTCAACCCGGCCAAGGGTGAGACGTTCGCCACCGTGCCCGACGGCGGCCAGGAAGACCTTGATGCCGCCATGGAATCGGCCCGCGCCGGTTTCGAGGTCTGGCGCGACACCCATCCCCGGGTGAGGGGGCAGGTCATCTACAAGATCGCGCAGACCCTGCAGGAGCGCGCCCCCGAGTTCGCCGAGTTGTACAGCCTCAACTCGGGCGGGTCGATCGGCACCGGCATGTGGACGATGAACGACGTCGCCGGTCGCCGCTTCGAGTACTACGCCGGCATGGCGGACAAACTGCGCGGCGATACGTTCGTCACCCCGGGCCAACACCTGAGCTACACGTTGCGGGAGCCGATCGGGGTTACCGGCCACATCGTGCCCTGGAACGGACCGCTGTGGATCGGGAGCAGGACGATCGCTCCGGCGCTGGCTGCGGGTAACTCGGTCGTGGTCAAACCGTCGTCGGAGGCACCGGTCACGCTGCTCAAATTTGCCGAGATGGCGATCGAGTGTGGCCTACCGCCAGGTGTGCTCAATGTGGTCACCGGTCGCGGCAGCGGACTCGGCGACCTCTTTACCAGGCACCCCGGGCTCGACGGGATCTATTTCACCGGCTCGACCGCCACCGGACGCCGCATCATGGAGAACTCGGCCGGCAACCCAATCCACACGGTGATGGAGCTCGGCGGCAAGTCACCCAACATCGTGTTTGCCGACGCCAAGATGGAGGAGGCGCTGGACGGGGCGATTCTGGCCATCTTTGCCAACTCGGGACAGATCTGCGTCGCCGGGTCGCGGCTGCTGGTGGAGGAGTCGATTCACGACGAGTTCGTGGAGAAGCTTTCGGCGATGGCCAAGGAGATCTCGATCGGAGGCCCGGAGGCCGAAGCCCTGATGGGTCCGGTCATCACCGCCAAGCAGAAGGAGCGGGTGCTCGACTACGTCGAGCAGGGGAAGAAGGTGGCCGAACTCGTCACCGGCGGCGGCACCCCGGCCGATCCGGAGCTGCAGGCGGGGTTCTTCGTCGAACCTACGATCTTTGATCGGGTGCCGAACGATGCAGCCATCGCCCAGGAAGAGATCTTCGGGCCGGTCCTGGCGGTTTCGACATTCTCCGATCAAGACGAGGCGATCGCAATGGCCAACGACACTCGGTACGGCCTGGCGTCTGCGGTGTGGACCCAGAACGTGATGCGAGCCCACCAGGTGGCGGGTGAATTGCAGGCGGCGCAGGTGTATGTGAACCACTACTACACAGCGGCGTTCGAGGTCAGCCGGTCGCCCTACAAGGCGAGCGGCCATGGGGTGAGCGAGGGGCCCGACGCCATATACGAGTTCCTCAATCAGAAGTCGGTCAGCATCAAGATCGGCGAGCCGCCCGCCTGGTAACCGCACAGATTCCGGTTGGCCGTGGGGTAGCCGGAAGTGCTATGGTCTGACCGTATGACCAAACGGGTTCCCAGTGGCGCGGGGGCCCGACGCTCGGCCGACACCGCAGGGGGTCGGCCGTGCCGAAGAGCAACGAAAGACCTTGGAGGCATCGTGCAGGTTGTCGTATTCACAGGAGTGGGCGAGGTCGAGGTGCGGACCGAACCTTCGCCCATTCTGGGCCCGGACCAAGTGATGGTCGATGTCGAAGCGTGTGGAATCTGCACGTTCGAGCGGCGTCTCTTCGCCGGCGACAAACAGTGGTACCCGGTGGCACCCGGACACGAAGCAGCCGGTGTCATCAGTGCCGTCGGCTCGGCTGTAGAGGGTCTGTCCGGCTCACCCGTGGTCGGGGACCGGGTGACGATGGACCTTCTCACCAGATGCGGGACCTGCGGTCCGTGCCGCCGTGGCAAGTCGGCGCTGTGTCGCTACCGACAGGGCCGAGTTCTTTCGGATGGAACCGTTTCCTTTGGCGGGTTCGGCGACCAAATCGCCATCGACGCCAAATCGGTCTATCCCATCGGCGATGCGCCGGTCTATCACGCCGCGATGGGAGAGCCGCTTGCGTGCTGTATCCACTCGCTGCGACAGGGCGGATTCCAGCCGGGTGATCGGATCGCCATCATCGGGGGTGGCTTTATGGGCCGTCTCCATCTGGCGCTGGCACGCATCGGTGGCGCCGCCAGCATCGGCGTGATCGACATCTCGCAGGAGCGACTCGATCTCGCCAAAGAGGCCGGTGCCACTTGGACCGCCATGCCGGACGAGGCGTTGGAGGCCGGCGGCAAGCAGGACGTCATCTTTGTCACCGCCATGGCAGGTGTCGAACTGGCCGTCGAAATGGCAGATCTGGGCGGGACCGTGGTGCTGTACAGCGCCTTTGCCAAGGACCTGGAGGCATCCGTCGGCGCCGAGAGGTCGCATAAGGAAGAAGTCGCCATCGTCGGCGCTTTCAGCCAGGAGCCCCGAGACTGGAAGCTGGGTGCGGCCTACATACGATCCGGAATTCTGCACGACGATCTCGAAGCGCTGGTAACCGCCAAGTACGACTTCGACACTGTGAGCGACGCCCTCAAACTGGTCACCTCCGAGCCGACCTTCCGGGTGTTCGTCGAACCTCCGAGCCCCGATGCCTGAGGATGTCGTAATCGGCGTCGACGTCGGAAGTGGCGCCGCCCGGGCCCTGGCAATAACACAATTGGGCCAAGTAGTGGCGACCGGCTCTGCCGGCTATCCCGGCGACCCTCTCTCGATGGGCGAAGTCGACCCCGCCACGTGGTTGGAGGGAGCTGTTGCTGCGGTGGTTGCTGTCGGGCTCAAACCCGCCGCCATCTGCATCGGTGGGCACGGCCCTTCCACCGTCGCCTCCACCGGGGAGCGAGCCCTCACCTTTCGTCATCCTGCCGGGGAGTCGAGTAGTCCTCTCGAACAGCATGCCGCCCAAACGCAGGTCTTGCGGGAAGAATTTGGTGACCACATCGAGCCCCGTCAGTTGTGGGACTGGGTGCTGTCGAGGCTGGGCGCAAGATCGGACACACAGAGCGCATGGCCCGGTTCCAGGGTTCTGCCCGAGTTCGGCGAGGTGGTACCGGTGGGGAGTCTGGTGGGAGAGACCAGCGGTCAATTCGGTCTTCCGGCCGGCGTGCCCCTGGTTCCGGGCTCCAACGACGCTTACATGACCGCCTGGGCCGGAGGAATCGACGTCCCGGGACGCGGCTTCGACCCGGGTGGAAGGACCGGCGGCCTCGGGGTAGCAGTTGCCGCCGGAGAGCATGAGGACGCTGCTTCTTACGGGATGCCGAGTTCGGTTGCCGGCGTCTACATCGTCGGAGGCCCGGTGGCGGCTCATGGGGCCATTCTCGAATGGTGGGCGGACATCACCGGAAGGTCGGTGCCCGAGTTGCTCGAATTGGCGGCAAGGGTTCCTCCGGGATCGTATGGAGTCATTGCGCTCCCGTTCCTCGAAGGGGAGCGAGCCCCACGCTGGAACCCGGATCTGCGCGCCGAGATCATCGGCCTTCACGTTGGCCACGACGTCGGTGTGATCGCCCGGGCGCTGCTGGAATCGACCGCCTACGGGCTGGGTCACATTGCTCAGGACCTGGCCGCCCAAGGGGTGGTGCTCGATCGCCTGGTGTGTTCCGGTGGTCCGGCACGAAGCACCCTATGGACCTCGATCAAGGCCGCGGTGCTCGACGTTCCGATCGATGTTCCGTCATGTGACGAGATGGCCGCCTACGGCGCGGCGCTGGGTGCCGGTGCCGCGCTCGGGTGGTGGCCCCGGCCCGGTGAAGGGAAGGCCGGTGACTGGCCGGTACCGGAGATGACGACGATCGACCCCGAGCCGCTCGATGTCTATGGCGAAGGCCTGCAACGCTTCATAGAGCTGGGCGACGCCGCCGAGGCCAGGATTTCAGCGAGAACAAAGAACAACAAGGAGACCCAGTAGTCATGGAATATTTCTCATCAGCGATCGGTGCCGGCAAGATCCGCCGCGCCTCGAGATTCATCCAGGAAGACGGTCGTGGATTCCTGGTGGCGATCGACATGCAGTCGGCGTCGGGGGATGGTCCCGATCTGGATGCCGTCGAGAAGGTGGCCGCCGGAGGACCCGACGGCATCCTGGCTTCGTGGCAGATTGCTCGTCGCTATCCGGAGGCTTTTAGGAGCTGTGGCCTGGTGCTGCGCATCGACGGGACCACAACGATGCTCGGCAACTACGGCGAAGGCGACAAGTTCGCCCAGATGTACGAACTCGAAATGGCCGCCAGACTCGGCGCAGACGCTGTGGTGTGCATGGCGTTCCCGGGAACCGACGACGAGGAAGTCGGTCTGCGCAAGGTGGTCGCCCTGGTCAACGAGTGCGAGAAGATCGGAATGCCGCTCATCGTCGAATCGATCCCGGGATCATGGGCTAGGACCATTCCGTGGGATGCGGAGAATATCGGCCGGGCAGCCCGAATCTGTGTCGAGATCGGCGCCGACGCCATCAAGACGCCTGCCCCCGAAGACCTGTCCGACATGGCGGGGATCGTGGCCGGCTGTGAGGCGCCGATCTTCATACTCGGCGGTCCCAAGAAGGACTCGGAGGAAGAGGCCGTGCAATATGCCGCCGATGTCGTCGCCGCCGGTGCCTCCGGTATTGCCTTCGGACGCAACACCTGGGGCGCCAGTGACCCGACCGCGATGGTGAAAAAGCTGTACGCCGCGGTCCACGGCAGTTCTTGACGGCTCCTGAGGTAAGAAGAAGGCTTCGGAAAATGCCGTCGCAGGTCGAGCAGGTAATCGAACTGTGCCGCCGGGTGATGGACGGGGTCCCCACCGGGGTTGCGGTAATGACGCTGATCGATTCTGATGGGGCCCCCCATGGGATGACGATCTCATCATTGACCACGGTCTCGGCCGACCCGCCTTCGGTTCTCATGTGTATTGGCGGCGCGGCCTCGTCTCGACCGTATCTGGTCGAGGGGCAACGGTTCTGTGCCAATCTGCTGGCGGCGGACCAGACGGTCCAGTCGGCCGACTTCGCCTACGGGGCCGAGGATCCGTTCGAGGTCCACGATTGGACCTCGGCAGATGACGGCACTCCGATCCTGGCCGACACTGCGGCCCATCTGCTGTGCGACGTCGAACGGGTCGTCGACCACCACGGCATCGGTGTCGTATTGGCAGCCGTGGTTGGGGGAGCGCTGGACAAGGACGAGGCTCTGGTCTACCGCAACCGGACCTACTACGGTCGATTGGTGCCCGTCGACAGATAAGAGGGCGCGACCGGCCGCTGGTGAGAGGGTGTAGGTTTTTGTTGGTGGTCTGACCCTCGGACCATGGCGAGGTAAGGTGAGTGGTGGGAGGCCGATCGTGTCCGCAGATCCGGTATACGACGTTGGGCCCGGTAGGGCGCGATTGACACACATCGCACTTCGGGTAGGCAACGTAGAACAATCGATCACCTGGTATGAGCGGTTTACTCCGCTGCGGGTGTTGCAGCGGATGACAGACCAATACGGGGTGGGTGCCTGGCTGGCCGATCCTTTAGATGCCTCACATCCGTTCGTTCTGGCCCTCTCACAGTTCGATCCCGACACCGATCCGTTCGGGTTTGCGCCGCCCACCGTTCTCGGACCGTTCGCTCACCTCGGATTCGAGTTGGAGAGCCGCGCCGAGGTCGAGGCCGCAGCCGACATGGCGCGGGTCGATGGATCGCTGACCTTCCCCCCGACCCAGATGCCGCCGCCGATTGGTTACATCTGCTTCGTCGAGGATCCCGACGGCAACACGATCGAGTTCTCCCATGACCAGGGCACATATGCGACCGTGCGCCAAGAGTGGGGTGAGGGGTCGTGAGTGCACCACGACCTTTCGAGCCGTTCGAGCGGACGACGGTATCGGAGCGGGTGCGCGACGACATCCATGGCAGGATCATCAGTGGCGAAATTCAACCGGGCTCCCAGCTACCCGCCGAACGGTCTCTGGCCGATCAGTTCGGGGTGGCACGGACTTCGGTGCGGGAGGCGATTCAGGCGCTGGTCGCCCTGGGGGTCATCGAGCGGCGCGGCAACCGGTCATACGTTGTCGAGCAGGTATCCGGTTCGGAGCTACCGGCAGCAGATGGGGGAAAGAAGAGCATGCGCTCGCTCCTCGAGGCGCGACGGGTGCTCGAGCTGTGTTTGTTCGAGCTGGCCGCGTCACGCGCTACCGCCCGTGAGCGCAACGACGTGTCGGATCTGGCACGGCAGCCGACGCCGATGAGCTTCGAGGAGTTCAACCTGGTCGATCGCCAGTTCCACGCCAGTATCGCCGGCGCCTGTGCCAACCCGGTGTTGGTGGAGGTCTATGGCAGGGTGCTGGACACCCTCGTCCAGGCAGATCTATCGGCGGAGCTCATACTCGGTATCGACGAGGGAGCGGATCCCAGCGAAGCCATAACCCTGGCCGCCAATCAGCACCGCATCATCGCAGAGGCCTTCCTCGCCCGTGACGTACCGGCCATGCTCGAGGCCGTCGAAGAACACCTGGGACACGTCGAGGGTCGGATGAGCCTGATGAGTCGGATGAGTCGGCGTCAGCAGCCGCTCGATTCGCCGCCGCCGCAGCACTCCGTCGGGCTGTAGCCTGGAGCGTCGCCCTGGGGCGGCACCATCATGCGGAGGTGGCTCGGGGCGGAGTAGGACTCGAACCCCGGAGCCAGGACGCGACGAGCCGCGGGATCAGAGAGTCGGCCTAATTCGATTCGGTTGGACGGTTTCCATCTGTCGTGGCTAGAGTGACTCCGCGCTTGGTCTGACCATCAGTCCATGCAGTAGAATTGGCAATATTGGAGAATAGGAATACCCGCTTCACCGACGTATGGGTCTCGGACTCCGGGTGCCGGTCCGGCGGGTCTTCGAACCGAATCGCAGATGACTCGATTCAGGGGAGGTATGAAACCCATGAGAGACAAGGCACGACTGCGCACAGTCTTTGCACTGGTAGCAGTTCTGGCCCTGGTGGCGGCGGCGTGTGGCGATGATGATGCCGACACGACAACGACGGTGGCGGCTACGACTGCCACCACATCCGCTCCGGCCACTACGGCAGCACCGGCGACTACAGCGGCTCCGGCGACGACGTCGGCGCCCCAGCCCGAATTCGCCGATTTCAACGGTGACGGCAAAGTCGTCATCGGCGTGGCGACCGACGGTCCACGCGACGACGGCGCCTATTACCAGGCACTAGTCGAAAGGATCGAAGAGATCTCGGCCGCCAACGGGTTCGAGACGCCGATCGTGGTCGACATGATCGATCCGGCGAACGCCGATGCCGAGCTCGAGGCACTCGCCCAGCAGGGCGTCGACATGATTGCGGTGGGCTCCAGCGCTATCGCTGAAGGCCTCCCGGATCTGGCGCTCGAATATGCCGAGATCTTTTGGTATTGCAACTGTGGGTCCGGCTCGCCGGCCGCAGAGGGCATCCTGAAGAGCGAAGACCGTGGTGCCGAGTTGTGGCTCTCCGGTGGTTATGCCGCCGGCCTGCTGCTACAAGAGAGCGGCGGCGACAGTGCTGTGTTCCTCGGTTGCTGTGACCTCAACTTCGAGGTCGAGTCGTACAACGCTTTCGTGCTCGGCCTGTCGATGGTGGACGAGTCGTATACCGCGACGTATGTGCCGACCGGGAACTTCCCGTTCGACTTCAACAACACCGCAGGTGCAACCGAGGCGTTCCTGAACGCTCTCGCTGAGGGGGTCGACATTGTCGTGCCGTTCCTCGGAGGCGCCCACGAGCCGATCGTCCAGTTGGCCAACGAAGAAGGTCTGATCGTGATGACGGCCGGCTCGTCGAGTGGCTGCGAGCGAGACGATCTGGCATATGACTTCGAAGTCAAGTTCGACGGTGGCGACTACGTGGCACCGATCTTCGACGATATCCTCAATGGTGTGGCCGAAGAGGGTGGCATCCGTGAGTTCCACGTTGGAATCGACGACGTCGTCGGAGCCGAGTTCTGTGGCGCGACCGACGACCAGGTCGCCATGCTCGATGCGTTCAATGCACAGATCGGTGCCGGCGATTTCGGCGATCAGATCTTTGCGATCGTTGCCGACGCTTACGGCTTCTAACAATTGACACGATGAATCGATTCGCAGAGGGCACCCCGGCCGGGTGCCCTCTGCGGGTCGTCCGGGACCAGGGGAGTCGATTGAATGTCTGAGCCGAGCGCAATGAGCGGTGAAGAGCCGATGCTGCTCGAGTTGCGCGGCATGACCAAGCGGTACGGGCCGGTGGTCGCCTGTGATGGCGTCGATTTCACGCTGCGACGCGGCGAGATCCACGGTGTGCTGGGGGAGAACGGCGCAGGCAAGTCCACCCTCATGAAGATGCTCATCGGACTGGCGGTGCCCGATGGCGGGATCATCCGAATCGATGGCGAGCCACACAACATCGCCGACCCGATACAGGCCGCGGCCCTCGGCATCGGCATGGTTCACCAGCACTACAGCCTGGTCGACGCCCTCACGGTTTGGGAAAACGTGGCCCTGGGAGAGAAGGGTGCGTTGGCTCGAGAGATGACCAGGGACCGGGTGATGGGAATCAGTGAGCGATACGGCCTCGAGGTGGATCCCGACGCCCACGTGAGGGACCTGACTGCCGGGCTCCGCCAGAGAGTAGAGATCATCAAGTGCCTGCGGCACGAGCCGCGCATCCTCATCCTCGACGAGCCGACCTCGGTGTTGACGCCGGAAGAATCCCAGCAGCTGTTCGAGGTTCTGGGTGAGGGGGTGCGACGCGAAGGATGGACCGTCGCACTGGTGAGCCACAAGCTGGATGAGGTGCTGCAAGCCACCGACCGGATCACCATCATGCGCGACGGCAGGGTGGTAGATGAGGTGACGACCGCCGCCGCAGACGCGCCTTCACTGGCTCGTGCGATGGTGGGTCGTCCGGTGACGCTGCGTGCCTCCGCGGCGGCGATTGGCGGTTCGATGGAGGAGATCGACGCCGGACCGGGGCACCCTGCGACAGCAGATCAGCAGCCTCCAATCCTCGAGATAGCCGATGCCTCCCTGCGCGCACCCGATGGCGCCGTCCTGCTGGATGGACTCTCACTCGAAGTACGACCCGGCGAGATCGTCGGCATCGCCGGTGTCGAAGGAAACGGGCAGACCCCCCTCAGCCAGATTTTGTCGAGCCTATTCGCGCTCGATTCGGGTCGGGTGATGGCGGAAGGCACCGAAGTTGCCACCGGCAAGGCAGGGGCGATGGCGGAGGCCGGCATCGTGGTCATCCCGGCAGATAGGTATGCATCGGGATGCGTGCCCGACATGTCGGTTGCCGAGAACCTGGTGCTGTCGTCCATGCACAAGATGGCGACCCGGGGGATCCTGCGTCGTGACGAGATCAGGGCGCACGCGCTGAAGCTCATAGACGAATTCGACATTCACGTTTCCAGCCCGGATGCTCCCCTCGGACAGCTGTCGGGAGGCAATCAGCAGCGGGTGGTGTTGGCTCGGGCCTTGTCGGTCGGACCCAAGGTGTTGGTGGCGCACCAGCCGACCCGGGGTCTCGACGTCGGAGCCATCGAGTACATCGGCGAGCGGTTGCGAGCAGCCGCCGACGGCGGGATCGGTGTCCTGCTGATCTCGACTGATCTAGGTGAAGTCGCCGCCCTGGCCGATCGGATCATCGTCATCTATCGGGGTGCCATCATCGGCGAAATGACCCGCTCGGAACTCGACATGGAGAAGCTCGGACTTCTCCTCGGGGGCTCGGTCGAAGCAGAAGGTGCCGCATGACCGAGCTCAAAGCTCCTCCCGAGCAGATTCCTGACCCCCTGCTGGCCGACCGGCGATGGCGTCCGGCCCTGGAGATGGCCTTTCTGTACGTTCTGAGCATCGGGGGGGCGCTCTTCATCTCGGCTGTTCTGGTGGCGATAACCGGCAACTCTTGGCAGAAGGTATTCGGAGCCCTGCTCGATGGTGCCTTCCTCGCCCCCGGCCGCTGGGGCGAGACGGTGACGGTGGCGGCGCCCATGCTGCTGGTGGCGTTGGGGATGGTGATCGGGGTCAAGGCCGGCCTGTTCAACATCGGTCAAGAAGGTCAGGTGCTGATGGGGGCC